>JAABUJ010003773.1_pt1 | contig 16636 bp, 9 predicted proteins | sample 5559131 | NCBI WGS metagenome assembly JAABUJ01 (sample SAMN10711875, study PRJNA513366) | rock metagenome | isolation source: Antarctica rocks | place: Antarctica: Victoria Land, Mt New Zealand nord | collected 2016-01-07 | reverse complement strand
ACAATACTGCCGCAGTAGACGGGTGTTCCTGAGAGTTTGCAGCGCTGCCATCATAAACCGGCCCGGCAGGATTCTGATCGTAGAGCGGCGGCATTAACAGGTTGGGGCCGTTTTCTGCCTGTGTCCCGTCGGGGTCGCTCTCATTGACCGGGTTGTTGCCCACGAACCCGTAGAGGTTGATGCCCCCCGTGTACCCAATCGGGTCGCGCGTGACGAACCTCCCCGCCCCCGTGTCGTAGTAGCGGTGCGTCAACAGGTACAGCCCCGTCGTGTAGTCCCGGTAGTACCCCCACTGACCCCCGAAGCCCACGGGGTCCTGCAGGGGGGGTGAGAGGGTTCAGGCGGCGGGCTTTCCGGGGCCTAACGGCATGATCCTGATAATCGGCGACGGCTGGAAAAGGCCCGGCAGGGCCTGACCCTCGTGGAAGACATCCAGTGCAAGATCGGGGTGTCGATGGGGGAGTAGGAATGGGGAATAAGAGCCGCCCGCTATAAGGTGGGGCTCCATGTCCACTTCGTTAGGTGATTACGTCTTATCAGGTATCAACAGGAGTTTGAGAATAGCTTGGATACGCCTCGACCAGCCATATAATCGCCCTGTGCCGCTCACGAGTTATCCATTCACACTCTTGCAAGCGATCTTCTTCAACTTCGCTGATTGTCTTACCGTCGATGGCAAGGTCATTGTGAACAATCAGTTGGCTTGCATCAAGCCTGAGCCTATCCAGCCATGTTTTCTCGACCCAACGAGTGAAATCCATTGGCTTCCTATTGCGGGCGAAGTCTCTCAGACGAGCGTGAATCGCATACAGAAGTTCGCGGCTTGCCTCAAGTTCCGCTGGGCTACGTAATTCAGCGGTGGTGATTACATCATCCACATACTCACTCAAGAACCCAAGTGCGTCAGTTACCGCATAAGGGTCTACCTTTTTGTCATGTTTGGGATACTCAAAGTAGTTCAACGTCCAAGCAAGGATAGCCAGCCCCTCCACATACCATGTGGCGCGAACCACATCTTCTGCTTCTAAAGTTCCAAGAGGAGTACGAAGCATCTTCTCCTCGCTTGGTGTTATCTCATTCCAGAGATTCCATTTAGTCAGCCACTCTAGGACGCGGTGATGCAAGGATTCCACCTCGGGCTGGTCCGAGCCACTATCAATATCCCCACGGCACACGACCGCTGCCAGTACGAGTGAACGGCGAGCTACCTGGGTAGCGTTCACTGTCGGCAATTCAAGGGCGTTCTGTTCCCATGCCTCTTCGTCTTCCATAATAATTCCGTTCCATTCAGCGATTTTTGCGTGGCCTTCCACCCAGTTTGCCCCAACGCGAGAAATCACGGCCCTTGTGCGGATTTGCAGGCCCGTCAAAGCCAGGTTCAATGAACAAAGGATCGCCCCCATCTTTAAGGGGTCTCGGATGCTCGTCATGAGTTGTGTTCGCAGGCCAAGGTTGCCCGGTACGCTCTGACCACCGTTTTCTTGCCAACTCCCTGTTACGCTCGAAGTAGTTCCTCGCCTGCACGTTCTCCGCAGGACTACGCCCCTCCCCTTCAGGGAGCGCTTTGGTGACTCTGTCAGACAGCCTACTTGGACGCCCACCCGGCGTCATTACCATCCCGCGCTGCATTCTCGGTGAACGGCCTCTTCCAAGCCGAAAAATCCCAGAGAACCAGTTCTCGACGGCTTCTAATGGACTCGGCCCGCCGCCCCCGACTCTTGCCATGCCGTGATAGTTGTCACCGTACTCCGGAACCTGACCCTGAGTGAACTGCTGGTAACCATCGGAGTATTCGGAGTTGGCGTTGGGCAACAGGTGTCCGACGCCGCCATTGGTGTCGTTGGGATCAAGCCCTTCGGGGTCGCTCTCGTTGACGGGGTTGCCGTCGGCATACCCGTACAGGTTCATCCCGCCCCCGTAGCCGAGGGGGTCGCGCGTCAGGAAGCGGCCCGTGCCGGGGTCGTAGGAGCGGTGGCCCATCAGGACAAGGCCCGTCTCGCGGTCCGTGTAGTACCCGTACTGGCCCCCGAAGCCTACAGGGTCTTGCGGGGACGGGATGGTCTAGGTGGTGGGCCTTGCGGGTCTTCCAGGAAGACATCCAGCGCAAGATCGGCGTATTGGTGGGAGAGTAGAGGGCGTTTGAGGAGAGCCGCCCATAGAAGCACCATGCCCCGGCGGATGGCTTCTTTAAATTGGACAGGTGTTATAGGGCCGATTTCAACACCGAGCCATCTGCTAGAATGATCTGCTTGCTATCAATGAGCCATTTGCCGTCTCTAAGAACCAGCACATAGCGAGCCTGCTGTTCAAGCCCCGAAGATTGATGGGTGTGTATAACAGCCTTATGCCCCTTGCTTTCTGTTTTGACTATTTCTTCTATTTTCGGATCATACTCAGGTGGATGCTGAAATGTTCCTGCACGGCCCAACGGCCTCGGCTTAGGAGTGCAAAACGACCTGAATATGGCGTTCATTTCGTCTATATTCTCCGTCAAACGGGCTTGATAATCCCCATCCCCTCGCAGTCTTGACCAGCAATCTCTTTCCCATTCGTTCATTGCTTGAAAAAAAGATACTAGCGTCTGTTCCGGCGACGACAGATTTAATGGTTCCATAAGAGTGATAAACCCGTTCTCTAAATCATGGGTTCGGGAAAACCCGGCTAATAGTCTTGCCATTGATCCTTGCCTGGTAGAGAATCTCATAAGGCCGAGTAGAGGTCGGCGTTGAATACCGCGGCCTCACCCTCACGAAGACAGACTTTCCAGACTTGACCTGATTGGCAATCATGCCTTCAAAGCGTGCATAGTCTCCTCTGTTTACACCAACATTTTGGGGGAATATGTTCCCAGACCTTACGCTACCTGAACCTCCAAGTTCACTGCCAACAGCATGTCCTGCATCATCGGTGGCATACCCCAACTTCCTCGCGAACGCTCTAGAGGCTCGATTAGTAACGGTGCCTGTTCCGAGATGCTTTACTCCTATTTTCGCGAAAGCAGACTCCAGGCGGGTTGTCCGTCTAACTTTTACTGCAAGCCGTGCAATTTTAGCGGCAACTGCTCCTTCGCCGAGGATAGGAATCTCGCCCGCGACCGAGAGAGCCGCACCGACGTAATCCCCCTCAGCAACTGAATCCACAGCCCCCACGAGATTGGCGACCATCCCGACAGGACCAGGAACTAAACCTACGACATTGGCGGCATAACCGATCGGGCTGAACCCGTCGGGGTCGCTCTCGTTGACGGGGTTGCCGTCGGCATACCCATACAGGTTCATCCCGCCCCCGTAGCCGAGGGGGTCGCGCGTCAGGAAGCGGCCCGTGCCGGGGTCGTAGGAGCGGTGGCCCATCAGCACAAGGCCCGTCTCACGGTCGGTGTAGTACCCGTACTGACCGCCGAAGCCTACGGGGTCAATTTGAGCGGGAGGAAGATAATCATTTCCCGGCGCCTGTTCCGGCACGCTAGCCACTCCGTAAGCTTCATAGACGGCGTTGCTGTACGCAACGGGACTAGTAGGCCCAGCGTACCCAGTGTAGTAGTTGTTAAGAGGTTCACTATGACTGGTCGCATTTTCCTTCTGTGTCATTGAGCCTTGCGGATTAAAGAGGAAGGTGTAAAAAGTTCCACCAGGGTAGTAGCGCGCCCGCCAGCCATCTACTCCAAACGTGTTCACTGCTGATATGCTGGCAACCGCTCCATTAAATGTCTCCTCAATTACTGGCTCGGTGCCGTCATATAGAAAATAGGTGGTGTTGCCATTCACCGTTTTGGTGGCGCGCAGACCATCGCCGTCATAGGAGGCGGCAAAGGCTGGTGAGGAGATAGCCGCTAGTCGGTCTTCGGGATCAAAGGAAAATGTTGCACCTTGATACGTCGTTGGGTTACCGTCACCGTCGAAGGCAAATCCTAGATTAGTAAGTTGATTGTCTGTATTAGCTCCATACGTCCTCGAGATCTCCTTTGCGGAGAAGGTTGTTAGATTGTAGGCCGGGTCATAACTGAACGTATTAGGAGGCATATACACGTATTTGCCTGTCGTGGAATCATATACCGACTTAGTACCAGGAAGCCCTTGTTCTTGTAGTAACACATCCCGATTTTGGGATGCTTGAGCATGGGCGGTATCGTAGACATAGGTCAAGTCCGGGGAATATCCGATTATGTAAGGAGTGTTGTGACCAGCATTTTCAGTGAGACGGTTGCCCATTACATCATAGGTCATCACAAATTGAGGGCCAACAGCCTCGCCATACCAACCTATAGTGATACCGTGATCTATCTTGGTTAAAAACCCTCGTGCATTGTAGCTATAATAAGCCCTAGAACTTGATTGCATCCCATTCGGATCATTTGCACTAACTGCCACATCTAAGTTATAGGTGGCACTCAACCAACCGTTAGCTTGATATCTGTAGTGCAGCCAGTTCCCAAGATGCGGCACAGTGAGCTGCGCCAGACGCCCGACCCCATCGTACTGGTAGCCGAACTGACCCGAGTTCATCGTGAGTGCGTTGGAGACATTGGCTGGAGTAGTCAGTGCGCTGCGGCTGCCATCTTGGTAATGGTTGAACGTCATTACTTGATCTTGGGGGCCGCCTGCAAAATCCTTTCGCATCCAAAGCAGGTTATCCAGATCGTCATAGCCGGGGTGCGTTCCATCCCCGTAGGAAGTCGCTCCCGTTCCGTCCGTCATCATCAGCCGCCGTCCATAGCTGTCATAGGTAAAGCCGACAGGGGCAATGGCAGTCACGTTGGCAGGCAAGTTGCTGTAGGCGATCTGCGTCACGAGGCTTTCAGGATCGGTGCGGGTGAGCGTCGTGGTCACGCCCCGTCCACCGGTCCGTGTCAGCAGGTTTTGGTCATCGTCATAGGTATAGGTCAAGCTGTCGGAGAGGATCGGGGGCGCGTAGAGCGGGAACAGTTCCTTAGTTAGATTACCGACGGCGTCGTAGACATAGCTGGTGATACTGCCGTTGCCGTCCATGACAGAGGCAACACGCCCCCGCCCATCGTAGACATAATGCGCGGGCTGAGTGCTGCCGGTGACGGAGGTGGTTTCACCCTCAGGGGTATAGGTATAATCCACCTCTCGCACCGGGTTGGCGCTCGGCTGGGGGAAAGGCGTACCGAGGGCTGGGAGACCTGAAATAGCGCCTTCATTGTAGACGGTGACACTAGCGAGAGGACCGCCGGGATACTGATAGGTGTAGTATTCAACTGCCCGCGCTGATGGCGTTTGCGGGTTGGTTGCCGGGTAAACGACGGCTTGAAGCTGATCGGCAAGGTTATAATAATGATCCGTTTCATACCCGGAACCATCGGTAACCGAGACGGCGTTACCCCGACTGTCATATCTATAAGCTGTTGTCTGTGTGTTAAGCACGAATGATGGTGGGTATATATAAAAGGCAGCAGAATAATACTCAAATGCAATATTATTGCTGGGACTGCCGTTGACCGTCACAGTTAGCGGCTCCCCCAGAGCAGGCATGGTTACGGTGCCATTCGTGTAGCTGTAGGTGACGGTCGTGTAGGTGCTGGGGATACTGGGGGTGCTGTGCGCGCCCAATGTCGTGACGGTCTGGACGTTGCCGAGCGGCAGGCCGTTGACGGGCGTTGGATCATAGACGTAGGTAGTCGGCACAGTCGGAACCGTGCCCTGAACCGTATCCGGCAGAGGCGTGTCTACTTCGCTGACCAGCCCGTTGAAGGGGCCTGCCGTGCTGTCGTTGTAGTGGAGGAAGGTCGGCGTCAGGCTGCTGTCGGTCCCGCCCGAAGCGTTCACATGGCTGCGCTGGGCGCTGGCGGGCTGGCCGAGCGGGAAGTCAGAGGGATATTGGTAGGTGGTCGTCATCACGACCCCGCGCGGGCTTTGGGCGGTCAGGACGTTGGCGTAGGAGTTGGCCGGGTCGTAAGTGACTTGCGAGGTCTGGTGGTTGCGATTGGTGGCGGCGCTGGGCAGGTAAGGGCTGGGCGTGGCGGCGTAGGCGATGCTGGTGGATTTGCCCGCCGCGTCAATGATGCCGGTGTCCACGTTTTTGGCCGCGCCGATGCCCAGCTTCTGCGTCCACGTCTGCGCGAGGCTGCCGTCGGCGTTGTACGCCTGCACCTGCGTTTGGGGGCCGGTGTAGCTGTAGGAGCGGATGCGACCCGTAGCATCCTGCCGGAGCGCGACCACGCCGTTGTCATAATAATCCGTATAGGCCGTCGCCAGGCTGCCGGGGTGGGACGGGTCGGGCGACTGCACCGAAGTCAAAAAGGGAGCGCCCAGGACGGGCGAGTAGCCGTACTGCCAGCGCGGGGCCGTTCCGGTCGCCCCGGCGGCAGCGATCTGCGAGACGGCGGTGAGAGTGCCGCCGGTGAAACCATAGGTGATCTGGCGGCCGTAGGCGTCGGTGACGGTCTGGAGATTGCCGTTGCCGTCGTAGGCGAAACTCAGCAGCGCCGTGGGCGTGGCGGCGTCGTTGGTGATGCTGAGAAGGCGGTAGCCGTTGGCCGCCGTGTCGCGGTTGAGCGTGATTGCGTGGCCGACGAGGTTGCTGATCTTGGCGAGCAGATAGGAATGGGCAAGGTAGTTGCCGCCCGACGTCGAAACCTGCGTGAACGTGTATTGGGAGCGGTCCTTGAACGTCATCGTCAGCGTTTGCAGGTCGCCGGAGGCGTTGGCCAGGTAAGGCGCCCCGGCGGGCGTCGTCAGGCTGCCCGACAGCCCCGTCCAGGCTTCGGTCGCGCCGTTGTCATAGGTCAACCTGTACCCGTCCGACGTCGGCATGACGGACAGGTCACAATTGTCCGTCCAGCCCGCCGAAAGGCCGGGCGAGGCATAACCCTGCGCGGCCCGTGCGCTGCGATACAGGCGCTCATAACTGGCGGTGGGGCCGACCGGGTTGTACGCCCACAGGTCGGGACCGGGGTTGTTTTCCGCCACGCCCGACGCCAGGTTGGTCGAGTCGCTTGCGGCGGGGCCAATCCCGTCCGCGTCCGAGGCATCGTCGGTGGGGATCGTGTCCCCCGCCCAATCCGGCTCCGGGAGGTCGGGCGCGGCGTCGCTCTGGCCGAAGAGGGAGGGGATAACCCCGCCTCCAGCGGGCAGCGGGGCCAGCAGGAGGCCCGCAACGGCAGCATTGCCCGTATTGCCGGTGAAGGTAAGCGTGATCTGCCCGCCCGTGGCTTTGACGATGAAAGCGCGACTGAAGGCAGTGTTAGCTCCGGCAGCAAAGATGTCAAAGTGGTCCAGCAGCGTCCGTGTGCCGGTTGTCACCGTGAAGATACGCTGGCTTGTCGTGTTGCCCTCGATCTCGGCGAAGAGCAAGCCCAGGACATAGACGCCGTTCGCCGCCGGCAGCGTATAGGAGAAGGTGCTGCCGGTGCGCTGGGTCTGATAGAGCGCCGAATCGGGCGTGCCCGTGACCGCCGAGGTGGTCGTGGTGGTCGTGCCACCGGTGTAGGCATTGTCGGCGGCCCAGGTCTTGCCCTGGGAGTCGGCATACGCCGTGCTGCTCCCGGCGTCCACGCGCAGCGCAGGCGTTCCGGCAGCGCCCCCCACGACGCGGACATTGTCGAGGAAGACGGTGTTGTCGCCGCCGCTTGGGTTGAGGCCCAGGAACTGGAGCGTGTGAGCGCCCGAAGCCGTCGGCCTATAGGCGAACGAGTAATCTTGATACCCGGTGCCTCCAGGCTGAAGCAGCCCGATCTGCGCCCCATCCATGTTGATCTGCACGGTCTGGCTGCTTGCTTGAAAGTTACGCTGGGCCGCCGACACGGTTAACGTGTAGGGGACGCCGGCCTGGAACCCGGACACGCTCTGGCTGATGGAACCGCCGCCCTGGATCACGCCCACCTGCACGCCTTCCGGGGCACTTGGGTTGCCGTTGGTGAAGCCGCTGGCGTTACCGCTGATGCCTGCGCCGCTCGGCGAGGAGCCTTGCGGGGCGGTAGCAGGCAAGAAGGTCCAGGAGGCGCCCGCCGGGGCGTACTGGTAAGCGCCAGAGCCGGCAGGCCCCAGGCTCGGAGCCTCAAAGCCGCCGTTCGGGATCGTGATTCGCCCGGCCTGCACGATGCGTATGTTGTCGAGGAAGACGGTGTTGTCACCGCCGTTCGGGTTGAGGCCCAGGAACTGGAGCGTGTGGCTGCCACTGGCCGGCGCGGTGTAGGTGAACGAGAAGTCGCTGTAGGTCGTGTCACTGGGTCTCAAAGCCCCCAGGGAGGCGCCGTCCATGTTGACCTCCACGGTCTGGCTGCCTGCTTGAAAGTTACGCTGGGCCGCCGACACGGTTAACGTGTAGGGGACGCCGGCCTGGAACCCGGACACGCTCTGGCTGATGGAACCGCCGCCCTGGATCACGCCCACCTGCACGCCTTCCGGGGCACTTGGGTTGCCGTTGGTGAAGCCGCTGGCGTTACCGCTGATGCCTGCGCCGCTCGGCGAGGAGCCTTGCGGGGCGGTGGCAGGCAAGAAGGTCCAGGAGGCGCCCGCCGGGGCGTACTGGTAAGCGCCAGAGCCGGCAGGCCCCAAGCTCGGAGCCTCGAACCCTGCGTTGGCAATGGACTGGGCGCAAGCGGGAGTGGAGAAACCAGTGGACAGGCAGACGGTGAGAAGGAAGCAGAAGGCGAGCATCTGCCGGGACAGCCGGAATGAGCGCTTGAGGCTTTGGCGGAGGGGCGCGTACATAGAGTATCTCCGGTCTTCAGTGAACCAGTCAGCGATGAAGCGAGAACCGAGCGTACTTGCCTTCGGGGCGAGCCTGGAACAGCGGGCGAGCCGGGAGGTACTTCATCATAACACCTTTCAGCCTGCCTGTCAAGCGACATTTGTATTAATTTTCATCCGGCCTGTGCGAAACAAAAACCGCCCGCCGCTGTCTATGACAGCGGCGGGCGGTTTTGGCTTAGAATGGCAACGGCTTAGTGGGCCGTGTGCTTCTTGATCTCGTGGCGGGTGAACACGCCCGCCCCGATGCCGGCCATGGTCGGGTGCTTCTCGGCGAAGTTCAACTTCTGGCCGTGCATCTTGCGGTTGCGGGCGGCGACCTTCAGAGCATGATGGGTTGCCATGCCGGCGGCGATGCCGGTGGCGGTCGGGTGCCGCTGGATGACGTTCGGATGGGCGGCGGTCTGTGCGAACGTCGCGGGCGCGAGCAGGGCCAGGGTGGCCGGGAGCAGGGCAAGCGTTGCCTTGCGGGTACGAATGGTCATGGGTTTGTTTCCTCCGAACATGACAGCGAAACGCGCGTCCGAAAAGTTCCAAACGCGCCGACACTTTTTTGTCTTTCCAACAAAGAGTGTTTGCCCGGTTTGGGCGGAGGCTCAAACCCGACGCACAGAAGGAAGGATTTATTCGAGTGACCGACGAAACCGCTTTCAGCAATGATGCCGCTTCATCCGCAGGTTCTGCCATGCCTCACTCCGCGCACTGCCGCCCCCTTTCCTCTCCCTCCCTCGCCGGCCGCCTTTCGGTCAGGGTTCGGCCAGCACGGGGCAAAGGCCGATAAAATCTCCCCGGCGGAAAACGGAAGCATGGCGCGGGCGGTGGGCCAGGCGCTCGGCCCAACTGGGGAAGAAACCCCACCCCCTGCCCTGGGGCAGCGTCGGCCTGGCCCTGCTGGTCCTGGTCGCCCTGCCCACGGCCTTGTATGTCGCCCTGGCCCGCACCTATCCGGACGTGGTGGGCTGGCTCCAATACCTCGTCACGGGCGTTTACGCGCTCACCAGCCTGGTCCTGGTCTGGGAAGCGGCGGCGGCCTGGCGACTGAAGGACGGGAAGCGACGGGGGGAGCCGGCGGACGCGCCGCCCCCACTGCCCGCCTGCACCGCGATCATCGCCGCGTACCTGCCCAACGAGCAGGGCATCATCCTGGAAACGATCCGGCACATGCTGACGGCCGTGGACGTGCCGCCGGACAAGTTCCAGGTCATCCTCGCGTACAACACGCCCGAATCGCTGGCGATTGAAGCCGACTTGCAGGAAATCGCCGCCCAGGACCCGCGCCTGCTGCCCCTGCGCGTTTCGGGCAGCAAAAGCAAGGCCGAGAATGTCAACGCGGCCCTGGGCGCGGCGACGGGGGAGATCGTGGCGGTGTACGACGCCGACCATCTGCCCGCCCCGGACTGCTTCTGCCGCGCCTGGCGTCGGATTTCTGCCGGGGCGGACATGGTGCAGGGCCGGTGCGCCATCCGCAACCACGGGCAGAACTGGCTGACGCGGACGGTCGCGGTCGAGTTCGACACGATCTACGCCGTCTCGCACCCCGGACGCGCGTCCCTGAGCGGGACGGCGATCTTCGGCGGCTCCAACGGCTACTGGCGGCGCGAGACGCTGGCGCGACTGGAGATGAACCCGGCGATGCTGACCGAGGACATTGACGTCAGCGTCCGGGCGCTCCTGGCGGGCTGCCGGCTGGAGCATGACCGGGCAATCGCCTCCGCCGAGCTGGCCCCGCTCCAGGGGGTCCACTGGGTGGGCCAGCGCAAGCGCTGGGCGCAGGGCTGGCTGGAAGTCGCCCTGAAGCACACGGGGGCGCTGATGCGCTCGCCGCACCTCACGGCCCGCCAGAAGGCGTTCTGGTTCTACCTGCTGGCCTGGCGCGAGGTGTATCCCGCTCTGGCGATCCAGTTCTTCCCCCTCGTCCTGACTTCCGTCCTCACGGGCATCAAAATTCACTGGCTGGGCAGCCCGCTGCTGATCGCGGCGGCGGCGTTGAACTGGGGCTGCGGCCCGTTGGTTCTGCTGGCGACCTATGCCTGCGCCCCGCCCCGCGCCCGCCGGGGCCTGGGCGCCTGGTACTGGATGTACGGCCTGTTCAGCCTGGTTTACACGACCGCGAAGGTCCTCGTGACCCTGGTGGCGCAGGTCGGCCATTTGCAGCGGGACCGGGAATGGGTGACGACCCCGCGCGCGGGGTCGCCGCAGGTCGCGGGGGAAGAAACGGCGGCAGTCTTGAAGGGGGCGGAGACAGAGCCGGAAGCGTCCCCCAAAGACTGCTAGGCTCGCTCGGAACCCACCCCGGCGGGATTGGCCGCCGGGGGCGGTTCGGCAGGGGCGGGCGCGTCCGGCGGGTTGGTCGGTTCGGGGGAGCCGGCCTTACGCAGCAGGGCGGCGACATCGGCGTGGTGATGGCGCAAGGCCCACCAGAGGGCGTTGTTATCTTTCTTGTCCTTAATGCCGACATCTGCGCCGCGCTCCAGCAGGAGGCGGGCGCTCGCCAGACTGCCCGAGGCGGACGCCTGCATCAACGCGGTGTAGCCGAGGTTATTCCGGGCGTCTAGGTCGGCCCCTTTGTCCAGCAGCATCCCGACGATGGCCGCGTTGCCGGTGTAAGCGGCCTGCATCAGCGCGGTGAAGTCCGAGTCGGTCTTGATCGCGATGTCCACCCCCCGGTCGAGCAGCAGCTTGGCGAGGGGCGCGTTGCCGGCGAAGGCCGCGCCCATCAGGGCGGTGTGGCCGGCGTTGTCCCTGGCGTTGACATCGGCTCCCTGCTCCAGCAGCAACTTGACGGCCAGCCCGCGCCCGCCATACGCGGCGACAATGGCCGCCGTCGCCCCGCCCGCCGTCCGGGCGTCCTTGTCCGCCCCGTGGGCGAGCAAAACCTCCATGACGGGGACGCTGCCCGCCGAGGCGGCCTGCATCAGCGGCGTGAAGCCGGTGACAGTGCGGGCATTGACATCCGCGCCCCTGGCGAGCAGCGCCTGGGTAGCGGCCAGTCGTCCCGCCCCGGCGGCCAGGGCCAGCGGCGTAAAGCCGTCCCGGTCGTGCCCGTTGAGGTCCGCGCCTTTACTCAGCAGCAGCGTCAGGCTCGGCACGTTGCCGGAATACGCGGCATTCATCAGCGGCGTCCGCGCGTTCAGATCCTGGGCAGCGGGGTTCGCGCCGTGGTCGAGAAGCGCCTGCATCGTGCGGGCGTTGGCGGCATAGGCGGCGATCATCAGGGCCGTGTAGCCGTCTTTGGTGTCCGCCGCGTTGACGTCCGTGCCGTGCGCCAGCAGCAGCGTGACGGCGGCGGGATTGGCGGAGTGCGCGGCCTCCATAAGCGATGTCACGCCTAATTTGTCGGCGGCTTTGACGTCCGCGCCTCTGTCCAGCAGCAGTTGCAGGCTGGGGACGCTGCCTTTGTGGGCGGCTTCCAGCAGGGCGCAGTCGCCGTCATCCGCGCGGGCGTTGACGTCCGCGCCCCGCGCCAGCAGCAGCTTGACGAGGGCGGCATCGCCCGTCCCCGCCGCCGTCATTAGAACCGTCGTGCCGTCGTCGAGCTTTGTATTTGGGCTGTCCCCGGCCGCCAGCATCCGCCGGACGCCGGGCAGGTCTTTGGCCCGGATCGCGTCCATCAAGGCGGCGACTTTGGGGTCCGGCGGCTTGACGGGCTTGGCCGGCGCGGCACTGCTGGAGGGAGGGGGCGGCACTATCGCTGGGGAACGCTGGGCGAAGGCGGCGACGTGTAATGCCAACATTGACAGCGACAGCAGCGACAGGTATTGGGTGCGGTTCATAGGGTCTACTTCGGCTCCGCCGGCTGGCCGATCTTCACCAGGGCGCCCCCCTGGCTGGGAATGTCGGTGGCGAACTTGCCGGTGAAGCGGCCAAGGTCCCGGTGCAGCCAGAGGTCGCGGACGGGCTGCGCGCCGACCAGGCCGATCTTCGCCAGGCTGACCCACATCCGGCCGGGGCTGTCGCTGAGGTTGAACAGGCCGACCGCGACCGTGCCGTCGGCGAGCGGCTTGGACCAGACCTGCATCGCCCGGTTGCCGGCGATCTGCGCGGCGGGATGGCCCGCCGGGTCCTGGTCCACATCCAGCACTTCGTCATCCGTCAGCATGGCCGTCACGGATGGGTGGAAGGCGTTGGGGTCAAGCGAGGTCAGGTCGCAGCTGAGCCACAGGGGCGCGGATAGCAGGGCGCACTGCGAAATCTGCGCCATCTGCTCGCTCGGCGTGAGCCGGGTGGCGCGGACATTGCCCACCCCGAACTTGCCCACCATCAGCAGGCCGGGGTTGGGCCAATGGCCCGGCCCGGCGCGATCCGCTGCCCAGGGCTGATCGAACAAGGCTCGCGTCATGATGGCCCAATCGTCGAACACCTGGCGGCTCGTGACCCAGGTGTTCGCCCCCGCCCCCGGCGCCCAATCTCCCGGATCGCGCTCGCCGAAGGTGTCGGCGGCGAACACGATGTCCCGACCACTCCCATTCAGCGCCGCGCGCATCTCCTTGAAGGCGGCCGGCTGGTCCGTGGGCGGCGGCGTTTCGTCCAGCGTGGCGACGGGGCACCAGTCGTATTGCAGGTAATCCACGCCCCACGCGGCATAGGTCGCGGCGTCCTGTTTCGCGTGTCCGAGGCTGCCGGGGAAGCCGGCGCAGGTATGCTCGGTCGCCGACGATTCCAGGCCGAAGCGCAGGCCCAAGCCGTGGATGTAGTCGCCCAGCGCCTTCATGTCCGGGAAGCGGCGGCGGTTCGGCAGGATTTCGCCGGTCTTCTTGTCCCGGATGCCCTGCCAGGTGTCGTTGATGTGGATGATGGAGTACCCATGCGCGGCCAGGCCGGACTTGACTAGGGCGTCTGCCGCCGCCCGCGTCTTGGCATCGTCTACGGTGTTGGCGTACAGGTTGACGGCGTCCCAGCCCATCGGTGGGGTGAGGGCGAGGGCATGGTCGCCGCAAACCAGTGTCAGCGTCCGCGCGGCCTTGCCCTGCGCGTTGGACGCCGAGAGGTGCAGCGTGTAACGGCCCGCCGTGACGACCTTGCCGGAGAGAATGCCCGTTTTGGCATCCAGCGCCAGGCCGGGTGGCAGATCGGGGCAGGCATAAGTCAGCGGCTCCTGCCCGGTGGCGGGGATGCGGAACAGGAACGGGCGACCGGGTGCCGTGCCGACGATCCGGGGGCCGTGGATGGCCGGCTTGGGGTCCGGCGGCAGGATGACGGGCTGGAGCCGGGCGGAGGCGGGGACGCCGGCGACCTGCTCCGGCAGGGCGGAGGCGGCGCCGCCCGCCTCGGCCTCCAGCCCGCCCGCCGTCTGCGCCGGGGCGGCGAGGCTCGTAGAAAGAAGCAGCCCGAGCGCGGCGAGCGGGCGTACCCAGGCAAAAGGGGATCGTACAGGCATGGTGCTTGCGTCATCCGCCCCGACTAGAGCGGGGCCTTGTCTTTCTTCAAGTCCTCTTCATCGCTGGGGAGCGGGTAGAAGAAGGCGTCCTCGGGGATGTACTGCTTCGGCTGGCTCGCGCTGGACCAGTAAAGCCGGACCAGGGCCGCGCCGCCCGCGCTTTCCAGATACTCTATCTTGATGGGGTACTGTTCCCCGGCTTTGAACGTGAACCGGTTGGAGAACTCGGTCGCCGCGTGCAGGGTCCAGTCGTCAATGATCAGCTTGTGGTTGATCCAGACCCGGACGCCGTCGTCCGCCGTGGCATAGAGCGTGTACGTTTCCGAATACTTGGCGGCGATCTTGCCGGTCCAGCGGATCGTGTAGTCGCTGCCGGAGGGGATTTTGGGGCTGGGCGACCGGTCGGGCAGGTCGGTGAAGACGAAGTTGACGTTCGGATCGGCTTTGGTGAACTGGAACTGGTCGAAGCGCCGGCCTTGATAATAGTCGCCCTTCAGGCCGGATCCGTCGCCGATCTCCATGTCGCTGTCCGGCAGCGGGGTCGGCGGCAGGGGCTGCTCGGTGCCCTGCTTGATGCCCTGGCTGTTCTTGACCTGCCGGACGACCGGCGGGGTCTTTTTGACGCTTTCCGTCGGCGGCGCGCTTTCGGCGGGCGGCGGGGTTTGGGCGGCGGCCAGCGCGCGGACCGGCTCTTGCTTGCGCGCCAGAGTCCGCGAACGCGGCAGACCCTTGGCGGGCGGCAGCGGCGGGTCAATCGTGTCCGCGACGGTGCCCAGGGCCAGATGCGGGCGGGGCAGGACGACGACGGCGACGGTGCCGCGCGCGCTGGTGGAGCCGACCGTCAGCGCGGGCGCGATGGGTTTGGCGTCGGCGGCCTTGAGCATCCCGACGGGGGCAGGCGTGGCCTTGCGCGGCGCGAGCGCGCGGCTGGTCGGCGCGGGCTGGGCGGCGGGGCTGACACGCATAGCCGTCTTGCCCGTCGCGCGGGTGAGCAGGTTGGTCTTGACGGGGTGCGGCGTCGGGTCCTTGCCGGTTTCGGTGCCCATCGGCGGGGAGGGCGGCAGGATGAGCGCGCCTGGAATGCCCTTCTTGTCCCCGCCTACGGGAGCGGACGGCAGATCGGGATAAGCGCGGGTTTCGGGCATGTCGAAGCCGGTCGCTTCGGTGTTGCTGGCCGCGATCTGCGTGTCGTCGGGCGTGTCCGACATGCCATCGTTCTGCTCGCCGCTCAGGACGCCGCCCGTCCCGCCTTGTGTTTGTGCCCCCGGCGCGGAATCCAGGCTGGCCTCCGCCGTCTGCGTCCCCGCATCGCTCGGCTGCCCCGGCTGGCCCCCCGCTTGTCCTCCTGGTTGTCCAGGCTGCCCCCCTGGCTGTCCTTGCGCCGCCCCTTGTCCCGGCTGCCCTGCTTGGCCAGGCTGCCCTGCCATTGCCCCCGGAGGAGCGGCATTAGCGCCCGGCTGACCCGCCATCGTTCCGGGTTGGCCTCCGGGTTGGCCTCCGGGTTGGCCTCCGGGTTGGCCTCCGGGTTGGCCTCCGGGTTGGCCTCCGGGTTGGCCTCCGGGTTGGCCTCCGGGTTGGCCTCCGGGTTGGCCTCCGGGTTGGCCTCCGGGCTGACCCGGAGTGCCGGGCTGACCCGGAGTGCCGGGCTGACCCGGAGTGCCGGGCTGACCCGGAGTGCCGGGCTGACCCGGAGTGCCGGGCTGACCCGGAGTGCCGGGCTGACCCGGAGTGCCGGGCGCGGGCGGGTTCGGAGAACCCGCCGCCACGCCCGGCTGTCCAGCCCTATTTCCCGGTTGGCCTAGCTGCCCAGCCGCCACGCCTGGTTGACCTTGTGCCCCTGGTTGGCCTGTAGGCGTAGGGCTGCCAGGCTGCCCAGCAGGGTTGTTTGGTTGGCCCGCAGGGTTAGTGGGATTGCCAGGTTGTCCAGGTTGACCCACAGGCGGCGCATTTTGGTTGCCGGGTTTCCCCGCCGCTGCTCCCGGCGAGGCCGCCGGATTGCCCGCCGGATTGCCCTGCGCTCCCGGCTGGCCTCCAGTCACGCCGGGCTGTCCACCCTGCGCCGCTGGGGGAGTGCCTTGATTCGCGGGCTGTCCGGGCGCTCCTGCGGCCCCACTTGGATTACTTGGCGACGCGGGGTTGGTCGGCAAAGTGGACGGCTGCCCCGCCTGACTATCTTGAGCAGTTCCAGTGCTGCCTGCCGCCCCCGTCGTTGGGTTTCCCGGCTGGCCTTGTACCCCTGGCTGCCCCGCGAGACCTTGCTGACCGGCCTGCGATTGTCCGGCATTAGCACCTGATTGGCCCGCCCCGTTGGGCTGGCCCGGCACTCCTGGCTGACCAGCAGGCGGGTTGCCTGGCGAGTTCGGTTGACCTACTTGACCGCCCGCCGGATTTCCAGGCGTTCCAGCGGGGTTGCCCGGAGCGGCGGGGTTGCCCGGAGCGGCGGGGTTGCCCGGAGCGGCGGGGTTGCCCGGAGCGGCGGGGTTGCCCGGAGCGGCGGGGTTGCCCGGAGCGGCGGGGTTGCCCGGAGCGGCGGGGTTGCCCGGAGCGG
>JAABUJ010003772.1_pt1 | contig 16643 bp, 17 predicted proteins | sample 5559131 | NCBI WGS metagenome assembly JAABUJ01 (sample SAMN10711875, study PRJNA513366) | rock metagenome | isolation source: Antarctica rocks | place: Antarctica: Victoria Land, Mt New Zealand nord | collected 2016-01-07 | reverse complement strand
TGCTGAGGCGCTGGTGGCAGGCGTGGAGCGATCTGCCCCCACCACCTGCTTTGCAGCGGTTGCTTGATCACCTCTGGGACGGACACCCGATTGACTGCTATGCCCATTGACAACAAACTACCGCTAACATACAGACGAGGTATGGTGCAGGATCCCTCAAAGGAATTGATGTTGAGCAGTTTCTTGCGGATATCCGTGAAGCGCGCGGTCACAGTCCGGAAGCCGATGATGCACCGGACGAGGACGAGGCAGCGCTGCTCAAGCGATTCGAGAGGGGAAGCCACAACGCAACTCCATAGAATGCTGTCAGGGTGCGGATTATATCTATATCATGTGCTGAGCGAGCTCTGCGGCGAGAGCTTTGAGGTCCGAATCGTAGTGGCCGGTAACATGCAGCGATAGCCCGTATTGAACTTCCCGGAGGGCAGATCGCCAATCGCCGGATCGCCCGAAAAAACGGCCAACCTCAAGACGCATTTTCTGGAGCACGATGCGAGCGAAATCGGTGTAGCCTAGAGAACGCGCCAAGAGTTCTGCCTCACGGTATTTGGCTCTTCCGGCTTCTAGATCCCCTTCCCATAGTGACAGCAATCCCCAGGTCGCCGTTAATGCGACGGCGTTTGCGGAATGGTCACTGGATCTCAGCGGCACCGATTTGAGAATGGAACGTGCGTCTGTAACCTCGCCACGCATCAAATGCACATAAGCGAGATTATTGTCGAGGGTTGCATGCTTGCTGAAGCGGCTGTGTCCTTGTCGCAACACGCTGAGGGCTGCATCGAGATCCTTTCGTTTGTCTGCCAACATGCTTCCCAGCATTGAATATGAAATGGCGTCCCCTTCATTTCTATCGATGATCGCCTGCAAGATAGCTATCGCGCGGTCGGAATTCCCTCGCATGTTGAGCGCTGTTGCAAGTAGGAGAAGCGCCTCGTGATCTGCAGGAAACTTCTCGAGGCACTTCCTGAGCATTTGCTCGGCTGGCTGCGGCAGGTTACCAGCGAGATACCAGCGAGCAAGATTCTGATAGGGAACCGGACTCGCATCTGGCTGTAGGTCAATCGCACGCACGAGGAGGTTGGCAGCGTCATGCATATTACCTACGCGCCAATAGCAGATGCCGAGATTATGGATGAGGCGGGCGTGTTCGGAATTACCTCCCTCACCGGCGTCCTCAATGAGCCGAAGGGCCTTATAGAGCTCTTTTCTCGCCCGATCATAGTCCTCTCGACCGACATATGCGCTCGCGAGGAGATCTTTGGCGTGATAGTCGCTCGGGTGGGCCTCGATCCAGTCATCGAGCAATCCGATGGCGCGATCGAATCGTCGCTGCTGAATCAGCACCAGGGCCAGTGCATGCGCCGCCTCCGGCATCGCCGGGATGAGATTGAGCGCCGCCTGGAAAGACTTGGCGGCCCGTCCGGTATCCCCGGTAATCAGGTAAGCGACTCCCAGACCCTGGTGAACCGCAGCATTATGAACATCCCGCCGAGAAGCGCGCCGGAAGAGCGCAACCGCCTCATGGACATGTCCCGTGTTGATCAGCAAGGCTATACCGAGAGCGTAAAGCGCCGTGACGGATTCTGGAGCGATCTTCACGGCCTCTTGCGCCCATTCGATAGCGCGCGCCATATCACCCGTTTGTATCGACAGATAGGCAAGATTCACGAGGCTGCTGATGTCATCTGGTGCGATCTCTCTGATGCGAAGGTAGATCGCCTGCGCGTCCGGATACTCCCCCTTGATCGTGAGAACCCGCGCGAGACTTATCATCGCAAGATAGTGGACCGGATCAACTCCGAGGGCTGTTCTGAAGTGCTGGATTGCCTCATCCAACTCCTGATGATTCCGGAGTGCAAGGCCTAGATTCATGTGCGCGCGCGCACTATGCTGGTGGAGATCGACGTCTCTCCTGCAGCGGGCAATGACCTCCTCGAGAAAATCGTTCGCACTATCGATGTGGGATGCGATTTGATACGCGTCGGTCGATGCGACTTTGAGATTGCCCGAATGACCGGTAAATGCGATCGACAGTGGCACCGAGAACGGATCGGTCGCAGGGGTACCAATCCGAATCTGCTGATCTTCGGGCACGAATGTTGGCTTGTTGGTGACCTCATGGGCCGTCGCGTCGATCATTTTCGTTCCCCTCCAACCGCATGCCGCGAGGCTGCTACCTGGCGACGACGCCTTCGCTCCTCCAGCATTCGGTGATACTTCTCCTCGTTCCGCAGGGTGACCGAGCATATTTGGATATGGTTGAAGATCCGCTGGAAGTCGCGCCATCTCATCCGATAGTCGAGCGTAGCCAAGGATCTATAAAGCGCATCAACGGGCCGGTGAATGCAAGAAGGAATCTCGATTCGAAAGTCGCCGAGACTGGGCAAAGGATGCGCACGAGCGATGTCGCCAACAAATTTGTCGTAGGTTTCCTTGCGTTTCTCGCGGGGCACATTGACCATATACGCGGTCAGGTCGTCGATGAAATTGGGCGGAAAAACGTGATGGACGAGCTCAGATCCCGTGATTAGCTCAAACCACGTCGCCCCCAATGCATAAACATCTGCGGCCAGCGCAATTCGCGGATGGACATCGTGGAGGCATGCGATGATCTCCGGTGCCGTGTACCGTTTATCGCCGGGTGCGAAGTCGTAGATCTTCATGATTTGCTGCTGGTCATCGCGGACGTTTCTTGCCGTTCCGAGATCCGAGAGCTTGATCGAGCCATCAAGCATGATTAGAAAATTCGAGGGTTTCAAGTCACGGTGCGCGATACCGGCCGCATGCATCCGCTGCACACCTCGTGCCATTGCTTGGAATGTCCCGAGAATCCAGGGCGTGTTCATTTCTCCATCAAGGATCACATCACCGACATTTCGATCCGATGCCAATTCAAGCCCAAAATACGGCACCTGCATCGGATACACGAACCCTTGAGGGGTCGTGAGAGGGATCGTAAATATCGAATACGGAGCGACCCATTGCACAACGTCTGATTGACCGACGAACTCGTGTGTCACCTCCTCTTCCCGCTGGAAACTTGTCCAGCGATATGGCTCCGTAATGAGATCGGGACGGAGGAATTTTAAGGCGACGCTCCGACCGGATGAGGTATCATGAGCACTGAATAACATTGAGAAGTGACCGTTACCGCCCGAAGCCCCAATGCGCTTAATCGCCGTGAATCGCCCATCGATCACCGGTTGGCTTTCGATAACTTGTAAGAGCGTTTCACGGCCGTTCGGCATGACTTCGCCCGAATCGTTCTCGTAAGAGTTCGATTGCGTCGTCGGGGTGCTCGCGCAATATCTGTAGCACCTCCGGCGGGACCCTGTTCGCGGCGAGCAGGAGACGGTCGCGATCGTAATGGAAATAGTTCGCTACTCGCTCAACAAGCTCCTCCGATGGCCGAACCTGATTATTCTCAAGCTTGCTCAAATAGGTATAGTTGACACCAAGTTCTGGGGCTAGGCGCTTGATACCTATCTCGGACTTGGTTCTGAGTTCTTTGAGAATATCTCCGAATTCCATGATGAGGACGATACCATGGGTTGACAATCTTGTCAACCCTCTTCGGCGCGAGATATCATGGACAAGGATAGGACGGATCTTATCACGGATTTTTCAGCGCCGAGACGTCGCACACCTCCCATTCTGCGTCTCCTTGTTTTATGACGGCATTACCCCTCCCACAGCGGGGTATACTGCAAGGAACGCGATCCCCACACGGCCACATCAAGGAACGAGCGCCGAGGATGCCACAGGGAGACGGTCAGCAACGAGACAACCTGAGCCGGACGCTTACCGGCGGTCCGCCGCCCCACTACGAATGTTCCTTCTGCGGCAAGAGCCGCGAGGAGGTGGAGCACCTGATCGCGGGGCCGCGCGGGGTGTACATCTGCAACGAGTGCGTGGCGCTGTGCAATAAAATCCTCGAAGAAGACCCGGTAGAGACCTAAGGCGGACGTGCCGCTGCCTTCGGGTGGCGACATTTTCTTGTCGCAGCAACGGGCGCAGGACAGGCACAGAAATGAGGCGTCGCAAAGTGGGACGTATACGCGACTCATGAGCAGCCGCGCTCCATCGCGTATGAGGTGCGGCATCCACGGCCAGTTTGCATCACATAAGAAGTATTAGTTTGACCATCACTTGCCGAATGCCCTTGCAATACGGGAAATCTTGGTCACCTATAAGGGTGAATCGGCCATCTTATGTGGACCGCTTTACGGCTAGATTCACCCTGTCCCACTTTGATCCGGTTTGTACCCTGTCCTTCGTCTAATCCCCCTTAGGCGAAGGAAGCGTGCCGATATGAACACTTTGCTTCGCCTAGTCGGGCTTTCGGCGCCGATTCGGCGAACATTTTTCGTTGTCGATTCACGTACGCAGCGTCGCGCATACGACGCAAAGAGATTGACACAGCAAACTCCGCTCCCAGTCGCCGTACAAAGGAGGGATGACCAAATGTTGAGGAGGGTATAGCAGAATCCTGTGATAATGATCGTTATCACAGGCAAAGCGCGAGCAAGGGCTTGCCATGATAGGCAAGCCCGATGTCGTCGTGCGACCGCGTGCCACCGCTATCACCGGAATCAGCGGGAGGAAGCGCATCGCCCCGGCTACATTGTGCGCAACAGAAGCAGGAAGGCGAGCAGTGCCAGGAGAAACCACCACGACTCCCGCACGAGCAGGGCGGCGCGTTCCTCATCACAGGGATCGCGGCCGGGAATGGGATTGTCCGGCTCTTTATGCATGGGTTCACCTCTTATGATGCTGATAGTCGGGTAGGTCGGGAGCCTCGCGGCCCCCTTCCCCCCTCAGAACCGGACGTGCCACTTTCACGGCATCCGGCTCAAGCGAGCCTACAGGCGGGTGGGGTAATTGCGCGCTTCGGATGGCTGTGTATCTGCTGGTGACAGTACAGGTGTACGAGGATAATGTCGCCGTGCTCCCGGCCGTGGATGTGATGCTCGTGGATTTCCTCTCCGTTATGGATGCTCTCTCCACAGAGCGGGCAGACATGATTCTGGTTGCGGGCGATCTTCTGTCTGCTGGGTGGCAGGTCGTTGGATTTCGCCGCCGACCGTTGCGCCCAGTAGTCCCGCAGACGTGAGTCATCGGGAGAGGATCTGCCCCTGACCAGCACATGTCGTTGGATGCGAAACCACCCAAACTTGAGCAGGAAGTGGCCGGACTTTTTGTCGCCAAACACCCAGTGGTCTTGCCGGTACGTGTTCAGTCGGCCCCAGTATCGTTGTGTCCGCCAGGACGCGGATTTGTTTGGGTGCCGGGATCGGGCGAACCGTTGTTCCCTGAGGAACATCCAGGCATCGAGTGCATGGAAGACCCGACTGGATGCTGCGGCGCGATGGTAACGCGCCCATCCCCGCACGATGGGGTTGAGGATGCCGATGACCGCGTCGACGTTACTGCCGCGCAGTCGCCGCCATTCGGGTCGCAGTTTTGCCTTGATCTCCTTGACCGCGCCATTGCTCGGTTTGATCAGCAGTTTGTACCCGGTGCGGGTAGTGGTTACTGGGTAGTGCCGGACGTTCCAGCCGAGGAAGTCGAATCCTTCGGTCAGGTGGACGATGCGCGTCTTCTCCTCCGAGAGGGTCAGACCGCGCACCGCCAGCCATCCTTTCAGGGTCTCGATCACCGCTTTTGCGTCCGCGCTGCTCTCGCAGAACACCACGAAGTCGTCTGCGTATCGCACCACGGCGCGGTGCCCACGGAGACCCCCGCTGTCGTATTTGACGCCGAGGGCCTGTTCCATGCCGTGCAGCGCAATGTTCGCCAACAGCGGGCTAATCACCCCACCTTGCGGTGTTCCCGCGTCGGTGTCGTGAAAGACGCCACCGTCCACGTATCCCGCCTTGAGCCATTGGCGGATCAGTTCCCGACCGGGAACCGCCCCGATGGTCGCCAGCAGATGGGCGTGGTCGATAGGGTCAAACGCCCCTGTGATGTCCGCGTCTACCACCCATTGCTTCCGCGTGTTCGGACGCGCCAGCGAGTAGATTTTCATCGCGGCATCATGGGTTGCTCGTCCCGGTCGGAATCCGTAGCTGGTCCCCTCGAAACGCGCCTCCCACGAAGGCTCAAGGGCGTTCTTGACGCGTGCTTGCAGGCAGCGGTCAATCACGGTTGGGATACCGAGCGGTCGGAGATTCCCCTTGGCCTTCGGGATGTACACCCGCCGTGCGGGTTGGGCCTTCCACGGTTGGTAGGTCATCAAATGGTCTACCAACGCGCTTCGGGCGGCGGGGGTCTTCACCACCACCTTATCCACGCCCGCCGTGCGCTTGCCCCGATTCACCTGCGTCACGCGCCGAACACTGACGAGGGTGTTCGCGCGCGAGCGCAGCATCAGTTTCTGAAGCGAGCGGACTTTCTTCCACTCTCCCGCCTGTGTTGCCCGGAAGATGCGCCGCCGCAGATTGCGGACATGCCGATTGGCTTTGCGCCAGTTGACGCTGTTCCAGTCGGTGTGTCTCTCGGTTCCGGTTGCAGTCGTCGCCGTCTGCATCAACCTTTTTCCTCGATTGGCGCTCGTTGCGGTGCCCGTCCGGTGACTCACCGACCCACGTCAGCACCCTTTCGGGTTGGGCAGTACCCTATCCAGCGGGTTATGGCTTCCCCTTGCCTTTCGGCTGCTGGCCTTCGCTTCTTGGGTCTCCTGTGCCCACTGAGGAATTCCGCTCCCCTTACGGTCGACGTACTGGGTGCCGGGGCGGACGATGCCCCTCTATCCAGACCTCATTGGGGTTGCCACGTTCCACTGTCGCGAGATGCGATCGGGATGGGTGCCCTCTTTGCGCCGGGGCCATGGTGTCCGCAGCGCATCCACGGACAGGGATGCGCCCATTCGGATGGGACAAAACACCCCATCCGGTGGCCCGGTTCCGCCGTCTTGGTCAGCCAGTATCCAGCGGTCTAAGCTAACGACGCGTACAGACGAGGATTCGCTCTCGCTCACCCGTCCGATCTTCCCCTTGCCTGTGGCGCGCCGACCGGCTTGGCTTGCCCTTGGGCTTCTTCCCCTCAGTTTCCAGACCCCGCCGTTACCGGCGACGCACGGAGGGGCGGGGACAGGCGTTGGACACGCGCCTGGGAGCAGCCTTGCGACCGCTCCACTCGCTCACAGCAACTTCGTGTCACACATCCGTGTCCTTATAAACCGTAGACGATCTGGCCGCAAGTCCGCACCGTGGGGGCATGGAAGAGGTCATCACCGCGCTGGGAAAACGGATCAGGGAACTGCGACGGCACACGGGGCTGTCGCAGGAGAAGATGGCGGCGCGGGCGGGGCTGGATCGGACGTATTACGCGGGGATCGAGCGGGGCGAACGCAACCCGTCGGTGAAGCAACTGGCGAAGATCGCCCGAGCGCTGGACGTGCCGATCGGGAGGCTATTCGATGTCCCCGAGACGGAGCAGCGCAAAGAAGACACATCGCTAAACCAGCCCGGTGCCCCTAACGTGTGAGAAGGGGAAGGCGTCGGGGTAGATGGTACGGACGCCAAAAGGGGGCGACGGTAGCCGTGGGAAGTGGCGCACACCAGCGGCGGGGATATCCGCCCCGATCGACGCGGCGGCGGCGAAATGGCGGTCTCCGGGTCGTACGTTATCCGCGCGAGCGGCCCCCATATGCGGCAACGCGGGTATTGGGAAAGAAGGGATGACGCGATGGCTCGGCACCGCGACGATCCGTATGCCCACCTGACCGCGGGGCGTTATCTCACCGCGCTCCGCCTCCTGCAGGGCGCATCGCCCGCCACGGAGGAGTCGCCGTGGACGGCCGACCTGCTGCGCTGGGCGCTGAATGCCGTCGAGCCCTGGGGCGGCGCGTGACACGATGGGGGCCCGCGCGGCACGCCGCCCGAAACGTCCGGGCGGTCGTCCTCATGGAATCGCATCGCGCCCCGGAGACGCGCTACTTCGGCGCCCGCTGGCTCCCCGCCCTGCGCGCGGCGGGGGCGACCCCTCTCGCCCTCGAGGCGCCGTTGCGGCGCCCGCTCGACCGCTTCATGCACACCGGGATCGTCCGCCCGGACAGCGAGCCGTACGCCTTCGACCCCTCGCGCGCCGCATTCCTGCGCACCGCGCGCCCTCCGCCTCGCGGTCGTCGCCTTCGACCGCCCGGCGGAGGGTGCGCGGCCCTGCGACGGCTCATGCGACGCCTCGCGGTCGATGACGAAGCGGCCAACCGCCAGCGGGAACATGACATGGCGGCGACTATCGTCCGCCGCATCCTGCGCCCGCATCCCGATGCCCGCGTCGTGGTCTGGACGGGCGAGCAGCACGCGATGAAGCGGAGACCGCCCGACTGGCCGTGGCCGCATCCGTTCATGGCCGCGCACATCGGGGAGGAACCGTTCTGCGTCTGGCAGGAGTGCGTGGACTGGCCGGCGCTGAGCGCGCCGCCACGGCTCCTGCGCGGTGCCCATCCCCGGCTCGAACCGCCACCCGCCACAGGCGACGAGCGAGCGCGCTGCGACTCCCGAGGCCAACGCAAGAAAGCGACGACGCGTACGTGCGGCGTGTGATCGCGGCATCATACCGACCGACCGTTCCTCATGCGCACCTCGCCAGAAGACCGATGTATCAACGGGAGTGGCGCGACCACCAGCCGTGAATCCGCCCTCCCAACGACGCACGTGTCCCTGCGCGGGCGCGGCGGGCGGCATCCTTCCGCTCCGCTGCTGCCTCGGCTGCTTGTTCTGCGCCGCGCGCCGCTTCCTCGTTGCCGGTGAAGTGATCCTGGACGCGATTGCGGGCGCGTTCGCGCATGCGGTTGGGGCCGACGAGGTCGACCTTGTGGTCGCCGCGATACGAGCCGGGACGTTGGTTGTCCATCGGGCACTCCTTTGCTCACTCCTCATGCTCCTCCCACCGTCGGGGGCCCGTGCGGTATCCCCGCCTCAGTCGGTCGTGGGGGGTGCCGGTCACCGGGATGTCCGCGCCCACCGTGGCGAACTGCACGTCGGCCAGCCACACCTTCCCCTTGCCTTGCAGCAGGATCCCGAAGGCGATCGCCGCGGCGGTCGCCGGTGCATCGAGGACGATGTCATACCGCGCCCAGTCGCGCGTCCCCGTGATCGGCCGATCCTGCATGTTGTCGAAGCTGAGCGACCGCTGCGTCTTGGCGGCATCCGCGCCGTCCACGCGCATCCAGAGCCCCGCCCGGTCCGCCACATCCGTCGCCTTTATCCAGCCGGACATCCGCAGGCGGGTCCCCGGGTATCCCCCCGCCTGCACGATCTGCATCAGCGTCCCGAATCCGCTCGGCGCATCCGCCTGCGCGCCGAGCGATGCGCTCGCGGTGCGACCCTGCGGCGCATCGGTCTCCGGCGCGATCCGATAGTCCTGGGGCGTGTCGCCGGCAAGGAACCACCCGGTCGTCCCTTGCGCGAAGTCGAGGTTCGTCGCCTGTTTCGGGACGGCCATCAGGTCGGTGGCCGCCACGTCGGCGCCGACCGCTTCGAAAGTGACATCGGCGATCCAGACGCGCCCCCGCTTGGCGAGGAGGATGCCGAAGGCGACCAAAGTGCTCTCCGGCGGGACATCCAGGACGATGCTGTAGCGCTGCCAGTCGCGCGTGCCGGTGATCGGTCGCCCCTGCATGTTGTCGAAGCTGACCGAATGGTTGCCCGGACCATCCACCCGCATCCACAGTCCGGCCCAGTCCGCGACGTTCTCCGCCTTGACGTTCGCCGACATCCGGATGCGCAGCCCGCGCCAGGGATTGGGCAGGAAGGTCTGCGCCAGCGTCCCGAAGCCCTGCGGATCGACGACCCCGTTCGCGAGATAGGCGCTCACCGTCCCCGTCTGCATCACAGTCCGATCGATGCCATACGTGTAATCTTGTGGCCTGTCCCCCCACAGCCCCCAGCCGCTCAGCGCATCAGCGAAGTCGAGGTTGCGGGGCTGGGCGAGCGCGGCCGCCGCGACCGGTGTGGGTTCCCCGACGCCGATCATCCCCGCCGTGATGTTCGTCAAGCGCGGCGGGGCGGTCGCCAGCGGGGTCGATGAGCCCTGCTTCCGCACCCCCAGTATTGCGGCCGTGGCGGCGACCGCGGCGGTGGCCGAACCGATCAGGAAATGGCGACGGGTGAGCGGACGCCCGGCGGGGAGCGGCGGGGCGGGGCGCGCGTGCGGCGGGCGACCATCGCGTCCCCGATCATCCTCACCGGGAGACGGGAGCCAGGTCGCCGGGGGATACGTTTCCGCGCTGTGCGCCGCGCGGGGACGCGTCACTCCCATCCGCGGCGGCGCTTCCCGCTGCAAGCGTGCGCCCACGGCCGCGACGAACTCCGGGCGGGGCAGCGTTTCCGCCGCCAGCTCCCGCAATGCGCCGTCGATCGCGCGCAGTTCCGTGTCGGTAAAGGTCGGGCGGTCATCGGGGAGCGTCATGCGCGTTCCTCCTCGCGATACTGTGCGCGCAGGGTCATCAATGCGCGATGGATGAGCAGCCGCACCGCGCCCTCGCTGCGGCCGAGGACGCGGGCCACCTCGCGCGCGGAGAGGGCGCCGAAGTAGTAGAGCGTCACCGCCTCCCGCTGTCCGGTGGGGAGGAGGCGCACCCGCAGATGGAGCGCCTGCGCCTCCTCGGCACGGATGGCCTCGGTATCGGGCGACGGAAGACCATCGACCGGGGGCGGATCGAGTCCCGTCAGGGAGACCTGGAGGCGTCTTCGTCGCTGGAAATCGCGCAGCGTGTGCCGGGCGATGCCGAAGAGCCAGGCGGGGTGGGCGCCGCGGGCGGGATCGAAGTGCGCGCGGCCGGCGAGCGCCTTGTCGAGTGTGGTTGCCACGAGGTCCTCGGCATCCTGACGCTGACCCAGTTGATGGTAGAAATATCGATAGAGCGGCGTCAACTGCGCGGCACAGAGCGACACGAAGGCATCGGCATCGGGGCGTGTTGTGGAGCCGCAGGCGTCACTATCTTGCTCGCTCCGGCCCGGCTCCGCTGCTGTCGGATGGATCGCCATCATCGCGCGCCCGGATACTCGCCGTTCGTGCATGCATCCCCCTGACGATGCCCATCCCGCTCCCTATCATGTTCTTCGCATAAACCGGGGAAACATTACGCGCCGACGCCACACAAGAAAGGAGAGGCGGCACATCGGCGGCCGGGAGAGGGACTCTCGGAACATCCCCGGGGTCACCGTGCCCATTGCCAATTGTTGCGCAGCCTCGGGCGACGACTTCTGGCCGTCGCTCCGACACCACGCGGACCGCACCCCGCGGCACGGCGCGCTTCGCCGCTTGAAGCCGCCACCGCAGCCAAGCCGCTCAAATCGTGCGGTTTGGGCCCGATCACCGCCATTCCCGGCGACAAGCGCGCTCCTCGCCATGGACCCCATCCCCGGTCGGATTCCGACGCGACCCTTTTGGGATGTTGTCACCACCGTCTGTCGGTGATCGGCGTCAGATCCAGGAGAGGCCGGAGCGGGCATCGATGCCTTTTTCGTCGGTCAGTTTGACGGGCGTGCCGAAGTTGGCGGCGGTGAAGGCTGTGCCGGGCGGGGGCGGGCTGACATCCATCGCGTAGAGGTTGAACTGCGCGCCCTCGAAGGCGGCGAGGAAGGCGATCTTCTTGCCGTCGGGCGACCAGACCGGGGCGCGCGCCGCGCCCGTGTTCGTGATCTGCGTCTGGTTCCTGCCATCTCGTGACATGATGAAGAGATCGTTGACGCGGTAGTCGGGGCGACCCGCGAAGGCAATCTGCTGCCCGTCCGGCGAGAAGGCGGGGTCGTACGCGCCCCACGGCATCGTCGTCAGCGGGGGCGAGACCTTGCGGGGGCCGATATCGAGCAGATAGATCTGCGTCTGCTTGTTGTCGGGGTTATCCGGCTGGACCCAGAGCGCCGAGAAGGCCATCGCACCCCCGTCCGGGGAGAGCGCGGTGGCGTCGATGTGCCGCGCCGGGAAGAGGCCCGGCGGGCTGAAGGCCTGCGTCGCCGTGATGGCGTGGAGATTGGCGGGTTGCACCGGCGGTTGGTCGGGGTGTTCCAGCGTCCACGGGCGCATCGCCGCGGCGGGGTTCGCCTTGTTGCTCGCGAAGGTGAGGAAGTCGCCGCCCCGCGACCACGACACCCCGGCGACGATGCCGCTGTCCGCGACGTACTTGCCCTCCGCATTCACGTCGTTCTTGTGCGCGATCTTGCTCTGGAAGTCGGTGATCCGCCGCGGGTTCGCGGTGTCTGCGTTCACGATCCAGAGGTCGGAGAAGATGCCGCGATCCCCGGCGCGGACAAAGGCGACCTGCGTGCCGTCGGGAGACCAGCGGGGATATTCGAGCGCGTCGTCGCCGTCCCCCTTGGCGAGGAGCTTGCGCACGACGCCATTGTCGAGGGCGTAGATGCCGTCGTCCTTGCCGCTATTCTCGGCGATCCGCACCTTGGCGAAGAGGATGCGCCCGTCCGCCTTCGACGCGCCCGTGGGTCGTCGCTGGGCCCGCCGATCCGGCCCCGCGACGCACGCCGCCAACGCGGCGGTCGCGCCGAGGAATGCCAGCCGGAGTGCCCGTCGCCGGGGAAAAGTCACCGCGCGTGCAGAAGTGTCCATGGATCCCGATACTCCTCGCTCCCGATCGACCATGGTCCACTCTACCCCGTGATCGATCGCGTTGTCCACGGCGGGCGCGGCCGACCGTGCGCACCGTCGTCCATCCCGCCTGCATCCTCCCCGCGAAACGCGCGATGCTCGGCGGCCCCGCTGTGATACTTTTCGCGCCACCGCGTATATGTTTACAAGATGCAGATTCGCACCGCGCTGCCGAGGCGCACACCGGCCGATACCGCGACCGACGCACCCGCCATCGACTGGTCGGCGGTCTATGCCGACCAGTTGCCGCGCGTCTACAACTATTTCCGGTTTCGTACCGGCGATAATCCCCTCGCCGAGGACCTGACCGCCGCGACCTTCGAGAAGGCGTGGCGGGCGCGCGACCAATACCGGGACGACCGCGGCGCCGCCTCCACCTGGCTCTTCGCGATCGCCCGCTCCGTCGCCGCCAGCCACTTCCGCCTACGCCGTCCGATGCGGGACGTGCCCCTCTCCCGGGCCGAAGGCGTGTGCGATGACCAATCAGTCCCGGACGAGATGCGGCGGCGCGACGACCTGGCACGCCTGCATGCGCTGCTCGCCCGACTGCCCGAACGCGAACGCGAACTGATCGAGCTGAAATACGGGGCCGCGCTGACCAATCGCGCCATCGCCGGGCTGATGGGGATGGGCGAGTCGAACGTCGGCACGACCCTGCACCGCATCGTGCACCGCCTCGGGCGCGATTGGGAGGAGAACGACCGATGACCGAGCGACCGGAAGACCGCTTCCTAAATGGCTTGCGCGCAGAGCCGCGCCCGGAATTCGCCGCGCACCTCGCCGCGCAGCTGGGCCTCACCCCCGCCCCCGCATCCCGCCGTCGTTCATGGGGCGGGTTTCGCCTGCGGCGGTGGCGGACGGTCGCCACGGCCGCCACCGCCGCCGTGCTCGTCGCCGTCGTGCTCCTGAGCGCCTTCGGGTTCCCGGGTCGCGCGCAACCGGTGAGCGCGCGGGAGGTGCTGCGCAGGGCGGCCACGGTCAATGTCGACGACCTGGGCGCGCAGACCTTCCATATCCGGATGGAGAGCGAGAGCCGCTTCACCTCCCAGTTCAATCGCGGCACGCCGGTACCGGGATCGCTGAGCCGCTCGACGAGCGTGTTCGAGCGCTGGGTCGCCCTGCCGAACCAGTGGCGCACCGACGTCCGCTTCGCGTCCCAGCCTTTTCTTCCCGGCACCGACCGCGTCAGCGGCAGCGTCAGCGACGGCGCGACCGAGTGGATCTACAACCAGGGCGACGCCCTCGGCTACGAGGTGCGGATCGGCGCGCTGCGGCCGGGAATCGCGCCGCCATCGCTTGCCACGATCCCCTTGCCCGGGGGCAACCTCCAGCCGGGGCAATCCGTGGGCGACCCGGGCGGTGACCAGGCGCCGCCGCACGATGGCTCGCTCCTCGGGTGCTACCCGGACGCGACGATCACCGGCACGGCGACCGTCGCGGGGCGGCGGGCGTACATGATCGCCCTCGGCGCGGATGCGTGCGCCCCTGGGTACCAAATCGGAGCGAACGGGACCCGCATCCCCCTGGCGACGGTCGCCCCCGCAGAGCAGGGGCGGCAGACCCTGTGGGTGGACACGCAGTGGTACGTCTTCCTGAAGATGGAGCTGCTCTATCCCGACGGCTCGGTCCGGTCGCGCGGCGAGGTGACGGCGTTCGAGGTGAACACGCACATCCCGGACGGCGTCTTCACTTTCGACCCGCCCGCGGAAGTGGCGAATCCGCAGGTGACGGACCGGCGCCCGCAACCCTATCAGATCCCGGCGAGCGCGATCACCTGCGACACCTGCATCGTGCCGGGGCTCGTCTATGGATCGCCGACACCGACCCGGGTGCCCTCGGCGTCGGCGGCACCCTGAGCGCCTACCCGGGAGAAATGACGGCAGGGTCACTCCTCCAACCAGCACGGCGGGGCAAGGGAAGCCACATTTGGCGTCGGCCGGCTCGGCGACGCGCACCGTCGTTCACTCTTCCTTAAATCCCTCAACCGCGCGCGTTCGGGTCGCCCGGCGCCACGGAGCGTTCGCTGCACGCCGGCCACCGCTGCCCGGCGTGCAGCGAACGCTCCGTGGCGCCACGTCCGCATCGGCCCGGGCGGGGAAGACGAGCGGCGCGCCGCAGTTGCCGCAGGTCGCTTTCGCCAGTACCACCGGAGGCTGGACCGGCGTGCCCTCCGCCGTCCCTTCACGGGGAGGCGTGCCGCACGCCACGTCGACGAGCGCATCGACCTGCCGGTCGCTCGTGCCTCCCCGGACGCGCAGCCGCGGCACACGCCGCTCCGGCTGCCAGCCGATCACCGTCCCCGCCAATGTCCCCGCGCGCATCGCTTCCTCCCGTACCGTCGGCGCGGATCGCACAACTCGGCTACTTCCGGCGCACCATGCCCGCCCGGTACGCAGCGATACCGCATGATAGTATCCCGGCAGCAGCGTATCCCGACGCTACTTCCACGACCACAACGTCGCTGAAACTAGCCTGCATTATTCATAAGGGTGGGAATGCGGCGGCAAGCAGGTGCCAGAGTACCTGACCGGGATGGCTGCTCGCGAGATGGAGCCGCACCCATTCCGCCCATTGGCGCACCCGCCCGCCGATCTTCACGACCCGCAGTCGTACCGTCTCCAGCGTCATCCGCGCCACGCCCGCTGCCATCAGTTTGCGGCGGAGCGTGTCCAGCAGCCAATAGGCCGCTGCGTGCAGGAAGAGGCGGAACTGGTTGGCCACAAAGCGGTGGCAACTGAGGCGGTCGCACTTGACGTAGTTCTTGAAGTCCTTGATCCAGCCTTCCGTACCGCCGCGCTGGGTGTACCAGTCGTAGAGCGCTGCGGGCGGATCGTCGCGGCTGGTGACGACAAAGCGGCAGTTTGTCCCCAGCTTCCCGCTCGGCAGCACCTGCGCCTCCGCTTTGTAGACGACCCGGCGGGGATGCGCCCAACTGCCTGCCTGGTAGACAATCTCAGCGCACAACCGCACCTTCGCTCCACCGGCGACGACCGACTGCTGCACGGCGGCGGCGAGCAAGCCTGCTCCCGCAGCGGCGAGACGGGCGTTGTGCAGCAGGGCGATGGTCAGTTCAATCCCTTCCGCTTCGCAGTAGTCATACAAGGCCGGTAGGGCGAACCCGGCATCGGCGCGAATCGCGATCTGCACATCCGGCCACGTCGCGCGCAGTTGCTGAACGATCCGGCTGAGGATGGCGACGATCCCTTTCCCGGCGTGGGCATTGCCGGGACGCAGAACGGCGGTGATCAGTTGATCGGTGTCGCCATCGAAGATCAGGAGCGGGTGGTACATGTGCTGGCGGTAGTAGCCGTGGTAGCGCGTCCCCTCCTGCGTGCCGTGCGTCGGGTCGTCGGTCGAGTCGAGATCGAGCAGGATACGGATCGGGATACCCGCTGCACCCCGCTCGCGCAGGTAGAGGATGCCCAAAGATTGCGCGATCCGGTAGCAATCGCGCGCGGTGACGGCGTTTTCGAGGCGGGAGAAGGTCGGCTGGCTGGCGAGGGGGCCATCGGTTGCGGGCAAGCGACCGCAGACAAGTTTGAGCAAGGGATCATGGCGCAAGGTGGTCGCGTCGTTCTGGTCTTCGTAGCCGCAGGCGATTTGATAGACCCGCTGGCAGATGAGCATGGCGAGGGGATGGGCGCGGGCTTCGCGTCGCCACTCCGGGACATGGGCAGCAATCTCAGCACAGACACCGATCTCCGCATCAGCAGCGGCGAGCCAGGGCAACCCGCCATCCGAGGTGAGCTGCCCGCCGTCGAAGGCAGCTTCAAGAGCGAGAGGGGCGAGGGGTTCAAAGGAGAAGGTAGATGTGGCAGAATCAGTCATGAAGAAGCCTCCTCGGTCGGTCGGTGGTTCAGCACCCTGACCATACCGAACGAGGCTTCTTCCTCACAAGTCCCTGTTATGAATAATGCAGGCTAAGTAGGTGCTGGTAAGTTCGCGCGCTTGGTGTACGGTTTGCGCGGCTTGCCATCTTTGGCGCCGACGGGCCGTCCCGCCTTCCTACCCGTCGGCGCTTTGCGATGCCC
>JAABUJ010003771.1_pt1 | contig 16648 bp, 15 predicted proteins | sample 5559131 | NCBI WGS metagenome assembly JAABUJ01 (sample SAMN10711875, study PRJNA513366) | rock metagenome | isolation source: Antarctica rocks | place: Antarctica: Victoria Land, Mt New Zealand nord | collected 2016-01-07 | reverse complement strand
CCGCTCATCACACGTCAGGCAAGTTGGCCTGAGCCTTGGCGTCAACTCCAAGCCGTCCACGCAATCCTTTTGCCTCTATGTAACTGAAGCGGAATGAGGGGATGCATGAGGGGCGAGGGTGGAAAGCCTCGGGCGACGACGTTGGCCTAGGAAGTGATAACGATGGCAAGTCCATCGCCGCTTTCAGGTACGAGTTCAGTTCGTTGCTGCCCAACAATTTCCTAGCGAATTTTCCATCCTGGCTAAGGCCAGATCTTCGATCCCGGTTCGTCTAAAAATCATTTCTTGACAGTAACTTACTGATAAGGAGGAACTGACCCTCTGTCAGACACAGCAATCTACCAACGTCAGCGGCAATCAAAATTCGTACTTTCTTGAAACAATTGGCACAGCAATCTTGTTCTTTGTGTCTAAAGTTTATAGCCGCGACCGTAAGGGAAAGTGGGTTAGATCGTTGGTAGAGCATGCAGGACTGCTAGTCACTGCGTGTGCTTCAAGTTGACTACTTCTAAGAATGTTGTGTAGTTTTCTTTTAATTTCAAGGTAGCTCAAGAAGTTACGAAATGCATAAGGTTGAGGAAATCAAACTTGAGCAAAGCTTTAACAGCTTTAACCGATGCATAATGTTGCACAGTGCATGCCTCTGATTTCGTATATTTTATAATAGAAATACTTGTGGGAAAATGTGAGATTGTTACGTTGTCTATAAACTAATATTTACTAAACTAACGTCAACGCTGTGTACTTTGAAGTACCTACAATCCACATTGTTTGGACAAATTTCGGTAAACACGAAATAGTCATGTCAAGTTGATTACGTTGCGATGGCAGTCAGTCGTGAATATGGTCTCCATGACGCAGGGCCGGAACGATATGCTGGAGTTCTGTTATGAGTGTCAGGGCGCAAAACAGCGCATCGCTAAAGCGTGAGGCCATCGGTGGCATGGCGTGGCTCCTGGCACAAAGTGTCGTCGCACGTGGTTTCGCTATGGGCAGCCAACTCGTGCTCGCCTGGCTGCTCAGCCCAACCGATTTCGGCACGATCGGCTTAGCCACCACCGTCACAGCGCTCGCGTCGGCCGTCGTCACCTTCGGCATCGACGAGGTGCTGCTGCAGCGCCAGCGCACGATCGGGCTATGGGTCACCGCCGCTTTCTGGATGACGGCCGTCCTGGGCGGCGCAGGGTTCGTCCTGGTGCTGCTGGCAGCGCCCTGGGCGGGGCCGTCTACCACAGCGCCGAGTTGCCGGGGTTGATTACGGTCCTCGCCCTGGCAGTTCCACTCGGCGCGTTGACCATCGTTCCAAACGTGCGATTGCGGGCGGACATGCGCTTCCGCTTTCTTGCGACCTACAACATGGCGGAGATCGTAGGCCTGCAAGGCGGCGCCATCCTGCTCGCAACGCTCGGCGCCGGCGCGTACAGCTTCGCCATTCCCGTGCCCTGCCTGGCCCTGATCAAGCTGGCGTTGTTCTGGTCCAAGGCACCATCCCGAACCTGGCCGCGGCTGCAGCAGCGCCATCTGGGCTACCTGGCGAGCAAAGGATCAGCCGTGCTGGCCCAGCGCATGATCACGGAGGCGGTCGGCCAGGGCGACTACATCATCCTCGGCCTGCTCGCGACCCAGTCGGTCGTCGGGGCGTACCTCTTCGCTTTTCGCCTCGCGGCCCAGCCAATCCGGATGCTCGCCGGCAGCTTCCAGAACGTGCTGTTCCTCGCCCTGGCGCGGCTTCGAACCGAACCAGCCCGGCAAGGTCAAGCCGCGCTCAAGGCAGCCCGGGCACTTGGCTATGCCATCATGCCGTTCTGTTTCCTGCAGGCGGCCCTGGCCGGGCCGTTGCTCCATTTGGTGTTCGGGCCGAAATGGGCGAACGCCGTGCCGCTGGTGCAAATCCTGAGCATCGACTTGGCGTTCGACGCGATCTCATGGATTGCGGGCTGCCTGCTGGCGGCGCGGGCCGAGTTCGGGCTCGGATTCCGCTACTCGCTCGTGCTTTCGCCCAGCTTCTTCATCCTTAGCCTACATCGGAGCGCGGCTGGGCAGCGCTGAAGGCGCGGCGTTGGGGGTGTCGGCCTTCTACGCCCTGGTCACGCCTTGGTATTCCTGGCTGGTGTTCCGCCGGGTCGGGGTCAGCCTGCGTGGCTTGGCAAGCTTCTACGCCACCCCGGCCCTGGCCGCAGCAGCCACCATCGGCATCGCCTATGTCGGCTCCACACTCGTCGCCGACGACCTGCTGCGCTGCGTCGTCATCGGCCTCGTTGGGCCCGGATTGTACGTCTTCGTGTTGAGCCTGCTGCATCCCGCCTTGCTCAACAACGCGGTGGCTTGGCTCCGGGGAAGATGTCCGTCGCCGCTGCTGCCCGTCCTGCACGCCCTGCAACGCATCCTATGCCCTTCTGGAGCTTGAATGATGTCACGCATTCCTAAGACCCTGCACTATGTCTTTGGCATGTCGCCCGATTTCGGCGGCAAACCTTGGAGCCTGGTGCACCATATCTGCGTGAGCAGCGCGATCGCGCACATCAAGCCGGACAGGGTGCGGTTTGCCTACGCGCATGAGCCGACCGGGCCATGGTGGGAGCTCACGCGCAAAATAGTGACGCCGATCCGGATCGAAGCGCCGACGGAAATCTTTGGCCGCCCCCTGCATCACGTCGCCCACAAGGCCGATGTCGTCCGGTTGCAGACGCTCATCGAACATGGCGGCATCTACCTCGATGCCGACGTGCTGGTGCAGCGCAGCTTCGACGACCTGCTGCATCACTCCACCGTGCTCGGCCAGGAGGGCATGGGCGGCGAGCACGGGCTTGCGAACGCGGTCATCTTAGCCGAACCACAGGCGCCGTTTCTCCGCCGCTGGATGGCGCACTACAGCAACTTCCGCAGCGCCGGCAACGACGCCTACTTGAACGAGCACTCCGTCAAGCTGCCATCGCGCCTGGCTGCCGCCCACCCGGAGGACATCACGGTGCTGGGCCACACCGCCTTTTTCTGGCCGACATGGACCAAGCCGCATCTTGCCTGGATGTTTCGCTCCAATAGGCCGATTTCATTGGACAACACCTACGCCAACCATCTTTGGGAAGCCCGTGCTTGGGAGGATCTGCGCAAGCTGACCCTGGCTGGGTTGCGGACAGCCGACACCAACTTCGCCGGGTGGGCCCGTCCCCATATCCATGGCTTGCTCGAGCAGGAAAAGCCGTTGTCGATCGCTGCGCGCGCAGCCCATGTCGGCCAGCGCATCATGAACTATGCTGGAATGCGGGCAATGTCGTAGTTGGTGTCGCGTTGCCGAACGCCTTCGCTTCGAGCGACTGACGAGCAACGCACCACGCAGCATATGCAGCATATCAAGAAGACGGCAGCAGGCGCGAACGAAGCTCGCGCTTTCCTGCGCTTCGACGGAGAGCTAAGCTAGCTGGCGGCCAGTGCCGCCAGCAACGACATCATGGCAAGAACGATGGCGCCCTGCCCGCCGTTTCTGGTTTCATCATCAGGAGGCTTACGCCGACCTGGCCAAAACGGCCAGGACCAGGGCTAGCATGCCACCAAGGAGGAGACGTCATGCGACTCACGCAGGCACAGGTCGAACAATACGACCGCGACGGCTACATCGTGTTCCCGGAGCTGTTCGCCCCGCACGAGATTGCCGCGATGCGGCGCGAACTGGGGCGCATCCAGGCGATCGACACCGATCATTTGGTGCGCGAGCGCACCGGCGGAGTTGCCAAGACGATCTACCGCGTGCACGAGCCGGATGGCCCCACCGCCTCGCCGCCGTTCCACGACGCCGCCCGCACGCCGCGCCTGCTGGAAACGGCGCAGCAGATCCTGCATGACGACGAACTGTATATCCATCACACCAAGTGCAACCTTAAGACGGCGATCGACGGGTCGGTGTGGCAATGGCACCAGGATTACGGCTCATGGCGGCGCGACGGCGTGCCTGAGCCGGAGCTCACGACGGCCCTCGTCATGCTCGACGAGCCGACGGAGGCGAGCGGTTGCTTATACTTCATCGCCGGCAGCCATAAGGTCGGCAACCTCGAGCCGGAGATGGACGACAAGACCACTTCCTACAAACTATGGGTGGTGCCGAAGCAGCGCCTGCTCGACATCATGGAGCATAGCCCGGAGCCGGTCGCCATCACCGGCAAACCCGGCACGGCGGTGTTCTTTCACTGTAACATCCTGCACGGCTCCGGCCACAACCTGTCGCGGCACGATCGCTGGGCAATCTACTTCGTCTATAACCGGGTCGCGAACCGGCCTGGCCAGGTGGCGAATCCACGCCCCGATTATGTGCGCTCGACCAATTTCGCGCCGCTCGTCGTCGGTTCGGACGAGATCGTGGAACGCCGGCAATTTCCGGCCGCGGCGGAGTAGGGCCGATGCCGCTGGCGCTCACCCCGCTGCACCCGCTGTTTGCCGCCGAGGTCGCCGCCATTGACCTGCGGCGTCCCTGACGCCCGATGCCGCAGCGGACATCGAGCGCGCGATGGATCGGTACGCCGTGCTGGTGTTTCGCAACCAGGACATCGACGACGACCAGCAAATTGCGTTCGGCGAAAATTTCGGGCCGCTGGAGGCCGAAACCGCGACGGTGGACGTGCACAAGCGCCGCCTGAAGCACCGCCAGATGAACGATATCTCGAACCTCGACGAGCATGGCCAGCTGCTCGCAACCGATGACCGCCGGCGCATGTTCGCCCTGGGTAACCGGCTCTGGCACAGCGACAGCAGCTTCAAGGCAACCCCGGCGAAATACTCCATGCTGCACGCGCGCGTGGTCCCGCCCGAGGGTGGCGAAACCGAGTTCGCCGACATGCGGGCGGCGTGGGACGCACTGCCGGAACGGACCCGGGCCGTCGTCCGCGACCTGGTTTGCGAGCACAGCCTGTTGTTCTCCCGCGGCCTGCTCGGCTTCACCGAGTTCACCGACGCGGAGCGCGCGAAGTTCAGCCCGGTGCGCCAGCGCCTGGTGCGGCGGCAACCGGGCTCGGGACGGCTCTCGCTGTATCTGTCCTCGCACATCGGCCGGATCGTGGGCTGGCAGGTGCCGGAAGCCATGGCGTTGATCCGGGACCTGATGGAACACGCGACGGCGCGCGAGCTGGTGTATCGCCACGCCTGGCGCCCGCATGACCTCGTGGTATGGGACAACCGCTCCACCATGCACCGTGGCCGCCCGTTCGAGGACCGCGAGCATCCTCGCGACCTGCGCCGGGTCACGTTGCAGGACACCGCGCCCACGCTCGAGCAAGTCGCCTGATTTCTCCCTCCTTCGCGGGAGAGGGCTTCAGGAAAGGCGCTCCATTATCCCCGTAGCACTGCCGCGAATGCCGCTGCAGATTGGTCCCAGCCGACATCAGCCATCATGCCGTTGCGCACGACCGCCCGCCAGTCCACCGGGCGGTCCCATAATTCCACAGTGCGGCGGATGCCCCGTTCCAATCCGGCCGCGTTCACCGGGCCGAACACGATCCCCGTCGCGACCCCGCTCGCCAGCGCCGCCGCGTTGGCGTCGATGACCGTGTCCGCCAAGCCGCCCACGTGCGCCACCACCGGGACAGCGCCGTAGCGCAGGGCGCACAACTGCGTCAGGCCGCACGGCTCGAACCGGCTCGGCACCAGCAGCGCGTCGGCGCCAGCCTGCAGCAGGTGCGCCAACGTTTCGTCATAACCGATGAATACGCCGATCCGGTCGGGATGAGCCTCCGCGGCAACACGGAACGCAGCCTCCAGCGCACGGTCGCCGCTGCCCACTAGCGCCAGTTGCGCCCCAGCGTCGAGCAGCACGGGAAGTGCGGCCGCGAGCAAATCCATGCCTTTGTGGTCGGTCAGCCGGCTGGCGACGCCGAACAGCAGGCCGGGCTCGGCATCCAGACCCATCCGTGCCTGCAGCGCCGCCTTGTTCTTGGGCCGGTTCCGCACATGGCCACGGCGGTAGCGGGCAGTGAGGTGCGCATCGGTCCAGGGGTCCCACACCACCTCGTCGATGCCGTTCAGGATGCCGTGCAGCACGTCCCGCCGAGCGCGCAGCAGGCCGTCGAACCCCATGCCGCCTTCCGGTGTCTGGATTTCCGCCGCGAAGGTCGGCGACACCGTCGTGATCGCATCCGACAGCCGCAGCCCGGCCTTCAAATAGCCGATCGATTGATAGAACTCGACCCCCTCGATCGACAGCGCTTCCGGGGGCAATCCAAGGGCCGCACGCAAATCCAGCGGCACTTGCCCGGTGAACGCCGGGTTGTGGACAGTGATCACGGTGCGGGGCCGCGCGCCGCCGGCGTAGTGCAGGTAGGCCGCGGCAAGGCCGGTTTGCCAATCATGTGTGTGCACTGTGTCCGGCACCCAGCCCGGGATGGCGCCCAAGCCGATATCGGCGGCAACGCGCGACAGGGCTGCAAAACGAAACGGGTTGTCCGGCCAATCCCGCCCGTCCGGCCCGGTGTAGGGGTTGCCGGGCCGACCGAAATGGTGCGGCGCGTCCAGCACCAGCAAGTCCAGCCCGGCGGCACGGGCGGCGAGCACCCGGGCGCTGCCGCCGAACAGGTCGGGCATCGCATGCACGGCCTCCGCGTCCTCCAGCGCCGCCATCACCGCAGGGTAGCCCGGCACCAGCGTGCGGACGGCGACTCCCTGCTTGGCCAGCGCACCCGGCAGCGCACCGGCGACGTCCGCCAGGCCTCCCGTCTTGATCAGCGGGAAGACTTCGGAGGCCGCAGCCAGCACCTTCAAAGGGCGTCGATCATCGGCTGCGTGATGAGGCAGATGCCTTTGGACGTCCGGCGGAAACGGCTGGCGTCCAGTTCCGGATCCTCGCCGACCACCAGCCCCTCGGGAATTCGCACGCCGCGGTCGACCACCACGTTCGTCAGCCGGGCCGAGCGGGCCACGTCGGCGTACGGCAGGATCACCGCCCCGTCGACGCTGCCGTAGGAGTGAACGCGCACGCCGGTGAACAGTAGCGAACGGTGGACGCTGCTGCCCGACACGATGCAGCCGCCGGAGACCATCGAGTCCACCGCCGACCCCCGGCGCGCATCGTTGTCGTGCACGAACTTCGCGGGCGGGGTAATCTCGCCATAGGTCCAGATTGGCCAGTCGTTGTCGTACAGGTCCAGCGCCGGCACTACGTCCGTCAGATCGATGTTGGCCGACCAGTAGGCGTCGACCGTGCCCACGTCGCGCCAGTAGGCCTCGCTCTCGTGGGTCGAGCGCACGCAGCTATCGCCGAAGCGGTGAGCGACGGCGTTGCCGTGCTTGACGATGTAGGGGATGATGTCGCGGCCGAAATCGCGGTCGCTGCCGGGGTCGGCGGCGTCCCGGCGCAACTGGTCGAACAGGAACCCGGTCTCGAACACGTAAATTCCCATGCTGGCCAGCGCGGCGTCGGGCTTGCCGGGGATGCAAGGCGGGTCGGCGGGCTTCTCCAGGAAGGCGATCAGCCGGTCGTTCGCGTCCACGTGCATGACGCCGAAAGCCGTCGCGTCCATCCGCGGCACCTCGATGCAGCCGACCGTCACGTCGGCGCCCTGCTGGACGTGCTGCTGCAGCATCAGCTCGTAGTCCATCTTGTACACATGGTCGCCGGCGAGCAGGACGATGTAATGCGGGGCGTAGCTCTCGATGATGTCGATGTTCTGGTACACGGCGTCGGCGGTGCCGGCGTACCACTTTGTCTCGTCGATGCGTTGGCTGGCCGGCAGGATATCGAAGCTCTCGTTGCGCTCCGGCCGGAAGAAGTTCCAGCCGCGCTGCAAGTGGCGGATCAGGCTGTGCGCCTTGTATTGCGTCGCGACCCCGATGCGCCTTATGCCGGAGTTGAGCGCGTTGGACAGGGCGAAGTCGATGATGCGGGACTTGCCGCCGAAATACACCGCCGGCTTGGCACGCAGATCAGTCAGTTCCTGCAGCCGGCTGCCACGGCCGCCGGCAAGCACGTAGGCCATGGCGTTGCGCGCGAGCGGCGCTTGATGCGTCTGGATTGCGGGCAAGGCTCGTCTCCTTCTATCGCCCGCTTGATAGGCGGTTGCCCGACTGTATGCCGCCCGGCAAAGCCGCGGCAACCGGGTCAGGGCGGCGTGATCACCAGGGCGCGGGGCGGCCCGGCTGGGTCAGGCAGGCGCAGAGGAGCATTTCCTGGGCTGATGCGGCCGAGCACGCGAGGCGTTTCCGACCTGGTGGCGCCAGGTGTCACACCCGCTGCGCCGTGCCACGTCAAAAACCCGAGCAGCGCGAACAGCACCGCCTCCTTCGCGGAGGACGGTAGGCCGCGCTCCTCGCTGGGGACCAGCCCCGCCGGGTGCAGGCGGCGGCGCAGGGCAGCCATCAGCGCCGGGTTACGGACGCCGCCGCCGGACGCGACGACCTCCATGACACCATGGCGGGCGCAAGCGTCGGCGACGGTCGCCGCGGTCAGCTCGGCCAAGGTCGCCATCAGATCGGGTCCGCTGAGGGGCGGCAGCCCGGCAGCGTGGGCAGCGACGTAGCCGGCGTCGAACAGCTCGCGTCCAGTCGATTTTGGGGCAGCGCGCGCGTAGTACGACTCAGCGAGCAGGCGGTCGAGCAGGTCGGGGCGAACCTGGCCCGACGCGGCAATGCGGCCATCCGTATCGGCCGACTGCGCGCCGGAGGTCAGCCGATGCGCTTCCAGGTCCATCAGGCAGCTTGCCGGCCCCGTGTCGAACGCCAGCACGGGGCTGCCGGGCCGATGGACGATGGTGAGGTTGGCGATGCCGCCCAGGTTCAGCGCCGCCCGAGGCCGGTCGCCCATCAGCCACAGCGCGTCGAGCGTGCTGGCCAGCGGCGCCCCCTGTCCGCCCGCAGCCACGTCCCGCGCGCGGAAATCGGAAATGACCGGCAGCCCGGTCGCTTCAACGATGGCGGCGGGCTGGCCGAGCTGCAGGGTTCCTTTCGCCCGGCCGCCCTCAACCCAGTGAAACACGTTCTGCCCGTGCGAGGCGATCAGCTCTGCGCCGGGCAAACTGGCGGCGACGGCGCCGAAAGCCTGGCCGACGAGCACGTCCAGCGCGCATACCTCACCCATAGTGGTGGGCGCGGGCGGCAGGGCAGCGAGCAAACGCGCGCGCGTGACAACGGGCCAGGGACGCTCGCCGTGGTCCAGCAACCGCAGCACGATGTCGGGGCCGCGCCAGGCCAGGTCGGCCACCGCGAAGTCGATCGCGTCGAGCGAGGTGCCGGAAATCAGGCCGATGACGATCATGACGCGAGTAAACAAGGGTTCGGCGTGGAACGGAATGGAGCGGCCATGGACACCGAGGCGAGCCTGCTGCGCTTTCGTGACGCGGATGCATGGCCGGCCGAGGAGGCGCTCGCCGCCATGCTGGACAGCCAGGCCGTCGCGGTGTGCGCCGTCCGCCAGGCGATCCCGGCGCTGGCCGCCGCGGTGACATCAGCCGCGTCCCGGCTGCGGATCGAGGGACGCCTGGTTTACGCGGGCGCCGGCGCGTCGGGGCGGCTGGCCGTGCAGGATGGGGTGGAGCTGCACCCCACGTTCGGCTGGCCGCACGCCCGGTTGTGCACGCTGGTGGCCGGCGGCGATGCGGCGCTGGTCCGCTCCGTAGAGGGCGCCGAGGACGACCCGGCGGCGGGCGAGCGGGCGGCGGCGGCGCTGGGACTAGGCGTCGCCGATGTGGTCGTCAGCGTCGCCGCGTCCGGCACGACGCGTTACACGCGCGCGGTGCAGGCCACGGCACGACGGGCGGGCGCGCTGACGGTGGCGCTGGCCAACAACCAAGGCGCGCCGCTGCTGATCGAGGCGGCCCATGCCATCACTCTGCCGACCGGGCCGGAATTCCTTGCCGGCTCCACGCGCATGACGGCGGGCACGGCGCAGAAGATCGCGCTGAACCTGTTCTCCACCCGGCTGATGACCGAGTTGGGACGGGTGTATCGCGGGCTGATGGTCAATATCGTCCCGTCCAACGCCAAGCTGATCGATCGCGCGCACCGGATCGTCGCGGCCCTGACCGGAGTCGATGTGCCGAACGCGGCCCAGGCGTGGGAGGCGGCCGGGCGCGACATCCCGGTGGCGGTGCTGATGCTGGACGGACTGGACCGCCCAGCGGCGCAGGCCCGGCTTGCGGCGGCCGGCGGCAGCTTACGCCGGGCTCGGGGCTGATGGACGCGCTCGACGGCATGATCCTGACGCCGGACGGCTGGGTGCGCGGCCGGGTGCGCTTCACTGCCGCTACCCACGGCATCGAACCTCGCCTTGGGGTGCCGGACGACCGCTTCATCCTGCCCGGCTTCATCGATCTGCACGTGCACGGCGGCGACGGCGCCGATGTCATAGACGGCGCCGACGCGATCGCCCGCATGACGCGCTTCCACGCCCGTCACGGCACGGCTGCCCTGCTTGCCACGACGGTTACCGCCCCGGCCGATGACTTGCTCCGCGCCGCCCGGGCCGTCGGCCAGGCCGTCGCACGACCGACACAGGGAGCCGCACGCGTGCTGGGCCTGCACCTCGAAGGCCCGTTCATCAGCCCTGACGCGCTCGGCGCACAGCCGCCCTACGCCATCCCGCACGACCCGGGGCTGGTCGACGCCCTCTGCGCCGCCGCGCCGATGCGGGTCGCCACCGTCGCGCCGGAGATCGAGGGCAGCGAGGCCCTGCTGCGGCAATTGCTGGCCCATGGCGTGCGGGCGCAGATCGGGCATACGACTTGCAGCTACGATCAAGCCTGCGCGGCCTTGCAGATGGGCGCGGCCGGGTTCACGCATTTGTTCAACGCCATGACAGGGTGTCACCACCGCGCACCGGGTGCTGCCGGATGCGCGCTGGCCCACGCCGCTCATGCCGAGATGATATTCGACCTTCTGCACGTGGCGCCCGGCGCCGTCCGCCTCGCCCTCCGCGGCATCCCCGGCCTGTATGGCGTCACTGATGCCGTCGCCGCAGCCGGAATGCCGGACGGACCCTATCGCCTCGGCCGTCATGCGATCCATAAGCGTGGCGATGCCGTTCGACTGGACAATGGCACTCTGGCCGGCAGCGTTCTGACCATGGACCAGGCCCTGCGGAACCTGCTGTCGCTGGGCGTGCCAATGGCGGAGGCCGCTTACCGTCTTTCGACCGTTCCAGCCGACTACCTCGGCATGACCGAGCGTGGCCGGATCGCGCAAGGCAGCATAGCGGACTTCGTGGTGGTTGACCGGTCCGGCCAACTCCGCGCGGTAGTGCTGGAGGGAACGATGGCCACGTGAGACAGGATCCGCTTTCTGACTTTTGGCCGATTTCTAGCGTAACTGACGCCTTCGTGGCGGGCCAGATTTGCTGCGAAAAGATGCTGAAAATCTGGAGCGGGCGAAGGGATTCGAACCCTCGATCCTAACCTTGGCAAGGTTGCGGCGGCTGTTCGCCATTGTTCGGGCGGGTCCGTGAGCCTGTTTATTTACAATGGCTTTGCAAGATGACGTTCGGGTTTGTTCGTGATAGAGCGCTGGTAACCGCGTCAAAGCGGCACCCCAGGAGGTCCCCAGTGCTGAAGCCAAGGCCACTGACCGACACCCATGTGCGTAGCCTGAAGCCGACCGGCCAACGCTACGAAGTCCCAGACGCAGGGCTCGCCGGATTAGCGCTACGGATCACGGCCAAGGGCGCCAAGACGTGGTCTGTCACGTATAGGGTGCGTGGCGCAGGAGAAACGGGTGGAGACCGAGTAGCGCGCCTTGCAGGCGACAAGCGCCGGCTAACGCTGGGCGACTACCCGACTGTGGGATTAGCCAAGGCTCGCGCCGAAGCCGCTGAGGTGAAGCGTCTCGCTCGTAGCGGCATCGATGCCTCTGCCGCCCGGCGGAGCGCCGTGGATCAAGGAAGCGAGCCGACAGTCATAGACTTGGTTAATCGCTACGTCATGGATCACTTACGACGCAACAGGCTCCGTGCCGGTGCGAACGCCGAGAAGCAGCTGCGGCTGTATATTGCCAAGGCATGGGGTTCGCGGCCGCTTGCGTCGATCGTGCGCGGCGACCTTGTCGGGTTGCTTGAGGACGTACGCGTCCCACGGATGATTGCGGTGCATGACGGTGATCGGACAGAGTTCCGGAAGCGTGGCGGCCCTGGCGCCGGCGCTGAGGTGCGAAAGTGGACACGGGCCATGTTCCAGTTCGCGGTCGACGCCGGGCTCCGGACTGACAATCCGTTTATTGACGTGAAGAACCGCGATAGGCAGCGCCGCAGGGACCGTGTACTGACGATGGAGGAACTCGCCGCGGTCTGGGATACGGCCGGCGCCCTGAGCTATCCTTGGGGACCGTACTATCGGCTCATTTTGCTGACGGGAGACCGACGAAGCGAGTGGGCGCGCGCACGCTGGGACTGGCTCGACGCTGAGTGCACCCGGTTGGAGATCCCTGGGACCGAGTACAAGACCGGGAAAACTCAGGTAGTGCCGCTCAGTCAGCAGGCGCGATCAGTCGTCCGCTCGCTACCCAAAGCTGGAGCAGGACCTTTTTTGTTCTCAAGCGATGGAGGCGCCAAGCCCGTTTCTGGCTTCAGCAAGGCCAAGGCGCGCCTAGACCAGCTACTCGTATGTCGCGGCCGAAATCTGGACGACTGGGTGGTGCATGACTTGCGCCGGTCGATGGCAACGCACATGGAGCGCATTGGCATCGAGCCGCACGTCATTGAAGTGTGCCTGGGTCATGTGCTGAAGGGTGTGGCAGCGACCTATCGCCAGTACGGCTACTTGCCTGAGAAGGCAGCAGCTCTTCAGGCTTGGGCCGACGAGCTGCAAGGCGCGTGCGTCGCTGAGAGTGCTGCTTCTAACAACACCGGCGCCCCCTCTGAGAGCGCGACGTTCGGATGCCCTCCGGTCAGGGGCGATCACCTTGCTGGTGAATGAACGAGGGCAGTTATTAGGCTTAGCAGTTGCATTCGCGCACCTGAAAGATCAGCCAATTACGCGGTGGTCGCAGCCAATGCGGCTTGAGTGTAGCATGATCTGTGCAGTGCCTGCTGGAGGTCGCTGTGGCCGCTGAACATGGCATCCGGTCAGAAGGCAGATATTTTTGCGCCCGCTTGTCAAAGCTTTGCGACACGGCAGAAAGGCGCTTTTGCGGATTTGATAGTTTTGGGTGCCGCGGTAGCGTCCTGGTCTCTGCCTGGAAGCAGTAGACCGTGAGCCTGCGGGATGGACGTATTGTTGTTGTTGGCGGCGCGAAGGGCGACGCCAGTGTGCGGGGGGCGAGGGGCGCGGTTCCTCAGGTGCTAATCACGCCGGCGGTCTGGGCTGCTGCGGCATAGGCGCTGAGCGGCTTGTCCGCCGTGAAATGGGGATCGCGCTCAACCGGTAGGCACAACCGTCCGCGCAGGGCGGCCAGTTCCCTGAGGGAGACCCGGCCGAGTTCGGGGCAGCGGAGCCCGAGATCGCACAGGCCAAAGGCCGTGTCCTCGTCGTCAGGGTCTAACTCGGTCAGCAGCCAGGTGGCGCCGGCGTCCGGGGTGAACAGTTTCACGACGGGCGGGAAGTCGCATTCGCGTCGGCCAGCGGCGGTGAGCGCGGCGTTGGTGCGGCCGTTCGCCAGCAGTCGCGCGCGCTGGGTGTTGGTCAGCAGCAGGGGCATCGGATTCCTCGTAGAGGGGATGGAGGGTCAGGCCGCCAGTGCGAGGCTGCCAGTGTGTTGGCAGCCTCGGCCGGCGCGTGGCGTTGGGGCCGTTTAGGCCACGGCTGGTGCTGGCTGGAAGGTCGCCGCCAGGGCGCGGTACACCGGAGTGAAGTTGAGGTAACGGTCTGTGACCCGGTCGGCGATCGTGTCAGCGCCGGCGTGACCCAGGGCGGTTGTGAACTCCTCAAGCGTGATTGCCTGGAAGCGTGTCTTGGCGGGGTCGTCCGAGATCAGCTCGGCTCGGTAGCGGGCGAGGGCGGTCTGGCACTCTGTGTTCAACAGCGGTGCGATGACGAGGAGCCGGCCATCCTCGTAGAGGCCGTTGGCGAGCATCGCGGTGACTAGGAGCTGCTCGCGCCAGAACTGCTCGATTGGCGCGTAGCGCAGGGCCGGCGCGTCCGGGTCCCGAAAGCAGCCGGCGGCGCGCGACAAGGCATCGTATCGTGACCGGACGGGCAACGCGATGCCGCCTGGTGCCTCCGAGTACTTCAGCTCGATGGCGACGAAGGCGCTCCGTCCCTGCGGTGTGGTGCAGCGGATCAGCACGTCGAAGGCAGTGTGATCGGCGGTGAAGCCGGGGTGGCCGCGGCCGGGGAGTGCTGGAAGCGGACGTCGGTGACCTCGTTGACCAGGTCGGGCAGGAGCCGACGCATCACGGCAGTGGCGAGGGCGGGCTGCTGCAGGAAAGGGCCGAACAGGCTGAAGGCCAGCGCCTGGCTGGTGAGCAGGTTGGTCCACAAGCGCGTGACGTCGATGACGGCGCCGACCTCCCGGTAGGCGATGGCATGCCGGACGAGGGGAGCCAGGGCTGGATCAACGAGGTTGGCACCGGTCCGGCCGATGCGGCTGGTGAGCCGGCTGCCCAGACGGCGCGTGCGGCCGTGGGCGTCCACGTAGCGGCCACAGGGGTAGCCCTGCGCCTCACGCCAGAGGCTCTGGCGCAGACGGGCGACGGCACGGAAGCGCGTGTCCGTCTGCTCGGCGCACAGATAACGCCGCAGCAGTTCGGGCGGTAGGATCGGCAGGGGAGTGGCAGGATCGATCATCGTGGGCTCCATCGACAAGGCGGCTGATTGCCGCGTGTCGGCTTCACCGCTGCCAGTGGGATATTTACTGTCCGGTCCAATGCCGAGATCGTGGCCAACGCGCCGTGTGCTGCCGCTCTCACCCTCAAGGGCCGCGTTCAGCTGCCCAGCTGCGTCCCGGGCCGAGCCGGCATCGGGTGCCTCGGGGGTGGGGTGGGTCACGGTCGTGATCGTGCCGACCGTGATGAATTCGATGTCACCGGGCTGAATGATGAACTTGTCGGAGCGGTCACGACGCCGCCGCTGTCCGCCGGTGTCGGCTCCGGGCGGGTCCGCAGCCGGGCCGGGCATCGGCGGCTGTTTAAGTTCGTCAGACGGGGTCTGTTTCGAAACGTCGGGCTTTATGGGCTTCGCAGCCATTGTTGTAGCTCCATCCATCGGTATTGCCGGGGTGATGAAGGAGCTTCACGGAGGCTGGGCTGGAGTTTACAGCAGCGGCAGGAAGTCTGTTCCGGAATATCAAGGTCATGTCGAAGCTAATTCGACGGCAGCGACAGTGGTCCTAGCCAGGATGAAGGGCTGAAAGACATCTGCCGGAGAGTTCAGTTGGGATAATACCAGCGAGCCTCTACGGTAACCCGTTGCCTCGGCAGTAAAACCTTCATGTTTTTACCGACCGCGCCCGTCACAAGCGAGTCAACCTCAAGCTGCCGTGCTCTAGACCTACTGCGCCCGCGGCAGCCAGGGAACCGGCACGAAGAACCGTCCACCCACGGCACGCTCATCTGCGGTAACTGCCCAGGTACCCCCTCTCGGACATAGTCCCAGGGGTAATTTCGATGCCTGTGGTCGAGTTTGCTCATATCCATCGGCGTTTTCTGACCCAAACTCGCTCACAGCCCCAATTTGTTCAGGCTACCTGGGCAGTGACCATCTGCGACCTGGAGCGGCGACGCACCATCGCCCTATTGCCGGACCGGGAGCCTGCGACGGCACAGGCCTGGCTGTCCAGCCAGCCGCAGATCGGGTAGTGTCTCAGTTTGAATTTTCGTCACTGCCCAGGTAGCCTGAACAAATTGGGGCTGTGAGCGAGTTTGGGTCAGAAAACGCCGATGGATATGAGCAAACTCGACCACAGGCATCGAAATTACCCCTGGGACTATGTCCGAGAGGGGGTACCTGGGCAGTTACGAATTTTCGATCATGGATGCTGCCGCTTAATGGAGGCGGCGAGCGCGATGATGATCTCTGCGCACTCAGATGCCGTCAATTCATCATGTTGGGCTGCAAACGTCAGCATGGGCACGAGTGACGCAATCGGCACCTCGCTAGAACTGCGGGGGCTGAAGCCACCGCCAGCGGTGAGCCACCGATCGCGAATCGAGCGTTCGCCTTGGGCATTCCAGGTCGATTCACCTAGCTCCAATACGGTTCAGTTAGCGCCGTCAGGTTCCCGGCAATGGTGGGCAAACCGCTTGAAAAGGACCGTCCGACAGTTTAGAAGCGGCCTAACTGAACAGTATTGCACCTAGCTCGATAGAATGGCCATGACCGACATTTGTCGTATGCTGCACGTTCATTTTAGCGTCCTCCGTCTTAGTCGGTGCTTTTCTTATACGGCCCGCGCTTCTTTGCCGGCTCGACCTGGACATCTATTAGCGCAACCAGATCCTCCATGCTCCAAAGCTGCGCCGTGAGACCAGCCGCCATGGCGGGACTGCACCGAAGAGTCTTATGCATACGCACGAAGTTGTAATAAGTGAAGTAGAGTGCCAATGCATGAGTGTGATTTTCAGCCTTTTTGCTGAATGCGTTGGTCAGGCGCGTGAACCGGCGCATCGACATACGCATGGTCAGGTTCTGCCGTTCGGCATCTCATGCATCCCCTCATTCCGCTTCAGTTACATAGAGGCAAAAGGATTGCGTGGACGGCTTGGAGTTGACGCCAAGGCTCAGGCCAACTTGCCTGACGTGTGATGAGCGGC
>JAABUJ010003769.1_pt1 | contig 16649 bp, 15 predicted proteins | sample 5559131 | NCBI WGS metagenome assembly JAABUJ01 (sample SAMN10711875, study PRJNA513366) | rock metagenome | isolation source: Antarctica rocks | place: Antarctica: Victoria Land, Mt New Zealand nord | collected 2016-01-07 | reverse complement strand
GACCCGTCGTCTGCGGCAGCCCCGCGCCGAAGTTCAACAGGCCCTTGCGCAGCTTCCACTCGGTCGCATTGATGCCGGCCGCGTGCACGACGATCCGGATCTGTCCGGGACCAGGATGCGGGTCGGGAAGATCCACGATCTCGAGGACCTCGGGACCCCCGAACCGGCTGAATTGCGCTGCTTTCATCATGTTCCTCACTTTCGACGCGAGCTGTGCGCCGTTCATTTCGGTTTCCTGTTCAGATATATCTATAGAGGGGAGCACTCCCTCTCACGTGTCACATGAGAGGGGGTTGAGGGGTGAGGGTCTAGCCAGCCATCCGCGCGCTTGGCATGGCTTCCTCCAGCGTCGGCGACGCCAGCTCCGGCCCCACGGCCGCTTGCGCGGCGTAGTTGCGCCGCAGCAGCAGGCCGATTGCGGCGCCGACGAGCGCCGCGGCCACCATCACGCGGAAAGTATCGTCGAAGGACAGCGCCATGGCGCCTGTCACCAGCTCGTGCTGCAGGCGAGCCAGCACGGCGTGCGTCGGAGCCGGTCCGCTGTGGCGCACGGTGCGCGCCGCGCCGACCGCTGTCGCCACGTGGGACGTGATGCGCGAGGTCAAGATGGTGGACAGGCCGGCGATAGCGAAGCCGCTGACGACCTGCTGCAAGGCGTTGGTCAGGGAGGTGACGCGTGTCACCAGCGCCCGCGGCGCGGCGTTGATGATGTGCGTGGTCAACGGCATGAACATCAGCCCCATGCCCGCGCCGGCCAGCGCCAGCGGCAGGATCAGATCGCTCGCCTGGGTGCCAACGGTCACTTGCGACAGCAGGTAGGTTGAGACGGCCACCAGACCGAGGCCGGCGACCACCAGGGGCCGCGCGCCAATGCGGTCGAACAGCAGGCCCCCGATGGGCATGAAGACCGCCGCCGCGATGGCCTGGGGCAGGATGGCCAGACCGGTGTCGAAGGCGCCGAAGCCGCGCACCTGCTGCAGGAAGAGCGGCACCAGGAACAGCGACCCGAAGAGCGCCACCTGTCCCACCCACTGCGCCACGATGGCCAGACTGAAGTCGAGCGAGCGGAAGACGCGCAGCTCCAGCAGCGGGTTGGACGCGCGCAGCTCGGCGACGATAAAGGCCAGCAGGGCCACGGCGCCGATGGCCAGTCCCGCGATCGTGTTCGTCGCAGTCCAGCTGGTGGCGCCCGAGCTCACGCCGTAGGACAGCGCCGCGAAGGCCAGCGGACCCAGGATGGCCCCGTAGCGGTCCAAACCGGCGACCGCCTTGCGCTGCACGGCGGGCAACCCCAGGACGCCGACGATCAGGCCCACGATGCCAACCGGCAGGTTGAGCAGGAAGATATAGCGCCACGAGGCGTACTGCACCAGCCAGCCGCCGAGGACAGGGCCGATGGCGGGCGCGAACAGGATCGGCACGCCCATCATGCCCATCAGGGCGCCCACCTTATCGGGCGGGCTGATGCGGTAGATGTAGGCCATGGCCACCGGCATCACCGCGCCGCCGCCCAGGCCCTGCAGCACGCGGAAGGTGATCAGCATGATGCTGTCCGCCGCCGTCGCGCAGAGCACCGACCCGACGGTGAACAGGGCCACCGAGATCAGGAAGACCTGCTTGGCGCCGAAGCGGTCCGACAGCCAGCCGGCCAGCGGGATGATGGCGGCCTGCGCCAGCGTGTAGCCCGTGATGATCCACTGCAGCGTGGGCAGCGTGGAGTGCAGGTCGGTGACGAGCTTGGGCAGCGCGACGTTGACCGCCGTGCCGTCGAGCACCACCATAAAGACGCCGATGATGATCGCGATCAAGGGCACGATGACCGTGCCCATTCTGAAGGGCGCGTCGCCCTGCGCAGGACCCTGCGCCGTCGTGCCGGGAGCCATGGATGTTGCCACCGTCCGTCTGTCCTTTCGTTATCTGTCCGTATCGATCCGTTCGTCCCCCTCTCCCGTGGCCCGGCTGGACCGGGACCGGCCGCAGCCGGTCGGGGGCCAGTCCGCAGAGCGCAGCTGAGAGAGCCGGTTGGGCTGTCGGCTCCTCGGAGCCAAGAGACCAATCCGCATGGGCCAGGGGTGAGGGCCGCTATCCTTGACCTCCGTCGTCCCTCGTAGTACAATGAAAGAGGATACATGTCCACTTGATTAGAGTGTAGCGGACAAGTGTCCGTTTGTCAAACGCATGTGTGGAGGGAGGCCGAGATCGTGCTCAAAGAAGAGCGGGGGATCGAGGGCGACTCGTGGCGGCGCAAACTGCTCGCCATCCAGGAGCAGGTTACCGCGTCCTGCGCGCCGCCGCCGGAGCGACGGGACGCGGCGGAACATCGCCGTCACATCCTCGACGTGGCGCGCCGTTTGTTCGCCGAGCGCGGCGTCGACGACGTGAGCATGCAGGGGATCGCGCGCGCCGCCGGCGTGGGGCAGGGGACGCTCTATCGCCGCTACGCGCATAAGGGCAAGTTGTGCATGGCCCTGCTCGGCGAGAACGTGGCTCGCGCCGAGGACGAGTTGCGGACGTACCTCGCGTCGTGCGCGCCGTCCACCAGTGCGCGCGCGCAACTCGACTATGTGCTCTCCCGGCACGTGGCCTTCAACGAGGAGAACGCGCCGCTGCTGAGCGCCATGTTCGAGGCGGAGGCGTCTGGCGCCAACCGCCGCGCGGCCCACTACGACAACCGCCATTACGACAACCGCCGCGCGTCCCGCTACGACAACCCCTTCTACCAGGCGCAGCATGAGACCGTGGAGACGCTGCTGCAGCGGGCGGTGACGCGGGGCGAGCTCCCGTCGCTGGACACGGCCTACGTCGCCGATGCCATCCTGGCCTCGCTGGCGATCGACCTCTACATCCACCAGCGCACGCGGCAGGGCTACACGCCCGAGCGCATCATGGGGTCCATTCGCCAGTTGTACATCGACGGCCTGTACGCTGGTGCCGGGCGGGCGGAGTAGCAGGGCATCGTGTCTGCGCCGCAAGATACGAGTCAGCGGGCGCCCGTCAACAGCCGGTCGAGCTTGCGCGTCGCGACACGCAGGAGGAGCGCGAGCAGCGCGGCGGCGACCGCGCTCGGCGCGCTCCTTGTCCTCCGGACGCGCCTAGCCACCTAGCCACCCTCCCGTGCGACACCCCGTCATGCGTCCTGCTCCCACCCATACCCTGTGCCCCGTCGCTGCGCGCGGGGCCGGCCTCACGCCCGTTCTGCGCGGGCGTCTAGCGCGGCGATGGTACTAGCGCGGCGATGGTACTAGAGCTACGGGTAGTACCCACCCCAAGATAAAGAGTAGCTCCACGGCCGTACCAAAGCTCCATTTTCCCGTGTGAAACGGGGCTCCAGCGTAGCTCCATGCCTGTGGTACTAGCGCTACGGATGGTACCACGTTTCGCGGCCCGATGGTACCATGATCCGAGGCCCGTTGGAGCCCCATAGTACTAAAATAGCACCATGATCTGAGGTCCTGGATGGGCTCGTCGCACCACGCCGGGCGGCGCTGTGGCGCTCCCAGGAGGGCTAGCGGTGGCCGTCCAGACGAGGCCGCACGACGCGCAGGACGGCGCGGGCGAGCAGGACGGCGCGGGCCACGTACGCGCCGGCGAGGGCGGCGGCGAGGGCCGCCGCCAGGAGGGGAAGGGCCGTCTAGGAGGGTCGCGGCCCTGCGCCCGCTCGTCCCCAGAGGCTTACAACGACCCGGTCAGACCGATGAAGCGTTCGAGCAACCGCCCCCGCCAGGCCCACCGCACGAGGATTGTCCAGACGGCGAGGGCGATGACGACCAGGCCGATCTCCCGCAGCCCCAGTGGAGAGAGCGCGAACAGGGCACGCAGCGGAGGCGCCACGCTGACGGCGACGAACGCCGCCGCCAACCCGGCCGCGAGGGCCGTGGGCCGCCAATCGCCGCTCAGCGCGGCGGCGCCGGTCCACCACGCCGTCGGCGGCTCGACGAACACAACTAGGAGCACGCCGGAGAGGACCAGGAAGCTCACCAGCGCGGTCTGCGCCGTCGCCTGATCGGACGCGGAAACCCGCGTGAGCTGGGCCTGGGCCTGGACGATGGGGCGCAGGGGCGCGCCGGCCCGCGCGAGGTGCGACAGCAGCGCGCCGTAGAACACCAGCAGGGATAGGGCGCCGGTCAGGACCACGGGCGGCAGGACGACGCGGGCCAGGCGTCCGCCCACCGGCCCCGTAGACGTTGGACCCGGCCGCGCCCACAGGACCAGGAACACGCTCGGCACGCCCACACTCAACAGCGTCACCAGCGAGCTTTGGCGCAGCGCCAGGGGGAACTCCCCCACGACGAGCGCCGACAGAATCACCAGGCCAACGCTGGCGATGCGCGTCAGGAACAGGCTGAGGATGTGGCGCATCCCGTTGACGATGCGTTGCCCCTCGGCCACGGCGGGGACCAGCGCCGCGAACGAGTCGTCCAACAAGACGAGGTCGGCGACCCCGCGCGTGGCCTGGCTGCCGCTCTGCATGGCGATCCCCAGGTTCGCCGCTTTGAGGGAGAGCACGTCGTTCACCCCGTCGCCGATCATCGCCACGTAGGCGCCCCGCGCGCGCAACACCCGGACCAGATGCTCCTTCTGCTGCGGGGTGATGCGCCCGAAGACCGTGCCCGCGGCGGCGGCGGCGGCGAACGCGGCCTCGTTCATCGTCGCCAGATCCAGGCCCGACACGAGCCCCAGGTCGCCCCCGTCCGCCCCGAGTCCCGCCTGCCGCGCCAGCGCCGCCACGGTCTCCGGGTTGTCCCCCGAGATGATCACGGGGCGCACGCCCGCCTTGATGAAGGCGGCCAGGGCGTCGCGCGCCTCGGGGCGTAGCTCGTCGGAGAGGCTGACCAGCCCGAGCGGGGTCATACCCCCCGGTAGGCGTGTCGCATCCCCGTGATCCTCCAGGGTTGTCGTCGGAGCGTGGACCACGAGGAGCACCCGCAACCCGCAGTTCGTCAGGGTGCGCGCCTGGGTGGCAATCTCGTCCCACGACGCGCCAGCGCCGGTCGTCGCGAGAGACGGGCGCAGCATCTCGGGAGCGCCGAGCGCATAGACGCCGCGCACCGGGGGCTGGTCGACATCGTCGCCATCGCCCACGGCTCCGGAGTCGTCGAACACCACGGCGCTCCACTTGCGCGCCGATGAGAAGGGTATCTCGGCGACCGCTCGGTGCGGGGGGGCCGGATAGGCGGCGGCGATGGCCGCGCTGGTCTTGTTCCCGCTGCGCCCGCTCGCGGCCAGGACGCCCAGGACGCGGCCCACCTCCGCCTCCGTCAGGCCGAACGGATGCACGCCCTCGACGTGCAAGCGGTTGGCGGTCAGCGTACCTGTCTTATCCAAGCACAGGGTGTTCACCTCGGAGAGCGACTCGATGGCGTTGCTTTGCTGCACCAGCACGCCGTGGCGGGCGATGCGCACCGCCGCGAGCGCGTAGGCCACCGCGATGGAGAGGAATAGCCCGTTGGGCACCAGACTGGCGATGATGGTCGCATTTTGGACGCTGTGGGCGGGGTCTGTGCCGGTGATCAACGCGCGGGTGAGCAGCAGGAGCTCGATGTAGGCCACGATCAACAAGACCGCCCGGATCACGAGGTAGACCTCGCGCTGGAGCGGCGTCAGGATGCGACGGAAGGCGCGCGCGCCGGCCGTGATCTGGCTAGCCACGCTCTGCGCGCCGACGCGCTCGGCCGCGTAGCGGGCGCGGCCCGTGACGCAGAAACTGCCGGAATAGACGAGGGCGCCGGCCACCTTGGGGACCAAGTCGGACTCGCCGGTGAGCTGCGACTCGTCCACATCCATGCGCCCATCGCCGACCACCCGCCCATCGACCACGATCTGGTCGCCCGGCCCAACCACGAGCACGTCGCCGACGACGAGGTCTGCGGGGGAGACCGCGCGCTCCCGTCCGTCGCGGACCACCGTCGCCTGGGGGCGTGTCAGCAGGGTGATGTGGTCGAGCGTGCGCTTGGCGCGGACCTCCTGGACGACGCTCACGAGCACGTTGAGCGCGACCACGCCGGTCGAGACGAGAGCATCGGTCGGGCGCCCGAGCAGGACGAGCGCGAGGCCGAGTAGGAAGAGGCTCACATTGATGAAGGTAAAGACGTTCTCGCCAATGATTTGCCGGTAGGAGCGTCCGGTGGGCGGGGGCGCACCGTTGCCCAGGCCCCGTGCCCGTCGCGCCCGCGCCTCCCCTTCAGAGAGACCATCGACGTCCGACCCTGCGGGGGCCGCTGGGGCCGCTGGGGCCGCCGGGGCCGCGGGAGGTGCCGGGGCCACTGGAGGTGCCGACGCCGTTGGCTCATCGAGGCGCGTCGGCGGCCTGAGTCCTGTCTCATCGGTGGGCTGTGTCAGTGACATGCCTGTCCCTCTCGCTGTGTGCTGCGGGAGCCAGAGGCGGCGGACCCCGAGTTGGGGCCTGCGCTGGCCGGGAACCGTCGACCCGCGTCGCCCGGCAATGCTTTGTCCCCTCGTATCCGCTCCCACACAGCATACGCGACGGACGCCATCGGCCTCATCCGACAGGTAGCCAAGCGGGACCGCAACGCAGGCCATAGGGCCTGCCCCCGAGATCAATCATCGCTGGCCCGTCGTTTCGCGCCTCTACATGTCACCCAGGATGTCGGCGCACGTACCCACGCTACCCCCATTGTACTGGCCTGCATAGCGATGACCGGACCCCTGGTCAGTACGCCTGGATGGGGAAAAAGGGCTGCGCTATATGCTAAGGAAGGCGGGGCCGGTTGCGGCGAGGAGAGGGCCAGGGTGACGATGGGCAATGAGACGGGGCTATCATTGGGGAATGATAGCGGAGCGGTGGCGCATGTGCTGGTCATCGATGATGACCGCAAGATCACCGCTGCCCTGCGGCGTGGTCTGGCCTATCAGGGCTACCGGGTTGACGTGGCGCACGATGGGACCGCGGGCTTAGAGCTAGCCCGACGGTGGGCGCCCGATGTCGTGATCCTGGACATCCTGATGCCCGGAATCGACGGGCTGGAGGTCTGCCGCCGCTTACGGGCGGGCGGTGATGTGCGTGTGCTGCTCCTGACGGCACGCGATAGCATCGAGGATCGGGTCGTCGGGTTGGAGACCGGCGCCGACGACTATCTGGTCAAGCCGTTCGCATTCGCCGAGTTGCTGGCCCGCGTGCGCGTCCTGCTGCGGCGGCGTCAGGGTGACGCCCCGCCGCTCCTCCTGCGCTATGGCGACCTGGAGGTGGACACGGCCGGCCGCACGGCGCGGCGGGGTGGCCGCGCGATCGCGCTCACCACCACCGAGTATGAGCTGCTGGATCTCTTGCTGCGCCATCCACGCCAGGTGCTCACCCGCGACCAACTGCTGGACGGGGTGTGGGGCCGCGACGCCGCCGTCGACCCGCATGTCCTGGAGGTGTACATCGGCTATCTGCGGCAGAAGCTGGAGGCCGGCGACGAGCCACGTCTGATCCAGACGGTGCGCGGGGCCGGCTACGTCCTGCGCGAGCCCTGACGCATGCGCGCCACCGCTCGCCTCGTCGCCTGGGCTGCGTCGCCCCCCGCCTGGTGGCCGTTCTGGCTGCCGGTGGCCTCGCTGCGCTTCCGCCTGACCCTGTGGTATACCGCCGTCGTCGCCGCGACCCTCCTCCTCGCCGGCGCGGCGCTCTACATCCTCCTCCTCCTCACCCTGAGCGCCCAGGCCGACCAGGTGACCGCGGGCCTCGCGCGGGACCTCGCGCGGGCGGTGCAGGTCCGCCACACCCCACCGCCCGGCACCCTGGTGGTGACGCTCCCGCGCACGAACGTCTTCGGCGCGGCGGACACCTTCGCTCAGGTGTCCGATCTGCGTACAGGCCGGGTGGTGGCGCGCTCGGTCACCCTCGGCGATCAGACCTTGCCATTCCTCCCCGACGCGCTCGCGGCCGCGCGTCACGGTCAAACGATGGCCCGTGTGCTCGAACCTGAGGAAAACCGTCTGCACGTCTACAGCGTGCCCCTGCGCGTCGCGGGCCGCGTCGTCGGGGTCGTCGAGGTCGGGCGTACCCTCGCGGGCGACGAACGCCTGCTCGAAATCCTGCGCCTGGTGCTCGGGCTCATCGCGGGGCTGGCGCTGCCGACGGCGGCCGTGCTCGGCTGGATCTTGGCCGGGCGCGCCCTGGCGCCGATCGGGGAGTTCGCGCGCGCGACGGAAGAGATCGGCCGGGCGCGTGACTTCTCGCGCCGTGTCGCCCATCACGGCCCCCGAGACGAGGTCGGGCATCTCGCCGGCACGGTGAACGGCATGCTGGCCGCGTTGGAGGTGACGCACCGCGCCCTTGAGGCGGCGCATCGCGACCTGGCGGACGCCAACGCGCGCCTGGAACACGCGCTGGCCGTCCAGCGTCGCTTCGTGGCCGACGCCTCGCACGAGCTGCGCACCCCGCTCACCATCATCCGAGCCAACGCCGACGTGCTGGGCTGGGCCGACGCGGGCGACGCGACCGAGCGCGCCCAGGCCGTCGCCGACCTCGCCGGCGAGGCGGAGCGCATGGGCGGGCTGGTCGATGGCCTGCTGACCCTCGCGCGGGCCGACGCGGGGCAGGAACTGGCGCTTCGGCCGACGCCGGTGCTCCCGTTGCTGGAAGACGCGTACCGCCGGGCGCGGACCCTGGCAACCGGGCAGCGGATCGCGCTGGAGCGGGCCGATGATGCGACGGCGCTGGTCAACCCGGAGGCTCTCGAACAACTCCTGCTCATCCTGATCGAGAACGCCCTCAAGTACACGCCGCCCGCTGGCCGCGTGGCGCTCGCCCTCTGCCGCGATGGGACGCAGGTGCGCCTGTCCGTGGCGGACACGGGTCTGGGCATCGCCCCGGCGGACCTGCCCCATATCTTCGAGCGCTTCTACCGCGCCGAGGCCGCACGCGGGGTGGGCGGTAGTGGTCTTGGCCTCGCGATCGCGTGGTGGCTTGCCGAACGGCAGGGGGGCCACATCGACGTGGCGAGCATTCCCGGACAGGGGAGTATCTTCACCGTCGTCCTCCCCGCCGTTCACCCCCGCTAGCCCGCCCCGCGCCACATTCTTACCCTATTCTGAGGGTCCTCTGAGGATGCGCTGAGGGAGGCCACGTAGACTGGAGGTATGGTCGCGCCGCGCCATGCGCTCTGACGTGGACGGGATGCGAGAGCGCCGCCACACCGCCACCCCCGCCCTTGATAGCGGCCCCACGAGAAAGGCAACACGCGACCGGTATGCTCCACTTCGCCACACACGACCTGACACACTTGCTCACCGCCTACGGCTACTGGGCCGTCCTCCTCTTCGTCGCGATCGAGAGCACGGGCATCCCCTTCCCCGGTGAAACGATGCTCATTATCGCCGCCGTCTACGCCGGTACCACGCACCACCTGGCCATCCCATTCGTGATCACGGCCGCGGCGGTCGGGGCGATCCTGGGCGACAACCTCGGTTTCTGGGTCGGGCGCGAGGGCGGCTATCGCCTGCTGCGCCGCTACGGGCATGTCATCCGCCTGGACGAGCGCAAGCTGAAACTGGGGCAGTACCTGTTCAAGAAACACGGCGGCAAGGTCGTCTTCTTCGGGCGCTTCGTGGCGGTGCTGCGTGCGTGGGCCGCCTTCCTGGCCGGGACCAACCGCATGCCCTGGCCGCGTTTCCTGGCCTTCAACGCCGCCGGCGGCATTGTGTGGGCAACCCTCTACGGGCTGGGTGGCTACGTCCTGGGCGACAACATCCACCGCCTCACGGGGCCGATGGGCATCGCCTTCGTGGCCCTGGCCGCGGTGGTCATCATCGCTTTCTTCGTCTACCTGCGCCGCAACGAGCACCGGCTGGAGGAGGAGGCCGAGCGGGCGCTGCCCGGCCCCCTCGACGCCTACCAGCCGGACGGCGAGCACGACGGACAGGGGGAGCGAGGCGACGGCGACCGCCGGTCGGGAGCGGCGCGAGGAGAAAAGGTGAAAGGATAAAAACCATGCAGGATGCGATTCAACAGGCGGTGGAGGGGCTAGCCCTCCACAACACGGCGGCGCGCGTCGTCGTCATCCTGTGCGCGGCCGCGCTCGTTTACCTGCTGGGCCTCGCCTGGCTGGTGGTGGTGCAACGCCACATGCGGCGGATCACGCTGCGCACGGCGATCCGCGTCCTGGCGTTGGGGGTGCTGGTCGCGCTCGGCTCCAAGGTGCTGACCCACGTCATCATTGACCCACGCCCCTACATCGCGGCGCACACGCGCCCCCTCATTCCGGTCTCGCACGACAACGGCTTCCCCTCCGACCACACCCTGCTCGCCGCCGCCCTCACGGCCAGCCTCTGGTGGATCGACCGGCGCCTGCTGCTCGCCTTCGCCGGCGGCACCCTGCTGGTCATGCTGGGACGACTCGGCATCGGCGCCCATCATACGCTCGACGTGCTCGGCGCCGTGGGCATCGCGGTGGTCGCGGCGCTCATGGCCCGCGCCGTCCCCTTCCCGGTCACCTGGGATCGGCCTCTCCTCCCGGCGCTTCGCAGTGCGTCACGGGAGATCGCGCGGCCTATCGTGCGACGGGACCCCCTGGCATAACCGCTGCAGGGGGTGGATCGACGCAGCAGGGGGCGGCGACAGAGGTGCGGTCGGCACAGTCACGATAGCGCGATTAGGAGGGTAGGTCATGGCGATTGAGAACACGCGGGATGCTTTCCTTTACGCCCTGGGCGACATCTACGATGGGGAAAATCACCTCCTAGATGCGCAGCAACACATGTTCGAGCACGCGACCGATGCGGAACTCCTGGGCGTCCTGCGCCCCCACATCGCCCAGACGGAGCGGCACGTCATGGCGTTGGAAGGCGTTTTCCGCCTGTTGGGTCAGGAGCCGAAGGGTGTGACGAGCCACGCGGCCAGGGGCTTGGGCGACGGAGCCAGGCAGGCGATCGGCGAGGCCAGGACCGAGGCGCTGCGCGACTACGTGATCGCCGGCGCCGCCGCACAGGTCGAGCACTTCGAGATCGCGAGCTACACCGCCTTGATCGCGGAAGCGCGCGAACTGGACCTGCTGAGCGGGGTAGAGGACCCGCTGCGCGACAGCTTGCGCCAGGATCGGGAGATGGTCGAGGCGCTCGCGCAACTGACGCCGCGGCTGCTGCGGACGGCGCTGCGGCGCGAGGGTGCGCGGCCAGGTCCCCTGGCCGGCGTCACGGAGGACACGGCTGGCGCTGCGTCCGTCGTGGTTAACACGTCGCGGGGATCGGACATCCTGATCGACGACACGCGGGCTCCCCTGGAGACGACCAGAGGGACAGGGCCAGAGGAAGCCCCGGAGTGATCATCCGAGGTGGGTCCCCGGCATCCCACCTATCCCGCGCCGGCTGGTTGGCTGACTGGCGTTGTGTCGCGCGTGCGCCGTCACGCAGCGCGATCCATCCAGGGTGACGTTGTGGGTGGTCGGAGTGGTCGGACTGGACACGTCCAACACAGGCGAGAGTGGGAGCGAGTATGGAGCATAGTATCGCGCAGTTTGTCCTGACCCTATTCACGGTGCTGGGTTACGGCGGTATCGCCGTCGCCATGGCCATCGAGAGCTGTTGCATCCCGCTGCCGAGCGAGCTGATCATGCCCCTCGCCGGCTTCCTAGCCTTCCAGCAGCGCTTCAACCTGTGGGGCGTCGCCCTGGCCGGCGCGGTCGGCTGCGTCATCGGCTCCCTCGTGGCATATGGGATCGGGTCTGTCGGGGGGCGGCCCCTGCTCCTGCGCTACGGCCGCTACGTGCTGATCTCACCGCACGACGCCGACCGCGCCGATGCCTTCTTTGCCCGCTACGGCGCCCCCGCCATTTTCCTCGCGCGGCTGCTGCCGATCGTGCGCACCTTCATCTCGCTCCCGGCGGGCATCGCGCGCATGCACCTCGGCACGTTCGTCGTCTACACGTTCCTAGGCTCGCTGCCGTGGTGCCTGGCGCTGGCCTTCGCCGGCTATGTGCTGGGCGCGCACTGGCAGGATGTCGGCGGTGTCCTACACCGGTTCGACCTGCTCATCGCCGCCGCCCTCGTCGCGCTCCTGGCCCTGTTCGTGTATCGCCATGTGCGCCACCCCGCGCCGGGCGCGCGGGCATCGGATAGGCGGACACCCGGCGCGGAGGCGGGTCGGCCCCGATGAGGGCGTCCGGCGTGGAGCTACGGAGTGGCCGCGGCTCGCTGGTCGCCCTGTTCCTGGGCGTGCTCGCGCCGCTGTGGGCCTTCGGCGCGTTGGCTGAGGACGTGTGGCGGCGCGAGGGCGTCGCCTGGGACGCGCCGATCCTCCGGGCCATCCATCGGGTCGCCACACCGGGGCTCGACCGGCTCGCCATCGCCGTCACGACCGCGGGCGGCGCGGGCGGCCTGGTCCCGCTCTGTCTGCTGGCCCTCGGCGTCCTACTCGCCCGCCGCCGTCGGCGCGCCGCGACCTTCGTGGCCCTGGCCTATGGCGGCACCCTGGCGCTCGACGGGCTGGTCAAGATCGTTTTCCATAGCGCCCGCCCGCACCTGTGGGCCTCGCTCGCGCCCGAAACGGGGTACGGGTTCCCCAGCGGGCACGCCATGGGCTCGATGGGCCTGCTGGCCGCGCGCGTGGCCCTGGCCTGGTCCACGCGCTGGCGCTGGCCGGCGCTCATCGCCGGGGTCCTGGCCATCGCGGCGATCGGTCTCTCGCGCCTCTACCCTGGGCGTCCACTACCCCAGCGACGTGCTCGGGGCCTGGGCGGCCGCGCTCGCCTGGGTCGTCGGCCTGCGCCTGGTCCTCCTGGCCCGTGCCAGCGCGCGGCCCGTGGCCTCCGGCTCGTCGCTGTAGCGGCGCCGGGTGAGGCGCGCGGCCGTCGATCGGGACGGCACGCGGGTCGTGCGTACGGTGTCAGCGGCGATGCCCTACCGGGACCCGGTGAGCGGGACGGCGACGACGGGCGGCCTCGCCACCGTCACGATCCGCGAGCGGCCGTGAGCCCGGATGCCTGCCCGTACCCTGTGCCCCGTCGCTGCGCGCGGGGCCGCCCGTGCCAGCCGTGCGCGCGGGCGTCTAGCGCGGCGATGGTACTAGCGCGGCGATGGTACTAGCGCGGCGATGGTACTAGCGCGGCGATGGTACTAGCGCGGCGATGGTACTAGCGCGGCGATGGTACTAGCGCGGCGATGGTACTAGCGCGGCGATGGTACTAGCGCTACGCGTCGCCACTCACCCAGGGTAAAGAGTAGCTCCATGGTCGCGCTAAACCCCCATTTTCCCGTGTGAAACGTGGCTTTATCGTAGCTCCATGCTTTTGGTACTAGAGCTACGGATGGTACCATGATCCGCGGCCCGATGGTACCACGCTGCGAGGCCCGTTGGAGCCCCCGTCGCACTAAAATAGCACCATGATCTGAGGCCCCTGGATGGGCTCGTCGCACCACGCCAGGCGGCGCTGTGGCGCTCCCAGGAGGGCTAGCGGCGGCCGTCCAGACGAGGCCGCACGACACGCAGGACGGCGCGGGCGAGCAGGACGGCGCGGGCCACGTACGCGCCGGCGAGGGCGGCGGCGAGGGCCGCCGCCACGATGTTGAGGGCCGTCGCGGAGGCATGGGCCAGCGGAGTGAGGAGGACGGCGAGGGGGCCGGTGAGAGCCGCGAGCACGAGGGCGGCGAGGCAGAGCGTCCAGACGCGGGCGCGCGCGTGAGCGGCGGTCATGTGGCCCTCCCCTGGCGCGTCTCTCCTGTGCGCGGCACCGCGCAGCACACGCGTCCCCTGGCGACGCGGGGCCTCACCGACAGGAGCGCAGGGCGAGGCGTCAGGAGGCAGGGGCGTCGGTGAGCCAGCGATGCAGGGCGGGGCGGCGCAGGCGCGCGAGGGCGCGGGCCTCGGCCTGCTGCACGGCCTGGCGCGTCAACCCGAGGCTGCGGCCGATCTCCTGGAGGGTGCGCGGGGGCTCCCCGTCGAGGCCGTGACGGGCGGCGAGGATGGCGCGGTCACGCGGGGTCAAGCCGGCGAGGGCGGCGCGCACGGCGGCGGCGAGCTCCCGTGCCTCGGCTTCGGCGTCGGGCCGGTCAACGGCGGGGTCGGGGAGGAGGTCGCCCAGGGTCGTAGACTCGCCGTCGCCCATCGTCAGGTCGAGGGGGACGGGGGCGGGCAGGGGCGCGGTGAGGGCGTCCACGCGGGCGGGGGGGAGGCCCGTCGCGGCGGCGAGCTCGCCGCGGGAGGGCGGATGACCCAGCGCGGCGTGGAGGGCGTGGGCCTGGCGGGCGAGGTGCGCACGCTCGTCCTGCACATTGATGGGGACGTGGGCGAGGGGGACCTGGAGGGCCAGGGCGCGGCGGAGCGCCTGCTTGATCCACCAGACGGCGTAGGTGGAGAACTTGTAGCCGCGCGCGGGGTCGAAGAGATCGACGGCGCGCAGGAGGCCGACGGTGCCTTCCTGCACGAGGTCGTCGAAAGGGAGGCCACGGTGCTGGTAGCGCCGGGCGACGGCGACGACGAGGCGCCCGTTGGCGGCGACGAAAGCGGCGCGGGCCGCGTCGCCGGCGCGGAGGGCGTCCTGGTCGAGGGGCCAGGCGACCAGGTCGGCGAGGACGCCCGCGTGGGCGTCAGCGGCGAGGGCCTGGGGCAGGAGGGGGCCGACGGCGGCGCGGAGGGCGTCCTGGTCGAGGGGCAGGAGGGGGAGGAGGGCGGCGAGGACGGCGCCGGCGGCGGCGCGGGCGTTGACGGCGGGGGGCAGGTCGCGGCGGAGGCGCGCGGCGAGATGGCGCTGGGCCAGCAGGCGGGCGCGGCGGCCGGCGCGGATCGCGCGCGCCAAGTCGCGCTCCTGGGCGGCGGTGAGCACGGCGGGAGCGGGGATGGGCGCGGGTGGCGAGATCATGTGGGCTCCTATGTGGTCCAGGGTCTCTACCCAGAGCGTACCAGGCCGGCCCGCGCGTCTGATAGTCCTATGGGGATAAGGGGCGTGGTCCCACACCGCGTAACGGATGATCCCCTCTCCCCACCCCGCCGGCAGGGCTAAGGCGGCGCTCATACCCCCGCCCGCTCACGCGCCCGGTCTGGTCAGCGGGAAGAGATCGAGGCCGGCACGGGCCGCGGCGCGCGCGAGGGCAAGGCGGAAGAAGGGGTCAGCGAGGGCGACGGGGAGACCCGGTAGGACACGCTGGTAGACCTGGGCCTGGCCGGCGCGGATGAGGCGACGCAGCTGGTGGGCGCCGTGGCGCGCTTGATTGCTCGGGCTCCCCGCGCAGACGGCCACAAGCGCGGGGATGTCGTGGCCGGCGACGAAGCGGGCCAGGCGGTCGGGCGTCAGGGGTCCAGTCTCGACGGCGAGCAAGTGACCGGCCACGACGACGAGGAGCGCCACGGCGGCGCGGTCGTTCCAGCCCGGCCCGCTGACCGGTGGCCGGCGCGTCGGTTCCATCACGCGCCGGCCCCGTCGTCGTCGTGGGGTGCGGTGGCCGGGCGGGCGGCGCGCCAGGGCGGGAGGGTGATGTACTCCGCCTCTCGGTCGAGGGCGACACCGGGCACATGGTCCAGGGAAACGGCGTCGGTCTCCTCGTCGGCGGACGTGGGCCGGTCGCGCCTTGCGGTGCCGCGCGCGGGTGCGCCGAAGAGCGCGGCTTCGATGTCGGCGGGGGCAAGGGGGCTGCGGGCGCTCACAATCTGGCCGTCGGCGTCCACCCGCACGGCGAACACCTCGCCGGTGTCGACGTGCTGCCAATACGCGACCGTCGTCCGTGCCATGCGCCCCGCCCTGCTCTTGCTGCCCGTGCCGTGCCCCGCGTGGCGCGGCACCGCCCCTCCCCCTCGCAGTATCGCAGGCACCGGCGATCCCGGCGGCCTGACGGTCTGTCGTGCGCCGCCGACGCGTCCCTTGCCGCCTCCGTGATCGCTCCTGAGCCCGGACGCTTAGCCCATACCCGATGCCCCGTCGCTGCGCGCGGGGCCGTCGTGTGTGGGGGCTGGGACCACCGTGGTCCCACATCGTCGTGGTCCCAGGACGACGAGTGGTCCCCACCCCAAGATAAAAGGGTGGGACCACGGTGGTCCCACGGGGCCGATTTCACGCGTAAAACGAGGGACTAACGTGGGACCATGGCTTTGGTCCTAGCACCACGGGTGGTCCCTCGGAAACGGCTTGTGTGGTCCCACTGAATCGGCCTCGTGGTCCCACAGAATCGGCCCGATGGGGCCACGCCAGCGCGCCCTGTCGCCCCACAATGAGAGCCGCCCCATCGCTCCTCTAACGGACTAGCGGTGGCCGTCCAGGCGGGGCCGCATGACGCGCAGGACGGCGACGATGAGCAGGACGGCGAGGGCCACATACGCGCCGACGAGGGCGGCGGCGAGGATCGCGGCCACGGCGTTGAGGGGCGGCGAGGAGGCGTGGGCCAGCGGGGTGAGGAGGGCGGCGACGGGGCCGGTGAGCGCCGCGCGCACGAGGGCGGTGAGGCAAAGTGTCCAGACATGGGCGCGGGCCTGAACGTCGGTCATGTGTCCCTCCCCTGGCTCTGCCTATCCCGTGCGCGGCGTCGCGCGGTCCACGCGTCCCCTGGCGGCGCGGGGCCTTGCCCACAGGCGGGGCCTTGCCCACAGTCAGTAGTGCAGGTGGGGGCATGGCGGGGGGGGACGTGTCAGGATGCGGCGGGGGTGTCGTCGTCGGCGAGCCAGCGGTGCAGGGCGGGGCGGCGCAGCCGCGCGAGGGCGCGGGCCTCGGCCTGCTGCACGGCCT
>JAABUJ010003768.1_pt1 | contig 16650 bp, 20 predicted proteins | sample 5559131 | NCBI WGS metagenome assembly JAABUJ01 (sample SAMN10711875, study PRJNA513366) | rock metagenome | isolation source: Antarctica rocks | place: Antarctica: Victoria Land, Mt New Zealand nord | collected 2016-01-07 | reverse complement strand
CCCACCCAACACCCCGCTCACCGACCTCCACACCCTGCTCACCGACCACCCCACCCGCGTCGTCGTCGTCTTCCCCGAATGCACCACCACCAACGGCCGCGGCATCCTACACTTCAGCCCCTCCCTCCTGACCGCGCCGGCCCACGCTCCCATCTTCCCCTGCAGCCTGCGCTACTCCCCCGGCGACGTCACCACCGCCCTGCCGCGCGCTTACCTGCCCTTTCTGTGGAACCTGCTCAGCAAGCCGACGCATTGCATTCGCGTTCGCATCGCCGAGCGCGTGTACAATACCCCGATGACGGCGCCGGCGGCGCGCGTTTTTCGGAGCTCGTACGCGACGAATTTTTTGGATACGTTGCAGGATGATACGGGGAGCAGTAGTACGGATACGTTGATGGGCTCGGATGAAGGCGATGGGGTCACGGCGGATGAGAGGCGCGTTTTGGATAGAGTGGCGGAGGCGTTGGCGAGGTTGGGGAGGGTGAAGAGGGTGGGGTTGGGGGTCAAGGAGAAGTCGGAGTTTGTGAAGGCTTGGTCGAGGCAACGTAGACGATGAGGATTACGAGTCTGAGTTTGGGCTTATGTGGTGCACCGACGGTGACATGTGACTTGAGTGCTGGCTTTAAAGCCGGCTTCCTCTCGGTAGTCGTCTTAAAGTCCCCTCCTTACATGCCCAGAGGCATCGCTCCATGTCGAGCTCACGACCCGCCACAACTTCCAATCTACACCATCCCTACCAGCACTCTCTATCCATCCGTAATACAACCATGGCTCGCATCCTGAACCAGCCTACAATCACAAAATCAGCACAACCCCCCCAACCCCCCCAACCCCACCCCCCACCGCCCCAACACCAAAAGAACAAACCAAGAGCCCACTTACTTCGCATATTTAAACAACGTCCCCCTCCCAACCTTCAACCCCGGCGCCACCCACGCCTCCCTCCTCGCCCGCATCTCCTCCTCGCCAATCTCCAAATCCAACCTCTTCGTCTCCGCATCGATCGTGATGCGATCGCCATCCCTCACCAGCCCGATCGGCCCGCCCTCCTGCGCTTCCGGCACGATGTGCCCGATCAGGAACCCGTGCGACCCGCCGGAGAAGCGCCCGTCCGTGATGAGCGCCACGTCCTGGCCTAGCCCGGCGCCCATGATGGCCGACGAGGGTTTCAGCATTTCTGTGGGTGGAGAGAGATGTGCGTCAGCGGAGGCGGCGGACTCGAAGGGGGTGAAGGGTGCTGTTGCGCAATACGCAGGGGGGGGCAAGGGAAGGGATCGGAAACTGACCAGGCATACCAGGCCCACCCTTCGGGCCCTCGTACCGGATAACGACGACCGTCTTCTCGCCCTTCTTAATCTCGCCCCTCTCGAGCGCAGCGATGAAGTCGTCCTCGGCGTCGTAGACCTTGGCCGTGCCTTCGAAGCGCAAGCCCTCCTTACCCGTAATCTTGCCGACGCAGCCGCCAGGCGCGAGGCTGCCGCGGAGAATCTGGATGTGGCCGGTCTTCTTGATGGGGTTGGACAGCGGGCGGATGACGGTCTGGTCAGAGGGGAAGTCGGCGGCGGCGTCGAGGTTCTTAGCGAGGGTCTGACCGGTGACGGTCATGCCGGAGCCGTCGATGAGGCCTTCGCGCAGGAGGAGTTTGAGCAAGGCGGGGGTGCCGCCGACGTTGTAGAGGTCGGCCATGACGTATTTGCCTGAGGGTTTGAGGTCGGCGAGGAAGGGGACGCGGTCGCTGACGGACTGGAAGTCGTCGATGGTGAGCTTGACGCCGACCGAGTCGGCGATGGCGATGAGGTGTAGGACGGCGTTCGTCGAGCCGCCGGTGATGTTCACGACGACCATTGCGTTCTCGAAGGCCTGCCGCGTGAGGATGTCGGACGGGCGGATGTCTTGTTCGAGGAGGTTCTTGATGGCGCCGGCGGCGGCGAGACATTCGAGTTGTTTGGCCTTTGACTCCGCAGGGTTGGATGAGGATCCTGGGAGAGTCATGCCCATGACTTCTATTGCGGTCGCCATTGTGTTCGCGGTATACATGCCACCGCACGCGCCGCCGCCGGGACATGCGTGTCGGATGATGTCGAATCGCTGGTCTTCGGTAATCTCACCAGTGATGAACTGGCCATAAGCCTGAAAAGCTGACACGATGTCGATATCCGCATTGTTCTGAGTAGCGGCGCAACCAGGCTTGATGGTGCCGCCATACACCATCAGCGAGGGCCGGTTCACACGCCCCATGGCCATAATCACCCCGGGCATGTTCTTGTCACAGCCGGGGATTGAGATGTTGGCATCGTACCACTGGCCTCCCATGACCGTCTCGATCGAGTCAGCGATCAGATCTCGGCTTTGCAGGCTGAAGCGCATCCCCTTTGTGCCCATGGAGATACCGTCGCTGACGCCAACGGTGTTGAATTGGTAGCCTATCAAGCCTGCCCGCTGCACTCCTTCCTTGACGCGGTGATTGAGGTCGAGCAGGTGCATGTTGCACGGATTGCCCGAGTACCAGACAGATGAGATGCCCACTTGCGCTTTCGACATATCGGACGGCTCGAGTCCGGTAGCGTAGAGCATTGCCTGTGAGGCGCCCTGGGACTTGGGTTGTGTGACATGCCGGCTAGTTTTGTTGAGTTGTGCACTGGAGGGATTTTGACCGTCTTTGAGGTCAGAGTATTCCCGGCGCGCAGTAGTGAAGGGATTTGATTGTCTGTCGTTATAGCAATGATAAGTAAAGTGATCTTGGCGGTGCGAGTTCAGAAACTTACGTAGAAAACAATGGGCGCAATGCGCTCAAGCTTGAGCCAGCCCTTAGGGCCTGTGTCCTGGGGAGAAGCATATTGATTTGAAGAGCAATTGAGACTGGTGGCGGCAGTTTTCCTAGCTGAGTATCATATCATATCATCCAATCATGGGGCCAATGAAGCCGTATGCGCTGTTATTGAATTACCAATTGACAGTTGGCATGGGGCTTGTTCAGTATTGCTTTGCTCACAATTGTGTATATGGCGTCGGCGTATCATGCAGCCGCTTTCCGATGTTAGGTACGAAGTAACCTTAAAGGTACCTCTAGCTCATCCGTATTAGTAAGCCTAGGGCAATGACCATGTTCACCCATTAGGTGTCCACCAAGGACCATCTAGGACAGGTGGGACCCGATGTTAACATTAAAGCAGAGAAAACTCTCATTACTGGCTAAGGAAACCCGAGAGATCTCCTGCTAACATCATTGCCTGATGTGACAACGGTATTGTGCTGCGGCTCTCTACGCTGGTGCGGAGCATGGCCACTTGGTTGACGGCAGCTTCAATCCGCTTTCTGGCACTGTTGGCATCTATAGGAGTTGAAGCGTCGTTACGGTTGTTAGGGTGGGATTGTAGTGGTCTGAAGACGCTCAAAGAGCACAGGACTCTAGTCTCATGTTGTATTATTTATAAAACCATAAAAGTCTCATTCCTCCTCAATCAGGTCATGGGCAAACGCAAATCATAACGCAAGTACTCCGCAGCGGGCCTGGGGTAACAGGTCGGATACCCATATCTCCCTACCCAGTGCCACAAATGCCCCGAATCATGCGCCGCATAGAGCTATACGCCCCAAACCAACCCCATCAAATCACAAAAGCCTCAATCAAGCCTCAATCAATCCTCATCCTCATCCTCAACCCTCACCAACCCCACCTCAACCTCCACCCCCCCACCAACCCACCCCCCCTCCGCCACAAAATCTAACCCCACCCTCGACCTCGCCCTCTTCAACAACCCCTCCACACACCCCCTCCCCCCCTCGAGCGCCTTCCCCTTCACCGCATCCCACTCCCCCTCCCCATCCGCCCACTTGACCCACCGCCACTCGCACCGCGCCACCCGATGCGACGTCCTGGCCATAAGCTTCGCCAGATCCCCCTTGGCGCCGGGGAGCGGATCGAACGGCAACCGCCCCTCCATCAGCGCGTACAGGAGCACGCCAAGGGCCCAGGCGTCGGTGGCGCGGCCGTCGTACGGCTGGCCCATGATGAGCTCGGGCGCGGCGTAGTCTTGGCTGCCGCAGGGGTAGGCGAGGAGCGGGGATTCGGGGGGTTGGGGGATGAAGCGGGAGAGGCCGAGGTCGGTGAGGGTGATGACGGGGGAGGGGTGGCGTTGCCAGTCGGTGATGGTGGGGAGGTTTGCGCGGGGGATGTTCAGGAGGACGTCTAGACGCGAGGCACTACGTTTAGCGTTACGAAACATAAGTCTGTCCTGGGAAGAATGGGACACGTACTTTCGAGCTTGATGTCGCGGTGGACGATGTACTGCGCGTGCAAATAGCGCACGGCGGCAACGAGCTCCGCGAAGATTCGTCGGATGAGGCCTGGGACGAGGAGGTCGTGTTTTAGGCTTGCTAGCTCGAAAAGGTCGCCTCCGGGGCAGTAGCTGAGGACCAGCAGTGCCTGCTTGTCGTCGGTACTGAAGGCTTTGAGGTGTACCAACGAAGGGTGTTGTATTAACTTGAGAACTTCCAGTTCTCGCTGTAGTGATGTCTCCATCCGCTCTGCGCTCGCTCCGTCGCTTGGTCCGTGCTCTACGATTTTCACCGCTACGAGTGTCTTAGGATCCAGCTGCTGTTCGTCGGTTTCAAATGTTTCTGTGTTACCGGACTGGTGGCTTTCAATGTCGGCTTGTACCCCTTGGCTCGTTGCCAGCATGACCTCGCTGAAGGTGCCTTTCCCGAGTTGGCGTACTGCTCGCCAGCGCCTTCGTTCGTTTCTGTTCATAGTGCGAGCTTCGAAGTAAAGAGGGAGTGCCTTCTGCGACCTCGGCGGTCTCTGGACCGGACTGTCACCATTGTCGCTCGCAGCGCTGCTCCTATGACTTCGTGGCGGTGTCGGAGGTCGAGCTATAGGTGCCGCGAATCCGCGTTGGACGGCCAAGTATGCCTCACGATGTAATGTCTGAGCGGGCGGCGAAACCGTCTCTATACTCCGTGGCCCACCGGAGCTGGACACCGCAATATTTCGCCATGAAGGTATTGAGACAGCTTCCGGGACGTACTCGCTCAGGCTTCTATTTCTCCCATGGCTGGAAGCGCTATCTAGAGGGTGTTGAGCATTTATCTCGAATGGTTCTGACGCTGCTGTTGAGAGACCCTGATAAGCTCTGCGTTTCTTAGGAGATCTATGGATGGAAGAGGTGCTTTCGCGATTCGGTAGTGCGCCAAGCGTGTCAACTGAGGACGGTGATCCATGCGAGTCAGATCTTCGGCCGGGTCGTTTCCAGGAGCCACTGAGTACTATCGGAGAGGGTAAAGGCGTGATTGCGACCATTGGACCAAGGCCAGGTGAGGATAGGGCTGAGGCAGGTGACAGGGAGTCACCGGTATTGCCTGAAGCATGAAGTGCCGCTTTGACACTTGGTGTTGGTATTGATACGCTGGATGTAGCAGGGACTTGGTCGAGGGTAGACTCTGGTATGGTCATTTGCGCGGTAGCGCTGTCCCTAGCAGACAGTACGACTGTACTGTCTTGATGAGGTATCAGATCCGTTTGCAGACGGAGACCTGTACTTGATGGGCTGTGAGCATGGTGATGTGCTATCGGCGAATGCGCTTGAACAGCATATGGGGTATCGAGGGGGTGAAGCAAGGCATTGTCTTCAAAGACGCTGGTGGGTGTTTGGGGCCCAAGTAAGGATGATTGACTTGTCCTGCTGTTGCCTACGGCAATAACATGTATGCCTGAGGTTGTTTGTGTTGGCGATCCCTGGCTGGATTGCGGCTCCGTATGCGACTGGCAAGGGACTACTCGCAAGCTTGCAGTAGACTCGGGCTCGGTACTTCCTCGAGACCCTGCTGTACGGCTTGTTTCTGTGTCTTCGAGCATTGATGCGAAATAATATTGGCGCGCTTCGGATGATCTGCGTTCAGTGGAGGAATTTCATTTACGTATGGAGATTAATGATAATAATAATGCCGGCAGAACCTATAAGTGTCGTGCTTTGTAAATCCAGCCTCCTTCAGCTCCAGTATGGAAGGCGAAGTTAAATGAAGCTATCCCGATCAGGCAAGTCCAGGAGGTGATAGTTGCCCCGTTGGTTCTATAGATTTACGAAGTAGTGAGAAAGAATCATGGTCGTTCCAACTGAAACCTCGATGTTTTGATCCTTTGTGGTGTAGGCAGGAGTGAATTATCAATCCCGACTTCTTTAGTAAGAGGTTTCATCAGTAGGAGCCTTGGTAGAGTGTACCAAATTTTGATCAATTCGTCAACATGACCCATGTCATTGATCACAGGAAACCAAACCACGCTGGCTAACTTCGCACCTACCTAGAGATAACTGCATAAACCTTTCCCTTACGGCGCTTGCAACACATGCTGCTCCGCCCACAATATCCCCTTCTGATCTCCCCATCCACCACGAAGCCCCCTTGCAAGCTCACTCCACTCTAGATCAATTACGACGCCCTCGCGATCTCCAATTCCAGCTCCAACCTTTCAATCCTATCGTCCTTCTCTTTCTCCCTCTCCCTATCCCTCCCACTGCCCTCTCCGATCCTCGTCTTCAGCGTATCCACCTCCGCAGTCAACAGCCCAATCTTTTCGCTCTGTGCCGCCATCGTTTGCGTTTGTTCTTCGAGAAGTCGTTTGATGTCATTGAAGTAGCTGTGGATTGGTTCTGCGGAGCGGGGGGAAAGGGAAGATTGTGCGGACTGTTTAAATTCGGGTTGGGCTTGTGGGGCGGGTGCAGAGGTTGGCTGGGTAGAACGGGAATAGTCAGTACGGGGTAATGAGAGGTTGGGAATGATTGCGGTACTGACCTTGGATTGGGTGGGCACGGGATCGTTCTGTGTAGTCTGCGGTGGTGTGAAGGGTGTAAATTGCGCGGCAGCTTGGCTGGTAGTGGTCTCGGTGGTTGGTTGATCTGCTTCCGCCGCCTTGATCAGTGTTGGTGGGGCGGTCTTCTCCGCGTGACTCGCAGCAACTGGTGCTGTCCTTTCACTGCGGTCCACAGGCTTCGAAACTTCCTCGAAGCTAGAGTTGTCGTCGTCGTCCTCCTCCTCTGACGCGTCCTTGTCATCGGCGAATTTTGACGCCAGCGCCGCGATAGATACCTGTTGCTCCTTCATCGAAGGTGGTGGACCTCTGGACACTACGGCGGAGCTGGTAGTCTCTTTCGGTGGCTCAGTCTCTTTCTTAGTTGGTGAAGGTACCTTTGGCGACGGTGCTCGAGCTTGCGTTGCAGCAGGTTTGGAGGTTGCAGGCACTTCCGTAGGCTCCTCACCATCGTAGACGCTTTCTAAGTCGATCTTGGGCGGCAGAGCCTCCTTTCCATCAAACCATTCGGCAGCAGACAACGCCGGCTTGATCCCTGTCGTGGGCGGATATATGTCGCTTTGGAATACTTCAGCCCTTCGAGGTACGATGAACGAGATGGGTTCAATGTAGGAGTCGTTGACCGTTTTGAAGGCTCGCATCACCTCGTTATCATGGATATTAACGCCGCGCTTGGGTAAGAACGCAAGGCCTCTTTGCGGCTCTGCAGATTTGTACTCGGAGAGGAATTCGAATTTGTCATGTTCATACTCAAAGTACCGAATGTTTCCGTCTCTGCGCGCAGTAAGTAATGTCGGCCTTGGATGAGCGCCAGCGGGTCTTACCCTTTTCCTGCCAAATAGAGACACTGGGTTCCCTCGTCCCAGAAAGGCATACAAACTCCGGATATCGAATCGAGTACCTGGAATCCACCAAGTGGTTCTTTCGGCGCTCTGATGTCCCACAATCCCAGTTGGCGATCACTCATCCTCGAGAAACCCGTTGTAGCCACCCTGTCATGTTCGCCCATCCAGACAGCCCTACTATTTTTCGCCCCAGAATGTCCCGGCACTTCGTGCGCTGGCTTTTCTTGCCGTACATCCCATATCCGAAGCTTCTTGTCCCTGGATGTCGTTACCAGAAGAGACCCGTTGGCGCTCCACGACAGTGATTGAACTATGTCACCATGCTTGAGCGTGAGACGTGGAGCCTGGGCTTCGACGTCCCAAAGCTTGATCGTGTAGTCGCCTGACGATGTCGCCAGAATATTCTCAACCGCTGGATTGAAGAGCACATGCCCGACCTTCCTACGTACTGTATCAGCGCCGGTTTCACCCAGTCCTTTCAATGTCTTTACCTAGAATGGCCAACAAGCTTAGCGACCGGTGAAACGCTTTGAGGTTCCTCGGCGTCGGTGTGGAGCGTAAAGCCTTCGGGTACTTTCCACAAGAACACCTGAGACCGTCAGCATACCTCACTCCTCTCGGTGGAAGGGTGTATGCTGACCTTGGCATCATCGGACCCGGAAGCTATGAAAGAGTCGTTGAACGGAGACCTGCACTAACGTCAGCGGTCACTCTCGCCGTGAAAGGTATTTCAATCCTGGTCTACCAGTCCGTGTCCAGCACTGGAGCAGTGTGCCCCCTGAACAACGGTAGTTGCTCGGGAAGTCTCCCTTTCTCATTGATAGGTATAACCGCAAACGCTCCCCCACCGCTAGCTTGCCAATTGACGGAAATGTATTGAGGGTTTGCCTTTGTGATCGTGAGCTGTGCGCAAGAGCTCTCTGGCGGCATTCAATCTCCCACCTTCACAAGATTGGTATCCCAGGCATTGTTTGATATCCTTAGATTATCGTAACATTGTTCCTAGATAGCATCTGGTCAGCCGACAGCTGCAGCATCACATGCCAGTCACTGCAACATGCCTTCTTCGACGGCCGCCCGAATATATGCCCTGTCAACAGTGCATCAGTTTGATGATTCCAAACGCAAAGTCAACCCTGAGAGACATACGATACTTCGACGCGCGCACGAACCGGCCAGACATTGGCGCTCATGCAGGATCTTGACTCGCTCAGGTATGTAGTTGGTACTGTAGCGAGATTGCTCGTCGATCGAAGTCGAAGGTTTGCTGTTACAATTTACGTGGGTTTCAGCTGAGGATTGGAGCTCGAGTTACAACCCATTTAGAAGAGGTTCAGTAATATGAATGACTTTAGCACCGAAACTGCTGAAGATTTTGAGAGAACCTGATCTTGAACAAGTCTCGTGGTCTAATGGTTATGACGTTTCGCTCACACCGAAAAGGTTCCCGGTTCGATCCCGGGCGGGACTACGAAGCACAGGTTTCTCTTTTGCCATTTTTGCTCCGTTAATGTAGACATAGTTGTGTTGAATGATAAGCAACACGAGAAACGGTTGTATGCTTTTAATGATCTACAATACTGTTTGTTGTCATCAATGCTAAAGAGTACGTCCAATCGGAGGGAATGAGGTTCACTCGCGACCTGAACGGTGTTTAGACAGTGAAAATAAGTATCGAGACGTCCAGCTAAACACAACCATGCATTGACCTTAGGACAAACGATGCTCATCGTTTTGATTCATATAAATCTAACTTCTTCAAACAAGCTTGCCCTGGCCTGAATGACCGCCTCTAGTTCAAGAATGAACTCCTGTAACATGACGACGTTGGTCAGCAAGTGGCTGACGCTGATCTCCACTGGAGCTATCTCGCCCGCGTTCAGGGTAGTGGAGTTGCTAAACAGGCTGCTAGTATCACTACCGCCTTGATCCTCCGCAAGGATCTTAGCGACTGGACCTTTCGAGGCAGCGATGTTGATTTTGCGCTTCAGGACATCGATATCTGGAGGCTTAAACCGTTGCATGAGTGATGGTGGAGACGACAGGAGATCCCGGCGTAATGGCGACGACGAAAATGCTCGGACATTTGTCTGCGAAGGGATGTTTGACCCTATAAGGTTCAGTTGCCCTAGCCTACCGACCGGTGGGCTCATCTGAGGTAATGTCTGCTGTCTCCCGCGAGGCGAGCTGGCGCCGGACACAAGCGCCGATCCCTTCTCCTGAAATATGCGTTGAGAGATCGAAGCCGGCGGAACAGAGTCTGGAGAATGGATAGAGCTTGTGGGAAAGCTTGCCGAGTCCTGGCCAGTGCGAATCGGTGGTGGTATTGACGCTAGGGCTTCCGTCAACTTCTCCTCCATTTGAAATGTCTCTTTGCGTTCCCTGAGGTACGCATCGAAGTTTGGAATCTCCTTCCGGTACAAGCTGACCTGATGAATCAGGGTTTGAAGGATTGCAACAACGGGTGAAGTGTCTTCGGCAGACCAAAATGGCTCTCTTTGAGCCTTACGAACAGCGCGTGTTTGATTCCGTTCGTTAACAGTACTTTCGTCCAGCTGTTCGCTGAGAGCTAGATCCAAGTCTTCTTCGGTGTCTTCTTCGGTGTCTGAGCCGCTGATATCCTCGTCGTATGTATAGTTCGAAGGATCAACGACCAGCCAGCCGTCGACCAGCACATACCCGCACAAGGCAAGTGCGATTATCACCTCGGTCAGGTTGAGGTTGGTCTCAGCAGTGTTGGTGAGGAATGTCTCCAGTGAAGCCAGTATCGCCGTCAGTAACGGATCGTCCAATTTAAGTATATGGAGATGCTGGTCTGTTAGGCTGTTCTTGGGTTCCGAGGTTGCTGACGTTGTGGCTGTAGTATCACCCGTAATATGTACAGCCAATAGTTGCGTCGAACATGGGTGGCGTTCAAGCAAGTCACGGGTGTCTCGCAAATAGTTCTCATACGACGCATCTACGTCGTCGTACTCGCCAAGATTATCCACAAGTGAAAACAGGAGTTCCATCTCCTTGTTATGTGCACCTATCGTTCGTTGTGACCTGGAGGGTACTGCTGTCGAAGTCCGCAGCAAGGAGTCGATGGTATGTTGGTGATGCTTTTGAATCAGAACAGATACCAGGTTTAACGTCGCAGCAACAGTTGACTGACTTCTTGAACGCATATTGGTCAAGATGAGATCGCCAAGATTGAAGAGCGACGGAGAAGGCTTTATCTCGCCCTCAGCGAAATGGGTAAGCTGGTCCAAAGGTTTCCGCCGACTTGCCACCAAACGATCCTGTGGCAGTAGCGCCCGCTCGTGGGTGGTCTGATCTGATGATGCAAAGAGGTATTGAAGGATAAGTCTGATAAGTTGACTGTGATTGATGGACTCGAGTATTCGCCGGAGATAGGTAGTGACTGCAACAGAGGAACCACCGTCGATATCCGAGGACTCCAAAAGAGATGGGTATCTTGAAGAAAAATCAGCTATGGGGACGACGGTGTGTCTTGGAGAACATGTACAGTAATTGCTGCAAAAACAATATCTGAAAGTGGTCTAGTAGGGTCTGTTTGACCTCCCCAGACTGGCAGTGCTCTAGAATATCCTGCCAAAACAATAAATAGGAGAGGAATGTATTCATGTGAGCTCGAAACTCCACGGATGTGGAGACCTCGGCTTCTGGAACGGCTTGAGCCTGGGAGAAATCCGAGAGTAGCAGCACAGCTGGCACGTCTTCTTTTGAGAACGATACGACGAGTTTGCTTAGATATGTCAGCACTCTAGTGGTCAGTACCAATGCTCTGCTTGTGCTTACCGATTGAGTTGACTATAAAGGGCGCCCAAGCCACTGGCCATCAATGTTGCTAGGTCACTTTCTATAATCCATCTTTCTAGTACTTCGGAATGAGACGTTGACTCGACGAGGTAAAGCAGGCCTGTCCTTGCGAAATCACCAACGCTTCCTTCATGGTGCACATAATTTAGCAAGAGGTAGAAGAGGGGGAAGTCGTCCTCAAAAGGCGCTTCCACTGGGCGCATAGCGTTTGAGCGGTTCCCATTGTTCTTTACTGGAACGAACCAGACTGGCAACGTGGCTGGCTTGAGCCTGATCTTTGTCGCAATTGCAAATAAGAGCTCCACGATATCTGCCTCGGCCTGCACTCCTACAACGATAGCCTTGCTCATGAAGGTCATGATAGACCTTGCGAAGCCTGCATCGCCGAAAATCTCCTCCTCTTCACTATCAAGAAGAAGACTGAACATCAGCACAGCTTCTCGAGTGCTCCCTTCATGATGGTACATTAAGGCAACTCCCGATATCGTGTCGTAAATCCGGGCCGACGAAGCGTATGCGATACATAAATGGGGCGCTGCTACTCCGGTCTCCTCACGAAGGATCGAATTCAGGCGTTGAAGCTCGATATGAATGCTTTCCGCATCCGGAGGGTCTGCGGCAACGGATGTCGAAGTACGCCATGCTTGCTAAAGAGCTCCAGTCAATTATGAATATAGGGTGTCATCATTCATGAAACTTGAATACCTGAAGTTGGCCGTATATCCGCTTGAAGCGTGCCAAGCGTTGTTGTGATTTATTTGAAGTCGATTGCTTTCTGAACGTAGAAGCACCAGCGCTGCCGCCGATAAGTCGTGACCACTAGACCATGGACCTATCAGAAGTATATCATCATATACATGGTATTGCAACGTACAAAGTCCATCAAGAACCTCTTCGTCCCAGGACCTGGCACCCGGGCTTCTTAGGAGAATGTACTATGTATTTCTATGCGTGATCCAACAGAACACCCAGAATACCCTACAATTGAAACATGACTTGACCTAGAACTGAAACAAAGCTGTATAAAGGGACTCGGAAACAAAAACTAAGGATGATTCCAAATGACAGGCGATGATCACCGCTGGGTGAACGAGGCGTCCCCGAAGCCAGCCTTCTCAATAGTTCCGGTTTTGTCTGTTGACAGCGTTTCTACACGTTTCTTCTTTCAACCTCGTTGGCGTCGATCATAATCTTGATTTTTCCTGCTGTCCCCTTTTTGTACCGAAGTGACCGCGGTGTCTTTCGAGTCCAAAGTGAAAACAATAAACAAACACTTGATTGTTTTATCTTGTGGTACAGTAGTGTAGTTGTAGTCACCAAACCCAACTAACGCTCAGTAAAATACCGCGACGAGGCAGGCGGCTTAGTAAGCAACAGCCTTTACCCGGCGGCTTTCCAGCACTTGTCCTAATCACTTTCGACAAGCGACCTAAGACCTAGCATTTCAGCACGGCCGTGAAAGCGACGAAGAAAAATGCAGTGCTTGAACTGGACATTGTAAAGATCTGCTTACGATGGGTGCAATCCCCAACCTCTATGGCGCTGCCAGATGCCCATTACAGTATCCTCAGCACATCCGCCGTTAACCTTATTATCAAACTCTAGATTTTCATCGCGCGCACGGCGTTCAGATCTCATCATGACCAGATAGCGCATGAGCTTCCGAAGGATCTACTTCCAGGCTGCAGTATACAATGTGGTGGTCAGGGGTTCGAATTCAAGAGAGCTATAGATGACAAACAGCTTCACTTCTATCTGAACTCCAACAACGCCACAGAAGCTCAGGCCCAGGGCTACCTATCCGGACTGGAATTCAGAAGTCTTCACTATCCTTCCTCTTCTTCCTCGTCCCACCCCTCCTTTTCTTCCCCTCCGCTGCATCGCTTCCCTCCTCGACCTTCTCGCTAGGCGCTGGCGCATCGGGTACCTTCGCTATGATCTCAGCCAAGAAATCCAGCACTTCATCCTTGGCGACTGCTTGCTTGAGATGCGCAGCCGTGACGCGTTTCGAAGATCTTGACCGAGCCTCCCAGGCCGCTTTGGTGACGAGGGAGATCATGAAGAGTTCAAGTGCTTTGGCTTTGAAGTGACCGTTGTCAGCACGACCCCACTTGCGGCCACGGCTACAGAACGGGGGGAGACTTACAAACAGCAACCGGCGTCACCTGTGCGACTTTTCCCACGTCCTCGTCCGCTTGCATGATCCGCTTTATCCTCGCGACCGGGAATTTCGTCTTCACCTCGATCCCCTCCGCGGCTCCTGGCGCAAGACCAACTTGCTCCATTTCCGTCCTCCTGGATTTCCGAGTCGACGCTCGTGTTGATGACTCTGGCATCCAGTCCTCGTCTTCGTCTCGGGGCTTCGTTCGCCCGTTCCCGACCATGGTGTTGTGAGTTGGGCAATAAGGATTTTGGGGAGGATTTTGGGAATGTAGCGGGTCGAAGAACGAGACGGTGTCGTAGCTCGGCTGCTGATGAAATGGGGTTTGAAAATGTTGTTGTGGCAGTGTGAAAGTCGGTGGAGTGTAGGTAGCATTGCAACCGGAAAGATCTGGCGATTGAGGCGCATAGGTGCTGTCCGGATCCTCCATGCCACCTCTATCCATGATGGACGGGTACCCGTAGTTCGTAGAACTTGTCCGAACAGTGAATACGCACCGATCTTTCTAATCGATAAGCTTGAAGCTCTGTAAATGTACAGTGGCCCAAGCTTCCTCGTTTCATAGCATCCCTCCAAGGGCGTGTGTGATTGGCGCAACGGTTTGTACTAAAAAGTGGTTGTGCACTGATTATGCAGGGACTTGCACAAAATGTTTCTCCCTCGATACCTTAATCATTTCTTCGTTCGGGCGGTGGGAGTGCGCTTGATATAGGTACAGTACCTGGTACCTTTAGCTTGGCGGTCCACCTTGATTGAATTTCTCGGCTGAGCAAGTCAGGGGTTCCTCAGCTTCACATTTGCCGCTAAACTGGATGCAGTCACACATATGATTCGTAATGATTGGCGAAGTTAATCACACCTGCCGTGATGATCAGTGAAGATCTCCTTCGTCTTCGAGGATATTTGTCTTTAGACAACAAAAAGCATTCACACATATGAATGATGTTGTATGATGATAGAGCGATCTCTAGAGGCTGCTATGGATTCTTATGGACCCTTGTCGATGTTGTGCCTCATACCTTCGTTGTCAGTCAATAGCCCTCGAGCGATCTTGTGGTTGTCGATGGCTTCTCAAGCATATGTGCTCGTCTCGTCATTGCGTCCAGGATTTCAATATAGCAGTCGATGAACGACGAATTACTTGATCTAATCTGACAACTGCGAGATACTTGCTAGGTCCTTCCTTATTGCCTTCTTCCACCGTTACGTTCTGGCATTTCTTGTTGATGGATTTCTATAAGACTACCTCTCTTACTAAAAACCGCGGCTCTGCCGACGATCTGGTAGGTTCAAGCTGAATGGGTCTATGAGGCTTCCCAACACCGATTGAGTGGTCAATTCAGACCTGTCTAGATCTTTCCTGTATCAAGAACTTCCAGTCTATCGGCTGAAAGTACGGGTTTCCATCATCATCCATCTCCTCGTTCTCCTCCTTTTCTTCTGCCTTCTCCTGCCTTCCTACGATCTTATTACTGTTCTCAACAGTGGACTCCTTTGTAACCATATTAGCTCTTTAGTCACATAGCAGGACTCTTTCATGCTAACCACTTACATGCCAGAAGATAGCAGTCGGCGTCTCGGTGCCCTCCTTTGTGATCTGCTTAACCATCTCGCGATAATCATACTCATCGACCAGCTTGACTCGCGGAGTGCCCGAAACTATCTGTGACTGCGTGTTGACGAGTCGATAAATCCAAGCTCCAGCGCCGAGCTTCTTCTCCCGCTCAAGCCCCACGTCTGGATACCACTCCGCAAGCCAGATATCTCTGAACACCGCCAGGAAATGTGCAAAGGTTCCACGTCGCGGTAGATAGACCTTCACTTTCTTCGTTGCTGCAACTTCTTCCACCATCAGCCAGACGTCGAACCTCTTCTCAACACGCGGCTGTGACCGCCGGGTCTGAAGCTCCATCAGCTTCGCAATCTTCGCAATCTTCGCACGGATTCCGACGTTCTGTTCGATCAGCTTCTGAAGGTCCTCATCCCGCATCCCTGCTACCAGCAAACTCTCATGCACAACCTTTGTAACGTCGTCCATCAATCCTCTGTTCTTGTGTATTACGTTTAGGAGGTATTTGTCGCGGTGCCAGTCGGTGATGGCGTGCCCCAGCGCTGTGTTGATGTCGATCTCATCGCTGATGGGTGCAGCAGCAGAATATTCTGGAACGTACCTCCTCGAGGCCATATCGCAGATGTGTTGAGGGCACCATGCGGTGGGGACACCAAAGTGACCGGCGTGAAGGGCTTGTTCGCCCAACCAGCCGATCATGTCTTCGACTGTTGCTAGCTTAGGACTTGGCTCAGGATTTCGTGTGGGACTCATGATGCTGGGAGGCACAGCGAGGAGAATAGTGTTGGTTTTTCAGAAAGACTCGTGGCTATCGAAGAAGGTGGATTTTTATTATCTGAGTAGAGTCGAAGACGCGCTTGAATCGCCAGGGAACGTGTTACAGAAGATTCACTCACCTTCATGTTATCATGGGTCATTCCGAACACTGGTGAACTAGCGACTACTATCATCCCACAATTGCAACTGCAATAATGTAATGTGCGTAGACATCTCAGCCGAACTCGCTGATTAAACTTATGGTCTGTAAATATGAAAGCCGAAAGTATCTATCTATATATACACAAGGCCACTTTCCTTGAACAGCGTACAACAACAGGGGATGGAGGAGCGAAGTTGAGAACTCTGAAGATGTACGCCCTATGCAACCAACGTTCTACGACGTAATAAGGAAGGTGCAACAGACGCCTATATTCAGAACCCGTATCGTGACATCTACCTTCCTCCTTCCTTTCCATCATGTAGCGGATAGTACCACGGAAGGTCACAATGTCGTAAGCTTCTCTTCGACAGCCACCAAACTAGAAGACCGCCTTCCTCGTAACCTGCCACGCCTCAGAATCAGCCAACCATCACGACACTCCTCCAAGCACCTCATCTCCAGCAAAGAAAGAAACCTACCGCCCACGCCCCCGCCGCACCCGCCACCAAACCCCCCGAAATCATCATC
>JAABUJ010003766.1_pt1 | contig 16652 bp, 18 predicted proteins | sample 5559131 | NCBI WGS metagenome assembly JAABUJ01 (sample SAMN10711875, study PRJNA513366) | rock metagenome | isolation source: Antarctica rocks | place: Antarctica: Victoria Land, Mt New Zealand nord | collected 2016-01-07 | reverse complement strand
CGTGTTACTCACCCGTCCGCCACTATCTCCTCCCCTCCGAAGAGAAAGAAGAGACCGTTCGACTTGCATGTCTTAGGTGCGCCGCCAGCGTTCGTCCTGAGCCAGGATCAAACTCTCCATGTCAGTACTGAGGACGATGCCTCAGCGTGTAGCGAAGCTACAGAAATGATCAGTGAACGCGAACACTGCACAAGTTTACCGGCCTAAACCGGTCAATATATCTCGCTCTTCAGCTTTTAATGTGCCGCGCCCTTTTAGGGGCGCAACGTTAAATATACTATGATTGGCGCCGCCTGTCAAGCGTTTCGCGACGCAAGGGTGTACCTTACGATTGTGAGATGCGGCCTGACCTTAAAAGGTCAGGCCCACGACGGACGCCATCATCATCATGGGGCAACAATCAAGCCGGCGGCCCGACGTTGCGCGCGAGCGCCGCGATGGCGAGGCTGAGCAGCACGATGAGGCCCAGGGCGTCGCGCAGCGAGAGCGCCTGCGCGACGGCTCCGATAATGGGCGGCCCGAGCAGGAAGCCGGTGTAGCCCATCGTAGCCACGGCCGCCAGGGCCGCTCCAGCAGACATGCCCGGCGTGCGTCCGGCCCGGCTGTAGACGAGTGGCGCGACGAGCGATAGCCCTGCGCCGACAAGGGCGAAGCCAGCGACGGCCGGGCCGGATCGACCGGCCACGAGCGCGGCACCGAGACCGACGGCGGCGAGGAGTCCTCCCATACGGACCAGCACGACGGGGCCGAAGCGGTGGGTCAACCTGTCCCCGCTCAGCCGGCCAACCGTCATGGCGAGCGAAAAACCAGCGTACCCGGCGGCGGCGAACGCGGCGCTCGTCGCCAACGAGGTGTGCAGGTAGACCGCGCTCCAGTCGGCCATCGCGCCCTCGCCCAACGCGGAGCAGAACGCCACAACGCCGAGGCCGAGCAACGCGCGCGTGGGACGCGCGAACGCGGGCGCCCCGCTATGCGCGTCGGCGGCAACAGGTAACAGCCAACGCGCGGCCACGAGCGCGCCGATCACGAGCACGACCGCCGCACCAAGCAGATGCGGGAACGGCGCGATCCCCGCCCCGGCCGCGGCCCCGCCGACGAGGGCGCCCGCGAACCCGCCGACACTCCACAATCCATGGAACGATGACATGATGGGCCGGCCGTAGCGCGCCTCGACGGCCACGCCCTGCGCGTTCATCGCCACATCCATGGCCCCGTTCCCGGCGCCCAGGGCTATCAGCGCGGCCATGAGGAGGGGCAGGCTCGGGGCCAATCCCGGTAGGGGCACGGCCGCGCAGTAGACGAGCGCCGCGCCCGTGGTGACGCGGCGGCTGCCGTAGTGGGCGATCAACAGGCCGGTGACCGGGAAAGCGGCCAGGGCGCCGATGGCCATGCCCAGCAGGGCGATGCCCAGCGCGCCCGCGCTCAACCCCAGACGCTGCTGCACGGCCGGGATGCGCGCCACCCAGTTCGCCAGGAGCGCCCCATTCACCAAGAACATCGCCGCGACGGCCCAGCGCGCCGCGCGCGCCCTCGGCGCCACCGTACCCCTGTCGTCGATCGCCGCCCTCAGCGCCATCCCCTACTCCTTTTCAGCCGTCAGCTGATAGCTGATAGCTGACGGCTACCTATCATCCGTCGACGTTGCCGGCGACCCAGCGCCAGCGCCCCGAGCGCCGCCGCGCCCGCCGCGCAGAGCAGCAGCGGGACGACACCGTAGGCCGCGCGGATGCCCACATGGTCGGCCACGCCGCCGAGCGAGAGCGGCGCCACGAAAATAGCCAGCCCCGCGCCCAACGAGATGCGCGCGCTCGTCGTATCGGAAGACGCGGGCGCGATACCCAACCCCGTGGCGAGCCCCAGGGGGAACAGGTTGGCAATGCCCAGCCCCGTCACCGCCAGGCCGGCGAAGGTGAGCAGGCCGTGCGGCGCCAGCCAAAAGACGAAAAAGCCGGCCAGCGCGACGCCGATGGCCGCGACCAGCAGCGTGGCGCTAGGGATCGCGCGCGTGAGCCGGCTGCCGAGCACGCGCGCAAGCACCGTGCCGAACAGATAGAGGCCCATCACCGTGGCCGCCACGCCGGTGTCGAGCGCGACGACGTGGTGCAAATAATCCGTGCCCCAGAAGGTCAAGCTCCACTCGGCTGCCACGCTGAACACGACGACGACCCAATAGAGCCAGAACAGCAGCGGCAGGCGCGTGGCCGGCTTATGACCATGCGCGGCGACGGCCGCGCGCGGGGGCAAGGGCGCGCGCCGATAGCGCGCCGCGATCAGCATGAACAACGCGATCGGGATCAGCAGCGCCGCGCGCCAGCCCAGACCCACGCCCTGGCACAAGCCGACGAGCAGCGCCGCGAGGGCACTGGCTAGGCTGGCCCCGATGTTGGCTTCGGTGAGGGCGCGCGTGCGATAGGGGCCGTGCTGGTCGGAGAGGACGGCCTGGATGGTGACGAGCAGCAGCGCGCCGAGCAGGCCCATCACCCCGGCTCCGGCGACCGTGAGCGCCAGCCGTCCCCCGATCACCAGCAGCACAGCGCCGAGGGCCATGCCGCCGGCCCCGCCCCAGAATACCACGGGGCGTCCCAACCAGGTCATGACTTTGGCGCCAGAGAGACCGGCCACGATCATGCCCGCCGCGAAGGCGCTGAAGTGTAGCCCGCCGGCCGCATAGCTGAGGCGCAAATCGTGGCGCAGGAACGGCATGACCGGGCCAAGTACCGCCTGTAGATAGCTGAAGTAGCCCAGCAACAAATACGCCGCCCACGTCATGTCCGTACGCGCGAAGCTATCAACGCCCTCGCCGGGATGCTGCATGGCCCTCAGCGTCACTTCATTCTCACTCTGGACGCGTGGTAGATTAATCGACCAAGGCTGTATCGCCAGACACCCCTACGCAGCGCGACGGCGACCCTGACCAAGAATGTAACAACTCTAATGGCCCTCATCCTCTCTTGACGCCGTTGGCCGCACGCCATATCATGCATTAAGACGCAATAGTACGATGATAAACGCATAAACACGCAATGTCAAGGGTGCGCATTGCCTCACAAATAATCTGCTGGAAGGGATAGTCGTTGCCTCATAACAAAATCTGTCTTTATGGTGTTATAGCCCGTTCAGGTGGTTGCGCGTCGTAGAATGGCCGTATAAGCCTAATAGGGACGCGCCTCCAGGGCGCCTTCTATCCTATTCCCTACCTGGGAACATCCGTTCCACGGGTTTTAGTCGCCGAAAGCCTATGTCTACGAGGCCACTGAGAAACACTATGTTCGCTATGTCTATCCCGCTCGCTGTGCGGCTCCTGGATCGCGTGGGACGCGTGCTGGAAGCCCCCGCAAGCATCAAACCGTGGCGATTTGGCCCCATCGTACGCGGCGGCAAGAGCGTCGTCGAGTTGCCGGCCGGGACGGCCGCGCGCACGAGGACAACGGCCGGCGACATGGTCATCGTCGAGGAGCACGCGACTGGGAGCGTAGACTATGGCGCGGTCTAGGCGCGCGGGGGCGGCGCAGACGGTCCTCGTGACCGAGGATAACCCACTGCACATGAAGATATTCAAGCTCAATCTGACCTTCAGTGGATTCACCGTACTGGAGGCGGAAAACGGCGAGAAGGGCGCGGAGTTGGCGCGCCGTGAGCGCCCCGACCTGATCCTGGTCGACCTCTCTCTTCCCAAGCTCGACGGCTGGGCGATGATCAGCCGCATCAAGGACGATGAGGAGACGCGCGCTATCCCGATCATCGTCGTCTCGGCGCGTCGCCCGCAAGACGAGGCCGCGCACGCGGCCATGCGACACGTCGCGGCCTACATCCCCAAGCCGCTCGACCCCGAGGCGCTGATGGCGTTGGTGCACGAAACCATCGACTAATCGTCCACGTCCTCGAACCCGCGCCCGGTCACGACGCGCAGCGCCTCAGGGGCCAGCACGAAGTCGCTGGGCAGCCGCCCCGCTATCTCACCGTCGAGGCTGACGTCGAGCGGTTGATCGACGTGGACGTGCAGCCGCCGCACATGGTACACGCGCACGCCGCCAACATGCGGTCTTTTCATGAACAGCACCGGCAGCATCGTGAGCAGCAGACGATAGAGCGACGCGTCTTCGATCGCCAGCACGTCGAGCCGCCGGTCGTCGACGCTCGACCCGCCCAGGCGCAACCCGAGCCGTCCACCGAAGATGGGCGCGTCGATGACCGAGAGGTGGATCAAACACATCTTGACCGTCCTGCTGGCGGGACCGCCCAGCCGAAGCTCGCAGGTGAAGGGCGCGCGGTCGCGCAGCGCGATCAGGCCGGCCGCGAGATAGGTGAAACGCCCCAGGCGCTTGCGCCATGACCCCCGCGTAGCCAGTTTGGCGAAGGCCACGTCGACGCCCATCGCGGCGGCATGCGCGAAATAGCGCTCCTCGCCGTCCTCCGTGGCGAAGCGTCCCAGGTCGGCCGTGGCGATCTTGCCCGTGGTGAACAGGTGCACGGCGTCCTCGATGCGCATAGGGATGTCGAAGGAGCGCGCGATGTCGTTCGAGGTCCCGAGCGGCACGATGCCGAGGACGGCGCCCGTGCCGGCCACGTAGCCGCACACGCCGCCGATAGTGCCGTCGCCGCCGGCGGCGACGATGAGGGGGCGTTCGCCCTCGGGGCGATTCACCCAGGCGCGCAGCCGCTCCAACTCGTGCATGCGCACGGTCTCAACGATCTGAAGGCCCTCGCGCACGATGGCCGCGCGCGCGCGCGCCATGCCGTCTTTGACATGCCCCGAGTTGGGGTTGCCGACGAGCACAACCTGGCGCGGCAACAGGGTGATGGACGGGGCGGTCATGCGGGTAGTATACACGGCGAGTAGATAGTTGGTAGTAGCTAGAAACAAATTCTAACTACTATCTACTATTTACTAACTACTAGTTGAAGCGATCGGCGTCCATGCCGCGCAGGCCGCCGATATCCTGTACCTCAATGTCGGGCGTGAAGCTGTCCGACGCGGCCTCGTGCGCGTAGTGGCCCTGAAGCACATGCACCGTGGTGACGCGCTCGTCGAGGATACGCTTGACGTTGGCGAGGATGCGCGCCTTGTCGTCGACGAGCACGGTATGATCGGCAGGTTGGGCGTGGGCGACCTCGTCCAGGTGGTCTTCCTTATGGATGTAGATCAGCACATGGTTGTCGACCGCCGCGGCGAGGCCGGAGCGCTCGATCTTGCGGGCCTGGAAGACGCTGTCGCCGTCGGAGAGGATCGTCGTCATGCCGAGCGTCTTGAGGTAGCGCAGTGTCTCGAGAGTGTGCGGGTAGACGAAGCGGTCGAAGGGGATCGTGTCGAGGACGCGGCGCAGCGCGGTCCCCGCCGCGGCGTCCCCGCTCTGACGGACGTAGCGCTCGACGGTGAGCGGCAGGTCGACCACGTCGCGCTGGCGGCGCACGTCCTCGTACAGCTCCCAGAACGTCGCGGCCCCCTGCTCGCCTAGCGTCTGGCGCAGTTGCGTCGAAAGATAGTCTTTCAGGGCGTCGTTGTCGAGCAGGGTGTTGTCGACGTCGAGCAGGAAACCAAGGCGGCGCTGCGTGGTCATATCTATTCTCCTACTAACGTCCCTCTCCCACGCACAGGGAGAGTGCGCTGGACCGCCGGCCGCGGCCGAGGGTCCAGTTAGCCATGGGGTGGGCGTGAGGGTCTTACCCTCCCACATTCACGGGCGGCGTTTTCACGTCGTTCGGGGCTTGCCGCTCGTGCGGGGGCACGCCCGGCTCTACGATTTCGGCGGCGTCCTGCTCCGCCTGATCGGCTTCGAACTGTTCCTGCAGGTGCTCGCTCTCCTGTTGGATCGAGGCCAGGCGCTCGTTGGCGACGGGGGCAGGCTCGGGCTCATCCGCCGCCGTCGCGGTATTGACCAGCGCCGGCGCCAACCCCCGCCCGCGACGCTGCGTGATCTGGCGGGCCAGGAAGTCGTAGGGACGGCGGCGCTGTTGATTGACCAGCATGCGCGACTGCCCCCTGGCGTCACTGTAGAGGGCGGAGACCAGCACGTAGAGCACGCCGACGGCCGGCACCGCGAGCAGCGCGCCGCCAATGCCGCCGAGGTCGAGCCCCGCGATCAAGGCCAGCAGCGCGGCCAGCGGGTGCAGGCCCACGGCGTGCCCGCTGATACGCGGCACGATCAAATTGGACTCGACCTGTTGCAGCACGATGAAGTAGATGACCACCACGATCACCGGCGTTGGCGATTGGAACAGTGAGATGACAACGGCCGGTATCATGCCGAGCACGGGGCCGAGCATGGGGATGAACTCGAACAGGAACGCCAGTAGGGCGATGACGATCGGGAACTGCACGCCGATGAAGAAGCAGCCGATGCCCGCGGCCGTCCCGACCGTGACCGCGACGATGACCTGCCCGCGAAGATAGCCGCCCAGGACCGTGTTCAGCGCCGCCTCGACAAAAAACCAGCGGCCACGGTACGACTCGGGGAGCAGGCGCACGGCGCGGTTGCGCATGGCGTGTCCGTCGAGCACGAAGTAGAAGGTGATGACCAGAATGAGCAACACGTCGGTGATGAAGGCGATCGTGCCGGCCACGATCCCGAATGTGTTGCCGAGGTTGCTGAGAATGGCGCCGCTCGCTCCCTGCGCCGCTTTGATGGCCTGTTGACGCAGCCCTCTCGTACTGACGCCATGCTGACCGAGGAATTGCTCAATGCCGCTCGGCTTACCGTTGGGGTTGAAGTACGTCGGGAGGCTCTTAATGACCTCCTGTATCTGCGTCACTAGGGGTCCCGCCAGCAGAGCGGCTCCGAAGCCGATAACGCCGAAAATGACCAGGTAGACGAGTATCGCTGAGAGCAGGCGGGGTACTTTACCCTTCTCCATCCGGTTGACCAGCGGGGCGATCAGGTAGGCGAGAATGAAGCTGGCGATCAGCAAAATAATGATGTGCGAGAAGCGCACGATGATCGTCCAGGCGATCACGGCCACCACGGCGCCCGCGATGATGGTCAGGAAGACCTGTAGCAGGCGGTTCAGGCCGAGGCGGTCCATCGCGTTCGCGCGCGGCGGGGGTTGCGTTTGGGGAGCGTTCATGGATACTGCCACTTTCAAAAGGTAAAAGGTATGAGAGCGTGGACCGCGCATAGACCGCGATACAGAGGCTATCTGTAGGATACAACAGCGGCGCTACCTGGCGCCGCGCAGTGTGCGATCTTCGGTCATCTAAACCTCCCAGGAGACCCCCGCCTTTTTAGGAATGGGATCGGCCCCGCCGATGCGCCGCTTGTCGCGGCGCATGAGGGATCAATCCATGGTAAAATAGAGGGAACGATCCGCAAAGGCACAAGCCGGAGACCTCTAGCGGGAACACCGTTTCGGGCGGACGTTGGCGCTGAACCGTCCGGGGACGCTCGGACGTGGGACACGATAAGCGGGGAGAACCCGCCAGGCGGCGACGCAAGGGCCTGGACTCGTGTCTGATGGGGCTGTACACCTCCGGGTGGCGGGATGCGTCCCGTTGTAGTGCGGCCTCGTGGTCCGTGGGTGTGTTGTGCAGACCAACCCGCTCGCAGGGCTCCTGAAAGCCCCTGGCTGTAGCCATGGGGTACATTACAGCTCGGAGCTAACGACACGTACAAAGGAGTGCAAACAGTGACGCAGACCCAGGCGCGGCCGAACTATCGTATCGAAAAGGACTCGATGGGCCCGGTCGAGGTCCCCAATGACGCCTACTATGGCGGCCAGACGATGCGCGCGGTGCAAAACTTCCCGATCAGCCAGGCGCGCTTCGGCCGCTCCTTCATCAAGGCGCTTGGCCAGATCAAGCTCGCCGCGGCGCAGGTCAACATGGACCTCGGCCTGCTCGACCCCACGGTCGGCGACGCCATTGTGCGCGCCGCGCAGGAGGTCGTCGACGGCAAGTATGACGACCAGTTCGTGGTCGATATCTACCAGACCGGCTCGGGTACCTCGACCAACATGAACGCCAACGAGGTCATCTCCAATCGCGCCAATGAACTGATGGGCGGCCAGCGCGGCGACAAGAAGCCGGTCCACCCCAACGACCACGTCAACAAGGGGCAGTCCTCCAACGATGTGATCCCCACCGCGATTCACCTTGCCGCGCTGCTCGGCCTGCACGGCGAGCTCGTGCCCGCCCTACAGAAGCTCGACGGCGCGCTGCGCCAGAAGGCCCAGGAGTTCATGGGTGTGGTCAAGACCGGCCGCACGCACCTACAGGACGCCACGCCGATCCGCCTCGGCCAGGAGTTCGAGGGCTACGCCGACCAGGTCAAGCGCGGCGTCGCCCGCGTGCAGGCCGCCGAGCGAGGGCTCGGCGAGGTAGCGCTCGGCGGGACCGCCGTGGGCACCGGCGTGAACACGCATCCCGAGTTCGCCCAACGCGTCTGCGCCAAACTCAGCGCGATGAACGGCGGCATCGACATCCACGAGACCGACGCGCACTTCCAGGCCCAGAGCACGCTCGACAACTGTGTCGAGGCCAGCGGCGCGCTCAACACCGTCGCGGTGAGCCTGATGAAGATCGCCAACGACATTCGCTGGCTTGGCTCGGGTCCGCGCGCGGGCATCGGCGAGATCGCGCTGCCTGAAGTGCAGCCGGGCTCCTCGATCATGCCGGGCAAGGTCAACCCGGTCATCCCCGAGTCGCTGTGCATGATTTGCGCGCAGGTGATCGGCGCCAACGTGACGATCACGCTGGGCGGCCAGTCCGGCGCCTTTGAGATCAACGTGATGATGCCGGTGGTGCAGTACAACCTGCAGCAGTCGATTGACCTACTGGCCGCGGGTGTAGACAACTTCGTCAACCAATGCGTGTCCGGCCTGCAGGCGACCGAGAAGGGGCCGCAAATGGTCGAGCGCGGCCTGGCTATCTGTACAGCGCTGGCGCCGAAGATAGGCTACGACGCCGCGGCTGACATCGCCAAGGAGGCGTCGCGCACGGGCGAGACGATCCACGAGGTCGCCCTGCGCAAGACAAGCCTCTCCGCCGAGGATCTCGACCGCATCCTCGACCCGGTCGCCATGACCGAGCCCGGCAACGTCGAGGGCATCGCTGCGGGCTAACACGACGGCTTCATATAAATGGATTCGTTTTTGACACGGGGTAGTGCTGATGCCGATCCACACAATTGAGTTGGGGTGAGTGGGTGGGTGCTGGAGACGCGCGCGACCGGCTACGCGCTGGGCCTTTTTCTACAAGTTAAGGATTTTAAGCCGTTGTCAAGGCCATTTTTGCAGCTTTTAAGCCAACCTGACAGCTGCCATGTTGCACAAACGCATGAGGCGCATGGCGTAGCGACAGCCGTGTGTGGGAGCAAAAGGCTCGTGGACGTACGGCGTATATGCTGCTACGCTCCCTTTGCCACCCCGAGCGGCGGAAATGCGGGTACTTGACATGTGGCTCAGAACCTTAACTTGTAGGCAATAGCGCTGGGCGTCAATGAAGCGGGGCTGCTGGCGCACCACTATTGGGGCGCGCGCCTGCCCTACCCCGACGACTACCCGGCCGCGCCGAGCCCCACGGGTTGGGCCTCGTTCAATGGCGCCGCCCAGCGCACGCCCGAAGAGTATCCCGGCTACAACGACCTCAAGTACATCGAGCCCTGCCTCAAGGTAACATTCGCCGATGGCGTGCGCGACGTGTGGCTGCGCGTCGAGGGGGCCGAGGTCCGTGACGGCGACACACAGCTCGACATCCACCTGCGCGACCAACACTACCCGTTCCGCGTGACGCTGCACTACCGCGTCCACGAGCCCTACGACCTGATCGAGCGCTGGGTCACTATCGTCAATGAGGATAACGCGCCGGTCACGCTCGAACGCGCCTGGTCGGCGCAGTGGCATCTACCGCGCGACGAGCGCGGAGCCGGCTATCGCCTGAGTCACCTGTCGGGGCGCTGGCTCGACGAGTGGCAGTTGCGCCGTGAGCCGCTGGCGCGCGGCGTCACGCGGCTGGAGAGCCGCCGCCTGACCACCAGCCACCACCACAACCCCTGGTTCGCCATCGATAGGGGGACGGCCGAGGAGGACCACGGCGAGGTGTGGTTCGGCGCCTTGGCCTGGAGCGGCGCCTGGGCGCTCACGGCCGAAGTGACTGACTTCGCATCCACGCGCGTCAGCCTCGGCCTCAACGACTGGGACTTCGCCTGGCGCCTCGATCCAGGCCAGATTTTCACCACGCCGTGCGGCCTGGCCGGCTACACCGCCGGCGGCTTCACCGGCGCCAGCCAGCGCCTGCACGACTACATCCGCGACCACGTCCTGCCGCACGGGCACGCCCCGCACAAAGTCCTGTACAACTCGTGGGAAGCCACCTCGTTCGCTGTCGACGAGGCGTCGCAGGGCGCGCTGGCCGAGTGCGCGGCGGCGCTGGGCGTGGAGTTGTTCGTGATGGACGACGGCTGGTTCCACGGGCGCGACGACGACACCGCCGGCCTGGGCGACTGGCGCCCCGACGCGCGCAAGTTCCCTCATAGCCTGGCGCCGCTGATCGCGCGGATCAACGAGTTGGGCATGGACTTCGGGTTGTGGGTCGAGCCGGAAATGGTCAACAGGGACAGTGACCTCTACCGCGCGCATCCCGACTGGGTCATTCACTTCCCTACGCGCCCGCGCACCGAGGCGCGCAACCAGCTGATCCTCAACCTAGCGCGACCCGACGTGCAGGACTACCTCATCGCGGCGCTCGACCGGCTACTCTCCGAGAATACTATCGCTTTTATCAAGTGGGACATGAACCGCAACGTGAGCGAGCCGGGCTGGCCCGACGCGCCGGGCGACCCACGCGAGTTGTGGGTGCGCTACGTGCAGGGGCTCTACCGCGTGTGGGGAACGCTGCGCGAGCGCCACCCCGATGTCGTGTTCCAGAGCTGCTCGGGCGGCGGCGGCCGCGCCGACCTCGCCATCCTGCGCCTGGCCGACCAAATATGGGTCAGCGACAACACCGCGCCGACGGCGCGCCTGTCGATGCAGGAGGGCTACGCGCAGTTGTTCCCGGCTTGCACAATGGAGGCGTGGGTCACCGACATGGGTCCAGCGTACCTGCCCCTCTCGTTCCGCTTCCACGTCAGCATGTGTGGCGTGCTGGGTGTAGGCGCGGACCTGAGGCGCTGGAGCGACGCGGAGCGCGCGGAGGCGACGGAGTTGATCGCGCTGTACAAGCGCATACGCCCTATCGTGCAGCGCGGCGACCAGTATCGGCTGCGCTCGCCGCGCGCGCACGCCTACTCGGCCGTGCAGTACATGGACAAAGACCGCGCCGAGGGCGTGCTCTTCGCCTTTCGCACACACCTGCCGGAACCGGCCGAACCACTCGCGCTGCGGCTGCGCGGGCTGGACCCGACGGCGCGCTACACGGTCGAAGGCGTCGAGGGCGCGTGTTCGGGCGCGGCCTGGATGCACGCGGGCCTGGAACTGCCCCTGAGCGACTTCGACAGCACGGTCCGCCACATCCGTCGCGTCTAACCCATGCCCGATTAATACTGCCGAAGGGCGGGCAACCCTTTGCGCCGCGCCAGCTCGCCGGGCCAACCCAGCAACGCGCGCAGGTCCTCCTCCGACGTCACCCGGTCGGCGAACATGTTATCGTACATTCATCGCCCCTCTGTGATTACTACTGACCGGCCTTATTCACTGCTTGGCTCATCCTGTTCGCCCGCGAACACCTCGCGGATCGCGCTCAAGGACAAGCATAGGCGCAATGGATTGTCCTCAACGCGCGCGAAACCAAACTGCTCGTAGAAAGCGGTCGCTCTTTGATCCAGGGCATCGACGACTATCGCTTTGATGCCGATCCCCGTGCGTAACGTGCGCCGCATGGCATTAAGCATCAGATCCGTGCCCAACTTCTGACCGGCGAACCGGGAATCAACGGCCAAGCGACCAAGTAAGGCGGCCGGTACCGTTTGATAGCGCCCCGACCTCTTGGCCAACGCGGGTGGCAAAGATGTAATCTCAACCGAGGTGGCGCTGAGTGTGTAATAACCGATAACGGTGGGGTTGGCGGAAGCGCACAGTACGTAGCAGGCGGCAAAGTACGACAACTTGTCGTACATGTCAAGCCGCTGTCACATATCAGTATTGGCGCCCATCGTAGCGATCTCCGTACCCAACACATCCATAAAAGCGGCCATCGAGCGCGGCAAGGACGCGCCGCGGAGGGACACGACGGCGTTCTCGTAGGAGAGCGGCGGCAGGTCCGACACCGGGACGGCGCACAACCGGCCCGCCGCGAGGTCGCCGGCGACCATGGCGCGCGTGGCGAAGGTCGCGCCGCGTCCGCCGGCTACGAACCGGTGCGCCATCTCAAAAGGTATCTCGACGAGGGCCCGCGCCGGGCGCACGGCCTCGTCGATGAGGGCGCGTAGACCCGCCGTCCACTCGACGAGGTAGAGCGGCGTCACAGCCTCGGCGACATCGCGTAGGCGTACACCCGTTCGTCCGGTCAGGGGGTTACCGGGGGGCACGATGAGGACCAGCGGACGGCGGACGCGGTGGAGCACCGCGATGGCCGGGTCGTAGCGATCCGAAGGCCAGCCGCCGATGACGCCGACGCGGACGACGCGGTCGTGCAGCATCGCGACGACCTGCTCGCTGTGCCCAAGGCGCACGAAGAGATCGACCCCAGGGTGGCCGGTCCCGAATCGCTCTACGGCGCGCGCCAGGAAGTCGTCACAGAGTGGCTGGATCGCGCCGACGGTAACGCGCCCGCGCTGCCCCGCCTCCGTCTGCCGGACCGTTTCGACGCCCTCGTGCAAGGTCGCCAGCGCGCGGTCCACATAGGGCAGGAAGCTCTCGCCCAGTTCCGTCAAGGCCAGGGAGCGGCCGCCGCGCGCGACGAGCCGCCCGCCCAATTCGCGCTCCAGCGCCGCGATACGCGCGCTGATCGACGGCTGCGACACATCCAACGCACGCGCCGCCTTGCTGAAGCTGCCATCGCGCGCCACCTGGGCGAACGCCCGCAACTGCTCTATGTCCATGCCGCCCTCCGCTATTATAGACAAACCTGATAGTTAAGTATAGCCACTATCCCCTTGATGAATAATAGGCCAGCGGATACCGTTGAGGGGCGAGGAATGTTTAGGCAGGGAGGGATGCAAGCAATGGTGAATCTCAAACAGAGGCTTGACGCGTTGATGGACCGGCAGCAGCGCTGCCCGACGGGGCTCGCCGGCCGGGTCGTCGGCGCGCGCATGGCCCGTCAACACGCCCCGGAGACGGTGTGGACGATTTCCCTCTTGGACATCGCGCCAGCGGACCATGTCCTGGAGATCGGCTGTGGCGCGGGGCGCGCTATCGAGCCCCTCGCCGCGCGGGCGCTGGAGGGGCGTGTGACCGGACTCGACCTGTCGCGCACGATGGTCCGCGCGGCCGGCCGCCGCAACGCGCCGCTGATCAAGGCTGGGCGCGTGGCGATACAGCAAGGCGACGTGTCGCGCCTACCCTGCGCGGACCGGCAGTTCGACAAAATCCTGAGCATCCACACGCTCTATTTCTGGCCGGACCCGGCGCGGGCCGTGGCCGAGCTCGCGCGCGTGCTCAAACCGGGCGGCCTGCTCGCGCTGACGTTCTCACCTGGGAAGGTTGGGACGCCGGAGGACACGGGCGTCCGCGCCGTCGTGTACGACCGCGTCCTCCCCGCTATGGAACGAAGCGGCTTCATGACGGTGCGCGTCGAGCGCGGCCCGGACTCGCGACGGTACAAGACGCTGGCCGTGATCGGCGTGATGTCGCATCGACTGTAGATACCGCGGGGAGACTACGACCATGACGTCGATTGTGACGCTATTGTAGCGTCGCGGCACGTCACGTATGGCTACCGTAACTTTGACTAGGCAAAGTGGTCCTATTGGAACAACGCCCCGATAAAAGCGTATACTATGGCGACATGAGTACGTACTTCTCGTCGTTTATGCGCGCCGCAGGCCGGTTACTCGACTTTGGCGGCACAATAACCAGGCGCGGGACACGCGACCCAAATGAACGGGCCGCGCGTGTGATGAGTGGCGCGTGGCGTGACACTGTGGATCCTCTCCAAGAGGAGATTGAAAAGTACATCGGGGCTCGCAAGAATATGCCCCACTCTTGACCATCAGCGGCACATGGATCGGCGCGCACAAAATGACGCTCGTCTTGTCGCTGTGTTAGGGCTGGTCTTATCGTTCGCAGGCATCGTCATCGGCTCCATTACTCATCAGCCCGTCGGTTCCATCGGTGGGACCGTCGTGGGCGTTGTCGATCTCGTGGCCCTCGTGACCATCTTCCTGCGCGGGGTCCCCCGTTAGGTCAACGATGAGACTATCCAACGATAAAAGGTGAGTGAGAGAACACCTATGGCAACATACCAATCTCGCATCTGGGTTCCACCATTGGTACAGCAGGCCACCGAGTTGGCGCAATGGATGGGGTTTGAGAACTCGTGTATCCCGGAGGTCGGGCTGCTCCTGAGTGTGCTGGCCGCCGGTGTACGCGGCGGGACGATCGGGGAGGTGGGAACGGGGTGCGGCGTCGGCGCCGCGTGGCTCGCCGGCGGCCTCGCCGCGGACAGCCGTGTCGTGACGGTCGAGGCGGACGAAGAGAGGGCGACCTCGGCCGCGGCCCTGTTGCGGGATCACTCCAATGTCCGCGTCTTGCACGGCGACTGGCACGCTATCCTCGCGCACGGTCCCTTTGACCTCCTGTTCGTCGACGCCTCGCCGGCCAAGTACGACGAGCCGGCAACGGTCGTGGAGTCGCTCCGACCGGGCGGCCTGGTCGTGCTTGACGACCTCACGCCCGAGGAATACTGGCCTCCTGAGTGGCGCGGCCGGCCCGATGTCGTGCGCGAGTTTTGGCTCAACGACGCACGGTTACGCGCGACGGAGGTACTGACGACGCCGCGCACGGCCGCGATCCTGGCCACACGGATTGGCTAGCGGGCGGAAGACACAGGCAAGGAGAATATCGCTGATGGAGACCACTGATAGGAGCATCGAGTTACACGGCTTACCCTTTCGGTATCGGGCAACGGGTGATCCCTTGGCCCCACCACTCGTGGCGCTGCACGCGCTGGGTCGCGACGCGCGTACCTGGGATGCCGTCGCCGCCGCTTTGTCCGACCGTTATCGTGTCCTGGCGCTCGACCAGCGCGGCCACGGCGAGAGCGTCCGGCCAGGCACATATTCGTTCGAGTTGATGCGCGACGACCTCGCGTGGTTCGTAGACGCGCTGGCGCTGGAGCGATTTACCTTGCTGGGCCATTCGATGGGCGGCACTGTGGCCTATCTCTTCGCCGAGGAGTGGCCGGGGCGGATCGAACGGCTAGTTCTCGAGGACACCCCACCGCCCTCCGGTGGCCCTCGCAGGGAGCTATCCGCCGAGCCGCCCGAACCCGTACCGTTCGACTGGCGGCTGGCCGCTCCCATCTTCCAGCAACTCAGCGAACCGGACCCAGCTTGGTGGGGGCGGTTGGGCGAGATTACAGCGTCCACCTAGATCGTCGCGGGCGGCGCGACGAGCTTTATCCCTCAAGACTTTTTCTACAAGTTAAGGATTTTAAGCCGTTGTCAAGGCCATTTTTGCAGCTTTTAAGCCAACCTGACAGCTGCCATGTGGCACAAACGCATGAGGCGCATGGCGTAGCGACAGCCGTGTGTGGGAGCAAAAGGCTCGTGGACGTACGGCGTATATGCTGCTACGCTCCCTTTGCCACCCCGAGCGGCGGAAATGCGGGTACTTGACATGTGGCTCAGAACCTTAACTTGTAGGCAATACCCTCAAGACCAACTGGCCGAGGTCGCCCGTCGGATACCCGACTGCCGTCTGGTGACGATTGAGGGCGCCGGTCACCGCGTCCACGACAGCAAGCCGGACGCATTCCTCGGCGTCGTCCGCGAATTTCTCGTCGACGACAACGTGAAGACGACATAGCAGACGACCACTTCTTCTCGACTCTTCGCATCGCTAAATCGCGCTACAATTGTGGTGAAGATACGTCATATGGAGAGGATCGATGTTGTCGACTCAGGCGGAGGACAGGCGCGTCGAGGTGAGTTTGTCACTCGACCTGGCGGTGGCGGACTATCTCGACGCGTATGTCGCGGCGCGGCCAACGCTCAACCGCAGCCGTGTCGTGGAAATGGCCGTGCGGGAGTTCCGGCAGCGACAGATCGAGGCGGAGCTTGAGGCCCAGTACGCCGAGCCGGAGACCGAGGAGATACAGCGCGAGTTGGAGGATTGGCGACACATCCGGCGGTCGGCGCGACGCGTCCTGGGAGGGGCATAGCGTGGGCGGGCCGACGCCACGACGCGGCGACATCTGGTACGCCTATACGCCGGGCCAGCCCGACGCGGGTGTCAATCGCGTCAGGTATCGGGGGGCTGGCCCACAACAGTATGCTCTTCTGTGAGGAACTGGCGACAATAGACCGCGATTTCTTGCGGGATGGCCCGCTTGGGGCGCCCGTCCCTTCGGTCATACTAGACTCCTAATACAGGCAAACATGGTGCGAATGAGTCAAGTTTTCGCGTCATGTCTCGTCGGTCTGAGGCGGAGCCTCGCTAGTACTACAACGACGGATTCTTCCAATAGCTACGAAGAGCCGCTTTTGTGCTAGATCTTGACACCCTTATGGCAGCAATAACGGGTGCCGAAGGCCAGCATAGCCGCGACATCGGTCGAGATT
>JAABUJ010003765.1_pt1 | contig 16653 bp, 19 predicted proteins | sample 5559131 | NCBI WGS metagenome assembly JAABUJ01 (sample SAMN10711875, study PRJNA513366) | rock metagenome | isolation source: Antarctica rocks | place: Antarctica: Victoria Land, Mt New Zealand nord | collected 2016-01-07 | reverse complement strand
GCGCCGACGTCGGCGCGTTCCTCCCGGCCCCGGAGCTCGACGAGGTGCGGATCGTCGAGAACTGGCTCGCCGCCCGTCCGGAGACGCCGGTGCTCCCGCTCGACCCGCCGCCCGCGGCCCGCCGGGTCGGGGACTTCGTCCGGGCCGCTCGGCTCAACGCCTGAACGGCAGGGAGACGACCTCCGCCGGAGCCCCGCTCTCTCCCACCGCGACCGTGGTGCCGGGCTCGGCCTCGCGGCGCACGAGTGCGAGCGCGATCGGGCCGAAGCTCGGCGAGAGCGCCACGCTCCCGAGCGCACCGACGACGCGCTCGCCGAGGCGCACCTCATCGCCGGTGGAGGCCGCGGCCGATAGCGAGAGCCCGCGGAGGTGCCGGTTCGGCTTGCCGCGGTAGAAGAGCCGGGCGACGGTCTCCTGCCCGACGTAGCAGCCCTTGGTGAACGACACGGCCCGCTCGTTCAACCCTGCCTCCTGCGGGATCGTCGTCTCGTCGAGGTCGACGCCGAAGCGCGGCCGCCCCAGCTCGACGCGCAACGCCTCGGCGGCGTCGTCGGCAACCGGCTCGGCGCCGGCGGTGGCGAGCGCCCCGCGCAGGGTCCGGGCATGCTCGGCGTCCGCGACCACGTCGAGCCCGACGTCGGTGGCGACGACGCGCACCGGCACGCCGGCGATCTCCGTCGCCCGGTGGGAGTGCTCCTCGCGGGGAAGGTCCTCCGCGCCGGCCGCGCGCCGCGCATCGGGGCCGATCAGGGAGATCAGGCAGCGCTCGAGCGTGCGCTTGTGCAGGACGACGTCGTAGCCGACCGAGAAGCGCCGGATCAGGTTGAAGAGCGCCTGCAGCGCGGATCGCTCGGTGTCGAGGAGGAGCTCCTCCTCCGTGGCGAGGATGCGCAGGTCTCCGAGCATCTTGCCCTTCTGCGTGAGGAACGCCGCGTAGCAGCCCTGTCCGGGGTCGAGGGCCTCGACGTCGTTGGTCACCTGGCCCTGGAGGAACGTCGCCGCGTCGGCGCCGGCGAGCGCGAGCTTGCCTCGCTCGGAGCGGTCGAGCACACCGCAACCCTCGGTCAGGATTCGCAGCCCGGAGGCGAGGCGATCGGCGACGGCCATGGCGGAGTCGAGCGTAGCGATGGAGCCGCGCGGCGACGGTAGGCTTCGCCGCTCCATGGCGCTGGCCGAGACCTTTGAGGAGATCGTCGAGTCGCTCCCCGACGACTGGACCGACCTCGAGATCGACCTGCGCATCTTCGACGAGACGCGCTACGTCGACGCGGCGGTCTACGTGGTGACCTGCAACGCCCAGCCCTACTCCCACTACGACTGGCACTGGCGGCTGCTCGTCGCCCATCGCTTCGGCCACGCCGCTTCGGCCCCTGCGACCCACTGCGCGCTGAAGCTGCTCGACGAGGCGGGGCTCGAGGGCGAGCTCGCGGTGCGCGAGGTGCGCTCGGGCCGCGTCGAGGTCAACCCGATGTGGGGCCGCCCGGAGTCGTGGCGGCGGGAGTTCAAGCGGTTGCGCGCCCAGTAGCCGTGCGGGTCGTCGCCTACGTCCCCGACCTGCTCTTCGGCTCGAACGTGCTGGGGATGCTGCGCGCCGCCGGCCTGGAGGCCGAGCTCTGTGGCGATGAGGAGCGCGCCCGGCGCGCGATCCCGGGCGCGCAGGTGGTGGTGGTCGACCTGACGAGCGACGCCGAGCCGCGCGTGGCGCTGGTGGAGGCGCTCCGTCGCGCGGGCGACCTCGACGGGACCCGGACGCTCGCCTTCTACTCGCACGTGGACGTGGGCACCCGGGAGGCGGCGCTCGCCGCCGGCTTCGACGCGGTCGTACCCCGGTCGCGGATGGCCCGGGAGGGCGCGACGCTCGTCCGCGGGCTCGTGCCCGGCGAGGCGTCGGCGTGATCGCTCTCGTCACCGGCGCCTCCTCGGGCATCGGCGCCGCCACGGCGCGGCGCCTCGCGCGCGAGCCCGGTGCGAAGCTCGTGCTGGTCGCGCGCCGCCGCGACCGTCTCGAGCGCCTGGCCGCCGAGCTCGGCGGCAACGCGAGCGTAGTCGCGGTCGACCTGACCGACCCCGAGGCGCCAGGCCGGATCCGCGCGCACCTCGAGGAGCACCATGGCGGGCGGATCGACGTGCTCGTCAACAACGCCGGCGCGGGCTGGACCGCCACCTTCGCCGAGGGTGGCTACGAGAACGTCCGGCAGACGATGGAGCTGAACTTCCTCGCGCTCGTGCGTCTCACCGAGGCGCTGCTCCCGCTGCTCCGGACCTCGGCGCCCTCCTCGATCGTCAACGTGGCGAGCACGGCGGGGCGCGTGGCTCGCGGCGGCACGGGCGCCTACTCGGCGAGCAAGTTCGCGCTCGCGGGTTGGACTGACGCGCTGTACCTCGAGGAGCGCCCGCAGGGCGTGCACGTCGGGATGGTGCTGCCCGGGTTCGTCGCCACCGAGGGCTTCCCGCAGCGCCAGCTCACCGACCGCCGCGCGACCCGCTGGCTTGTGGCCAAGGAGGAGACCGCGGCCGAGGCGATCGCCGACGTCGCGCTGAACCGCAAGCCGGAGCGCTACACGCCCCGCCCGTACGGCGTGGCGGCGGCGGTCCGAGTCCTCGCCCCGGGGCTCGTGCGGCGGGCGCTGTCGAGCTGAGCTCCTAGCGCGGCACGAACCGCCCGTCGAAGGCTCGCGCCACGTCGGGCGGACGGCGCACGATGCCGAAGCGCGCCTCCCACGCGGCCCAGGCGCGCAGGCGCCCCGGGTTGAGCTCCCCGATGCGGCCGTCGGGCGCGCGGAAGGTGGGGGAGACGGCGTCGAGCTCGGCGAGGAGCAGCGCGCGGTTCAGCCCGGGGTTCATCCCCTGCAGGTCCGCCACGCTGCTCTCCGGATCGGCGAGTGTCTCCTCGTAGCCGCGCACGAGGCTCCGCACCACCGCGCCGACGAGCTCCGGCGACTCCCTGACCGTCTGCCCGGTGGCGCAGAGCACGAGCTCGGGGTAGGGGGGAGCGCCGAAGTCATCGACGCGGAAGGTGTGAAAGCCAGGTCGGCGGCGCTGCAGCTCGACGCCCTCGACGTCCCAGAAGGCGGTCGCCCCCGCCACGCGCCGCGAGAGCAGCGCCGGAACGGCGCCGAAGCCGATGCTCGCGCGGCGCACCCGCGCGGGGTCGCCGCCGGCACCGGCCACCACCGAGCGGAGCACCGCGTCGTCGCTCGGGAGGCCGCTCACCCCCGCTCGACGCCCGGCGAGCGCGCGCGGCGTGCGGATCTCCGGTCGCGCGAGCACGGCGGCGAGCGGCCGCTGCACGAGAGCCATCACGCCGATGAGGTCGCGCCCGCGCTCGCGGGCCAGGGCGAGGTCGTGGATGTCGAGCACCGCGAAGTCGGTGCGCCCGGTGAGCAGGAGCTTCACCGAGTCGGTCGAGGCGGAGGGGACACGCACGCGCAGGCGCACGCCCTCCCCGCCGCCGTAGTCGCGCGCCACGGCGGAGTAGATGCCCGCGTGGACGGCGTTGGGCGTGAAGTCGAGGAGGACCGAGGCCGCCCGGTCAGGTCCCGCCGAGCTCGAGGAGCCCGCGCAGCCGGCGAGCGCCAGCAGCGCGAGGAGCAGCGCGGAGCGTGCCCTCAGGATGGGAAGCCGATGAGTCGTGGTGGGTGATCCTCACCCGCGCCCGGTGCCACGTCCCAGGCGGCGAAGAGGAAGAAGCCGTCACGCACGGGAACCGGGTGCTCCCCCTCGCCATAGCCGACCACGGCGCGCGAAACGCCCGGCTCGGCCCGGCCCCAGAGCACGTACGCCCCGGGCGCCTCCTCGTCGACTCCGGTGCGGATCCAGCCGGGGCGCTCGAGCGTGGCGCCGGCCGCCCAGTCCTCGCCGGCTCGCTCGCAGAGCACGGCGACCGGGTCCCGTCCGTCATTCGCCGCGAGCAGCACGACGCCGTGGCGCCCGTCCGGGGAGTGCTCGACGCCCAGGACCCGGGCGTCGGAGAACGTGGCGCTCGTCTGGGCGGCGTGCTCGATCGACATGGGCCGGCACCTTAGAGGTCGACCCATAGACTCCGAAGCCGCATGCCCCGCCGCGTGACCTTCTCCCGCAACGGGACGCTCTCCCTCTCGCGTACCTGCCGCTGCTACTGCAAGTACTGCGCGTTCGCCACCCACCGCGCGCACCTCCACCCCCCCGAGGAGGTCGAGCGCCAGCTCGACGGGATGGCGCGCCGGGGCGTCAAGGAGCTCCTCGTCCTCACCGGCGAGAGCCCGGAGGTCAACCCCGAGGTGGCCGCGCGCCTCGAGTCCTACGGGCACGCCGACTTCACCTCCTACGTGGTCTGGGCGTGCGAGCGCGGCCTCGAGCGCGGCCTGCTGCCCCACACCAACCTCGGGGTGCTCGGTGCCGAGGACCTCGCCCGCCTGCGCGAGGTGACCGCCTCACAGGGCCTGATGCTCGAGTCGATCTCCGAGCGGCTGATGGAGACCGTCCACGCCGGCTCGCCGACCAAGCATCCCGCCCGGCGCCTGGCCACCATCCGCGACGCGGGCGCCCTGCGCATTCCGTTCACAAGCGGGATCCTCGTGGGGATCGGCGAGACCGAGGAGGAGCGGATGGCCTCGCTGGCCGCCCTCGCCGCGGTCCACGCGGAGTTCGGCCATCTCCAGGAGGTGATCCTCCAGAACTTCGTTCCCCACCCGAACTACTACGGACGCGAGCCGGCCGAGATCGCCGACGCCGCCGCGCGCGAGTACTGGCGCACGGGCCTCGGCGCCCCGCCCGAGATAGACGCCCCGGCCTGGGCGAGTGAGGTCACCGTGGAGGACATGAAGCGCCTCGTCGCCCAGTGCCGGCGGCTCATGCCCGACGTCGGCGTGCAGATCCCCCCCAACCTCGCCGACTGGTGGCTTGAGCTCGTCCGCGCGGGCGCTACCGACCTCGGCGGCCTGTCGGCCAACGGCGACCACATCTCCCCCGAGCATCCCTTCCCCTCTCCGCACCAGGTCCGCAAGCGCCTCCAGCCCGAGGGCTTCGCGCTGACCGAGCGCCTGTGCGTCTACCCGCAGTACATCGACGCGGAATGGATGGCCCAGGGGGTGCTCGACGTCGTGAAGACCCGCTACTGGTCGCACATCCCCCGCAGTGGCTCGGGGCGGCGGGAGGAGCGTCCGCCCGAGCCGGCGCTCGCCCCGCGGGCGATCGAGCGCGCGCGCGAGGGGGCCTTCCTCTCTCCCGACGAGCTCACCGCCCTCTTCGCCGAGCGCCGCCCCGGCGTGATCGAGGACATGCGCGCCGCCGCCGACGAGCTCCGCGCCGAGCTCGCGGGCGAGACCGTCACCTTCGTCGTCAACCGCAACATCAACGTCTCCAACGTGTGCATCGTCGGCTGCGCGTTCTGCGGCTTCGGTCAGGGCAAGCGCTCGCCGGACGCCTACGAGCACGACCGCGACGAGTTCGCACGCCGGGTGGAGGAGGCGGTCGACTTCGGCGCCACCGAGCTCTGCATCCAGTCGGGGATCCACCCCGACTGGGGTCTCGAGGACTACGAGAGCTGGCTGCGGGTGGCGCGCGAGCTCGCCCCGCAGCTCCACCTCCACGCCTACTCGGCGATGGAGGTCGACCACATGTGCACGGTCTCGGGCCTCGCACCGCGCGCGGTGTTCGAGCGCCTGCGCGAGGCCGGGCTCGACTCGACCCCCGGCACGGCCGCCGAGGTGCTCCACGACGGCGTGCGTCAGCGCATCTCCCCCAACAAGCTGCCGGTCGCGCGGTGGGTGGAGATCATCGAGGCCTCCCACCTCACCGGTCTGCGCTCGACGGTGACGGTCATGTTCGGACACATCGAGGAGCCCTCCGAGCTCGCCGAGCACATGCGCGTCGTCCGCGAGCTGCAGGAGCGCACGGGCGGCTTCACCGAGTTCGTGCCTCTGTCCTTCATCCCGTTCCACACGCTGCTCGGGCGCACCCACGGGGTGGAGGAGATCTCGCGCGAGGAGAACCTCAAGCACACCGCGGCGTTCCGGCTCGCGCTCGGTCGAACGGTCCCCAACCTCCAGGCGAGCTGGGTGAAGATGGGGCTCGACGCCGCCACCGAAGCGCTGCGCTGGGGGGTCAACGACCTGGGCGGGACCTTGATGGAGGAGTCGATCTCGCGGATGGCGGGCTCCTACCACGGTGTTCGCCTGGAGCCCGAGGACCTCGTGGGCGCCGCGCACGCCGCCGGGCGCCCGGCGGCCGAGCGCACGACGCTCTACGGGCTCCGCCGCCGCTACGAGCCGGAGCCGGCGGCCGTCTGACGCGCTCGATGTTCGGTCCGCCGCCGATGGGGAAACCTCGGGGGATCGAGCCGCTCACGGAGACCGCCGACTTCCGCGCCGACGACGACGGCTGCTTCGTGGCCGCCTCGCTCTCGTGTCCGTGGTGTTTGTCGTGGGACGTGGGGTGGAAGCTCCGCGAGGGCGGCGGCTACGACGCGCACGCCACCTGTCGCTGCGGCGAGTGCGGACGCGAGCGCGAGGTGTTCCTCACCCCCGAGCAGGAGCTCCGCCTCGCCCTGCAGGAGGAGCGCCCGCTCGACACCCGCCCGCGCTCGAGCGACGGGCTCCTCGCATACTGAGGTGAGCGCCGCCGGACGGGTCTGCCTGCTCACCGGGGCGGCGCAGGGAGTGGGGGCCGCGACGGCCGCGGCGCTGGCGCGGCGCGGGGCGCGTGTGCTCATCACCGACGTGCGCGGCAAGGCGGCGTGCGAGGCGGCCGAGCGCCTGGGCGGCGGCGCGGTCGGGCTCGCGCTCGACGTGAGCGACCCCGAAGCGATCGACGCGGCGCTCGCGGCGGTCATCGAGCGCCACGGCCGCCTCGACGTGCTCGTCAACAACGCGGGAATCGGACCTCCGCGCGGGATCGACGACCTCGATCCCGCGACCTGGGAGCAGACGCTCGCGGTGAACCTCACCGGTCCGTACCGAATGGTCCGCGCCGCCCTCCCCGCGCTGCGCGCCTCGCGGGGTCAGATCGTCAACGTCGCGTCGCTCTCCGCCGACCTGTGGACGCCGCTGCTCGCCCACTACAACGCCGCCAAGGCCGGCGTGGCGGCGTTCTCCGAGACGCTGCGGATCGAGCTCGCGCCCGACCGCGTCGCGCTGACCACCGTCTACCTCGGGCGGATCGACACGCCGATGCTCCGCGCCGCCGACACCGACCCGCACGTGCCGCCGAAGCTCCGCGCGGCGAGCGCTCGGATCGAGCGCCTCGGGCTCCTGCCGCGGCTGCCGGCCGAGCGCGCCGGAGAGGCGATCGCCGAAGGGGTCGCGGAGCGGCGACGGACGGTCTACGTGCCGAGTCGCGTGCGGTTCGCGCACTGGTTCCCGGCCGCGCTGCAGCGCGGGGTGGAGGCGCTCTCCCGGTGAGCGAACCCACCTTCTTCGCGATGCCGGCGGAGCTCGGCGCCTGGCTCGCCGAGCACCATGCCACGGTGAGCGAGCTGTGGGTTGGCTTCCACAAGAAGAGCTCGGGCCGGCCGAGCGTGACCTGGCCCGAGGCGGTGGACGAGGCGCTCTGCGTCGGCTGGATCGACGGCGTGCGCGACGTAGGCGGCGTGCCGGTCAGCGAAACAGGTCCTCCTCCTCGGCGCGCAGGAGCGCCGCGGCGCCTGGACCATCCGCCTCGGTCACGTGCCGCGTGAGGCCGCGCACGAGCACGGCCGGCTCCCGCGAGTCCTTGCCGCGGACCAGGTCCGCCGCTCCGGCGATCTGGTCGGCGAGGGCGATCCACGTCGCGCGCAGCTCACGCCCGTGGGCGTCCCGGCGCCCGCGCCAGTCCTCGAGCGGGTGCAGGCCGGCGCACCCGATCGCCACGTCGCACTGCCCGTGGCGCCACGCGCGCCCGAAGGAGTCCGTGACGAGCACCGCGGGCGCGTGGCCGGTGAGCTCGCGCAGCCGGCGGCGGAGCTCCCGGGCCGAGCCGTCGGGGTCACGCGGCAGCAGCACGAGCGTGCCCTCCTCGGGCGCGTTGGACGCGTCGACTCCCGCGTTCGCGCACACGAAGCCATGGTGCGTGCGGCAGATGAGGATCCCGCGCTCGGCGCGGATGAGTTCCCGTGTCTCGTCGAGGACGATCTGCACCGCCCGCGCATCCTTGCCGTGGGCGCCGGCGAGCTCCCGCGCTCGCTCGCCCGGCTCCACGTCGGCGAGGCGGCGCAGCCGGCCCTCGGCCTTGGAGAGCGCCTTGTGAGCGATCACGAGGACGTCGCCGTCACCCAGCTCGGGTGCGGCGGCGCCTAGCAGAGCGGCCAGGTCGGCACCCCGAGCGATCTCCGGCAGGCCGCGCAGGGCGCGCGCCGCGAGCTCCACCTGTCCCTCTTCGCTCAGGCGGCGGCCATCGGCGTCGAGCGGTCGAGGCGCAGGAGCAGCCCACGGGTGTGCGCGGCGCCACCTCGGCGCTCCCCGAGGCGATCGCGGACCGCGACGAGATCCTCCGGCGTGTCGACGTCGAGGGCGAGCGAGGAGACGGGAACGCACTCGTGGCGCACGTGGCGCTCCCCGGCGCGAGCGAGGTGGCGTTCGAGGCTGCCCTCTCCGAAGGCGGGTTCGAGCGCTTCGGGCGGGGAGAGGAGAAGGGCGTTGGTGCCAGTGCCGTGGCGGTCGGGGACGATGACCGCGTAGGGGACGGCCGGGGCGGGTCGCTCGAGGAGCGCGCCGAGCTCGGCGGGGTCGAGCGCCGGGCAGTCCCCGGGGACGAGGAGGACCCGATCGGCTCCGAGCTGCCGGGCGCGCCGTATGCCGAGCACCGCCGCGGCGCTCTGGCCCGCGGGCTCGCGGTCGTCCAGCACCTCCGCGCCCTGGCCACCCGCGATCCGTTGAGCGGTGAAGTCGGGCGAGACCACGAGGATGCCGTCGATCCCGGGCGTGCGCCGCAGGGCGATGAGGACGTCGGAGAACATCGCCTCCGCCAGCGCCCGGCGAGGCGCGGGCTGGAGCTCCGCGGCGAGGCGGGACTTCGCCTCGGAGAACGACTTGACGGGCAGGATCGCGAGCGTCGGCACGAGGCCGAACGGTACCGCTCAGTCGGCCAGCGCCTCGGCGAACCCGAGCGCCTCGGCCGCGACCCGCCGGCGGCCCTCGGCGTCGGCCATGAGCACGTCGGCGACGAGGCAGGCCACGCGGTCGCTCGGCTCGTCGGCCACGAGGCCGTCGATCACGCCGGCGTAGGCCGCGGTGATCCCGTCCGAGCTGAGCGGATGGCCGGACCACGCCAGGAACGGCTCGGTCGGTCCCTTGAGCACGTGACCGCCGACGAGCGGGCTCACCGCTACCACCGGCGCAGCGCTCCCGGCCAGCGCCTCCCGCATGCCCGGCAGCGCGAGGATCGGCTCGATGGAGATGACCGGGTTGGACGGTCCGAGGACGATCGCGCGGGCGCGGGCCACCGCGTCCAGCACCTCGGGCGTCGGGCGTGCCGCTTCGATGCCGCGCAGCTCGAGGCCCTCGACCGGTCCCTGGCCGCGGGCCTGGATCATGAACGCCTGAAAGGGCCACAGGCGCCCGTGCGCGCGCACCCATGTGCGCACGGGCTCGTCGGACATGGGCAGGACCCGCGCGCGCAGGGCGAGGGAGCGCCCCAGCGCCGCGATCGCGTCGGTCAGGCGCTCGCCCTCGGTCAGGCGTCGCGCGCGGTCGAGGCCGATCGCGAGGTCCCGGTCGCCGAGGTTGAACCACACCTCCACGCCGAGCTCGCGCAGCCCGTCCATGACGTGGAAGGTGTCGCCCTCGAGGCCCCAGCCCCGCTCGTCGATCCGGTCGGCGAGCCAGAAGCTCACGAGGTCCGGATCGGGGCAGACGTGGGCGCCGTAGATCTCCACGTCGTCGCCCGTGTTGGCCACCACCACGAGGTCCTCTCCGACGACGTCCTGCATGCCGCGCGCGAGCTTGGCCCCGCCCGTGCCGCCGGCGAGGACGACGACCGGCGAGCCACTCACCGTGCCGGCGGTGGCCAGAGCTCGCCGGGCAGCCCGGTCACTCGCAGACCCGCCTTGGCCTTGTAGCGCACGTTCATGGAGATGATGAGAGGAGTCAATCCCTCCGTGATGCGGGCCATCTCGAGCTTGCCGCAGTCCACGCAGCGCAGGCCGGGGATCCGGTGGACGAGCTCAGCCACCGCGCGCTTGTCGGCCTTCGCGTCGCCGCACAGCAGCACGTCCTCGTCGAGCTCGTGCTCGAGGTCGGAGAGGAGCGCGGCGCTCACGGTGTGGAGGCCGGAGACGACGCGCACCCCCTCGGGGACCATCTCCTGAGCCTGCTGCGCGGCGGAGCCCTGCCACACCCCCAGCGTGCGGGTTGCCTTGCCGCTCACCGCCGCGGCGAGGGGCACGGTCGCGTCGAGGAGGACCTGCCCGTCGTAGAGCGTGCCCTTCAGGTTGGTGAGCGTCTCGGACTGGCTGCGAAAGGGGACGCAGAGGACGACGATCCGAGCCTCCTCGACGCTCTCGGCGTTTCCCCGTCCCGCGAAGGAGCCGTCGGGCGCCGCGGCCGCAGCGCGCTCGGCCGCCTCCGCCGCCCGGTCGGAGTCGCGGGAGCCGATCACCACCGGCACGCCCGCCGCGCCGAGGCGCAGGGCGAGACCAAACCCGAGGGCCCCGGTGCCGCCCACGATCGCCACCGGTCCCGTCACGGCGGCGGAGTATAGGGTTGGACCCATGCGGCTCGAGGGGCGAACGGCACTCATCACGGGCGGGGCGTCGGGCATCGGAGCGGCGACCGGGCGGCGCCTGGCGGCCGAGGGCGCGCGGGTCGCGCTGGCCGATCTGAACCTCGACGGCGCCCGCGACGTGGCCGGCGAGATCGACGGCGCCGCGGTGGCGATGGACGTCGCCGACACCGTGTCGGTGCGCGCCGGAGTGGCCGCCGCCGTGGCGGAGATCGGCCCCATCGACATCCTCGTGAACAACGCGGGGACCGACCGCTTCGCGTTCTTCGTCCACACCGACGAGGAGCTCTGGGACGTCGTGCTCGGCGTCAACCTGCGCGGCACCCTCGCGGTCACCCACGCCGTGCTTCCCTCCATGCACGAGCGCGGCGGCGGCGCGATCGTCAACGTGGCCAGCGAGGCGGGCCGCGTGGGCTCCCAGGGCTCGGTCACCTACTCCGCCGCCAAGGCGGGCGTCATCGGCTTCACCAAGGCGATCGCCCGGGAGTCGGCGCGCTACCACGTGCGGGCCAACGCGGTGGCGCCCGGCCCCATCGAAACTCCCCTCCTGAACGCCGCCCCCGAGCTGCTCGGCGAGATCGGCGCGCGCCTCAAGCAGGGGATGATCGACTCGACGGTCATGCGCCGCAGCGGCTCGCCCGAGGAGGTGGCCGCCGCGATCGCCTTTTTGGCCTCCGACGACGCCTCCTTCGTGACCGGCCAGACGCTGAACGTGTCCGGCGGCCTGTCGATGGCGTGAGCGAGGAGCTCCCCCGTCGGGTCCTCATCCGTGAGGTGGGTCCGCGCGACGGCTTCCAGAACGAGCCGGAGGTCGTCCCCACCGAGACCAAGGTGCGGCTGATCGAGGCCCTGGCGGATACCGGGCTCCGCCGTCTCGAGGTCACGAGCTTCGTGCGCGCCGACGTGATCCCGCAGCTCGCCGACGCGGACGAGGTGCTCGCCCGGATCGACGTCCCCGAGTCGCTGGCCCTCAGCGTCCTCGTGCCCAACGAGCGCGGCCTCGAGAGCGCCCTGCGCCACCGTGGGCGCTTCTCCGAGGTCAACGTCTTCCTCTCCGCCTCCGAGACGCACAACGTGAGGAACGTCAACCGGTCGATCGAGGAGTCGCTCGCCGGGGTGGAGCGCGTGCTCGGGCGGGCGCGTGCGGAGGGGCTGCGCGGAGAGGGCGTCATCTCCGTGGCCTTCGGCTGCCCCTACGAGGGGCCGGTCGCGCCCGAGCGCGTCTTCGAGATCGCCGCGCGCTTCGCGGCCGCCGGCGCCGAGGAGATCGGCTTCGGCGACACCACGGGCATGGCCAACCCGCGGCAGGTGCGGGAGTTCTTCCTCGCCGCCCGCGAGGCGCTGCCGGGAGCCCAGCTCACCGCGCACTTCCACAACACCCGCGGTCAGGGGCTCGCCAACGTCCTCGCCGCGCTCGAGGCGGGCGTCGACTCCTTCGAGTCGAGCTTCGGCGAGCTCGGCGGCTGTCCGGTCCCGCGCGGAGCGACCGGGAACATCGCCACCGAGGACCTCGTCTCCATGCTCCACGAGATGGGCATCGAGACCGGCATCTCGCTCGAGCGTCTGCTCGAGGCCGCCCGGGCGGCGCAGGAGGCGCTCGGCCGCCCCCTCGGCAGCCACGTGCTCACCGCCGGCCCCGTCGACTGGCACTGATTGCGCGCCGACGTCGAGGCGCTCGCCGGAATGGTCCGCGACTCGGCCGGGCCCGGTGAGCGCGCCTCGGCGGAGTGGATCGCCGGGCGGCTGCGCGAAGCCGGCGCCGCCGGCGTCCGAGTCGAGCCGTTTCGCTACCAGGGAAGCTACGCCGGGGCGCACGCGCTGCACCTCGGGGCGGGGCTGGCCGCCGCGCGGCGCGGAGGTCTCGCCGGAGCCGCCCTCGCCCTCGCCGCGCTCGTCTCGCTCGAGCGCGAGGGCAGCGGTCGCTCGCAGTGGGTGCGGCGCCTGCTCCCCACGGACGACGGCGCCAATGTGGTGGCGCGGATCCCACCTGCGGACGGCGCCGCCGCCCGGCGCACGCTGGTGCTCGTCGCCCACCACGACGCCGCCCGCACCGGGCTCGTCTGGCACCCCCGGCTCGTCGAGCCCGGGTCCACGCGCCGCCTGCGTCGCCGCAGGATCGATCCCTACATGGGTCCCTACGCGGTGGCGCTCGCGCTCGCCGGCGCCCCGTGGCGTGCGTTGCGGCGCGCGGGTGCGGCGCTCCTCGGGCTCGGTCTCCTCGCCCTTCTCGACGTCGCCACCGGCGCCACCGTCCCGGGCGCGAGCGACAACGCGACGGGGGTGGCGGCGCTTCTCGCTCTCGCCGGAAGTTGGGCCGCCGACCCGCTGCCCGGCGTCGAGGTCCTGGTGGTGGCGACGGGGTGCGAGGAGTCGGGCATGGGGGGCATGGCCGCCTGGCTTCGCGCCCACGGCACGGAGCTCGACCCGGCGCGCACCCTGGTACTCGGCCTCGACACCCTCGGGGCCGGCACTCTCATCGTGCTCGGAGGCGAGCACGCCATCCGCCGCCGGCGCTACCGGCCCGAAGACCTCGCGTGGGCGGACGCGGGCGCGGCCCGCGCGGGGCTCCCGCCGCCCGAGCGCTGGACCATCGGCGGCTGGACCGATCCCGTCCTCGCCCGCCACGCCGGGCTGCCGACCGTCTCGCTGCTGTCGATCGGGCCGAAGGGCGTCTTCACGAACTACCACCGCCCCACCGACACGCCCGAGCGGGTCGACTGGGACTGCGTCGAGCGCTGCACGCGCGTGGCCGCTGGCGTCGGGGAGGCGTTCGCCGGCGCCGGGTAGTTTCCGGTTCAGCGACCCGAGAACTCGGGGTGGCGCTTCTCGGACAGCGCCCGTGCCCCCTCGGCGAAGTCCGCCGACTGGGCGCAGATCTGCTGGGCGGCGACCTCCTGCTCGAGCGTGATGGCAAGGGCGGGCTTGGCCGCGGAGTCCATCACCCGCTTGGCCAGGCCGACCGCGACTGGCGCGCAGGCCAGAAGCTCTCCCACGAGCTGGTCGGTCGCCGCGTCGAGCGCTGCGGCGGCCGACACGCGGTTGACGAGGCCGATCCGCTCGGCCTCCTCGGCGCCGATGATCTTGCTCGTCATGATCATCTCCTTCGCTCGGCCGAGCCCGACGACCGCGGGCAGGCGGGACGAGCCGCCCACGTCGGGGATCAGCCCGATGCGCGTCTCCACGAGGCCGATTACCGCATCCTCGGCCATGACCCGCAGGTCGCAGGCCAGCGCGAGCTCCATCGCCCCGCCGATGCACCCGCCGTGCACCTGGCAGACGACCGGCTTGGTCATCTCCTCGCACAGGTTCCAGGCGTCGATGCACTCGCGGCGGAAGGCGCGCAGGTGCTGCGTCTCGCCCGCGAGCTGGCCGAGCGCGGCGAAGTCCATGCCCGAGGAGAACATCGCGCCCGCGCCGCGGACGACGACGCAGTGGACCTCCGGGTCGTTCGCCGCCGCCTTGAAGGCCACGCCGAGCGCCTGCACGAGCTCGCCGTTCATCGCGTTGCGCTTCTCGGGACGGTTGAGCACAACGTGGCGGACCGCGCCGCGATCCTCGGTGGTGACGATGGGCATGGCCGGCAGGCTACCGTCCGTCGCATGGCCTCATCGCCCCCTCGATCGACGGTCCGGACCGAGTCGCGCGCGCACCGGTAGCGTGCCGCCCTCACGCACCCGACCCGAAGGACGAGATGGCAGACATCAGCAAGGTGGGCATCGTCGGCGGCGGCCTGATGGGCCACGGCATCGCGCAGGTGGCGGCCACGGCGGGCTACGACGTCGTCGTCCGCGAGCTCGACCAGAAGGTGATCGACTCCTGCATGGGCAAGATCGAGACGCAGCTCGCCCGCGCGGTGGAGAGGGGCAAGTCGACCCAGGAGGACGCCGACGGCATCCGCGGGCGCCTCAAGACCACCGTGGACTACGGCGAGCTCGCCGACTGCGACCTGCTGCTCGAGGCCATCACGGAGAGCCTTCCGCTCAAGCTCGAGATGTGGAAGGAGATCGACGGGATCGCCAAGCCCGAGGCCATCTTCGCCACGAACACCTCCTCCCTGCCGGTCATCGACCAGGCGGCCGCCACGAGCCGCCCCGAGCGCTTCCTCGGCCTGCACTTCTTCAACCCGGCGCAGGTCATGAAGCTACTGGAGGTCATCCGCTGCGTCACCACCTCGGAGGAGACCTACCAGGCCGGCCTCGAGTTCGGCCAGAAGCTCGGGAAGCTGACGGTGCAGACCAAGGACAAGGCGGGCTTCATCGTCAACCGCCTGCTCGTCCCCTACCTGCTCGACGGGATGCGCGCCTACGAGGAGGGCGTCGGCTCGATCGAGGAGATCGACGCGGCGATGAAGGCGGGCGCCGGGCATCCCATGGGGCCGCTCACGCTCTCGGACTTCGTCGGGCTCGACACGCTCGGCTCGATCTGCGACGTGATGTTCGACGAGTTCCGCGAGCGTCGCTTCGCCCGGCCGCCGATCCTGCGCAAGATGCTCGCCGCGGGCTGGTACGGCCAGAAGTCGGGGATGGGGTTCTACGACTACTCGGGTGAGCGGCCGGCCCCGAACCCCGGCCTCTCGTAGGCCGCGAGGCGTGAGCGACTTCGCCGAAGCGCTCGCGCGCGCCCACGCCGGCGGGCCGGAGCGCCACCGCGCCAAGGCGCGCGAGCAGGGCAAGCTGCCCGTCCGCGAGCGGGTCGCGCGGCTCCTCGACACCGACTCCTTCGTCGAGGAGGGGCTGCTCGCCAACTGGGAGGCCGACGGGCTGGGGGCCGACGGGGTCGTCACGGGGATGGGGACGGTCGACGGGCGCCCGGTTGCGCTGATGGCCAACGACCCGACCGTCAAGGCTGGCTCCTGGGGGCCGAAGACCGTCGAGAAGATCGTGCGGATCCAGGAGCGCGCGCTCTCCCAGCGGGTGCCGATGGTCTACCTCGTCGACTCGGCCGGCGCGCGCATCACCGAGCAGGTGCAGATGTTCCCCGGGCGCCGCCACGCGGGCAGGATCTTCTACAACGAGGTGCAGCTCTCGGGCGTCGTCCCCCAGGTGTGCGTCCTCTTCGGGCCGAGCGCGGCGGGCGGCGCGTACATCCCCGCCTTCTGCGACGTCGTGGTCATGCGCGAGGGCAACGCCTCGATGTACCTCGGCTCGCCGCGGATGGCGGAGATGGTGATCGGGGAGAAGGTCTCGCTGGAGGAGATGGGCGGCGCCCGCATGCACACCGGGGTCTCGGGCTGCGGACACGCGCTCGTGGGCTCGGACGAGGACGGCGTCGACTGGGCGCGACGCTACCTCTCCTACCTGCCGACCCGGTGGGAGGAGGACCCGCCGCCCGCACCGCCCGCCGAGCCGGCCTCCTCCACGCCGATTCGCGACCTCGTCCCCGTCGACGAGAACAAGCCCTTCGACATGCACGCGCTGCTCGACACGTTGCTCGACGCCGAGTCGTTCCTCGAGGTGCACGCGCGCTGGGCCAAGGAGCTGATCGTCGGCTTCGGGCGCATCGCGGGCCGCGTCGTGGGGATCGTGGCCAACCAGCCGAAGTTCAAGGGCGGCGTGCTCTTCGTCGACTCGGCCGACAAGGCGGCGCGCTTCATCTGGACGTGCAACGCGTTCAACGTGCCGCTGCTCTTCCTCGCCGACGTGCCCGGGTTCATGATCGGCACGGGGGTGGAGAGGCAGGGCATCATCCGCCACGGCGCGAAGATGATCGCGGCGGTCTCCGAGGCCACCGTGCCCAAGCTCTCGGTGATCGTGCGCAAGGCCTACGGCGCGGGTCTCTACGCGATGGCCGGACCGGCCTTCGCGCCCGACGCGTGCCTCGCGCTGCCCACGGCCTCCATCGCGGTCATGGGCCCGAGCGCCGCGGTCAACGCGGTCTTCTTCAACCAGCTCCAGGGCATCGATGACGCCGAGGAGCGCGCTCGCCGCGTCGAGGACCTGCGTGCCGAGTACGCGGAGGGGATCGACGTGCTCCACCTCG
>JAABUJ010003764.1_pt1 | contig 16658 bp, 15 predicted proteins | sample 5559131 | NCBI WGS metagenome assembly JAABUJ01 (sample SAMN10711875, study PRJNA513366) | rock metagenome | isolation source: Antarctica rocks | place: Antarctica: Victoria Land, Mt New Zealand nord | collected 2016-01-07 | reverse complement strand
AGCGCGTCCGCAGGCTCCGCTCCGGCCTCTGCGTCGCTGCCGCCGGTGCGCGACGAGATCCGGCCCAAGCGCCACCGCGCCGGTTAGCCCGGTCTACGCAGCCTCGGGCTGAGCATCGACCCAGCCGTCCAGCCGCTCCCACCAACCGAAGAGCCACTCTCGGCGCTCCTCCTCGGTGCTGGGCACCTCGCTCCCCGGTACGAGCCAGAGGCGCAGACGCACCGGCCGTCTCAACGGAACCGCCGCCCACAGCTCGCCGAGCGATGAGACCGCGGGAAAGCCGGCGTGGGCGATGAAGACCACGTCGGCGTCCAGAGCGCCTTCGAGGGCGGCGAGCGTGCCGCTGGGCTGGGGTGGAAGGAGGTTCTCGAGCTCGCGCGCGCGAGCGGCGTCGGTCTCGTGCCCCTCCTCCTCGAGGTGCTGGACGGCACGCTCCTGCCGCTCGGCGCTGAAGTTCCCTCCCTCGGGAAAGATGAGCACGGCCTCCTCGTCATCGAGTCCCTTGGCCAGGCGAGCGATGCCCTCCTCGCAGTCCTCGTCGGAGGACTCGATGAAGCAGTTCGGCAGGCGGTTCCCGAACAGGTCGATGAACGGGTCGAGCTGCAGGGCGGCTTTGAGGACGACCCGTGGACGCCGCCCGTAGCGGACGAGCAGGCGATCGACGAGCAGGAAGGAGTCGCCCACCCCGGCGTGACGGCTCAGCACGATCGCCGGGCGCCGGCACTCGCGCAGGGCCGTCTCGGCCGGCTCAGAGTCTTCGATCTCCACCTTGAGGCGCACCGTGCGCTCGGCGGTGGCGATGAGCCCGGAGAGGAACCACCGCATCAGGTCGTAGTGGCGCTCGCGCATCGACCCGGTCCGGAGCGCGAGGCCGAAGCCGCTGCCGACCCACAGGCCGAAGCCCGCGACGGTGGCCACAGCGTCGCGGACGAGGTAGGCGAGCCCGAGGACGAGCATCCGCAGCGGCGCCCGACGGCGGATCACCACCGACCACGTCGCGGCGAGCACGAGGAGCACCGGGGAGAGCGCGACGAGGACCGCGACGAGCGCGACGAAGAGCGGCGCGAGAACGAGGCGGCGGATGGGAGCAGGAGGTGTCATGCAGTCGCCAGATAGCGCTTGGAGGCCTCGTACGCGCGCTCGATCCGCGGGGCAATGTGCGAGAAGTCGCGGTAGCGGAGCTGGGAGAGGTCGTTGTAGCGCGGGGGGCTCGTCTCTCCCGTGGGGAGGACGTGCACCGCGACCCCCTCCGGCAGGGCCGCCATGTCGCCGGTGAACCGGTGGCGCCGCGCGATCTCGAAGGCGACAAGGCCGACCTCCCACGGCCACCGCGGCGGCTCGAGACCGCGCTCGAGGCGCCCGACCTGGAGCACGTAGATCGTCCGGGCGCCGAGGAGGACGGCCCGACCGACGGGTATGGAGTTGACCACGCCGCCGTCCACGAAGTGCTCGCCGTCGATCTGCACAGGCGGAAGCAGACCGGGCACCGCCGCGGAGGCGAGCACGGCCTCGATCAGCGGACCTTCGGTGAACCAGTGCTCGGAGGCGCGCTCGATGCTCGCGGCCACGCACTCGAAGGGGACGGCGAGGTCCTCTATCCGCTCGACGGTCACGTTCTCCTCGAGCACGCGTTGCAGCGGACCATGGCCGTGGAAGTGGGTCCGACTCCGGGCGAAGGTGCCGAGGCGGCTGATCATCGAACCGCCGAACACGCCGGCGCGATCGATCGCGCTCCACATCTCCGCGAGGCGCTCGGCCTGCACGACGCTCGGATCCGCGGCGATGACCGCGCCGTTCACGGCCCCCACCGAGGTGCCGAGGATCACGTCGGGACATATCCCGTCCTCCAGCAGCGCACGCAGCATCCCCACCTCGTGGGCGCCGAGCGCGCCGCCGCCGCCGAGAACGAAGGCGACGGGGCACTCGGAGCCGGCGTCGAAGGGTTCGACCATGGGGGCATTGTGGCCCATGGGAGCGGAGCGTCGACGCCACTCACGGCTCGGCCGGCTCGCCGCGGCCCCGGGCCGCTCTGCTGCGGGAGCGTCAGATAAAGACCGCTTATTGACCGGTCGATACTCCCGGCGCAGCCGACACGCTAAGCATCGAGACCTACGAGATCCTTCCCGCCAACAGCGGTTCCCGGTCGACGAACCGTTCCAGCTCAGCATCCATTGCTGAGGAAGCGGCCGATGGGACGACCGTAGGTCCCAGCTTGGACTCAAGGGTCGTCCCCGCCGGGCACAGGTATCCCCAAGCGCGCCCGGCAGGATTCGAACCTGCGACCTCTCGCTCCGGAGGCGAGCGCTCTATCCACTGAGCTACGGGCGCGGAATCGCCCAGCTTACCGGCGCTCGGGCGCTCGGGATAACGTCCGCGCGAGACGTGGAGCTCGCGATCATCTCCGACACCCACATGCCCAAGGGCGCCCGGCGGCTCCCCGAGGCCTGCCTCGAACGACTGCGCGCGGCCGACCTCATCCTGCACGCCGGCGACATCGCTGCCCTGCCGGTCCTGCGCGAGATCGAGCTCCGTGGCGATGTGGCCGCGGTGCACGGGAACGCCGACGACGCGGTCCTCCGCGCCGTGCTCCCCGAAACCCGTGTGGTCGAGGCTGCGGGCGCGCGCATCGCGATGGTCCACGACGCCGGGCCGGCGCGAGGGCGCCTCGCGCGCCTGCGCCGACGCTTCCCCGAGGTCAACGCGGTCATCTTCGGCCACTCGCACCTTCCGCTGCACGAGGTCGAGGACGGCTTCCAGATCTTCAACCCGGGCAGCCCGACCGAGCGGCGCAGTGCGCCCGAGCACACCATGGGCAGGGCCCAGGTCGAGGGAGGGAAGGTCTCCTTCACGCTCGTTCCGCTCCTCTAACCTCGGTCGGGCATGGAGCTCTCCCTCTTCTTCGCCGGGACGGGCGGCTCGGTGCCGAGCGCGCGCCGGGGCCTGCCCGCCACGCTGATCCGCCGGGGCGCGGACCGCATCCTCCTCGACTGCGGCGAGGGGACCCAGCGCCAGCTCGTCCGCTCCGCCGGCCTGGCCGACTTCTCCCACGTCTTCCTCACCCACTTCCACGCCGACCACTGGCTCGGCCTGCCCGGACTGCTGAAGACGCTCGACCTGCGCGACCGCGAGCAGCCGCTGACCGTCTACGGGCCGCCGGGCCTCACCGAGCTGGCCGGCGTCATGCGCCTCATCTACGGGCGCGTGGGCTACCCGCTCGAGTTCCGCGAGCTTGAGCCGGGGGAGGCGGTGCGCGGCGAGGACTACGCGCTCGTCCCCTTTCCCGTGCGCCACCGGGCCCGGGCGTACGGGTACGCGCTGGTGGAGGACCCCCGTCCCGGGCGCTTCGACCCCGAACTGGCCGCTCGCCTCGGGGTCCGTCCCGGGCCCGACTTCGGGCGCCTCCAGCGCGGCGAGAGCGTGGACGGCGTCGCGCCCGAGCAGGTGATGGGACTGGAGCGTCCCGGCCGCAAGGTCGTCTTCTCCGGCGACACCGCCCCGTGCGAGGCGCTCGGAGTCGCGGCGCACGGGGCCGACGTACTCGTCCACGAAGCCACCTTCGGCGAGGACGAGCGCGAGCGCGCCGCCAAGACCCTCCACTCGACCGCCCCGCAGGCCGCCCGCGCGGCCCGAAAGGCCGAGGTGGGCCTGCTGGCCCTGACCCACCTCTCCTCGCGCTACTTCGGCCGCGAGATCCGCGAGGAGGCGCGCGTGACCTTCGCCCGGACGGTCGTGCCCCATGACTTCGACGTGATCGAGGTGCCGTTCCCGGAACGTGGGGAGCCGGAGCTCCTGCGCCCCGAGCGCGGCGCCCGGGTCTCGGCCTGAACGTCGTCGCCGGGCACTCCCAGAGCGGCGCCGTCTCCCGCCGCTGCTAGGTTCGTCCCGTTCGTTCCTTTAACCCGGTCCCGCGAGACCAGGAAGGAGCACCCGAAGTGGAGCCGATGAGGGTCGTCCTCGACCGGGACGACATCCGCCGGACGCTCGTGCGAATAGCGCACGAGATCGTGGAGAAGAGTTCGGGCCGCGCCCTTGCGCTCGTGGGCATCCATCGGCGCGGAGCGGTGCTCGCCGCGCGGCTGCACACGCTGGTCGCCGGGCTGCTCGACGGTGACGAGCTGCCGCTGGGCGACATCGACATCGCCTTCTACCGGGACGACATCGGGCTGCGCCGAGAGGCCCCGGTGGTGCACGCCTCCCACCTCGACTTCTCCCTCGACGGGCGCACCGTGGTCATCGTCGACGACGTGCTCTTCACCGGCCGAACGGTCCGCGCGGCGATCGAGGCGATCTTCGACTACGGGCGCCCCGCGCGCGTCCAGCTCGCCGTGCTCGCCGACCGCGGACACCGCGAGCTGCCGATCCGCCCCGACTACGTGGGCAAGAACCTTCCGACCGCCCGCGCCGAGCGGGTCAACGTGCGCGTGGAGGAGCTCGACGGCGCCGACGAGGTCACGATCACCCAGCTTGCTGCTGACGTGGCCGTCGCGTGAAGCACCTGCTCTCCATCGAGGACCTGACCCGGCCCGGCATCGAGCGAATCCTGGACCGCGCCGCCTCGTTCGCCGAGGTCTCGGGGCGAGAGATCAAGCAGGTCCCCGCACTGCGCGGCCGCACGGTGGTCAACCTCTTCTACGAGGCCTCGACGCGCACGAGCACCTCCTTCGAGCTCGCGGCCAAGCGGCTCTCGGCGCAGGTCCTCAACGTCAAGGCGGCGGGCTCCTCCGTGGACAAGGGCGAGTCGCTCAAGGACACGGTGCAGACGCTCTCGGGCTACGACCCGGCGGCGATCGTGATCCGCTCGCCGCGGGTGGGCGCCGCCGACCTCGTGGCCCGGTGGACCCCGGCCGCGGTCATCAACGCGGGCGACGGGAAGCACGAGCACCCGACCCAGGCGCTGCTCGACGTCTTCACGCTGCGCGAGGCCCTCGGCGACCTCGACGGCAAGCGCATCTGGATCGTCGGCGATGTGCTGCACTCCCGGGTGGCGCGGTCGAACATCCTCGCCTTCCGCCGGATGGGCGCGCACGTGACGCTGAGCGGCCCGCCGACACTCATGCCCCGCGGGATCGAGGCGCTCGGGTGCGCGGTCGAGCCGACGCTCGACCGGCTCGGCGAGGCCGACGTGGTCTACGTGCTGCGCCTCCAGCACGAGCGGATGGCGCAGGCCTTCGTACCCTCGCTGCGGGAGTACGCCGCCCGCTATCAGATCGACCCGGCCCGGCTTGGGACCCACCAGGTGCTCATGCACCCCGGGCCGGTGAACCGCGGCGTCGAGCTCGCCGCGGAGGTGATCGACTCGCCGCAGGCGCTCATCACCCGGCAGGTCGAGGCCGGCGTGATCGTGCGCATGGCCGTGCTCTACGAGCTCCTGGCGACCGGCAGTGGCGGTCCCCATACATCCGCCGCGGCCGAGGCGCCGACGGCAGCGGCGGTCGGCGCGTGAGCGCGCTGGTGGCGCGTACCGCTCGGCCGGCCGCGCTGCTCGTGCGCGGCGCTCATGTACTCGATCCGCGCGCAGGGCTCGACGAGCCGCGCGACGTGCTCGTACGCGCTGGGCGCGTCGCCGAGCTCGGTGACCCGGGCGCTCTGGCCGCGCCTGAGGACGGCGAGGTCGTCGAGGCCGAGGGCCTGCATCTGTTTCCGGGCTTCGTGGACCCGCACGTGCACCTCCGCACGCCGGGTCAGGAGCACAAGGAGAGCCTGGGGACGGGTACCGCGGCCGCCGCGGCGGGCGGCTTCTGCGCGGTGATCGCCATGCCGAACACCGAGCCGACCGTCGACGACGGCTCGGTGCTGCGCGCACTGCGCGAGGCCGCGCGCCGGGACGCGGTGGTCTCGGTCGGCTTCCTGGCCGCGGTCACCCGCCGGCTGGGCGGTGACGAGCTCACCGAGATGGCCGAGCTGCGTGACGCCGGCGCGCTCGGCTTCACCGACGACGGCAAGCCGGTGGTCTCCGCCGGCATGCTGCGCCGCGCGCTCCAGTACCAGCGCCTGTGCGGCGGAGTGCTCTCGCTGCACGAGGAGGACCCGTCCCTCTCCGTCGACGGGGTGATGCACGAGGGGGAGGTCTCCGCGCTGCTCGGCATGGCCGGGATCCCGTCCCTCTCGGAGTCGACGATGCTCGCGCGCGACGCCGCGCTGGCCCACTACGAGGACGGACGCGTCCACTTCCAGCACCTCTCGTGTGCCGAGTCCGTGGCGGCCCTCGCGGCCGCGAAGGCCGCCGGCACGCGCTGCACCGGCGAGGCGAGTCCGCACCACCTCGTCCTCACCCACGAGGCGGTCCGCTCGCTCGACACCGCCGTGAAGATGAACCCACCGCTGCGCGCGGAGTCTGACCGCCGGGCGCTCATCGCCGGCCTGCGCGACGGGACCATCGACTGCGTGGCCACCGACCACGCCCCGCACGCCCGCCACGAGAAGGAGGTGCCCTGGGAGGAGGCGCCGATGGGCACCACGGGGCTCGAGACCGCGTTCGCCGCGCTCTACACCGAGCTGGTCACGCCGGGCGAGCTCTCCCTGGCCACGCTCGTGGAGCGCATGACCGCCGGAGCGGACCTCTATGACCTGCCGGTCCCGACGGTGCGCTCGGGGGCGCCCGCCGACCTCTGCCTCTTGGACCTCGGTGCGGAGTGGGAGGTCGGCGCCGAGGGGTACGCCAGCCGGGCCGAGAACTGCTGCTTCCACGGGCGCGTGCTCCGCGGCCGCGTGATGCTCACCATCGCGGGCGGTGCCGAGGCGTTCCGGGCCCCCGCCCTCGCCGGAGCACCGGCGTGAGCGCCTACGTCCTGCTCGAGGACGGCGCCCGCTTCGACGGGGAGGCGTGCGGGGCGCCCGGACCAGCGCTCGGCGAGATCGTCTTCACGACCTCGATGTCGGGCTATCAGGAGGCGCTGACCGACCCGAGCTTCGCCGGGCAGCTCGTCACCTTCACCTATCCCCACATCGGCAACTACGGTGCGAGCGCACAGGCGATGGAGTCCGACCGCGTCCACGCTCGAGCGGCGATCATGCGTGCGGCGGTCAACCGCGAGGACGCTCCGGCTGCCGAGCGCGGCTGGCTCGACTGGCTCGCCGACTGCGGGGTGGCAGCGATCACCGGCCTCGACACGCGGGCGCTCGTGCGCCACATCCGCGACCGGGGCGCGATGCGCGCCGGAGTCTTCCCGGCGGACGTCACGCCCGACGACGCGCGCGCCCTGATCGAGGCCGAGCCGCGCATGAGCGGACGCGACCTGGCGCGGGAGGTCACGCCGGCGCGACCCCTGCGGCTCGAGCCGCTCGGCACGGCCAAGGGTCGCGGTGCGCGCATCGCCGTGATCGACACCGGCGTCAAGGACTCCATCGTTCGCAACCTGCGTCTGCGCGGCGCACACGTGGAGCTCCACCCGTGCACCACCTCGGCGGAGGATCTGCTCGCCACGGGCGCCGACGCCTTCTTCCTCGCCAACGGGCCGGGCGACCCAGCCGCCCTCGGCTACGTGGTTGAGACGCTGCGCGAGCTCGTCGGCCGCAAGCCGGTCTACGGTATCTGTCTCGGTCACCAGCTCCTGTGCCGCGCCGTGGGCCTCGAGACCTACAAGCTGCCCTTCGGCCACCGCGGCGCCAACCACCCCGTCAAGGACCTCGTCAGCGGCCGGGTGGAGATCACCTCGCAGAATCACGGCTTCGCGGTGCTCGGGCCGGGTGGGGCGAGAACGATCGAGACCGACGAGCGGGTGCGCTGGGACACCGACTTCGGAGCGGCCGAGCTCACCCACGTGAACCTCTACGACCGCACCGTCGAGGGGCTCGTGCTGTGCGACGTGCAGGGGGGGACGCTGCAGTACCACCCCGAGGCGGGCCCCGGGCCGCACGACTCGCTGCACTACTTCGACGACCTGATTCGGGCCATTGCCTAGGCGCGAGGACATCCAGCGCATCCTCATCCTCGGCTCGGGCCCGATCGTCATCGGCCAAGCCGCGGAGTTCGACTACTCGGGAACCCAGGCGTGCCGGGTGCTCCGGAAGGAGGGCTACGAGGTGATCCTCGTCAACTCCAACCCGGCGACGATCATGACCGACCCCGAGGTCGCGAGCGTCACCTACGTCGAGCCGCTGCTGCCCGAGCCGGTGGCCCAGATCATCGCGCGCGAGCGCCCCGACGCGATCCTTCCGACCCTCGGCGGCCAGACCGCGCTCAACCTGGCCAAGGCGCTGAACGAGGCGGGCACGCTCGCCGAGCACGGCGTCGAGCTCATCGGCGCGAGCTACGAGGCGATCCACCGCGCCGAGGACCGGGAGATCTTCCGGGCGACCATGGAGGGGGCCGGCCTGCGCATGCCCCGCTCCGCGATCGCCACGAGCGGCGCCGAGGCCCGCGCCGCACGCGACGAGATCGGACTGCCGATCATCGTGCGCCCGGCCTTCACGCTCGGCGGGCGGGGGGGAGGCATCGCACGCACCGAGGCGCAGTTCGAGCGAGTGGTGGCCAGCGGCCTCGCCGCCTCGCCGATCGGGCAGGTCCTGCTCGACGAGTCGGTGCTCGGCTGGGGCGAGTTCGAGATGGAGGTCATGCGCGACCGCGAGGACAACGTGGTGATCGTGTGCTCCATCGAGAACCTCGACCCGATGGGTGTCCACACCGGCGACTCGGTGTGCGTGGCGCCCCAGCAGACGCTGAGCGACCGCCAGTACCAGTCGCTGCGCGACCAGGCCATCGCGGTCATCCGGGCGGTGGGGGTGGAGACCGGCGGCTCCAACGTGCAGTTCGCCGTCAACCCCGAGACGGACGAGATCGTCGTCATCGAGATGAACCCGCGGGTCTCGCGCTCGAGCGCCCTGGCCTCCAAGGCGACCGGGTTCCCGATCGCGAAGATCGCCGCCCGGCTGGCGGTCGGCTACACCCTTCCCGAGATCCCCAACGACATCACCCGCGCAACGCCCGCCTCCTTCGAGCCCGCGATCGACTACGTCGTCGTCAAGTGGCCGCGCTTCGCCTTCGAGAAGTTCCCCGGCGCCGACGCCGGCCTGTCCACCCACATGAAGTCGGTCGGGGAGGCCATGGCGATCGGACGGACCTTCGGGCAGGCCTTCGCCAAGGCGAGGCGCTCTCGCGAGCTCGACTCGCCCGTGCGCGTCCCGGCCGACGACGCGGCGCTCCTCGACGCGCTCACCGTCCCCGGCACCGATCGCTTCGACCTCGTGCTCGAGGCCCTCCGGCGCGGGATCGACGCGGAGGAGATCCACGCCCGCACGAGCATCGACCCGTGGTTCCTCGCCGAGCTGGGCGAGCTCGCGCGCGATCCGGAGGCGCCGTTCCGCGGTGAGCGGAGCTTCCGGGCGGTGGACACGTGCGCCGCGGAGTTCGCCGCCGAGACGCCCTACTACTACTCGGGCTGGGACAGGAGCGCCTCCGACGAGGTGGTCCGGGGCGAGCGGGAGAGCGTCGTGATCCTCGGCTCGGGCCCCAACCGGATCGGCCAGGGGATCGAGTTCGACTACTGCTGCGTCCATGCCGCCCAGACCGTGCGCGAGTCAGGTCGAGACGCGGTGATGGTCAACTGCAACCCCGAGACCGTCTCCACCGACTACGACACCTCCGATCGCCTCTACTTCGAGCCGCTCACGCTCGAGCACGTGCTGGGGGTGTGCACGGTCGAGCGCCCCGAGGGAGTCATCGTCGCCTTCGGCGGTCAGACGCCGCTGAAGCTCGCCGCCGGCCTGGAGGCGGCCGGCGTCCCGCTGCTCGGCACGCCGGTGGAGGCGATCGATCTCGCCGAGGACCGCGGGCGCTTCGGAGCGCTGCTCGCCGAGCTCGGATACGAGGCGCCGCCCTACGCGACCGCGCACGGTCCCGCCGAGGCGCTCGCCGCCGCGCCCGGGGTCGGCTTCCCGCTCCTCGTGCGACCGAGCTACGTGCTCGGGGGGCGGGCGATGGAGATCGTGTACTCGACCGACGGACTGGCCGACTACTTGGAGCGCGCCGGTCGGGACGGGGAGGACGGCGAGCGCGAGATCTTCCTCGACCGCTTCCTCGAGGACTCGATCGAGGTCGACGTCGACGCGCTGTGCGACGGGGAGGAGACCTGGATCGGCGGGATCATGCAGCACGTCGAGGAGGCGGGCATCCACTCGGGCGATTCCGCCTGCGTGCTGCCTCCGCACTCGCTCGGGCCGGACATGCTGGCCCTCATCCGCGAGCAGACATCCGGGATCGCGCTCGGCCTCGGCGTGGTCGGGCTGCTCAACGTGCAGTTCGCGATCCGCGGCGATCGCCTCTTCGTCATCGAGGCCAACCCGCGCGCCTCGCGCACCGTGCCCTTCGTCTCCAAGGCGATCGGCTGGCCGCTGGCCAAGCTCGCGTGCCGGATCGCGCTGGGCGAACGGATCGCCCACCTCGGGCTTCCGGCCGAGCCGAGTCTCGGGCACGTGTGCGTCAAGGAGGCAGTGCTGCCCTTCGACCGCTTCGTGGGGGCCGACGCGCTCCTCGGCCCCGAGATGCGCTCCACGGGAGAGGTGATGGGGATCGCTAGGGACTTCCCCACCGCCTTCGCCAAGGCGCAGGCCGCCGCCGGCGCCCGGCTGCCGACCGCCGGGACAGCGTTCATCACCGTGACCGACCACGACAAGGCGGCGGCCGGGGGCCTCGCCATCCAGCTTCACGACCTCGGCTTCCGAATCGTCGCCACCCGCGGCACCGCGCTCTCGATCTCGCGCATGGGGATCCCGGCGGAGACGCTCAACAAGGTGGGGGAGGGCTCGCCGCATGTGGTCGACAAGATCGAGCAGGGCGAGGTGGACCTCGTCATCAACACGCCGGTGGGAACGGGCGCCCGCAGCGACGGATACGAGATCCGGGCCGCCGCGGTGGCGCGCGGCATCCCGTGCATCACCACGATGGCGGGAGGGATCGCCGCGGCGCGGGCGATCCGGGCGGCGCAGAGCGGCGCCCCAGAGGTGGTCTCCTTGCAGGAGATCCACGCGGAGGCGGCGCCGGCCGAAGTACCGGCGACGTGAGCCGAGCGGCTACGAAATCTGGCGCATCTGCCCGCCTGAGAGGCTTCTCTCAGCGTAAAGACGCTGCAAACGGGCGTCTTCGGCTCAGCTTCCCTCAATATGGCTAAGGCTGGACTTTAGGGTGAGCCAAATTTCGCCGTCGGCCGGTTGTTGGGTTGCCCGATCTATGTAGACTCGCCCCGATGCCGCCGCTGAGCCCGTCCGCGCCCAAGGCCCCCGCCGCACCCGAGCGCTCGCTTGTCCAGCGGATGGACGCGCTGACCCGCGCGAACGAGATCCGCACCCGGCGCGCCCAGCTCAAGCGCGATCTCAAGGCCGGCCGCACCTCGATCCAGTCGCTGCTGCTCGATCCGCCCGAGTGGACCGAGACCGCGAAGGTCTTCGACATGCTGCTCGCCGTGCCCAAGTATGGCCGCGTGAAGGTCAACAAGATCCTCACCATGTGCCGGATCTCGCCGAGCAAGACGATCGGCGGGCTCTCCGAGCGCCAGCGCGCCGAGCTGGTCGCCCTGCTGCGCCGATAGCGCCGCCACGTCGCTCGCGCGTGGCCAAGGTCTTCGTCATCACCGGCCCGTCCGGCGTCGGCAAGGGCACGCTGATCCGCGGGCTCCGAGGGCGCGTGCCGACCCTCGCGCTGTCGGTCTCCGCGACCACGCGCGAGCCGCGGCCGGGGGAGCAGGATGGCTTCGACTACCACTTCCTGACCGACGCCGAGTTCGAGGCGCGCGTACGGGCAGGAGACTTCGTCGAGCATGCCGAGTACTCCGGCCGGCGCTACGGAACGTTGCGTCCCGACCTCGAGCGCCATCTCGCCGACGGGGTGCCGGTGGTGCTGGAGATCGAGGTCGAGGGCGCCCGCCAGATGCGCGATGCCGCGCCGGAGGCCGTGCAGGTGTTCATCGCGCCGCCCTCGCTCGGCGCGCTGCGCGCACGGCTCGTGGGTCGGGGCACGGACGACTCCGCGCAGATCGATGCCCGGCTGCGCACGGCCGAGCGCGAGCTCGCCGCCCAGTCCGAGTTCGGTCACGTCGTCGTCAACGACCGCCTGGAGGACGCCACCGGCCGGCTCGCGGCGATCGTCGAAGGAGCGCTCGGCTCGCACTAGACTCTCCTCTCACCCGACCGCTTGTCCGAAAGGCCCTTCCTTCGTGATCTCCCCCCGCATCGACCACCTCCTCGAGCACGTCGACTCGAACTACGCGAGCGTGCTCGTGGCCGCCAAGCGCGCGCGGCAGATCAACTCCTACTACCACAACCTCGGAGAGGGCACCTTCGACGAGTTCCCGCCCCCCATGGTCGAGAGCGGCTCGAAGAACTACCTGACGATCGCCCTCGAGGAGGTCGCGGGCGGCAAGGTCAAGTACCACTACCGCTAGGCGGTAGGAGCCGGGCTGATGGCGCGGCTGCTCGTAGGCGTGAGCGGCGGCATCGCCGCCTACAAGGCGCTCGAGTTCGTGCGGCTCGCCACCCGGGGCGGGCACGCCGTGCGCGTGATCCAGACCGAGGCCAGCGAGCGCTTCGTCGGCCGTCCGTCGTTCGCGGCGCTGAGCGGCGCACCCGTGCTCGGCTCGGAGTGGGAGCACGACCCCGCTCGCGGCGCCTTCCCCGACCAAACTCCTCCCGAGCACGAGCCGATCAGCCACCTGGCCCTGGTGGAGAACGCCGACGCCTACCTGATCGCGCCCGCCTCGGCCAACACGCTGGCCAAGCTCGCGGGCGGCCTGGCCGACAACCTGCTGAGCACCGCCGCGCTCGCCGCGCGGTGCCCCGTGATCGTGGCTCCGGCGATGAACGCCCACATGTGGTCCCACCCCGCGACCCGGGAGAACGTGGAGACGCTGCGCCGCCGGGGGGTGTCGGTGGTCGAGCCGGGGGTCGGCGAGCTCGCCTCCCGAGGGGAGCACGGGGCCGGCCGCCTGGCCGAGCCCGCCGAGCTGCTCGCGGCGGTGGAGACGGCGCTCGACCTCGGGCCGGCCGGCGGCCCGCTCGACGGGCTGCGCGTGCTCGTCAGCGCCGGCGGCACGCGCGAGCCGATCGACGCCGTGCGCTTCGTGGGCAACCGCTCCTCGGGCCGGATGGGCTGGGCGCTGGCCGACGCCGCCGCGGCCGCCGGTGCCGAGGTCACCGTCGTCGCCGCCAACGTCGCTCTGGCGCGCACGCCGGGCGTCACCTACCGCGACGTGGGCACGGCCGGCGAGCTCCTCACCGCCTGCTCCGAGCTCTTCGCAGCGTGCGACGTCCTCGTGATGGCCGCGGCCGTCGCCGACTTCCGCCCCGCCGCCCCGGTGCTCGAGAAGATCAAGAAGGACGGTGGGCCGCCGCCAGCGCTCGAGCTCGAGCCCACCGTCGACGTCCTCTCGACGCTCGCCGGCCGCCGGCGCGCGGGCCAGACCCTGGTGGGCTTCGCCGCCGAGCACGGGTCCCGTGCGCTCGAGCACGCGCGCGGGAAGCTCGCACGCAAGGGACTCGATCTCGTGGTCGTCAACGACGTCTCCGACGTGCGCATCGGCTTCGACGCCACCGAGAACGAGGTCACGATCCTCTCCGCCGACGGCGGGGAGCGGGCGGTGGCGCGCACGAGCAAGGCCGGCGTGGCGCGGACGGTCCTCGCCGAGGTGGCGCGCCTGCGCGGGGACGAAGGGTGCGATGGAGCCCCTGGACGAGCTGGGACGGGTCGAGCCGCACGCGCGTGAGGCGGCGGCCGATGTCGCGCGGCGCGTGGCCGCGAACGTCGCCCGAGCCGTCCAGGTGCGCGCCGAGACGCTCGAGCACGTGCTCGTCGCCCTGCTGGCGGAGGGGCACGTCCTGGTGGAGGACCACCCCGGCGTGGGCAAGACCGCCCTGGCCCGCGCCCTCGCCCGGTCCATCGACTGCCAGTTCGCGCGCGTGCAGTGCACCGCCGACCTGCTGCCCGCCGACGTGGTCGGCGTCAACGTCTTCAACCAGCGCGAGGACCGCTTCGAGTTCCGTCCCGGGCCGGTGTTCGCCAACGTGGTGCTCGTCGACGAGATCAACCGCGCCTCGCCGAAGACCCAGTCCGGACTGCTCGAGTGCATGCAGGAGCGGAGCGTCACCGTGGACGTCCACACCCACGAGCTGGCCCGGCCCTTCCTCGTCCTCGCCACCCAGAACCCGGTGGAGTACGAGGGGACCTACCCGCTGCCCGAGGCGCAGGTCGACCGGTTCATGATCCGCGTCTCCCTCGGGTACCCGAGCGCCGAGGACGAGGCGGACATGCTCGCCGACCACGCCGGGGGAGATCGCGTCCTCGCCCTGGAGCCCGTCGCCACCGCGTCCGAGCTCGTCCTCGCCCAGGACGCGGCCGCCCGCGTGCGCGCCGCCGCACCGCTGCGCCTCTACGTCGTCGCGCTCCTGCGCCGCACGCGGGAGGATTCGCGCACCGAGCTCGGGGCCAGCCCCCGGGCCGGACTGCTCCTCCTGCGCGCGGCCAAGGCGCGTGCGGCTCTTCACGGACGCGACCACGCGCTGCCCGACGACGTGCAGGCGCTGGCCTCGGCCGTGCTCTCCCACCGCCTCGTCCTCGCCCCGGAGGCCGCGGAGCTCGGCGCTGATCTCGTCGTCGCCGACGCGATCGCCGCCGTCCCGGCCCTGTAGAGCGGTCGTGCGGGCGGCGATCGGCATCGCCGTCCTGGGGCTCGAGCTCGTGCTCGCCGCGGGACTCTTCGCCGCCGAGTCGCTCTACGTGCCCGGCGTCGCGCTCGCCCTCCTCGGCCTCGGCGCCCCGGCGTGGATGGCCCTCACCGCCCGGCGCAGCGGGGTGACACGCCGCCTCGGCACCCGACGGGTGATCGAGGACGAGCCGCTCGCAGTGGTCTACGAGCTTCACCGCCGGGGACGCGGACCGGCTCCGGCCCTGGCGCTCGCGGACGAGCTGCTCCCGGCGCCGCGCCCGGTGCGAGTGCGGCGCCGGGAGGTGACGCGCGTGCACGAGGTGGTGAGCCTGCCGCGTCGCGGGCGCCACGTGCTCGAGGCCCCCGCGCTCGTGCTGAGCGACCCGCTCGGCCTCGTGCGCCGCCGCGTGAGCTCAGCCGAAGGGAACGACGAGCTGCTCATCCTGCCGCGCACGAGCCCCGTGCGCGCACCGTTCTCTGCGGTGGCGGTCGACGTGGGCACTGCGCTCATCTCGCGGTCGGTCGAGGCGGCGGGTGAGGTGGACGGGCTGAGGCCATACCGCGAAGGAGCCCCCGCGGCCCGAATCCATTGGCCGGCCCTGGCGCGCGGCGCCGGACTCGTCGAGCGCCGGGTGCGCCCGGAGGAGGACACCCGCCCGCTCGTGGTGCTCGACGCGCGCGAGCCCGCGACTGAGGAGGACCTCGACGCCGCGGTGCGCGCGGCCGCGTCCCTGTGCCTCGCGCTTGCGCGCCGCGGCGGTTGCGCGCTCCTCCTGCCCGGGCAGCGCCGCGCTCTCGCGCTCGGGCGCGACCTGCGTGCCTGGCCGGATGCCCACGCGCGCCTGGCGCTCGTGGAGGCCGCAGCCGCCACGGCGTCTCCGAGGCTCGCCGCCGCCCGGCGCGGCCCGGTCTTCTACGTCGCCGCGCGCGATCTCCACGCGTGGCCGGCGGCACTTGCGGGGTCGGCGCGCGGGGAGCGGATCCTCGTCCTCCCCGGTGAGGCGCCCGGAAGGACGGCAGCCTTCTCGGTGGCCGGCTGCACCGGCCTGCGCCTCACGCGTCCCCGCCGCGCGGCGGTGCCGGCGTGAGCGAGGTCCGCGCCCTCGCGCTGCGCGCGCTGCCCCTCGGTGCGCTCGGCCTCCTCGGCGCCGAGCGCTGGGGCGGACTGGTCGCCCCCGCCGCGCGCGGCCCGATGGTGCTCGCCCTGGCCGAATCGCTGCTCGCCGCCCTCGGCATCCGGGTGACGTGGCGGCTGGGACCACGCTCGCGCCGCGCGGCGGCCGCCGGCATCCTGCTCCTCCTCCTCGCGCTCGACCTGCGCGCGGCCGGGGTGCCGCGCCGGCTCCTGGCGCCGGCGCGGTGGGACGATCTGGCGGCGGGAATCGGCCAAGGGCTCGGGGGCCTGCCCGACGCGACGTCCCCCTATGACGGCGTCGATGAGTGGGTGCGGCGGCTGATCCTGCTCGGCGGCGCGCTGCTCCTCGGCGGCGGGGCGCTGCTCGCCCTCGCAGCGCGCGCCCCGGCGCTCGGCCGGCGCGCGGCGGCGGTGGTGCCCATGATCGCCCTGGCCACCGTGCCGGCGGTGATCCTGCGTCCAGGGGGCCAGGTGGGGGAGGGCGTCGCGCTCTTCGGGCTCATGGCCGGCGTGCTGTGGCTCGAGCGGCTGCGGAGCGCTCAGACGCCCGCCGCGCTCGCGCTCCTCCTCCTCGCGGGGGTGGGCGGCACGCTCGCCGCCTCCGCGCTCCACGCGCGCCGGCCCTGGCTCGCCTACGAGGGCATCGCCCGCTCGCTCGGGCCCGCGGCCGGCGAGCGCTTCGACTGGGCGCACTCCTACGGCCCGATCGACTGGCCACGCGACGGGCGCGAGGTGCTGCGCGTGCACTCGAGCACCTCCGTCTATCTCAAGGCGGAGAACCTCGATAGCTTCGACGGCCTGCGCTGGCTCGCCAATCCGGCGAACGGGCCGGGCGGGACAGAGGAGGCGCGCTCCCGCGGGTGGACGGGGAGCGCCGGCCCGCGCTGGCACCA
>JAABUJ010003763.1_pt1 | contig 16659 bp, 12 predicted proteins | sample 5559131 | NCBI WGS metagenome assembly JAABUJ01 (sample SAMN10711875, study PRJNA513366) | rock metagenome | isolation source: Antarctica rocks | place: Antarctica: Victoria Land, Mt New Zealand nord | collected 2016-01-07 | reverse complement strand
TTTCAAAGATAGCTTCTTTTCTTAATCTCTTGTTACTTTATTTTTTTATATATTCTTTATTTGTAGTTTTTAATTTGTTTAGAATTATCAATTGTAATTTTAGATAATTAAAGTTCTTTTTGTTACTAAAGTAGAACTTGTCTTTAATTGTTATTGTCTTCTTAATTAAAAATTAATACAATATATTTGAATATAGATACTTTTCTTGGCGAAAATCGATATTATACTATTCTACTATACGAGAAGAGGCAAGAGAGATAAACTTATTGGCTAGTAAGTTTACGATCTATTTAGATCGTCGAGATTAGATAAACGTAGTTAACGTGACGTTAACAAGTAATCGAGACACACTTAGTGCGTCTTAATGTAAATCAATTTAAATTGCGACGAACATAAAAGTAAAAGTAATAAAGATTAAGGAACTCTATAAATCTAGAGAGAGAAACGCGTTCGAAACAATCTTGATAATAGCGTTAACAAAATAATACTTTTTGATCGAAAAGTTAACGCGATATCTTAGCGAACTTCTCGCGAAGAACAAACGAATCGACATAATCTGGATTTGAAAAAACTAGAGAGAATTGTTAATCGATTGAAAAAAGTTAAAGAGATAAGAAAGAATATACAAGGAACAAACACATAAGCAACGATAACAAAAAGGTCGCTATTAGAGAAGCAAGCAAGAGATTGAATAAACGTTAAATAGATATTCTTAATACAAAGATCAATTAAGAAGATAAAGCTAATAGCGTAAATTAAAAAAGAACAAAAGATAAAAAAAGTTTATAGAATAAGTAATGTAAAAGTAATAATATTAACGTGCGATTTCAACATTGTTAAGATATTAATTGCACAAAAAAACATACAAAATATAAAATGCTTTAAAAAAATAATAGTTTTCCGAGTAAATAACAAAAAAAACAAGACAATTTTGAAATCAAACAATTTTAAATTAAAAAGATATTTATAATTGCAATTTTACGTCAAAAGTGTGCGAAAATATTAATGTATAACATTAGAGTCAAAAGTATATCGAAAAATATAAAGAAAAAGAGAGCAAAAATAATAAAAAAGTCGTATAAAGCAATATATTAGAGTTTAAAGATTAAAGAGATAATCTAGCTTACAAGAGAGAGTAACAAGGAAAAATACATTTCGATTGTAATATAAATAGATTGCGTTAAGACAACAAATAAACTAATACAATTAAATATAATTTACAAGTCGAATATAAAGATTGCAAAATACTACAATACAAAATGCAAAATAAAACAATATATAAAGTATTAAAAGTATAAACATCTTATATATAAATGCAAGAATAAATAACAATACGTATATTGCGCGCAAAGTTATCGCATTAATTAATACTTTTTATTAAGAGAACGTTTTCAAGTAAAAATGCAACGTCTATAAAGAAGCTTACAAGATATTCGATCTAAAATATTTTAAAAAGCAAAAAGATAAAACAAGAATTAAGAGAGCAACAAAGATAAAGTTGTTGTATTACGTTGTTAAGATAACAAAAGCAAAAAAAATAATTGTTTTAATTTTAATAACTTTAAGAAGCGCAATTACGTTTACTTAAACTACAAATAGTGTGATCGTTAAATCGGGTCGAACACATTTTTCTCAACCCGACCCACCCTCTTGGGCCCCGTAGGGTTGGGCCAGGGTTAGGGCGCGACCTCGACCCTAGGGTCGGGTTTCGTCGAGTTAGTGCCAAGAACCCAAGCTAACTTCGTCGCGTTAGCATTTGCTTATCTTATCTTATCTTATCTATACGCTAACTCGATTGGGCTAGCGCAGGGTCCACGCTAGTCGCATATGGTTAGCGCGTCACGTGACGTCACGTGGTCGAGTGGGTCGAGTTGAACGTTCGACGCGCATTCTTCGCTCGTCTCACCTGGTTGAGCTAGAACTTTTGCCCGGCCCTAGGGTTAGGATTGGGCGAGTCAACCCGATCGAGTTGAAACCCGACCCGACGGTTACCCTAACTACAAATAAGAGAACAAAACAAAAGATCTTAATAATAGATTGCTCAACGCAAGCAAATTGTATACAAAGTACTCTTGTAACAACGAGAAAGAGCGTTATTTAATAATTAATCAAGAAGAAGCGCTTCAATAAATCAATAAAAAGTTAATTTAACTCTAATAGATTAGATCGACAATAAAATAGCAATATCTTTGCTATATATTATGTCTTTTACGCTCTTTACGCAAGAGATAAAGAATTTAATATATATAAACGCAAATATCGAAGAAGAACTATAATAAAGATACGAAAAGAACTTCAAATATTACAATATAACATTTACAAATTAAGAAGCAAGATAATAATAGCGTTGCTTTAAGAGAAAAATATAAGAAACTACAATATATCAATAATACAAGAGTCGTAACAATATTATGCAAAAGCGAGAACATATAATCTTGATTGCGCAAGCTTTACGCTTATTAACAACGACAAACGTACGTGCTTTTATATTAATAAACGCATTGACAACAACAATTAACATAGTATATAGCATTCTAAGAACGTAAAAACAATAATAATGCAACTATATCTTAAGAACAACATTATCGAATAAAATCTTGTTAATGTTTACGACGTTTACAACTCGTATCTTAATAGCTATGTTAATATAGTTAACAAAAGTAATTTCGCGACAATAAAGAAAGTATTACGCATGCGAGACAAAAACGTTATTGTAAAAGACTTTAAATTGCATAATTTCTTGTAAGCGAGTCTCTTATATTCTAGACAACATTTATTGTTCGACAATTTATTAAATATAATGCGTTTAATCGATATTATATTGACACTTTTATGCAATACTATAACAAGAAATTATTAAGAATCACAAATTACAATTGATTGTTTATTTGTTACAAGAGAAGTAACAAATTAATTAATAAACTACAATATAAATATAAAGATAAAGAATTCGTTAAATTATTTGCTAATTAAAATAGTACTAAACTTTAAAGTGCAAAAGAAGTTTATACGTCACTTTAGACAAAATTGAAAAGTTATAAACATTAAGAAATTTAACAATATATTGAAGAAGTTATTGCTCGAATTACTACTAGATATTACGATAGAACAAAAAAGTGTTAACAAATATACAATTGCACTTTTGAAAACTTTAAAGAAAGTTATCAAGAGCTTTATTTTGTAAGCAAGATTGCACAAAAGAATTAAATTTAAATAAACGCAAGAATGTATCGACGTAGGATGATCGTCGGGTTGGGTTTCAACCCGATCGAGTTGGCTCGCCCAATTCTACTTTTGGGGCCGGGCAAAAGTTCTAGCTCAACCAGGTGAGACGAGCGAAGAATGCGCGTCGAACGTTCAACTCGACCCACTCGACCACGTGACGTCACGTGACGCGCTAACCATATGCGACTAGCGTGGGCTTTGCGCTAGCCCAATCGAGTTAGCGTATAGATAAGATTAGATTAGATTAGATAAGATAAGCAAATGTTAACGCGACGAAGTTAGCTTGAATTCTTGACACTAACCCAACGAAACCCGACCCTAGGGTCGGGGTCGCGCCCTAACCCTGGCCCAACCCTACGAGGCCCAAGAGAGTGGGTCGGGTTGAGGAAAAAGTGTTCGACTCGACTTAACGATCACACTATATCGACGTAATTAAGAAAACTAGAAAATTGTATTATCAATATCGTATTCTTTGTAATTAAGAGATATAGGTTTAAATATACGATAAAAAAACAAGATTTTTAAAAGATATAAGAGAAACGAATTTCGCAATTAAATGTAAGCTTCGAAGAGCATCGCTAGAAGTTTATTTAATATAGCGAAATAAGCTAAAAATTCAATAGCAAATATATTTATTAAGTCTATTATCTTATTACTTAAAACAAATACAAGAATAATAACAATTGCAAAAAATAAGCTCGAAGCAATATTTTAAACTAATTTTTATTTTATTTACAATTTTGATCGACAATATAAAGAAGTTCTTGTATTTGTTTTTAATAAAGAACAACAGAATAATATCGAAGCGCAAAATAATAAGAGCAACATATAAAGCAACTTCGAACAAGATATTAAGTAGTGTGATCGTTGGATTAGGTCGAACACTTTTTTCTCAATTCAACTCACCCTCTTGGGCCTCGTAGAGTTGGGTCAAGGTTAAGGCGCGATCTCGATCTTAGAATCGAGTTTCGTCGAGCTAGTGCCAAGAATTCAAGCTAACTTCGTCGCGTTAGCATTTGCTTATCTTATCTTATTTTATCTATACGCTAGTTCGATTGAGCTAGCGCAAGGTCCACATTAGTCGCATATGATTAGCGCGTCACGTGACGTCACGTGGTCGAATAAGTCAAGTTAAACACTCGACGCGCATTCTTCGCTCGTCTCACTCTATTGAGCTAGAACTTTTGCCCGACCTTAGGATTAAGATTGGGCGAGTTAACCCAATCGGGTTGAAACTCGACCCAACGATCACCCTATTCCTTGTATTATAGATATTACATTATAGAAGAAGAAGACGCAACAATGTTAAAAGAACGTTGCGCAAAGAAAAGTAATCGTAAATTCTAATCAATTAGACTTTGATAGATAGATGCTAGCGTTGTTCGTTAAATTGTAATTGATTAGATTTTGATCCAACAATATATAGTCTTGCATAGATTCTTAGAGATGTTAAATCGAGTATAAATTAAAAAAAAAAAAAAAACAATATATTTTTTTTTCGATAATTATTTGTTGTATTTCTTTTTACTTTTTTAGATAATTCTTGTTATAACTTTTTTTTTTTTTTATACAAGCAATATCTAGATTGAAAATCTATTAAGCAAATTTTAAAGTTAGTAGCGTAAGATTTAACATAATAATTATATTTCTTCTCTTTTATATATTGAATTATAATATATTTGTAATAATAATATTTAAAATATTATATAGTTTTGTATACTTTATTGTATGTCGATATTAACTTAATTTGCTTACTTATTATCAAGCTAAAATCAAAAATAATATTAGTTATTTCTAATATTAAAATCTTTACAATTATAAATATATATTTTTGATCTTAAACAAATTGTTATTATCTTTAATTAATTTATATTATCTCTATGTTTTTAAACTTTTTTATATTTATATTTTGATTTTGTATTTTCTAGATAGTTATTGCGCGCAATTTTGTACTTTTAAGATTTTATTTTTTAATCTTTACTTTATTAATTATTATCGCATATATTGAAATAATTGTTTTTACTTTTTTTTCTAGTATAGCAATTCAAATATTGTTAATTTTTAGCTTAATAGCTTTCTCTTTATTAATTGTATAAATTTCAATATCTTTATTAGAAAGCTTTTTTATTGCTCTAATATCTTTGATTATTATCTTAAGTTGCATAATACGCACATTAATATTTTTAATTATATTTTGAAAAAATGTTTATTGCAATACTTGTTTTTGCTTGCTATTGTTTAGATATACAACAATTTTTGCGTTCTTATTGTTAGCTAGCTTCAATTTAATAATTGTAAATATTCTTAAGACGCTTTTAAAAAAGACTATAAATAATTAACTCTAGAAATTGTTTTTAAAATATATAAAGAAGAACAAGAAAACAAATAGAGAGAAATTTGTTATAATCTTATGTATAACTATAATTTTTATTTTTATTTTTTATAATTACAATTAATTTTAACAATTAATTTGTTAATAACGTCTATTATATTTGTTTGCGTAAGTTAATTTTGTAATAGCTCTAAATAGTAAACTATCTTAACAAGCAATTGTTTTACAATAAATATAGATATAATTTTCTTCTTTTAAACACGAATAAGCAAATTTTTAATATTGATATGCAAGATAATATTGTACTTGTAAATATCTTTAGAAGAATATTAACTTATTGAAGATTAATTATCTCTTCTTATTATAAATATTGAGCATTGATCGATGCGCAACAATTAAGCAATTCGAATAACGAATTAATTGACACAATTGCACGTTGCGCTAATAAGTAATTTTCAAAAATTAAATTTAAGCGTGTTCGAAAGTTTTTTCGATTAGGGACACATCAATTTTGGGCAGGCAGTGAACTTTTTTTAGACCCTAGTCTCATATATGCCAAGACACGTAAGGCTGAGAGCCGGGCCGACTGTCCTTCCGCGCCTTTCTTCAATATCTCAAGCTCCCTCTCAACATGAATGATGCAGCTTGATCTCAGCCCAGTGTCTGAAGTACCTGATCAGAGGTTATCTCGGTCTCGCTTCGCCGCCTAAGACAATTCGATGGGGCAAGGGGTGGCCGTTAGCCGTCCGCCTGGCAACTGCAAAGCCACACTGGGCAGGACATATCGCTGGCTCGGACATCCCTAAGGTCTAGTGTGAGGGATGTGGGAGACCAGAAGACCGCTATTCGGGCTGAGGTGATGATGGTGGCTGATGGAGTATCGCCTCGCATGAGTCGTGGGGTCCTTGCCGCCAAAGACCATCGACTATTCTCGACCATTGGACATCAAAATAGCTTGAACAATATCTCGCCGAGGCCTGAACATCCCTTCGGATCTCTGTCAGCCAGTCATAACTTCCCCAACGCCTTCACCGAAGCCCACGCTTGCACAATTGCAGCAGTAGATTGAATCAGACCAAAGACAATCGTCAGCACCAGCACCAAGGCAGCTATCCAGAACGTATACCACTGTACTCTCTTCCTATCGTCATACCACCAGTGGGTTAGCGTATGCGGCTCCGAATCATCGAATATCTGCTTCAGCACAACAAGTCGATCTCGCCAGAGACGAAACTTATCAATATGTCGCGCTGTGGCACTATATGAGCTATATGAACCGGCTCTGGGGTCGAGATGCAACTTCTCTTGCTTCTTGCGGAACCATTGGCGTGACTGAGTGTCGCTAGATGGTATGAGGAGGCCGAGCGTGCGCAACGTCTCGTCTATCAAGTCCTGGGGGAGCTTCGTGCTGCATGGCATCAGCTGATTCAATCAAGCTTACGCACTGCTAGCTGCTCGTTTCTGATTCTGAAGAAGAAGCATCGCAAGGATTGTCGGAGGCTTGCCGATTGATGAAACCCCCATTCGTGCCGGCGTATGAGAGAGAAGAAAAAGCTTTCCACATACCACATGGATTCTCGATGCAGCTCTAGGAACGAAGCTTGATGGAAGAGCATGACCTTCGTATCGTCATCCTTCATCGACAAATGATCCGCGAGATTGCTTGTCCATTGCACCTGAATGCCGGCAACCTTCTCCAGGTTAGCTGCGGTGAAGGCCTTAGGGAGCTGGACCATTTCGGTGGACTGCTTCTTTGGAGAAAATGCATCATCGATGGCATCACCAAGGGACCGTCCGCTATCCCATGAGACGGAGTGTCCTGGCGTCAGAAAATGCTGCAAAGAGTCGATAGACGTCGAGAGCCAGATTCTGACCGCAAGCGTGAGAGATGCATTGATTGGGGCTAATTCTGGTGGGGTTCTGGCTGTTGAAGAAGTGGTACGAAGCTTTTCGGCGATCATTGATCGATGCTGGCTGTTGTCGGTTGACTGGATATGTGCGACGACTTGTAGAAGCTCTCGATGTGTTCGCACTGAAAGTTGACTTGCCGCTGCTTCGCACTGTTCTTCGAACCAGTCATCGAAGAATGCCGAAAGCCCGGTATCTCGGCATCGGAAGTCTTGTTCGGTGAGGTTGAGCTGGAAGATTTTATTGATAATGTCTCTTCGCACAGACAATGCAAGAGAGTTTGTGGACGCAAGTGGCCAATCAAGTGGATCCAGCAATGTGTTCACGGTCATGCTTGTGGAAAATAAGCCTTATTATCTTATACAGAGCGATCGTTGCAGGCTTGTCGAGTGCTGACGTTCTTTACTAGGGATCTTCGCTAATCGTTCAGTAGATCTCTATTGAGTAAATGCGTGATCTGAATAGTGCCGGACAACGTATTCACAATTCCGAGTAATGGAGCGCCAGTGACCAGTCCCCACGACTCGAGTGTCGACAAGTGGTGAGGTCTAGCTTCGGCTTGTTGGAGGCAGTGCAGCCTCAGCTCAGCTGCCACAGATTAAGCATCGTTGAACAGTCGTATTTTGCGTGTCAACGGAGGTTGATTGCATGAATTTGGTTCGATAATCAACGACGCTGGTTCAGTGGTGAAGTAGGTGTCTTCTTTTCTTTGGGTGGTCTAAGCCCGCCCTCAGTCCGCCAGGTCGCACGCCGAACGATCAGCCCCACGAAGATCTTGGCCCTTTTATCCCCCAGAATACTGAAGACACTTTCTATTGGGCCGCGGCGGTCACACTGCATCAGCATAGGCTTTTACGTCCAAAACGGCCAAGGCTGTGCAGTACTCTGCAGACGAGCTATGCTCCTTTCGGCGGCATTGGCTGCATGAGGCATCACCCAGGTCACCCCCCTTGTTCAGCCTTGCCTATGTTGCTGTGCTTCTCACTCAAGTCACGGACATAACGCGCGATCTCTCTGGACGATAGAGAGTTCCACTGAGCAAGGTGCTGAGTTCAAGGGCAGGCTGGATAAAGAGTGAGTTGCTTTCCACTCTGAAACAGGGTGATGACGATTTGGCGATGGACTGAATGATCGGTGATGGCCCGCTGACAAGACGGCAAAGCTAAATGGTACCAGTGGCATGGTCAAATGGCATGAGAAAAAGCAGCAGAAGGGTTTCCATACGGTTCGCAAAGCAGATCAGCACCCACTGATGCGAACGCATGGGATATCCTCCCCTAGACGTTTGGATGGATATTCTCATACCACTATACAATCGCCCCTCAGGACCAAGTTTTTCCTCGAAGCTCATAGGTCTTTCTGGCATGAAACAGATAGATCCTCCACCCACTGCTCCCTGCAACATGCTCTTTGGTAGCAGAACAATACCCTGGGACTTTCCCGAAAAGTCTGTGGGACAGCTATGTACTATCAATATCAGAGGTACTCAGTGCTGGGAGGCTCTGGGCCCGGCTGGCGACGCTATGAAAGAGCTTTACCCGCACATCAAGCAATTGCTAGAGAAAAACCAAGAATTACTGGAACAACACGAGGATAAGCCAAGGATTATTGGCTTCAATTTGTGGATGGAAGGGAAAAGTCCCAGCACTTCGCAACCGGTCATCGTATTCAGCTCGAAAAGCTGGCGACAAAGAACCCGGGCCAAAGAGCTGCTAAAGCAGAGCGGGCTACTTAACGGTTACCCAGGTATCAAGATCAAGACGTTAGACAGGATGCCCGCCATCTATCGAACTCAAGGGCAAGAACAAGAGCAAGGCCGCATCTATCCTAACCCTCAGTATGCTCTCACAGTTCATGAGGATCCCTACGTATACATCCACCGTGATTATGACGTCGCTTGTGGGGCGTCTATCTCTTTCGGCAATATCAGACCTGCTACGTTGGCGGGCCTTGTAAGCGTCGGTGGGGTCTGTTACGGGTTGACAGCACAGCATGGTCGGTACAAGCCCCAGGAGCCTCTTGGGCCCGTCGCTAGGAGCGACGAGATATTGGCATTTGATGAAGACTCAGACGAAGGAGATTACCAAGATGCTGAGATTACCGATAGAGGTGAAATCACTTTGTAAAGGCTGTGATGCAATGTAGCTGACTTGCATGGCGAAGCGAACGAGCCTAATCCGTCCATAGAGATCAACACCGCTACGCCATCGTTTCGCCACAATCAACGAACCTCCCAGCGGACGCAAGCGGCCTCGCTCCCAACTAACTCGTCAATCGCCTTACCAATTGAAAGCTCGATGAGGTCGTCGGATCACGACTCACATTTGGAGGCCCCAGGGATGAACGACTTGAAAACGTTGGAGCCAGGCATCATGATAGCAGAAGTCTCTGAGGATAGCCCGCCAAATGATCTAGATTACGAGCTATTGCGACTTTATAATATAGGGCTTAAGATAAATCGCATCGCGATACCCGGGAATGGAAAATTGGGTGGGATCTACCCGCAGCGGATCGCGACCGCCGTCGCAGAATGTGAGGTGCTCGCTGCCACTGGGACTACAGGTACAGTTAAAGGGAACATGATGAGCAACGCTTATTATATTCGATTGGAATACTCCAGCACTTACCAAGAGTTGTGGGCCGTGAAATTGGAACGGGAAACGAGTAGGTTGGCTCTTGCCTTTTTTGGATAGGTCTTGCTGACAAAGTATCATGAAGTGCTCGGAGACTGCGGGTCTTGGGTTACTAACGCACAAAACGGCGATATCTTTGGGCACATTGTGGCGGGCGATGTAGCGTCTGGATTGGCCTACATTATACCCGCGTATAAGGTCTTTGATGATATAGAGTTGCGTTTTGGATCACGACCTGTTCTTCCGACACAAACAATCATCAATGAACTCCGAGCTTCTGAGCTTACACAAGAGCTTAATGATAGCCTGGCTTCGACAGAGATATATGAGGGCCCTTACCAGCTCCGGCAGCGTTCCCAGCAGGCAAGTACGGAGCTGGCACAGCGCTCAGATGAGATGTACGGCATAGCCGGTCACCACACTAAAGGTAGCTCTTCAAGCTCCAGACACTCTCGTGCTCTCAAGGAGCCAATTCAAGCTCCTCCACCTCCGAGTCTGTCCTTTATCGTCAAAATACAAGATATACGACCGAATTACACTGTCCAACCGAACCGCTCGACGGAGGACAAGAACGGTTTTTTCCTACCCCCAGATCGAAAGGCGGCTTTAGATAAGGGCAATGCCACGTACTTCAGATGGCAGCATGGCAGGATGTCCACTTTCTCAGATGTGTCCGACCTCACACAATACAGTGCAGCTACAATTTTCAGTCAAAAAGATGATACGGACCGTCTGCTTGGAGTCGATTTCGACGCTCTAACCAGAGATGTTGCCTCTTACTATTCAGATTGGAGAGATCTGAGTTTCGATCACCTTCCCAAACAAGATACCAGTGCCACCTATTCATCTATCAATCTTTTTGGAGAGGAAAAGCATCTTGCAGCCGGTGGATCCCCTGAGTGGATGGACCAGTTGTTGCCTTATGAATACAATTATCAACGCACAACTCCCAAAGGCTATCCCATGCCTTCTACAACTACGTCGGCAGGCCTGATAGGCAGTTTGCCGATTCTTATTGGCTTGGCAGCGTTCTCTGCGCCGAAAGAGAGTCTCACAGCGGTCCTGACTAGCTCGATCAAGCCAAAAGCTTGGAGAAGACACAATCTACCGACTGGCCGTACTCCGGAGCGAGGCATGGTAGTAACAATACACTACGATCCGATGAATCCGAAATTATCCACCAAAGACATCCTAGATCGGCTACAAAACGGGCAATGGGGACCCTTCTACGCCTGAAAATGGTGCTAGGGGAAATACGCGTCGACTGTCCGTGCGCGTGTGACGAGCTATGGGATCGAAGAGGTAAGAAGGGTTTTCCCAAAAGCAAGGACATCCTTTTCGATAGGCCTGGGCGGTCTTCGTTGAGACCCATCACTACAGAGGCTGGAGCAAAAAGTCCTCGCAATGCTAAGATCGGTTTTGCAGGGGTATTTTGGGACTCGACTTAAGTCATTCCAGTGACGTCCTTTAGGTGGTATTCCGGGCGACATCCAATGAAATACACCAGTGGCGTTTCTGGCGTGAGCAACTTTCCTTAGAAAATGACTCAGCCCTCTTCGTCTGAGGGTATATATAAATGTCTCAAGCTCATCAAGTACCATCACGACTCCTCTTACAAGGCCAAGTATCACACATCTTCATCTATTCGATCAACAGTAGAGCTCTATCAACCCTTTTCACTTCCTTATCAAGCCATTATGAAGTGCGGCCCACCAGCAAAGGCCAAAGAGCTGGAGGGAATCTACAGCGGCTGCATGAATTATCCTGTTGAGCACCTGCGCCCCTATTTGAATGTATAAAGAGTTCTGAGTTCTGTTTGAGCAACATCTGCTCCAACAAGATGTCTCGTGGTTCAATCCCCTGACAGAAAGGCGTAATGCTGACTCCAAGAATATCCAGTTACTTGCGGGTCAAAATTGCAATGTATCTCCAGCCACCAAGGAGATCCTCGACCTACTGGCACGACAAGCCAAAATCGCATTAGACCATGGCCGGAAAGACTACGATCGTGCCGCATTTCTGAAAGAGGTAGAGGATATTGAGGCGATAAAAGGGTACATGAGGAAACGAGAAGCAGATGGAAAGATGCTTCAACGTTATGACGTTTTCAGCAAAATGGGCGATTACGCGAGTGTTCTCTGCCATCAACTGAAACAGGTGAAGGGGGTAAGCTTCAAAGAGATGTTCTGGATACAGATTGTGGAGAAGCTTGATGCAGAAATGTAAGCTGACTCTATGCACCACTAGACCCCCCACATCACGATTCAACATCATGACGATTGAACGCTTTCGCTGACTGGGATGGAAAAAGTGCCGACCATACACAATGGCTGAACGATGGGAGCATTGGTGACGAGCCAGCAAAGCCTCTGCACAGAGAGCTAGAGCGAACGATGAGAGTTGTTGAAGAAGAGGATTACGAACAAGGCTTCTGGGAGATACGGCAGTACGCTTGTCGTAATCGGTTGATGCATTGTAGCATTCTTGACGAACGAGTATGCGGCAAATACGAAGAGGTTAGTAAAGGTTCTTCCCCAAGCATGTTACAAAGCTCGATTCTTAAACGCAGAGACGGAATACTGACATTGGAAAAACAGGTACTCCAGCATATCCAAGCCGACTTAGAGAGTCTTGATAGAAGCCTACCAGCGGACCAATTGGCAAATGTTGACAAATATCGAACAATGATATCGCGTTTTAGGAACCGATGGTTCGTCCCTAAGTCCGTAGACAGGAGGAACCAGGTTACCTGGAAGCCGAACGCGGAGGCCAAGAAGCATTTAGAGGAGCTCAAGGGTCCCAAGGTATACGACCACTCGGAGAACGATATCGGCCAGTTACACAAGACCATCTCTGAGCTCACGAAGGAGCTGAAGGAAGTCAAGGACATCATGAAGTCCAATGAGAAGATGGTCAGCTCTACGAGGCGGATCGCGTTAGCATCCCTTAAAGTAGCAGCCAATGCGATACCGAGTCTTGCAGTGATTGACGACTTGACGCCTTGACGACTTGCCGATTCGTGGATCGACGACTCGCTTCTGGATCCTATCGAGGTGATGGCGAAGAGAGCGCAATCGCACGACCAATCCGAGAACGACATTGGACAACTGCACAAGACCATCTCTGAGCTCACCAAAGAGCTCAAAGATATCAAAGAGATCATCAAGTCCAACGAGAAGATGGTCAATTCGACCAGGCGGGTCGCCTTAGCGTCTCTTGACATAGCAGCCAATGCGACCCAGAAGCCGAATGAGGAGCAAAAGCGAGTGCTTGAGGAGCACGAGGTATATACGCCGATGATCAAGCGAAGAGGGATGGAGCAAGACGCCAGCGAGAACGTGAGTGCGCTCGAGACTTTTGGCGCAATAGATTGCGATGACTTGTTCTGAGCAAGGGAGGAGCGGGCCCCGGTATCATTCTCGACTAGCACCAATTCTCCATTCGTTACCAAGAAAGAGTTTATATGAGGAAAGCTGCGTCTATCGTAATCGTACGTTTACGGGTGCAGTATCAGCTTACTCGTCTTGACGAGTAACGCTTCGACGCTTGGTCTTGTACATAGACTTGGATAAAAGTAGCACTATTAGACCACCAATGCTGGCGTGATGTGTTCCGAGCACCATCACCACCTTATGACTCATGAATCAGTCCTCAAACAGTCAATTACTGCAGTGCCTTATCTCCTTAGTCTGAAGAGCATCGTCAAACGTTCACGAACTCGAAGCATCGAGTGTTACCCCTAACCGGCGGCAAAGCGACCAAACATCGACTAGTGGCCCCGCAGCCGCCGTTTGCTTTGTTTGCTTGGCGCTACACCACATGGGTGCCTACTACAGCTCCTCCTTCGGTGCTCTTGCAACTTGGCGAGTCGCTATCATTGCAATAACCGGCACAGTGCTTCGATCGTGGACTAATGATTGCAGACTTCCTAACGCGATCAACACAAGCAAGGCAACAACTAGGGGCCTGTCGCAAGGGAGGACGTCATCTGCATGCGTTACGATGTTTTGGGTCCAATGATTTCCGGGGCCCTGCCTGTACGCCTGGCGCCTATTTCATCGCTTTCTGCGCTATGACGTCGGGGGCTGACTGTATTGAGGCTGAAACGCGTAGCCTTGTTGCGTAAGGTCGTTTTCAGTCACATACGAGGCCGAGCCCGATTCAGCTCATCACGGAAACCCCAACTACTCAGAAAACTCTATCTCGGCGACTCGAGCATGTCGAACCCAAGCCGGATGTCTCTGGCATCGGTGTTCTCATCGGTTTCCTGGTGACCGCCTACTTGACATTTACCTTCGTCGTTGTCTACTATTTAACGGGCTGTATTGAAGGGATCTTTACCAACGAAATCGACAGAATGGTTCTTGCCAAGCTTTCGCTCAGAAAGTATTCCAAATCCGCACGACGATTGGAATTGACACTCCGTCGCGCCGTTCTCATTTTCAGTGACCAGCAGGTCGTTACAGGCATTGCTTTGCTAAGCAGTGGCTACGCACAGCTGAAATCCGGCATTGTCATCTACCATTGGCAAATCCTCGTCTATGTTGCCTGGTTCTCCTCAATCACTCATCTTGCCACTTTGACCGTACTGCGACAATATTTTCGAGACAATCATGCTGCTCGTCGTTGGAGATTTGTCCTTATGCTTGTCACAGTTACAATGCTTGGAGTTGCCCTTTTACCAACCGGAGATGCTTTATGGCTTACAGGTGTATGGCTTGCAGGTGAAGATGCAGCCAACGTACGAGGTGTTCCTACTCTTTGTTATTTCCAGCGTCTAGTCTCCTGGACTCCGCACCAGAGGTATACTATCGATCTTGGTTCGACCTATCCTATGATTATATCGCTCTTTGTTCTAATTTCGGGATATCTGATGAGACTTATTAAGCTCTCCGAGAACGCTACAGCTTTCTGTAGACGTTGGATACGAACGAAACCAAGCCACAAAATTGGCAGTCTGCGGGACAGTGCTTTCAAACGTGTTGCAAGGCCAATTCCGAAGATTCTCAACAGTCATTGGGTCTCAGCATATATATTCCTGGAAGCGCTACACATATTCTTGCGAGCCTTGCTTGACATCTTCGAGTCTGTGTTATGGGAGATTCTTTGGCTTGCCTTTGCCCTTGCTTGGGGAACTCGTAACCTCTTTAACACTCGAGCTTACAGTGGCGACAATACGGAGAACACGTGGGGCTTTGGGCAATTATTCCCCGTTCTGTTGTTAGTGTTGCCTCTTCTAAGCATCGTGGAAACCTACCACGAGAAGGACTTGTCTCGTCTCCCAGAAAATGGAAGTGCTGCTAGTGGCGGCCACGTCCACGGCAAAAACGATGATCAGCTAAGGCTGTTGCGCGTCGGCCAATGGGGCCCGAAAGTAGCGTCGACAGAACAAACGAGTGCCGATTCACGAGACGATCATTTGACCATCAGAAGGACGGGAACCGATATCCAGACCGAGGAAGAACAATTAGATAGTATTTTTCCTAGAGTGTCACGGCACTCTGATTCACCAGCGGAAACCCAAAACATTCCGCTTCCGACTCCGGGTAACGGTTCTCCTTCGAGAAATATCGGGCCAGATCAAGACACCGGGTGTTATGAGTTCGAATGGGTGTGGATTTTGATACTAATGCTAATCGCCAGCGGCTCTACGTTCGTTGTCTTTGCACTGACTATCTTCGCGAATTTCATAGCAGTCTGGCCGACTATCATTATGGCCGTTATTTTTATGCTCACGTTCTGCTTCTGGTTTACTGCCGCTTTCGTTGCGCTGTCATACTTCCATAGACCACTCGGAAAGATATTTGAGACATATCTAAGAATCAGTCCTCAAAAACAACACACACTCCTTAGGATTCTCGCTTGGCTTTGCCTTCCTTTAATTGTGGCTACGGTGACTATCATTCTGCTACTAAGTTTCGGGCTGCTGCTAGGGTACTGAGCTGGCGAACAATACCGATTGGTGAAAGATAATTTTTTTTCTGATGGACAGACCTCCGCCAAGGAAGCTCTCCCACCAGAGAAATCTGCGCCAGAAGTGAAAGTAGCCGGTAGTGTCTTCTGACCTAAGTTTCATAACGGCTGGACGACCATTGACTTGCTCAACGGTATTCGGCGAACCCACGACGAGTCTGATTTCATACAGAGTGTCCCCGAAATCGGAGTCAGATCCACCCTAGCTATCGACAGTCGCAATACTTCTATCGACGATAGGCTCCATAGCTCACTCACCGTTGACGAGAGAGGTATATATCGCTTATGCGCATCCTGCCGGGTAGGCAAACCCTATAGGCAAACCAGAGCTCGCTGGGAGCATTCACCACGTCAAGTTCGCTGCGATATATGTGAGGATGCATCTAGCGACCACTGAAGCTGTCTTCTCAACATGTGAATCTGTTGTTGATGCTCTGAAAGCCTCCTCCTCAGCGACAAATATCGCGGAGTTTCAACAATCGCTCAACGCTTTCACGTATCAACTGATTACCTGATCCCCCCAACAATATCACTCCGAGACATCACGCACGCGCTCCTTAAGGAAAAGCTCTGACAGAAGCCATTCCG
>JAABUJ010003757.1_pt1 | contig 16678 bp, 18 predicted proteins | sample 5559131 | NCBI WGS metagenome assembly JAABUJ01 (sample SAMN10711875, study PRJNA513366) | rock metagenome | isolation source: Antarctica rocks | place: Antarctica: Victoria Land, Mt New Zealand nord | collected 2016-01-07 | reverse complement strand
TTTTTGCAAAGGTGCATGTTAGAAACACACATTAGTAAGCATGTGTATGTGCTTACTAAGTGCATACACATGCTTACTAAGACTATATATAACTCACAAAAAACCTGTAACTCTATATGAGTCAGGTCAGGTTAACCTGCACCTGACTTAGCTAAATAAAAGTTAGCTCAACTCAACTCAATACCTGAACTCAACTCTGATTTATGTGATCTATAGACAACTCATGCACTCAGTCTAAGTAAAAGAAGCAGCTAAAGTACTTTAAGACAGTACAGCATTGAGTGTGAATTCAGAGTAGTTAATGAGTGTTTTTATTCTTTTTTATTGATCAGTAAAGTCTTCTTTCTTCAGATATGCAGCAATGTCTAAGATAGATAGATTAATTTCATTAATTTTTTTTTTCTTTTCTTTTTAAATTGAGATGAAAAGTCTAATGTATTAGTAGAATGTATTCTCTTATTGATGAATTAATCTTATTCAATAATGAAAGATATAAAGTCTGATGCTTTTACTATGTTGATGAGTTAATTCAGTTCAGTGATGAGAAATATAAAATTTAATGTTCTTATTACATTGATGAAAATAATCTTTACACTCAGTTTTCTCTGTTCTGATGATGTATTTCTAAAATGAAAGTCAGCATCATATCTCTTCATTACTTACTTTACTTATATAATGCAGAAAGAAAATGTAAAAAGTGTAATACAAGAAGTAAGATGTTTTGTAGAAAGAAAATGTAAAAAGTATTGTATTAAAGATAAATGAATTTGTTAAGTCTCTATATTATCATTTGTTTATATGAATGCTGTGTTTTTGTTATTAGTGAATTTGTAGATAACTAAGATCAATTCAAATTAAGCTGCACAATTATTTAGATTTATTAATTTATGATCATTTCTTCTTAATCTATCTTCTGAGAAATTCAAAGCAATAAATACAATTTGTAAAGTGTAATATCTCAATTATGTTAATTGCAATTTCTTTATTAAGTATAGATCTTCTCACAGTAAAGAAACTGACATTAAAATTATGTTATATAGCATGATAAAGTCACAACAAAAGTTAAAGTTACAAAAAAATATTAAGCAGACTTTAAAGCTTGTGAATCTGACAACATAAGATTCATTAAAGAGAACAGAATATGAATTATAGATGAAGATGTATAAGACAAAATTAAGCTTATGAAATAAAAGCAAAGAATGAGCTGTCAAGCATGATATCTTTAAAGAAGAAAATTGAATCATTAATAAAAAAAATTTTTTAAATCAGTTTCTGCACAAAAAGAGTTAAGTAAGTCACATAATTGCATTATTAAATTAAATTAAAACACTCAATTTTAATGCTCTCTGATCAGCTCATGCAATGCAGCAACAGCAGTATTGATAGAAGCTGCATTTTTTTATTTTAAATTTAAAATTCTTCTCATTACTGATTGAAGAGATTTCTAATCAGTATAATGATAGCTTGAAGTGAAATCAGTTAGTCATTATAGATTTGTAGAAGACAAATGAGACATATTTTTATACATTTTTTGAAAATATAAATTCTTATATATTAAGAATCTCTTTCATGACTTATTTATGATATAGTTGCTGAGCTACATAAGAAAGAAAATCTGATAATATCAGAGAAATTGTAAAAGATGAAAGCAATCTTTTATATGTTGCAGACTTATTAAAAAAATAAAGTGTATTAATTAATGTATTTTTGCTCTGTAGAGAATGAGTGATCTGATAATTAAGTTAATAATGCTTATATATAATGCTTTTAAAGCAGATATGTAGTTAAACAAGAAGAATTGTGCACAATATTAATTAAAAATGTTGCAATAGTAGCTGCTGTCAATATAAAGCTGCTTAATAACAGAAATTAATTAATTCTGATTTAATCTAAGTTGTCAAAAATAGTTTAATTTAATTCTGTCTGAAATCTGATTCTGCACAGAATCAAGTCAGATTGCAAAGTAGAGCCTGATGAATCAAGTTAGATTCTAAAATCTGAGCTTGACTTAACCTGATGATCATTCTAGTTCTAGATGCTCTAGGTAATATCTAATGATGACAACTGATACTACTCACATGCAGTCATGCTTTGATCTTCATGATTGACATTACAATACTTTGTCATCTCTTACTATCTAGACATATATAGCTAACATAAGGTAGGTAAGAATCTTACCATAACCTCTCTTTTTAGTTTAAGACTGTTACAATCACATACACTCACATGCACTACCTATATATTCACTTAGACTCTTAGTGATAGAGTTATTGAGTGTTCTTGTAAATTCAGAAAGCAGAATTTGCATGTCAGAAAGCTTTATTTACAATCAAGACTTACAGCACAATGTTAGGCTGGCGCTTGAGCTTGCTGAAACAAATAACTCTAGAACTGTTGATGTGCTGTGTGCTTCAATGCAATGTGCATCACACTTTATAGAATCAACACTGAGCACTGACATGCTTGAATTTCACACTGGCAAGATAAGCCTCAAACTTGAGCAAATACTGAATTCTGCTTGAATGAAGATTCTGTAAATGGTGCATCAATATGGTGACATAGAGTTATGTGCCTCAACTCTCCACAAGGCTGTGCCCATGTTTGCAGCCATCAATTTTCTTCAACTCAAGTCTAACACAGATAAGGGTCAAGCTCTGAAGCAACTTGATGATGCTTGCAGAGACATAATTAGATATTTTCTGAAGCCTAAGCACAAAGAAATCATGGCATTGGCCATTCTCTATGATGTTGAGGACATCTTAAATGCTGACCAAACCACCATCAGCAACTCATTCAATTATCATGCTAAGCTTTTCACAGCATTTCAAATGCATAATTCTGAACTGAAGGTCGCATCAAAGAGGTCTGAAAAGTACAAGCGCTGTGACTATTTCTCGATGCAAATTACTATGTTTGATAGTCACAAGAAACTCACCCTGACTGGGTGTGGCTATGCAATGGTATGTGCCTCAAAAGTGTGAAAGAAAGCTTCACCAGATATCATTTTATGCTCAGGATTTTCCAGTGCAGTGTGGAATAAGATCTTATGTGTTGTTCACAGAGTAGAGATGTGCAGTCCAAGCACTGATGATGCAGATGAGCTGCACAGTGCAATCTTAAGCATAAAGTCCAACAAGAGAGATTCTGCAGGTTGTAACTTGCTGAGTATTGCTCAGCAATGTCAAACATTATTGAATGTCAAGAAATTGGTTGATGAATTTGTGTCAACACACAAAAGACATGAAATTGTGCAAGCTGCAGAGGCTGCACTGAAGTTGAGTCAGTGTGATTGCACAGCTGTTGTGATGTGGCTTGAGAGTTGGATGGTGCATAGTTTGCTCAAGTTGAAACCATGGCATGATGGACAAGCTAGTCTCTTTGAACTCATCATTGACTGGGCACACTGTCATGGGCCGCATGGCAAGAATATGCAAAGATTTCTACAGTGCAATGGCCTTGCCATAGACATCAATAACTGAAACAATTATTGTCCATCTGCACTGCGTGAGGAAGCAATTGCCATTGGTGCCTGCCCAAAGCCTGCAACACTCATTCCTAATAGTCTGTGTTGCACAAACACTATCTCAGCCAGCAGGGATGAGTTTCATGATATCTGCTTTCTGGATGCCGGTCAGTTAGTCACTTGGGCATTGGGCCACTTCACACACTGGGATAGCAGCACTGGTTCACAAATAAAACGGATTTCGTTCCGTGAATCAAGGTACAGCAATTGTGAGTTTTCAACTCATAATTGCATTTTGAGTAGTAGCTTGCTGGCAAGTGCAAACCCCAATGGCAAGTTACGTTCTCAGCCAAATCTCTGAAGCCTCAGAAATGGTACCTTTGTTACACGCTTGAAACCAACAAGTGAGGATCCCAAGGCGCTGAAGCTGTGCGCACAAGCGTATCAATACATAGTAAGTGGCTTGGAGAGTGGCCAAAACAATAGCTTTCGCATAGGTGTCTGGGGTAAATGCACATTTCAAGATGACTATGAGTATCTACATAATTTTCGACCAGAATACTACTGCAGTGATATTGTTGCAATGGGCAACTGGTTGTTCACATGCAGAAGCACGTCTGAGAAAGATAATCTGAAAAGTGTGACAATTGATGAGAGAAATCTTGATATGAACACCTTATTGAGAACATGGACAGCAAATATAAATTGCAGCTCAATAGTCAAATTATGAGTGACAACAAAATTCATCACACTTACAACTCAAAGACCAGAAAGAATATATGTCTATGATCACAATGCATTTAGCAATAAACCTATACAGATACTGTCACATAAAAGAGCCTATCATTTTGCTATCTCTGGTCAATATCTTGTGAGTGTTGCTGATGACTGCTTTAAAGTGTGAGATCTGTGTTCTGGTGATGTGATACAGTCTGTTCATAATTCTAGAAAAGATTGTATGGGATCCTTCAACAGTGTAGGGTTTGAGAACCACACAGTTGTGATAGTAAACAGAGAAAATGATCTGCAGTTTTGAACCTCAAAATAGCTAATTTGCTGGTTTCAGAAATGGCATATTAATGTTTTTAATAGAGAACTTTTGCAAAGTGTAAATTTTTATTTGCACTTCTGACATAGGTTTAGCTCAGATTCAAAGTGTTAGTCATTTACACAAAGTGAAAATGGCTAACACTTTGATTCTTGTTTTGCCTGCAGTTTATACTTTTTACACTTCATTTACAGTTGATGGACCCTGAACTGATTACTTTTGAAAGATAATTACACACTAGTATTGTAAATTCTGAAGTGCAAAAAATTATTTGCACTTTGCAAAAGTTCTCTAATGTGAGCAGGCAGTTCCTTACCTAGTGATTAAGATGTAGTTCAACTCATTAATTGTTACATACTTTTCCATTTGCTTTGCAAGAGCTCAATAGCAATCTTGCTTTGCCTCTAAGAAATGCAAATAGCAAAATGACTCATTGTCACATAAGCTATTCTAAGATCATGCTGAAGTAGTAGGTGAGTACATAATTGACAATGAAAATCTACACATCACTGAATTCTGTGCGCTGTAATGTAAATACAGAACTGTAACTGCCAGAATATGTTTTCAGTATTAACTTAAAGGTGAGCATCCTGACTAATAAAAACCACCCACACCAAAGAGAGTAAATTAAACCATTTGTTCTTTCAGGCAATATTGCTCTCATGCTTCTACTCATCTTGTTTTACAATACCTGTGTATTGAAAATGTCATGTCTACATCACTGCCAAAGTCAGATGTTCAATATTCAGTAGGGCAGCTTGTTGCTCACTACAAAACTCTGAAGAAGAAGATCAAACTTCATCTGTAACTTTAAGCTGAATACACTCTTCAAGAGTGACAGATCATTGTTAGATGCACTTTATTGAAGATAAATTTGAAATACTTATATTTTCACACTCATCTGTCAATCATGCTCTAAAAGAAAGTCACTGACAGACTGAATGCTTTGTGATATGCTTTTTATTCTGAGTGAAAAGATCACTGTTATATGATTGCAATACAAGAAATCAATCTTGCAGTGATTAAGCAACAACTTGTCAGAATCACAAAACAAAGACAAAGCAGATTGAAGTCAATCAGTGAGAAGTCTTGCAGATATGAGAATCTTAAATTTCTCAGATTGAGTCTGCTGAATACACAGAGTCTGAAAATCAGTCAATATCATCACAACAACATACATAAAGTGAATGTGTTAAATGATGCATTGTGTCTCTTTACATCCATTAGTGAGAGTCTAGCAGCTATTATGTGTATAACTGAAAAGGTTTCTTCTGGTCTAAGTTTAGTTCTGTATGGCTTAGGTGTGACAATTTATATATACTTCCTTGAAGTGAAGATACACCATGAACTGAGGTTCATGGCGGACTCAGGGGTGACCAGTACCACCAGCATATGAGTCATGATGTTGACAGCCCATGTGGTGCTCTGCAGGTCGGCATCCTGCAACTGGGTGGTGAGCTTGTCTTGCAGGGCGACAAAGAAGACAACCACAAGAGTGACTTTGTTGCATCATTTCATGGTGAGAACAATCATGAGAAGGGTCTTGCCTTCATTGATGATGATGATTGGTGATCATGTTGTGATGGTTGGCTGCAATGCAGGCAGTCACAAGCTCCTGCTTCTTGCTCTTGAACACCACATCGTCCCCACAGAGTGCACAGAGTATAGTCAGGATCTTCACTGAACACACAGATAGTGCCATGTCTTCTTTGCAACACAACTGCTTCTGAACTTGGCCGGAGGGTTCATCAAGCACTGAGGTGACCGCTTCTGTGGCGAAGGTGGACCATCAGTGACCAGCATGGGAGCAACTGACAGTGAGCTCAACCACCATCAGGCCTGGTTTGGCCGAGGAATTCTTCGTTGAGCCGGAGCTGACCAGGGTGGAGGGGATGGTGGATGGGAGGCAAACAGTTTGGAATTTGACCACAGTCAGGGGTCTGACCGCGGATAGGGATGGTTCTGGTTCGGTGTCCTCGGTTACCAAGGTCACCTCGGTGGACCCGTCATCTTCAGTCAGCACGGAATCAAGACGGAGCTTGACCACGGTCATGGCTGATGTGAACTGCTTGGGGGGGATGGTGACTGTGGTCACAAGGGTGTGATTCGCGGCCCAATCATTTGCAGTGCGGGGTTGGGCAGCCTGGTGGGTCCGGCCTCGTCCATGGCCTGCGGCATCGCGCTCAGGAGTGGCCTGTCCCGACATTTGACAGCCAAAGACTTAGGCACGCTCTTGGTGACGTCAAAACCTTCACTGAGTCTCAGCAGATCATGCCACAGGCGACACATCTGACTGAATGTGCAGAGAGTCTGAGTGAAGGTCCCCTGCAGCATGTCCACTGAGAGGGTGTAGTGGTGGTTTTCGCCGTCCCGGGTGTGGCCGGCCTGCAGGGTGTGAGCCATGAATTTGTTGTCCTTCAGCAAGCGGCTGAACGCGTTCTGTAACAGCTCCTGGTCCATGGCGATGCCGATGTTGCACCACAACAACAACGACAACAATGTCAGCCGGACACCCAGCACCTTGGTGGACTCGCGGCCCAAGATGTCACTGACGTGATGGATCTCCCTTGGTTTGTTGTTGGCATCAGACCACACATGATTGATGATGATTGTCTCTGATGGTGTGATCCCATCAAGTTGGAACATCTGCATGAACGGCAGGACATCGGCATCATAGGCAATGTAGAGGTGGAACGGCGCCGGGAATATGTAGTGGGAAATCACCTTGGGACGTTCCGTCATTGACTGTGATTTGTTGTACTCAGCCAACGCAATGATGCAATCATTGTGTATGAAGAAGTTGCGCATGCTCTTAGAGTGTTCCCTTTTTGTGAAGACCTGTGCTGCTGCGTAAACGCAAAGAAATTGGCTGTGATACTGTTCTTGACCCAAGGTAAGTACTATTCCCATCTGAGCGACGTTTCTGTCGTGCGACATCCTTGCGTTTACGACGCTGTCGTGCTCTCACTGTAGAGAAGTCTGGGGAGTTCGGGGTCGCAAAGAGATTTTGCGATTGCGAATACGACTTCTTCTGTTCCCAGACCGAAATCTCATCTGTAACCTTGTGATGTCTTTGTTGTGTTGAGCCCTTGCACACCTTCTTGGCCGTCAACCGTTGTGTTCTTGGATTGTCATTTCTGAAAGTCACATAGCCATTGTATGGTCTCTGGGCAACGGCGCAGGCTTGAGACGGGGACGGCGGCTTTCGCTCTGCCACGTGTGCATTCTGGTGTCGGTATTTGTTCTTCTGTTGGCGGCGCCCGGTAGAGCGTGTATCATTTGTCTTATTGATACTCGCATTCAAATTTGGGTTGCTCGCAATGGCCCCCGACAGTGGCCGATCTGTCCCTTTCCCTCGCTGTGTGTTACTTCTAGTGACTCTGGCGCTGCGACGCTCTATGGGCGCCGACGACTTCCGTGCTCTTGTCTTTGGTCTGAAGGTATTTAGAGCCTCAGGAGGGGATTCTCCGCCTTCTAGAGACTCAAGAGGGGTCTCTCCACCTTCTAGATGTGTACATTTCCATCGCTCCCAAAACTCTTTCTTCAGCTTTTCATATTCAGCCTCATAATAATTCTTTTGGCTCCACCAATATTCAGGGTCCGTCGCAGAGTCCCCATGGTCTTCAGCTTCCAACAAGGCCTTGCCGGCAGGGAAAGTGGCCAAGTCTCTGGCTCTCGAGTCTGCGGAGCGTTTGGCGCGTTCAAGTTTCGTCCTCTCTAGCTCGACCTTAAGTTGAGCACTGTAGAGTTTCTTTTTGCTCCTCCAGTAGTCCGGATCCGTGATAGAATCTCCGTGATCCACAACCTCAGGTGGAGGTTTTTGAAAATTCTCTAGGCTCCACCAGTAGTCGCCATCTTTGATCAAAATCCCGTGATCTTCAGCCTCTAATAAAGCCTTGCCAGCAGGGAAATCGGCTAGCATTCGAGCTACATTTCCTGCTTCACACTTGGCGCGATCGAGTTCGGTATTCCAGGGCAGACCTGAATAGGCCACTCTTGGTGTCACTGACCTACTCGCCCGATGATAATCCTCCTTCATGAGTTCCTCATGCTCCAATCTGTAAAATTCTGCTCTGGCGAACCAAAATGAATAGTCGGAGGCATGTTCACCAGGGTCTTCAGCGTCCAATATGATTCTGCCGCCGTGGTAGTGGGCCAGGGGTCGCGCATATCGTTCAGCGCATTTTTTGGCAGATTCGAGGGCGTGCTCCCTCTTGTACCGCTGGACACTTTCTGATACCGGGTCCCTGTCCATCCAGTCCCAGTACAACTCTTGCATAGCTTCTCCTCTGTCCCGAGGCTTGTGATTCCATTTTAAGCGAAGATTCACGTGTATCAGATCCGCAAAGTAAGAATGACAAGTCTCGTTTACGAAAGAAGATGCGGCCATAAGGGATGGTTTGATGAGAGGAGGGAGAGAAGATGATGTTGTAGATAGAACCTTTGGAAGCGAGCTGAGTTGACTAAGCAAGTGTTAGCGCCACAGATGATGCGGGGACAGTAAGGTATGTATCAGGATTGAGAGCCTACCAATGCATTATTGCCTTATGATGGAGCCCCCTTCCTCTCATTCTTTCTTTCCATCTGAAATCAGAGCAATCTTACTATCATTCCTTATTTTGTCCTTGAAATCCTGCCTTATGATGGCCGAATTTGACTATGCAAACACCATCCTCATCATAAAGCCGGTGGGACCGGACGCTGCAGCATCGCTCCGGTCTGAGCACAACACCAACCGCCTCAAGTCATTTCATTTCGAGGACGGTATCAGTAGCGTTGCCGACTACGACACAACAAGGAGTCGGGAATGCACCCCCTACGTCTCGCGCCCTCCGGAGCTCCAGCTCCATCTACAATTCGACCCGCCACCGAAAGATCCCCCCCAAGGCTTCGATTTAGGGACCGACAAGATAAAGTGCGACGTCCAGCTACTGGAAAACCCAGACCCAGACCCAGACAACAAATACGGCATAAGTAGACAGCATTTTCGCATCGACTTCAACTGGAAATCCGGAATCTTGAGATTGAACAACATGTCGTCAACGAACGGTACTGGGATAACAGCCCCTTCGGTCAATAATGGGTATCAACTGCTTGAGCGTAATAACATGCACATGCTACACCCAGCGGAGCAAACTAAGGTCCATGTTGGCAAACTTGTATTCGAAATCTCTTTCCCCGCTCGAGGCGAACACCAGCATCGATACAACCAAAACTGGGAAATTTTCCGCGCGAAATACAGGATGGGTGTTCCGAATATCGACTCGCTGGATATTCAGCCTACATTGGAGATCACGCCATTTGTGCAGCGCCGAGTAGGCCGTAGAAACGCCTACCTCTTGCATGATGAGATCGGCAGAGGCGAATTCGGAATGGTTTGCAAGGCCAACAATTCTCGTACAGGCAAGCTTTATGCTGCTAAACAATTCACGACGAGAAAACCTGGATGGGATGCCAAAGCTTATATGGAAATCGCAATATCCCAGGATGTCACCCATGTAAGTGTCGGCACTCACCAAGTCCTGTTGGCTTTCACTGACGTACTCACAGGAGCACATCGTGAGCTTTGTTGACTTGATTGATGATGGTGGGGATCCTGTCCTGGTGATGGAATACATACGATTTGGCAATCTCACGGGACAGCAAAGATTATCATTGGAGGAAATGAGAACTGTACTTCGCCAGGCACTACAGGCCCTTGCATATTTACACGACGAGAAGAACATCACCCATCGTGACATCAAACCAGAGAACATTCTTGTACAGTCCCCAACTCCTGAGTTGTTTATCAAATTATGCGATTTTGGTCTATCGACACTATCAAACTTCCTGAAGACCCAGTGTGGGACAGGACTGTATGCTGCCGCAGAGATATACACTGGATCTTACACCAACACTGTGGACATCTGGGCGGTCGGCGTCCTCGGCTACCAGTTTATCCAAGGTCTCCCCGCACCTCCGGAAAATTTGGATTTCAAGAGATGGCCCGAAAAGTGGTCCAAGAAGTGGTCCGAAACTATTCGCCATGCACTGGATCACTCAAGTTGTCAGAGGGGGGGTCCGGCAGCTTCATTACTGAGGAGCATGCTCGAGCCGAATCCTGTGGACCGCCCTTCAGCGAAGGCCTGTCTATCACACCCGTGGATCCAGAGCTCACTGCCATTCCCGCAACTAAGTCTGGAGCAAGCCATTGTAGGGCCAAGGTCTCCAAAAATGATCTCCGAACAGCTGACAGAGATATGGAATCCTCCGAAGCCGTCAAAGGGAGAAACACCAGATCCGATCGTGTCAGGAGTGCTACGGAAACGCTTGCGATCTTCTGAGTCTATCCGTTCGAGGACGCAGCCGTACGTTAGACTTGAGACGGACACCACTCTTAAATCTGCTCGAAACTGTCTTCCGAGTGTGCAAATCATGACGGGACAAACTGGCCAGAAAGCGGTCTTGAAACGAGCAAGAGTCTCTTCCAAGCAAGCCCTGCAAGCCAATGAGGTGCGATGTTTTTGACGGCTGTCGGACTGCAGCATGTGCTGACTGGTCTGGCCCAGGTGACAGAATTTGACGCCTGGCATGTTCAGATGGAAGTCAATGGTCAACGGGTGCTGATGCGAAAAGAAGACGGCTTTCTCAATGCAACCCAGATTATCACGCTTGCGAAATAGAATGATAGCAAGCGCAAGTATATTCTCAAACTAATAAAACAAGAAACCAAGGTAGAAGTGCTTCTGGCTACAGCAGGCATCCCTCATCCACAATCTTGGATCAATCTTCAACATGGACAAATCCTCTGCAGGCATCTTGGGCTGGACCAGAAGTTGCAGCCATTGATTGATTATGGGTGTAAGCTTCAGCGTGAGGACAACTGTGAGACTACGGAACCAATCTACGACTATCTATCAGAGGTATAGCAAATGCCCTTTATCTACATATGGAACTCCTAGAGGCTTACTTCATCTAGAAATCTTCTCACTTCATCACAGTTTCTGTACTCTCAGAGTCTGTATCTGTCCGTAGGTCAGATCTTAGAGTCAATGCTACTCATATATTACGAGTGGCCGGTCAGAACAGATCCAAGATGGCTAAAATCAGGAAAGAGTACAGTACAGCCTTTGACATCGATGTACAAACCTCCAAGTACCATCAGGGCACATATGTCGACTTCTGTGTTGCTATACAACTCTGTCAAAGATATGGTTTGGCTGAGCTGCAGGCGCAACTAAAGGCCCTCAAAATTAGCTTTACGGAGCTGGTTCAAATCCGAATGCCCCGAAGCGACGACAGCATACCCCAGGTCATCACTGAGGTAACGAGCTTTGACTCCAACCATGTCCAGATCATTGTCAAAGGCCAGACCATCCTCCTGCGAAGAGGAGACTGCTTCCTGAACGCAACTCAGATCATAAAGCTAGCTAAGAAAGACAAAAATGAGCGTAAACGTATTCTTGACCAAATGAAGAAGGACACAAAAGTTGACGTTAAAAAGGGTGACGGGAGAAAAGCCATATGTGGCTCTTGGGTGAATCTTCAACACGGGCGAATCCTGTGTAACTCTCTTTGCTTGCAGCGGCAGCTACAGCCGCTTTTAGAGTATGCACAGAGGTTACAGGGTGATAATGTCGAAAGGACTATACTACGAAACCGAAACTCTCTAGCAAGGACAGGAACTCATCCGTTGTTCATCGCAGGCCGCGTACCTCCCAATCCTGCCGGACTAGAATCGCAGATTCATCAGGCGCGTTTGGAAGAGCAGCAGGTTCTCCCAAGAACAGTTCCTGAAAGAACAAACTTCGAAGTGCATCCTAGCAATGCCGTCGGCCAGATCCGGGAGTCAATGAGACCAGACTCGGCCTTGCCACGAGAGTGGAGAGACATTCAACGGACCGAGTCAATGAGACCAGACTCGGCCTTGCCACGAGAGTGGAGAGACATTCAACGGACCGAGTCAAGGGTCCACTTTGACAGTTCTGATCCAGACAATGATATTCAAGTGCTAAATCCAATCTCGGACGCAGCCTCAGAGTCTAGCATCAGCTCAAGTCAACCCTTGATAGAATGGGAAAGCGAGCCCTCATCTGTTCACTTTGGAGCGAAAGCCGCTCCACTACACCACCATACACAGTGTTCACTTGAGGAAACAGAGTCTCATTCACCACTTATCAAGAATTCACACTATTCAGTATGGGAGTCTCAGTCTCAACATTCACATTTGTCGGTGTTCAAGCCGAACTTGATGCTGCCTAGTGGGACAGCGTCACTGTATGAGAGTTTCACTAATATCTGTTGATTTGAGTTTTACTTGTTGTATTGACCCGAATTCAATACAAAGGAAACAATGAAGCTACTGTGGCAATGCAGATGATTGTGTCTTTCTCCTCAACAACACTGCTGAAATTGTCCTCAAAATGAAAAGACATTGACCCCAAGTGTGTCAACATAGACCTTGGTCAGGACTATGGCCCGCAGAAAGGTCACGGCGGGGTATGTCGGTGGGATTTAGTCAGATTGTCATGGGTTTCCTTATGTCATAGCGTGCGTTACCCTGGGCAGCTAGAGTGCATCTACTTTTCCCTAGTGAAGCACTGTGTCTATAGGGAAACGTAAAGATCTCTGTACTTATGTTCGTCGCGCGTCCTAACGGGAGTGCTCTTATTGTGTAGGTAGGTATGACGGCTCCGGGGCAAATATGGGGGTGATTCCAATGTCGCATATGGAGTGTATTAGAGCATCTAGTGCCCAGCTAGGTGAACCCACCTCCCCGTCTCAAAAGTTGCAGCGTCCTTGGTGGCGTCACTAGCTTCTGAGCACAAGCACAGAATTTCGAAACAAGGGGACTTTAAATCTTGGTAGCAAGCGTAAGCAAAGTCTGACAATGGGGGCTCTACACTACCTTTCTGACGTAGTAGGCGTACACATCTCCAAGAGTCCATACCTACCTTTACGGTGCATCGTACAGTATCTCCTCCACTGATGCATCGTCATTAGGCGGTGCACTAAACAATCTTACCGGCGACCTGTAAGCAAGACGGCACAAGGGAAGCTGGGCCACTCCTCTCATAGCTAGATAGTGTACCATTAGGTACTGGCTCGTCGACTTTACTTCCTGCGGATGCTCTGTGGAACATCAGTAAGTGTGAATCGGTCCGTAGAAAGTTGTTCCTATTCGTTTACGCTATGTAGAGTATATATAGGAAATGATGACTAAGACATAAATAGGGGCGCTTAGTAAGAGATGAGTAAGCAATGATATCACATGTGGCTAAGATCTATGTCACGTGACAGGTATGCGAAGTGCCATATGACAAACAAGATGTCTATGTTTGACAAAAAGTATCTTATTTAAGTCTTTCTGCTGACAACAGGCTGAAAACTTTCTGTCAAGTTGTGTCAACAACATGCTGAAAGAGAAGCTTCTGTTGACATTTGACATACTATTGACTGTTTGACATGTCTTCAGCATGACATTGTCATGCTACATATGAACTTGAGATGACTGTTAAAAATTGTTAAAGATCTTTGTTAATTAATAGACTTGCAATAGTGAGGTTTTCAATCAGGTGTAGAGTACTGTTACATCCTGACCAGAGATTCCTCTGGTATAGGGGCTAGGGGTTAGAGCTTGTGATATAAGAGAGTTTCAGGCATGTTGATTTAATCAGTAGCTAGTAGTATGCTAAGTAACAATTGCATTGAATATGTTCATCTTCTTAAGGAAGATGGTCTGTATATATATCAGGCCGCTCACCCTGCTCACTTGTGAGCATCATGAGCCAGCTTGCTCAGCTCATCTGTGAGCACCATGAGCTTATACTGAGTTGTACACCTTCAAGGCATAGTTCACTGAATCTACACATTCAATGAGCCTATTAGGATGATGGCTGTAACAAGTACAGTAATTAAATTAAGTAAAACACTGCCAAAAAATAAAGACACCTGCAACTTTATAGCAAAATTCCATATGATCATATCATAAAACATCTAAAGAACTTTAACTTCCTACAATCTGCGCAGCTGTTAAATCAGAACATTGTGTTTTCCAATCTGCAAAGCTAATGTCAAATACACTATTTCCTCTGTCAGTTACCTCAATGGTCTGATCTTTTGAATCTTTTGAATCTTTCCATAGATACTCTGGGGCTGTACCAGAAGAATCGCGCAAGGTCACAATACCTTTGCACTGGTCACAACATATTGCTGTGTAACATAATCGCCACCCAGTGTTACATCCCGACCGGAGATTCCTCTGGTATAGGGGCTAGGGGTTAGAGCTTGTGATATAAGAGGGTTCCAGGCACGTTGGGTTAACCGGTAGCTAGTAATATGCTAAGTAATGATTGCATTGAACACGCCCATCTCCTTAAGGGAGATGGCTTGTATATATATCAGGCCGCTCACCCTGCTCACTCATGAGCACCGTGAGCCAGCTCGCTCAGCTCACTCGTGAGCACCGTGAGCTTACACTGAGCTGTACACCTTTAAGGCGTAGTTCACTGAACCTACACGTCCAATGAGCCTATTAGGACGGTGGCTGTAACACCATCCTCCCTTCCCAGGCGCTAGTCCTCTAGGGCCTATTTAAACGAAAGTTTCTGCCTTCATAATCCGTAAGCTTTCCATGATGAAGTCATCCAAAACACACAATTGCCTTTGTCTTTATCAATCCATTAGTAAAGACGGTGATCCAGTGTTGACTGCCTGTCTCCACTGTTCCAGTCTCTCAATTCTTTGCATGAAGATGGAGAATCATCCTAAGTGTGCTGAGTGTGTTCGCCGCGGTCGCCCATGTGTTGGTGTGTTGTGGGAATCTCTTGACCATACACGCAATAAACTTGAGTCCGACCTGTCTGTTGCTGAGGAAGAACTGGCACGGGCTCTCGCTAGAGTCGCTCGTCTTCGTAAGACATTAAAACATATGAAAGATAAAGTTGCTGAGAAGGCACTCTGCCTTGCTCGCAAACTTGCCGATGATAATGATGGTGTTTCCGGAGATGAGGACGACCCTGGTCCTTCAAATCTCTTATCCTCAAATTTCTGGGATGGCCTTATCTCTGCAGCCTCCCCTCCTCGAACTGCTGAAGCGTCCTCACACAGTTGAGTAAGTTATTCTTGAGTTCCCATGTGCTTTCCAAAGCATCATACCCTTTCCATCTAACGAGGTAGTGGGCTTCCCCACTAATCATTCTCTTCCCTAGAATGTCCTCTACTTCATATTCAGTTTCGGGTTCAACAGGCGTTGGTGTGGCTTGGAGCAGTATGGACTGGTTGCATTGTTGGAGCATTGATGCGTGGAATACTGGGTGTATTCACATCCCTTGGGGTAAGTCTAACTCATAGCTTAGCCCCTTGATGTTTCTCTTGATCATGAATGGCCCGATGCTCTTGTTCATGAGTTTCTTGCTCTTCTTCTTCGTCCGTATGTTGTCCATTCGTAGGTATACCTTCTCGCCAACCTCAAATGGTTTTACCTCTGTTGTTTGTCCCTTCTGCCCTTCGATTCTCTTCATGAGATCAGTATGCAGTTTCTTGAGCTCTGCAATGTCCAACATCGCTTTCTGGCTCCGAGATCCGTGCGCTCACGGGTCTCTCCAAACCTCTGGGTGATACCCATAGTTTGCTTCAAATGGTGTCTTTCCTGTGGTTTTGTTTTGCACATTGTTGTACATGAACTGTGCCATCGGCAGCAGTCATACCCAATTGTTCTGTTTCGCATTGACATAATGCCACAAGTATGTCTCGACTGTCTGATTCATTCATTCGCTCTGTCCATCTGTCTGTGGGTGGTATGCCATCAACATCTTGTGTTTTATCCTGAGTTCTGCTGTGAGCGTTTCCCAGAACTTGCTCGTGAACAGCTTGTCTCTGTCAGTGATAAACTCCTTTGGTAGCCTGTGATTGCTAACCAATTCCCGCAGTATGGTGTACGCCAATACTGGTGCTGTCGCAGCCTCTCTGAATGGAATGAACATCGTGTACTTTGTCAATCTATCCACTATGGTCAATATGCTGTCGAATCTGACTTCCCATGCCGGGTCCTTTGACTTCAGTAACTTGGTGATAAAGTCCATGGTAACAGACTCCCAGGGCGCATCCGGTGCGTCCAGTCGTGTTACTCCGTCATAACGCTTATCTCTTTGGATCTTATTGCGTCGGCATGAATCGCATCTGGCGAT
>JAABUJ010003756.1_pt1 | contig 16688 bp, 17 predicted proteins | sample 5559131 | NCBI WGS metagenome assembly JAABUJ01 (sample SAMN10711875, study PRJNA513366) | rock metagenome | isolation source: Antarctica rocks | place: Antarctica: Victoria Land, Mt New Zealand nord | collected 2016-01-07 | reverse complement strand
TTCATTTGCGTTCCGTCCCAATCTCGGCGCGTGCCGTTATACCGTTTAGGCAAGAGTGCTGCCCCAGCAGGGAGCGGCCCGGACGACCTGAGGAATGCTCGATGCGAACGGCCCGCCATGCGGATGAGGATGGAGAGCAGACATGAAGAAAGCCGCCCCTACTGGGCGGCTTTCCTGTTCAGACACCCGTATTCAGAGCACAAGGGTGGCGAGTACCGCTTTCGCGAACGGGTCGAGGCGTTCCGCGTCTGGATGTTCGACCACGAAGAGCAGCCCCGTATTGCGCGTGAGAATGCGCGCATAAGCGCCAAACTGGACGACGGTAGGAAAGGCCGCGTGCGTCAGGCGGTACCTTCCATAGAGGGTTTCGTACCCGCTCACAGTCATCGTTTCGAGATCGCCGAGGATCGTCCCGTCCCGCTCCTCGATGCTCTCCTTCATCGTCTGGCTGTATCGCACGCGATTGAGCAGCATTGCCCGGTGATAGCCGATCAGTTCCACCTCGACCGTGCCATCACCCGGCTCACCGCGCCACCGATACTTCGGCAATGGTTCTTTTGCGCGCAGATCGGTGGTTGAGACGAACGTGAGCGGCACGTACATAATGCCCCCACCCGGCAGGGAGACGCGCTTCGATTCCTCCCACTCGCCCAGCGCCGGACCGTGCAACTCTTGCGCATTTCGGGATCGCAGTGCCATTGTTCCCGTGCTCCTTCCTGGCTGGGGATCACGCGGAGCCGCACCAGCGACGATCCGCACCCCGTGAACAGTATGCGTCCCACACTAAGATGAGGGTACGGCATGATGGTCGCCCCTCTCCCGGCACATCGCAAAAGATTACGCGCTGTGTATGCGATTGCTCCACCAGCGGCGGTGTTCATCAGCAACGATGGCGACGCCAGTGGGCCTGGTTTCTTCCTGCATGCGGGAACATCCCTGTTCTGCCTCGCAGCGACGCCGGATGCACCGGTAGTGCGTTCACACGCCTATCGCTGAAGAGTGAAAACTCCGTGCGGCTGACACGAGGATGAACGTCGCCCGAAAGACCGAGCTGTGTTTCTCTCGCCTAACCAGTATACCACGTTACCGCATGCCGTGGAGCGATACGCTGGCCTTCCTCAGTCCTTTGTCCTACCGAAAGTACGAGAGGTACGAGTAGATCGTCAGACCGATCAGGAACCAGAAGGAGAAACGGCGGGGGGCGCGACCGGCGGCGAGTGAGAGGCCGAGTGGGACGAGAAAATACCACGTACGAATGCGCGGCCAGAGGATGAGGAAGACGGCAAGCGAATCCGCCCATGCCGCCAGTTCAGCGTGAATCGTCCACGCGTCGAGTGTGAGGCGAGACTGCCAGATCTCCCGTACTTGCCAGGTGGCGAACAGGAGCGCGGTGATGCCAACAATCACGGCAGGCGTGTGTGTCGAGAGGCGTCCGCCGGTCAGCAACCAGAGCGCCCCGCCGATCCCCTTCGCGACGAGATTGTTTACGCCCCGGCCCGGTTCGTTGACCGTGCTCTTCATGCTCTGGTACCCGGCCCAGTACGGGATGAACGCGCAGACCGCCAAGACAAGCGTCACACTTGCTAGCCGGATTGCCAGCCACCATCGCGCTCGGACCGGCGTGCGGAGCAGGAGACGCAGGCCAGTCAGCCCGACCACCGGCAGTGTCGAGTATTTAATCAGCGCGGAGGCGGCCAGGCCCGCAATCGTCAACATCGGGCGGCGGCGCGCGAGCAAAAGCGCGCTGCCGAGCATCACCGCCAGAATCAGTACGTCATTGTGCCCAATCACCACGCCCTCGACCAACACCATCGGGTTCCAGGCGAAGGCGAGATAATACCATCCCGCCTGCTCCGGCCATCGCTGCCGCACGAAGGTGTAGATCAGCCAGCCATCGAGTGTGGTGAAGACGAGCGCCACCACTTTGAAGCGGAGAATGAGTTCGAGCGGAGGGGTATCCCCTCCGAGTGCAATCGCCTGCGAGATGAGCGTCCATAGTGGGCCATACGGCGAGGGAATATCCCGCCAGTAGAGATAGGGGATGAGCGCATCCCCCGGCGCGACACTCTGCGCGGTCGAGAGATAGGGGTTTGCATGGTAGATCGTTTCGAAACGGGCGTACATCGCATACGAGAAGGGATCGGTCGAAAAAAGCGGGGGGGCGATCAAGGCTATCAGCCCGAGTATAATCGCGCCACCGAAGACGATGCGGTGATCAATCGCCTCGCCGCGCAGTTTCCAGATCAGTGGCAGGTAGATGAACCACAAACCGACGACGCAGCACCAGCCAACGAGCGCGAGTTGCGCGGGCGGGAAGGCGGCGACGCTCGGGAAGATCTCGTGGAAGAGCTGGGCGTTGCGCGTGATCTGCTCGTACGGCGGGACGGCCGAAGGCCCGATGGGCCAATCCGCTGTGATAGAGGCGAGGACGAACAGGACGCCGAAAAGCGCCGCCCCGCCCGCCGCGAGCGTAAGCGCGATCGCTGGCGCGCCCGTCTGCGCATCCAGCGTGAGAAGAGTAACCCGGCGCTCTTCGGCAACGCTAACCGTCATGGGGCCTTCGCGCGGGGGCGATGATTCTCTGAGACGCCGCAGGAACGGCGAACCAGTGCCGCCGCGGTCGTGTCACACTTCGCTGATCGCTGATGGCGCAATACGACACTGTACCGTGCCCTCCTGATACTGTGCGAACCCGGACAGGCCTGAGCAGACCAGTCATCCTCACGCAAGTTCCGCGCCATACTCTATCAGATAGGGCTGAGAACTGAGGACTGAGGACGAAGGAGGAGAGGTACTGCTCGATGTCTTGGCCTACCTTCTGGTGGCATACGGGTCAATCTCAGTCCTTAGTCCTCAGCCCTCAATCCTTCCCCTTCCCCTACGGCCACGCGGGCATGCGGGGGAAGTCACTCTCGGTATCGGCCAGGAGCGGGGCAATCACAAAGGTATCGCCGGGCGGGGCGGGCGTCCCGTACGGGCGCCAACCGAGATATGAGGGCCAGTTCTCGTAAGCACTGCGGACGATGCCACTGTCGAGCGCGGAGAGCATCGTGCCGTCCCCCAGGGCGATGCCGACATGTCCGTTCGGATTGGCGCGTTGATCGAAGTAGACGACGCTCCCCGCCGGTGCATGACCGCGATAGAGCGGCCCACTGATCGCATCGAGCAGAGCCGTCGCGTAGCGCGGATGCGCGATGCCCGCCTCGTCCATCACATTGCCAATGTACATCTCGCACCATCCGGCCCACGAGACGCCATCTGGCCGACTCTGCTCGCCGAAGTGGCGGGCGGCGGCGTGGATAATCGCCAGGTTGCCGCCGATGCCCGGATCATCGAGCAGCACAAGGTGCGCGAGCGCCGCGATCTCCTCCGGATTTGGGGTAACAACCGGTGTACCTGTTGGTGTGCCGGTCGGCGTACTCGTCGGCGTGCCCGTTGGTGTAATCGTCGGCTGGCTCGTCGCAGTCGGGATCGGCGTCTGTGTATCTGCGGGGCGCGTCGCGGTCGGCGGCACGGTCGGCGCGACAGTTGGCGCCTTGATTGTGGGGAAAGACGCACCGGATGTTGCTGTCGTTGGTGGCATTTCCACCGTCGGCGGTTGCAACGGCATGGCAATCACCACGCCGGATGGCGTCGGCGACGATGGTGGCGACTGCTCCTGGGAAGATGTCGGCGACGATGCGGCGGGATTGAGTTTTCCCGCGACGCCAGACGACGGTACGGTGGTCGGTGGCGCTTGCGGCGCCTCGGTCGGGATCGTCGTCGGCGATGCGACATGCTGCGTAGCCGTCGGAATTGTGGTCGGCGGTGTCGTCGGCTGCGTCGCTGGTACGGTTTGATTTTCGCCAGGCGTCCCCGCCGCGACACTCTGCGCCGCGAGAAGCATCAACAAGAGGAGGATACCTGCCCCACCACTACGGACAATGCATTGCCGGAACTGTCGAAAGCGGTATAGATCGTATGCGCATCCGTGCGTTAACCGGAGCCACGTACTCTCGTCCTGACCCATCCATTCCCCCTCACCCCATGTCCCAGTGTCCCAGTGTCCCGACGGTGGCGCCCCGTCATTGAGCGCGCCGGTTATCCGTCTGCAGCTATTCTCACGCGATGCCGATCTGTACGTACGGCGCGCGCAGCATGTACTATACCAAAGACGGCACGGCAACACAAGCACAGTTTCCACACGTTGTCAAACAGCCGAAAGTGTGCGTCGGTAACAACACAATATTCATGAAACAAATGCATACTAATACCGATTCTACACAGGCGCCGCCGCGAATCGTGAGGCGGAAAGAAAGCCGATTGGATGGCGTGGCGTGGCGTCGGTCGCGAGGTCGGCCATTACTTCGCCGATCGCGGCAGAGAACGTGAAGTCGTGACCGGAGAACCCGGCGGCATAGACGACGCGGGCGTGTTCCGGGTGGCGATCAATGATGAAATGGCTATCCGGCGTCATCGTGTAGAGACACGTGGTGGCGGCGAGCATGTCGCCCGTCGCGCCCGGCATGTAGGTGTCGAGCACGGCGCGCATCACTGCGATCTCCTCTGGCTCGATCGCGCGCCGTGCCGTTTCGGGCGTGCAGACATCGCCCCGGTCGTGCCGCCCGATCTTCAGGCCGTCGCCCGGCAGCATCGGCACGCCATAGTATGATCCTTCCGGCCCTCGGAGGCCGTAGACCGGGAAGCGATCCGGCCCGAACAATTCGGGGCGCGTCGGCGCGAAGTAGACGTTGTACATCCGCCACGGTTCGAGCGGCAGGTGCAGGTCGGCGAGGACTTCCCCCGCCCACGGCCCCGCCGTGATGACGAGCGCGCATCCGCCGTGTACGCCGCCGTTTCCGTCTCAACACGGATGCCCGCGCCATCCGGCGACCAGCGGCGCACTGGCTCACCATGATGCACTATCGCACCGTGCGTCGCGGCAAGATCGAGGTGCGCGGCGACGCACGGCTCCGGTAGGAGGAAGCCGGCATGCGGATCGTACATGCCGACGTACCCAGCCGGTACCCGAAAGCCGGGCCAGCGCGCCATGATCTCCTCAGCGCCTAATTCCTCGACGGTCAGGCCGTACTGGGCGGCGGCGGCTTTCTGGTTCGCGCCGAAGCCCGGTTCAGCGGGGCCGATACTCATGCCACCCGTGATCGTCAGGAGATGTTGCCCTGTCTCCGCTTCCAGTTCGCGCCAGAGGGCGTACGCGCGCTGGGCGAGCGGGACGTACGCGGGCGATTCCCCGTACGCCTCGCGGATGCCGCGTGAGCGACCGTGCGATGAGCCGTTGTGGTGGCCGCGCGCCAAGGCGTCGAGGCCGAGGACGCGCCGCCCGCGCCGCGCGAGGTGGTATGCCGCCGCGCTGCCCATTCCACCGAGTCCGAGCACGATCACCTCGTACTGCGTCTCCACACGCATCGTTCGTACCCTTTCATCGTACGCATGCGCCATCGCCGCGAATCGTCCGCATCATACTTGGCAGTGGTGGCACAGTCTACAGGATTCGGATACTGCACGCGGCATGCTATGCTCACGCCAGAGAGAAGGATGGCGGAGCTATGGAGTGCTGAGGTGACCGATGATGCAGTGACGCTCGCGGGGCGGAATATCCCCTATACATTGACGATCAGCCATCGCGCGCGGCAGCCACGGTTGATCGTCGCGCCGGGCACGGGGCTGCGCGTCGTCGCGCCTCTGGGATATGACCGCAATCGCCTCTTGCATTTCATCCTGCGACGGCAGGGCTGGATTTTGAAGCATCTCGACCATTTCGCCACGCTCCCTGCCGCGCCCGCCGCCGACGCACCATTGCCGGAGCAGATCACCTTCCTCGGCACGGCGCATACGATCCGCGTCGTGGTCGTACCGGGCGAGCGCACGACGGTCGCCCGCGACGCGCAGGCATTCGCGATCACCGTCTCGGAGGCGGCAGAGGCCCGGCCCGCGCTGGAAGGATGGCTGCGCGCGGCGGCACGGTTCGCCATCGCTTCACAGGTCGCGTCGCGCGCGAAGGAAATGGATCTCGCGTATGGCCGCGTTGCCGTCCGGGATCAGAAGACACGCTGGGGCAGTTGCTCGCGGGCGGGTAACCTCAATTTCAACTGGCGACTCGTCCTCGCGCCGTCTGCCGTGCTCGATTACGTCGTCGTCCACGAACTGGCGCACCGCGTCGAACTGAATCACTCAGTCCGCTTCTGGCGCGTCGTCGCGCGCTACTGCCCAGTCTACAATGAACACCGCGTCTGGCTCCGCAAACATGGCACGGAACTGCGATTCTGAGCAAGGAGAAACCCGAATGACCGACACCCCACGACCCCATCACCTCAATCTCGCCGGTACACACTGGGAAGCGAGCGCCGCCTTCTATCGCGACCTGCTCGGCCTCTCGCCCGTCGAACTGCCGCGCGATCGGGAGGCGTACGGCGCGACGATTGCCACGATGCAGGACGCGCGCGGCTACCAGTACCACTTCATCCCCAGCGATCCCGACTTCGCGACGTGCAATAACCTCCCTGTCAATCCGCTCGGCGCGGGGCATCTCGCCTTCCGCGTGGACGACATCGCAGCAGTGCGGGCGCGGCTGGACGCGGCGGGTATTCCGTACAGCGACATGGGCGAGTGGGCAATCAAGGGCTGGCATCAACTCTTTTGCGCCGACCCCGACGGCCACGTGATCGAGTTTCATCAAGTCATCGAAGGAGCCACCGAAAGGGAAAAGGAGCCTTCTTCTCCCAACGTTGATATGTGACTCCCGCTCACCGATTCGTGGCCACAAACGCCATCGCTTCTCTCGCCAGCGGTAGCTAGCGATCTTCCGAGGTGACGGATAGATGACTCATGACAGCAACATCTCCCGCGTCAGCACGGCGCGGAAGCACGCGCGCTCTTCCATCGTGTGATGCGCGGCGAGCGTCTCCGCGATTGCCTCCTCCCACCGCGCGATCTCCGGTTCGAGCGTCGTTCGGAGTCGCCGCCCGGTCTCTGTCAGCCAGACGCGGGCAACGCGCCGGTCTGAATCGGTACGGCGGCGTTCGAGCAAGTCACCCGCCTCCAACTGTGACAGATCTCCCGCACGACGCTATGCTTGTCACGTTCGGTAGGCGGATGAGCAGGAGGAATGCGCGATGAAGATCACGGCGGTACGGTGCATCCAGTACACGGGCACGATGGATTTTCCCGGCGTCTTCTGGGAGGAGCGGTTGATCCGCCCCGTAGATATCTATCCACAGTTCAGGAACGAGGGCGCGGGCTGGCTCCCCCCGGTGCGTGATGGCGCATACACGATGACCTCCACCTTCGTCCACATTGAGACGGACGCGGGCGTCTCCGGCATCGGCGGGCCGATCACGCCCGATCAGGCATTCATCATCAAACAGAGCATGGAACACTACCTACTCGGCGCGAACCCGCTCGCCATCGAACGGCTCTGGGACATCCTTTACCGCGCCGCCGTCCATGGCCGCAAGGGCGTCGAGATGATGGCAATCAGCGCGATTGACTGCGCCCTCTGGGACCTCAAGGGGAAATGGGCGAACGTGCCCGTGTATGTCCTGCTCGGCGGCCCGACGCGAGAGACGCTGCCCGCCTACGCCTCCGCTCTCGGCTATGGCCTCGATCGCGACCGCGCCGCCGCCGTGGTGAAGGGGATTACCGAAAAGGGATACAAAGCGACGAAGTGGTTCCCCCGCTGGGGCCCGGCAGACGGACGCGCGGGGATCGCGAAGAATGTCGAGTTGATGCGCACACTGCGTGAGGCAGCGGGGCCGGACGTGGACATCATGATTGACGCGTGGATGAGCTGGGACGTGCCGTACACGCTGGCGATGGCCGAGCGTTTCGCCGAATATCAGCCGCGCTGGATCGAGGAGCCGGTGCTGCCGGACAAAATCGCCTCCTATGCCGCGATCACCGCGAAGATCGGTCACGGCATCGCCGTCTCCGGCGCGGAGCATGAGTACACGCGCTGGGGCGTCCACCAATTGATGCAGGCGAACGCGATGCACGTCTATCAGCCGGACATCTACTGGGCGGGCGGCATTTCCGAACTCCTGAAAATCGCTGCGCTCGCCAGCGTCTACGACGTGCAACTGATCCCGCATGGCCATTCGACGCCCGCGACAGCGAACTTTCTCTACGCACAACCCGTCACACTCTGCCCGATGCTGGAATACCTCATCAAGTGGAATACGATCCACCAGTGGTTCCTCAAGTATCCCGTCGAACCAAACAACGGCTTCGTCCCCCTTCCCACCCGCCCCGGCATCGGGATGGACCTGGACGACGCGAAGATCGAGCGCCAGCATGAATTATAAAGATGTATTCATCGTCGTCTTCGACGGAGAGTACGCCTTGGGACAGGGCGCCCGCGATGGATCGTTGCACCGGAAATGCGAGAGGTATAGATGCGGTCATCGTCGGAAATAGATACGCGCGAAGGGAGGCACCAGATGTACCTGTACGTCGAGATGTGGAAGGCGCGACCGGCATGGCTGGCGCTCGGGCAAGCAGAGCGGGAAACGTTCTTCGCCACGATTGGGCAGGAGATCGGCAATCAACTCGGCGCGGGGGCCGAACTCGTCGGCGTCGCGCGCAATGACGCCGACACGCCGCATCGCGCCGACTACGATTACGTCGCGGTCTGGAAGATCCCGGACATCGCGCGCGTCCATGCCTTCGCGGAGACATGGGTGCGCGTCGGCTTCCATAACTACTTTGATCAAGAGGATGTGCGCGGCGAACTGATGGCCCCGGACGCCTTCATCGGCCACCATCTCGGGCTATAAATAGGCCCGGCGCATGGGTGGTCGCGGTATTTCGAGAAAGGGGATGCACATGTTTTGTCGTCTTCGTCGCCTGTGTGCGGTCGGCGCTATTGGCGCCGCGATTCTCGTCATCGGCATGAGCAGCGCGGAGTCGGTTTCCGCCGCGATTGACCCGGTGGCCTTCCAGAAACTCGGCTGCAACAATGGCGACTATACGTGCTACTACGCACGACTGTACGGCGGCTATCCGCTCCGGACGCCATTCTGCGATAACACGGGCTGCGCCTACGCCGCTGTCGGCGAGGGCTTCTACGGCGTCCCGTATTACACGGCCCCATCCTTCACGGGCTATCCCTACGGCTACGGCTACGCCTATCCCGCCTACGTCAACCCTGTCAATGTGCCGCTCGCGTCGCAGGTGACGGGTGGCTTTATTACCCCGCTCAACCATTGATCCACTTTAGCAATGAGCAATGAGCAACAAGGATAGAGACCGTTCCTCTCATTGCTCATCGCTCATTCCCGCGAACGCTTCCGCGATAGCGTCTTCCCGCGCCAGCGTCTTGCCCGCTTTCCATGCCGCCGCGAATCCCACTTCCCCGAGCGCTCCGCGTGCGGCAGTGATCGCAGAGGCATAGAAAAGATGGTCGGCGGGCGTGAGCGGCGTCTGCGTGTCTTCGCGGATTGCCGTGGCTGCTCCCCAGAGCCGCGCGCCGTGCGTCGCATGCCCGATTGCAGCCGCGACGCACGCCAGTCGCTCAATTGTCTGCGCAATGCTGAGCGCGAATCCGAGCGCCGTGAATAGCGGCAGTGCTTCCCGATACCGTACGATCGCGCGATCGTACGCTGCCTGGGTATAGGCGACGTCGCCGAGCCTGTTGAGGATCGAGGCGATAAGCCGTTGCTCGCCGGTTTCGCGCGCCAGTGGCAGCCCCTCCTCGAGCATCGCGATTGCCCCGTCGTAATCGCCCCGTTTTCGCGCGATAGCGGCAAGCAGGCTGAGCGAAGCGGCAATTCCCTGCTTGTCACCGACTTTCCGCCGTAACATGAGACTTTCTTCGTGCAGGAAAAGCGCGCGTTCGTCGTTACCTTCAGACTGTGCAGTCATCGCGAGATGGGCAAGCGCGAGCGCGATCCCCCATTCATTCTCCACCGCGCGTTGCAGGCCGAGACTCTCCTCAAAGAGCGTCGTCGCGCGTGCATACTCGCCCTGCAACCGGGCGAGCGCGCCGAGATTGGTGAGCGCGATGGCGATATCATACGTGCTGTCGGACACCCGATACAGGGCGATACTCTCCTCGTAGAGGGCCGCTGCCCGGAGGAAGTCGCCCTGTTCCTGCGCGACGAGACCAAGAGCATTGAGCGCGTCCGCCGTGCCGTATGCATCCGCCAATGCTTGAAACAGCGCGAGGCTTTCCCCGAGAAGCGCTGCTGCCTGTTCGTGTTCATACAGCCGGAATGCCACCATTCCCGCCCCGAGGAGCGCCCGAGCGCGTGTGGCAGGCGGCGCGGTGAAACCCGTTTCCCGGTCCAGCGCGAACATCCGCGCGAACCACTGCTTCGCCTCGAAGAGATGACCATGCGCCTGCCAGAACCACCAGACGGCGGCGACCAGGCGCAGACCGATTTCCGTCTCCGCCTGTGTCAGCGCCCAATCGAGCGCCACGCGCAGGTTATCGTGCTCGCTTTCGAGCCGACTGACCCACATCGCTTGCTCCCGACCATCCAGTTCGGGCTGCGCGCGCTCCGCCAGCGCGAGGTAATAGGCCGCATGCCGCCGCTCGGTCATCGCCCGTTCGCCGCTGGCGACCAGTTGCTCGCACGCGTACTCGCGGATCGTCTCGTATATGCCAATCCGCGTCTCGTCCTCCGCACTGGCGGTCTCCGCGCGGAGCAGGTGGTGTTCGAGCAGGTTCTCTGCCGAATCGAGGATCGCGGCGGCCGGGAGATCATCGTCGGCGCAAACCGCCTCCACCGCTCGCATCGTCCAGCCGCCGCCAAAGACGGTCAACCGCCGGAACAACCGCCGTTCGTCCTCATCGAGCAGATCGTGGCTCCAGGCGATTGCGTCCCGCATCGTTTGCTGGCGCGGGGGACGATCCGCAGGCCCGGTCGTAAGTAGGTGCAGCCGGTGATCGAGTCGTGCGAGTAATTCGGCGGGGGCGAGCAGGCGAGTGCGCGCCGCCGCCAGCTCGAGGGCGAGCGGCAGGCCATCGAGGCGGCGGCAGATGTCTGCCACGGCGTCCGCAGTGCCCGGCGTGAGCCGGAAGTCGGGCCGGATCGCCCGCGCGCGCTGAATGAAGAGGTCTACCGCCGGGACGCGCGCGAGCGCCGCAATGTCCGGCGATTCGCGCGCGAGCGGTACGGCGAGGGGTTCGAGCGGGAACTCATGTTCGCCGTAGACACGCAGCGGGACGCGGCTCGTCGCGAGCACAACGAGCCGCGGGCAGGCCGCCAATGCCGCACCGACAAACGGCGCCGCCGCCGGGAGTGCTCGAAATTGTCGAGGACGAGGAGGAGCCGCTTCTGCCCAATTGTGCCGAAGATCGCCGCGTCGAGCGATTCTTCCGCCCGCTCGCGCACATCGAGCGCTTGCGCGACCGCGTACGGCACGAGGGCCGGATCGCGCACGGCAGCGAGCGGGACGAAGAGGACGCCGTCCGGCATCTCCGCGCGCAGTTCGTCCGCGACCGCAATCGCGAGCCGTGTCTTTCCCACACCGCCCGTGCCGGTAATTGTCAGGAGACGCACCGATGCGCGGCGGATCATCGTGGCCGCCGCCCGCACCACGTCCGCACGCCCAACAAGCGGCGTAACCTGAGCGGGCAGGTTCGACGGCGCCGACAGCACCGGCGCGAGTGCGGCCACTGCGCTACGCTGCGAGCGTGCAAGAGCGAAGAAACGGTCACGTTCATCATCGGCAAGATCGAGCGCGTCGGCGAGCAAGCGAAGCGTTTCGCGGTGGGGGCGCTGCTTCGCCCCGCGTTCGATATCCCCGACGGCCCGGACGCTGAGGGCCGCCCGCTCCGCCAGTTCCTCCTGCGTCAGCCCCGCCGCGATTCGGTATCGCCGCAGCAGATCACCGACCGTCTCAGGATGCAAGGCGCGCGGTTCCCGATGGGCACGCCGCTCCCGTTCAGCCGCATTGATTGCCTGCGACGTACCACTCATCCGCCCTCACCCTTCGGTCACATCATCATCCGCGCCGCTCGTGGCACGCGACCATCCTGATAAGAATACCGATACCCCGATTATACAGGAAAGTGCATCTTCGTGCCGATCTCGACAAAATGTGCCGACAAAGATGCCGGAGAAAGTGCCGGTCGCGCGTGGTGGACACGTCATTGAGGCCGCAGACTGGTCTCGTGGTGTATACGCGTTATGAACGCGGGGCATGGAAAGGAACGTACCGATGGCAGCACAGCAGAGAGAGAGTAACGCCAACGACCAAATTGAAGACCGAAAGGTGCTGAAGCGGCGGGGCATCCTCGCGGCGGCAGGGGCGGCGGTGGCGGGAATCATGGCCAAGCAGATGGCGGAGCCGGTTGCGGCGGCCACCAATGATCCAATGATCCTCGGTACTGGTATGTCTGCCGATACGCGGACGAGCGTGCTCAACAACGCACCAGCGACATCGCCAGGGCCTGGTTTACAAGGATCCCGCTCCCCCGGCACTTTCAGTGTCTCCTCTTCGATCAACGCGGGGGTGATCGGATACATCAGCATCTCCCCCGGCTTAGGCGTGCAGGGCACAGCCACCACCGGTACGGGAGTCGGGGTGGGTGGGTACAGTGGTCTGGGTGCGTTCTCCAATGCCACCGGCTTCCCTATCGGCGTGCAGGGGGGCGTTGACGATAACGGCTACGCTGTCTATGGGAAGGCGGGCATCGGCTACGGCGTCTACGGTACCGCCCCCAGCGGCGTCGGTGTCGGCGGGGATTCGGGCAACGTCGGGGTGGCGGGACGCGGCGGCGGGGACACCTCCGGCAATGATACCGGCTTCCCAATCGGCGTGCGGGGCAGTGTGTCCAACAACGGCTTCGGCGTTCACGGCAAAGCGGGCAACGGCACGGGCGTTTACGGCACGGCCACCGGGGGCTACGGGGTCTACGGCGTCGCGGTGAGCGGCAACGGGGTTGTCGGCAGCACGAGCGGCGCGGGCAATGTGGCCGGGCTGTACGGCACCTCATCCACAACGTACGGCATCATCGGCAATACGACCGCAAAGGGTTACTCCGGTCTGACCGGCATCACCAGCACCCCCGGCGTCGCCGCCCTCGCCGCCTCGTCTACCACGACTGCTGCCTACGCCGCCTACTTCAGTGGCACGACCGTCGTGCAGGGGGACTTCTACGTCGTCAAGAACCCGGACGGCACAGGGGGTGGCAAGTTCGCTGCCGTGGCGCATGCCGACGGCTCGTATCGCGGCGTCTATTGCACCGAAAGCCCCGAACCGTGGTTCGAGGACTTCGGCATGGGCAAGCTCAGTGGGAATATGGCGGACGTGACCCTCGACCCAGAGTTCGCGGCGCTGATCCACACGGATGATTACCACGTCTTCATCACGCCACGCGGCGACTTTCACGCGCATATTGCACAGCGGACGCCGACGGGCTTCCGAGTAGCGATGACGACGGTCGGGTCGGTGCAAGGAACGACGAGTGCAGTGGGGGAGCAGACGTTCTCCTGGCGGGTGGTAGGGAAGCGGAAGGACATCGCGGGGACGCGGCTGCCGAAAGTGGATCTGCCCAAGATCAAGACGCCGGATCCGAACAACCTGCCCCGGTTCGAGCCGCCGAAGAACAAGCCATAGACAGGACGGTTCGCCGCGCATTGGCGCCATGCGAAGAACCGGTGTGCAAGGGGAGATGCGGCGTCGGCATTGAGAATGACTGACCATACAAAAGACACCGAAGGAGGGCGAGATGCGTGGGTATCATGGATGGGGATCGTGGCGGACGCGGCGTTCGTTGCCGACAGGAACTGTTACATTCATCGTGATTAGTCTCGTGTTCCTCGGTGTCCCCGCAGCCTTCCCGAGCATGATCGAGGCGGCGAACGGCGCGCTCCCGACCAGCACGGTCGCGCCTCTGCCGCAGCCGCGTCGCGAGGGATCATTACCGCCCGTTGTCTCGCCACCGCCGACACGGCATGATGCAGTACCGCCTCCCGCCCCACTGCCACCCGCGCGTCCACCGGGGCCAATCCAGGGAGGAAGTCCCGCCCCGCTCCCAGCCCTGCGCGCGCCGGGGCCGGTTCAAGGCGGAAATCCCGCCCCGCTGCCACATCCGCGCCCCACGGCGCCCGCGCCCGCCATCCATTTCGCACGCGGCGTCAATCTGGCCGCACCGTCGGACAACGCCCCCCAATACCTGCCGGGTGTCTACGGCACCAATTATACGTATCCCACGGGGGGTGACCTCGATTATTTCATCAGCAAAGGCTTCACGCTCTTCCGGCTGCCGTTCTCGTGGGAGCGGGTGCAGCCGACGCTTAATGGCGCGCTGGATGCCACGCAACTGGGCTACCTGGATACCTTCATCGCTGCCGCCCATACCCGCAACGTGCGTATCGTTCTCGACCAGCACAATAATGACCGCTACCGCTTCGTGCGGACACCGCCCCCGCAATACGATCCAAGCCAGGACATCGTCGTTGGCAGCACGCCGATGTTGCCGAACTCCGCGTTCGCGGACTTTTGGCAGAAGATGGCAATGCACTACGTGAATGAGACAGCCATTGCAGGCTACGACCTGACGAATGAGCCGCACGACACCGGCGGCCTCTGGCCCGCGACCGCGCAGGCGGGAGTGACGGCGATCCGGCAAGTGGACCACGTCCACACGATCATCGTGGAAGCCGAGTACTACAGCGCCGCCTCCACATGGACGGTCTACAATGAAAACCTGAACATCAGCGACCCGGACAATAACCTCGTCTACTCAGCGCACGAGTACTTCGACGCGGACGCGTCCGGCACGTACGTCGGCACCTACGACACCGAAGGCGCGTATCCGACGATCGGTGTGGATCGGGCGACGCCCTTCGTGAACTGGCTGCAGCGGCACGGCTTCCGGGGCTACTTCGGTGAGTACGGGGTGCCAAGGGACGATGCACGCTGGCTGGTCGTCCTCGATAATTTCCTTACCTACATTGATGCCGCCGGACTGGACGGCACGTATTGGGTTGGCGGGCCATTCTTCGAAAACGACCGAACTTCGATTGACCCCGATCCAATGACGGGGCAGGATGCGCCACAACTGGCGACCCTTGTGCGGCACCTCGGACGGTAAAGCATCTACATCCACGAAGTATCACGAAAGAAGCGATGAGCAGTGAGGATGGAGTGGCCTCCATCCTCACTGCTCATCGCTCGCTAATCCGCAGGGACGGCCGCGAGGGATTCGACGAACTGGCCGATGCGGCGGGTGGCTTCCATCAGGTTTTCCATTGAGTTGGCGTAGGAGAGGCGAAGGTAGCCCGCACCGTACGCGCCGAACGCCGTGCCCGCGAGGGTGGCGACGCCCGCCTCCTGCAACAGACGGTCGGCGATTTCGCGTTCCGAGAGGCCGGTGCCGGAGACATTCGGGAAGGCGTAGAACGCGCCCTTCGGCAACTCGCAACGCACGCCGGGGATGGCGTTCAGCGCAGTGACAATCGCGTCCCGCCGCCGCCGGAACTCGGCGCGCATCACATCCACGGCGTCCTGCGGGCCGGTGATCGCGGCGACGCCCGCGCGCTGCGTGAATGACGCCGTGCAGGAGTTCGAATTGACCATCAATTTGACGATGCTCGGCGCGAGGTTCGGCGGCACGACGCCGTAGCCCATCCGCCAGCCCGTCATCGCGTAGGTCTTCGAGAAGCCGTCGAGGATGATCGTGCGGTCCGCCATGCCCGGCTCCGCGATGATCGAGGCGGGCGTGCCCTCATACTGAAGGCGGCAGTAAATCTCGTCTGAGAGCACCCAGAAATTGTGCCTCAAGGCGAGTTCCGCGATGGCCGCGAGGTCTTCTTTCGGGATGATGCCACCCGTTGGGTTGGCGGGGGAGTTGATGACGAGCATCTTCGTACGCGGCGTGATGCGCGATTTCAAGTCATCAATGCTGAACGCGAAGCCCTTTTCTTCCAACAATGGCAACGACACGGCCTTTGCGCCGACGAAGTTAATCATGGATTCATAGATCGGGAAGCCGGGATTCTGGTAGATCACTTCGTCGCCCGCCTCGCAGAGGGCGAGGATCGCGTAGAACATCACCGGCTTGCCGCCCGGCGTCACGATGACCTGATCAGGCTGCACGCGGACGCCGCGACTGGTCGAGATTTCCTCGGCGATCGCTTCCCGCAACTCCGGCAGGCCCGCCGCCGGGCCGTAGTGCGTGTAGCCTTCGTCCAGTGCGCGCTTCGCAGCCTCGACGATGTGCGCGGGCGTATCGAAGTCCGGCTCGCCGATTTCGAGGTGAATGACCGACCGGCCCTGCGCCTCCAGCGCCTTCGCCTTTGCCAGCACTTCAAACGCGGTCTCCGTTCCCAACCGGCCCATCGCGGACGCCAATTTCAGTTCCATCGCTGCCCTCTCTTGCTCGCTTCGTCCGTCTCGCATCAACAGGAACGCAGTATAACAGGCGCATCCCGCCTCGCGCCGACCAATCCATTCCGTCTGCTCAATGGTACACTCCAGTAAGGACTACGGGCTGCGTTTCTCAGTCCTTAGAGCAGATTGTGTATTGGTGGTGGCGGGCTTTAGCCTGCCAATCCTTGCTGTGGCAGACTAAAGTCCGCCACCACCGGTTCAATGCTTCTGCAAAACGCTGTAGCGGTAGTTTGTGGGGTTCAGCGGGTAGATCATATCAGCGGTAGCAAGGAGGCATTTGCTGTAATACGTACACGCCAGCGGTACCCCAGAGTGTCACGGAATGTCGCTTGTTTGGCCTCGGTTCG
>JAABUJ010003753.1_pt1 | contig 16710 bp, 16 predicted proteins | sample 5559131 | NCBI WGS metagenome assembly JAABUJ01 (sample SAMN10711875, study PRJNA513366) | rock metagenome | isolation source: Antarctica rocks | place: Antarctica: Victoria Land, Mt New Zealand nord | collected 2016-01-07 | reverse complement strand
CCCCGCCTCTCCCCAAACGCAGCCGCCCTCGCCTCCCTCCTCTCAGGCCCGTCCGACGCCACCCTAATGCGCGCCCACCTCGCCACCCTCACCACACCCACCACATCCACCAACCCACTACCCACCAAACTCCTTGCCCTCGCCGGCCTCGAACAACTCCTCGAAAGCATCGACAACGTCAACGCCCTATCCGGCCTGGGGCTGTGGCCGGCGCTGGTGGCGCTGCTGGGCGGCGCGGAGGAGGCGGAGATGCGCCGCGGGGCGGCGGCGTGTGTTGGCACGGCGGTGCAGAATAATGCTGGGGCGCAGGGGTGTGTGAGTTTCCTTCCTTTCCTTTCCTTTGTTTTCCTTTCCTTTGCTTTCTTCTGGTCTCTCTTCTCTCTTTTACTCCTTCCTTCGTCCATTGGGGTCGAGCCTCTTGTGACTTTGAATCTTCTGTCGTATCTCTTCTCTTGCTGCTTTCCGTGCCGGTTTCCTCCGCGCCGGGTACGGTCGAGAAGAGAAGAGGAGGGCAGGTTGGGAAAGTGAGGTCGGAGCGGATTGGGATTGGATTGAGCTGATGAGAAATGGGACGGGGGGGGAATTAGTTGGTAGAGCAGAAATCGATCCCGACGCTCGTGCGGTTGGCGGTGGAGGATGCGGACGAGGGCGTGCGGAGGAAGGCCATCTATGCGCTGTCGTCGGCGATGCGCAATCATCAGCCCGCGACGGATGAGGCGGTCCAGGCGCTGCCGGGGGGGTTTGTGGCTGCTGCGGGTGCGGGTGGGGGACGGGGAGTGGAGGCGGGGGATATGGAGGCTATCGATGGCATTATGGCCAAGTTGAGGGAAGGGGCGGGGCAGAGGCAGACGAGTTAGAGTACTAAGAGGGGTTTAAATTTTACATTTGAGGCGGGGTGGCGGCGTTTGGGGATAAATGAAGGGTGGGGTTTTAGAGGTGGGGCTTTCGCGAGATTGCAAATGGTCTTTAAACTTGAGTCAGATGGTGGACATGTGCCTGTGTCTAACTGTTTGGTATATATACAGTCTATATGTCCACTTCCTTCGCATCGGATACTAGTCTCGTAGAAATGACACCATGCATAGAGACGGTTCTTGCGCCATATTCCCAGCCAAAGTAATCAGTACCGGCCGGGACCTGAAGTGTACAATGTATAACGCCATTCCTTGCTCTGACTTCCGTCCACATTGCCCGCCCGGGTCCGTGTATAGCCTGGGAATCAATGAAGAAAAGGGTGTGACGAGCCCCAGCTGGCATTAAAACGCCAACGCCAATTCTCCCTAACCCAAAATATACGTCACAGAATCCCAAACACAAATCAGGAAGGACGTGAGGAGGCATGAAACCTAGGGCTACTTGCACATGACTAGAGGTAATCCTTCTCGTTCCAGGGGTGCGTGTTAGCATCGTCGACATCCAACTCACCCAGCTTTTCACTCAACAGCCCCTCCCTCTCGCCTTCAACCTCCTCACCATAGCCGGAGCCCTCGGCCTTCTCTTCCTCTCTCATCTCATGCCCAAGCTGTACTTCTCTCTCCATCGTTGGCGTCCGATCCGACCTGGCCTTCTTCAACGTCGTCCGCAAACTCTCTGCCGTGACCGGCCTTTCCAACTCCGCGCCATCTAGTTCGATCAGATCTTCGTCCGCGATGCCGTGTGCGAGGTTGTAGTTCCGGATCAGGTACCCTTCCAACCTCCTGGCTTCTCGATCCCACCGCTCGTTCAACGACGCCATGGCTGCGAGCACATCTTGCTCCGAATACATGGACGAAGCCTGGTGGACCGGTGTTCGGGATGATGCTTTGTTGCCGCTTATTGCCGCGCCGAGCGTTCGACGGACGGAATGTTTACCGGCAAGAGCGGACGGGGTTTGATGGGGAGGGTCACGGATACTCTCGATTTCGCGTTGAACGGTGTTGAGGGACTCGGCGCGGTCACGGTCCAGAGAAGGCATGTGCAGGATAGTGTGATTCTGCTGGATGCCGTTGACGAGGACCGTAAAGCCTTGCAGGTTGATGTCATTATTCTCACAGTATATCTCTTGTAGAGTGGTATTCTTCTCGAGGACCGACGCTACCGTGCTTGCGCCCTGAAGACCGAGCTTTTGATATTCGATTCGGAGGACCTTGAGTGCAGTGTTCTTTTTCAGGCCGGTCAATGCATGATTCAGGCCAATGCCGAACCGTGCAATCTCCAAATGTGCGTGTTCTCCTGATATATCCAAGACTTCTAACGTCTTGTTCTCCGCAAACATACATTGCAGGGCCTCGCAGGTCTCCTCGCCCGCGTCATACGGCAAGGAAGCTTTCGAAATGTCCAAGTACTTCAATGTCGTGTTCATCCGCAATGCTTGCACGAGCTCCCGAAAGTGACTCTCACGTGTATACTCCACCATCTTCATCGTCAGATGAGTGGGAGTCATGCCGCGCCTGACAGCGTTGACTAGCATATCATGGTCCTTCTCTAGGTGGTTCTCACTCACGTAGAGATGGAGCTTTCGGCCCTGACCAGGCTGCCGAGTCATCGAATGCATGAAGACAGCCACATCCTGACCGGTCAGACCGCATTGATCGAAGCGTAATTCACGGAGGGTATCCGATTGAGTACTGGCGAGGTATGCCGATACCGAATCTACCGTCTGTTCGTTCATAGGCGTTTCACTCAGGAAAAGCTCTTCCAACCTCCAGGTCATGAGCGTTTCTGGAGCGACGAGGGGTTCCGGGCCGGACGTTCGGTGCACCCGGGAGAGGTTGATTTTTCTGATGAATCCGAACCGGCCGATCTGACTCTGAAAGCTCGAAGGGTCAAGTCGAGCGAGATTTCCCGATATGTCGATGGCTTCCAGCGTGTTTTCTTGGGCTTCCAAAGCTTGGAGTATGAGGTACATGGTCCGATCCGTCAGCCCGCACCGACTGACCTCCAACGCTCGAAGATGGCAAGACTTCTCCACCGCTGCGGCGATCAGATAATCAAGATCCGCATCTGCGAGAATAAGACCGTTGAGTACGATCCAATCAACATTTGTGAGTTGTCTTTGACAAAGAGGAAAGATCGCCTCTGCGACGCAACAGCCCGGATCCCGGTTATCCGGATTGTCCTCCGGTTTCCTTTCGAGACAGTTCGAGAGGTCCAACCGCCTTAGTCTTTTACTTTTCAACGCTATGGCTTGCAGTTCCAGTACCATCAGACATAGTTTCTCTTGCCCGGGCAAATTTGTAGCTATGCCAGATCTTGAAGTCCGCGTCACATCTTCGGAGCCGTGATGATCGCAAAGGCCGTGTAAGACATCCAGGCTGATGTCCTGGAATGATATTGAAACGAATGATTCATTGTATCGTAGGGCACGCAACACTGCTAGTAGCTCAAGAACGGAATATTTTGGCCGACGAGGATTCGTTGGACGTAAGAGCTGGAACATCGGAGCGTCCTCGCAGTTGTAGCTGATGGCGTAGCGTATGTTCGAAGTGTCAACCCCATACCCAGCACAGTAAGCGGTCAATGTTCGGTCAAAAGCTCGATGGTCGTCCAGATTCGGAGGCAGAGGCGGCAGGTCATCTTCCAGACTACGAGGTACGTTAAACTTGATGGGCTGCTCCAACCACTCCGGTCTGAGATACTCGATGGCATGACGGACCCACAATGCAATCTCGGACGCCGAGGAGGATGCTAGAAAAATTGCAACAGGCCGACGGAGTGGGATTCTGAGGAGTGATAAGCATGTGTCTGCTCGAATAATTTGGTGTGACATACCGAAAATCGAGATGTAACGCATCATCACATTCTTGTATGGACAGTGATGTGAGAGTGGTAAGCCCATACGACTTGTTAGTAAGATCCACCAGAGATAGATTTGAAGCCCGCATTGTCGCCTTGTTCAGGGGTATAAGATGAATTTTATGTACGCCAATGACCAGATAACAGACGGTCGAGGTCAGTTTAGATAAATCATCACTCGAGGACCTGCCGGTTGGCTTGTTCGAGGAGCGTTGCACTACCCTGAACATCCGAAAGTGATTGGGATCGTAATCTCGCTCTTGTTCCAGCGTTCGTGCAACGTACTCGACAGACCTCTGACCGAAGGGGACTGGGTCCACCAAGCGTGCATCGGCTGCCGCCTTCCGGATAGACCTCAACCAAAGGTCGGCTTCCCGTGGATCGTACAGCTGCATCGTCATGGAGGAGACCAGGTTAGTCTCTTCGTCCATATAGGCAGTCTCGATTGAGAAATACGGTTTCCCGTCGTCAAGCTTGTACACTGCAATAATCTGATGAAGAGGTATCCCCTGATATGACTCGTTTGACGCGCTAGTTTGGGATTCCGGGATGGAAGAAACGGATGCCATCGAGGAATGCCGCATGGTATTGCTCCTACCGAAAGCCGCCGGTATAGAGGGAAAGGTCTCCGAAGCCCGCGCCTGACTCTTGAATCTGACCAGGTGCGTATCGGTCAAGACCAGGTATTGACTCCTCTTTCTGAACATCCCTCCTGTTGTCTGCACCTCGCCGTGTTGGCGCACCGCCTTTCCGGCGATGTTGATCATACCATTGCTGTCCCCTTCCTCGATCGATGACGTCGCCGACCTCGTATGCGTGAGCTTCTCCTCGTCATCGTGGAGGGAGTGTAGCGATCGGAAAGATCCAAAGATACTGGAAGGTCTTCCAGGCTTCTGCAGTGTGCGAGGGCGGAATTTGGGACTTGCGGGACGGTCGGCATTGGCGGCGGCGATACGGTCGATATCTGGACTCGAGGGTGTAGTCGGCGAGGAGGATGCGGAAGTGATGAAGAAAGAAGTTGGTCTCCGCTTCTTTTTGAGCGTAACCGGAGAGGTGTCCGATCCACCACCCTTCTCGTCGTCTATAGGCGTCAGAGACGATAAGGATGGCCGAAAGATTGTCAAGCTTTTCCGCTGCCGTCGCTCCATATCTTGAAATCCCTGGCTCGAGGTAGAAACGTTCTGTGACAGTTCCTGGAACTGCTACTTATTTACTGCCGAAGCACGCATGCAAAGGAGACAAATGCGGTGAAGGCACTTCTAGATTCGATGGCGCAAGTCCGCTTCGACTCAGCTACACGTGTGGATCAATGCTCGGAGTGCGGTAAGTGCGTCCGGAGAAACATTGACGGAAAAAGAGTAGCGCAAGAAGGAGAGGGCTTTCGAGCGTTGAAAATATCCGCTTCACACCTCATCCCGACATTGACCGTTCTTAAAATGGCGTCGATAGAGGGGGAAGAAAGATCGGAGGTTGCGCGATGGTACAAATAGCTATTTTGGGACTGTGTATAGTGCTGTTGGTGAACTAAGGTAAGCAAACGATATAGGTAGGTAGATGATGATAACAATAATAAGAACAAGGTCAATGAGTCTATTCAGGCAGAGTAGAGCAGAGCAGAGCAGAGCAGAGCAGAGCAGAGCAGAGCAGAGCAGAGCAGAGCAGAGCAGAGCAGAGCAGAGCAGATTTCAGACAATAATTATAATGGGTCTAGAGTAGTGGATTCGTATGTATGTGTATGGCATCACTTCCCAGGTACAAATACAATACCTTAAACAATCCCTGCTGTAACTCTCTTTGCTCATCCAACCGTGCATGCATGCTACTGTCCAACGCTGAATATTGATGTACGATATTGATGTAACTTACAATACAGGTAAAGACGAACTACTCATGGCAATTGAAGGTACACGAATCAGAACTAACAATGCCAGGACCAATCAGCGGCATGGCCATCGCTTTGCTTGAAACGAGCGCTTCACGACTTAAGGTAGAACACTTGGCACATTTGAGCGGCGGCCGGAGAGCACTGGCTTCCCGGCTTCTAACTTATCGCCATTATCATTTGATATAAGATAGCTGCCGAGGACCGACGCTTCATCTCCCTCCCCTTGTACGACAAGAATTATTCGGATGAACTCAAAGCCTTTCCATAGGGACCACAGTAATGTCGTTGCCGGGAAACCCCCTCCAATGCAGACTATATCCCTCCGCGTAACGTATGGCTCCTTGTTCACAAAAATTGCCACTTCTGATGTCTCTATAAGATGCCTCTCCTCCTCAATCTACTCATCTTTCCTTCGTTCAATACTCTCCCATCCATGCTGTGCTTCTGCCCCCTTCTTGCCGCTCCGCATCGCCGATCGCCCACCCTTCGGAAGGAGTTGGCTCTCCGATCTGGTGTGCATTCCTCTATTCACTTCTGGCCTTTCACAAGATTGCTTCCTTGATCCTCTCTCTCTTTCTTCGGCCGAACTTGGGTGCCATGACTTGATGAGTTTGCTGCACTGCATGAAATGAAGGGCAGAGAAAAGATTGAAAGTGAAGGCTAAGATTATTCAGTGCGGTACTTTAGCTGTCAGCCAGACCTTGGATGCTTGCTGCAGCGTCACTGCACGGCACTAGTGCAATTACTTTCGAGGTTGATGGGTAGATGGACATTCATCAGCCACGTTTGTGGGCTCTACACTCTCCGGGTGAATAGAATAACGTTGTCGCTACCCCTTCTGGACTGAGAATGATGACGCTCTTGTTGGACCATTTGAAAGTTGCAGATGAATGGGAAACCACACGGTAGCAAACCGGACTCGGCGGATGGTTGAGGTGGCGGCCTCGGTGTCGGTCGTGGAATCCCGTCCCTCTGCTTGATCCTAGCCTGCCACATGCCGGGAAATCAGCGCTGGGTGACACCATCTTGATGGACACGAGGGTGCTCAATTGGAGCGCAAGCTCAAATGCTTCGTGATCAGAAGCTGAGAAATGCAAGCCGCTATTGACCTCACCCTCGTACCAAGCATGTTGACGTGCATATACGAGCAAACATGATCGCTAAGTTAACGGGCCGTTCATGGGACCAGCCACTCTAGCCGTCCTATCTCCCCCTACGTCGAGCTATACTAGGGCGGCTTCTGGAAATTCCATGAGGTTTTGCTGATTCTGCAGACTTTGGGCCAGCGCGGGTCCGCCTGAGTCTCGATTGGGAGCCACCGCCGTACGAACCCGTAGCAGCAATGCCAATAGGATCTGCAGCCGGTTTGCGCTCGGCCTCTTGCAAGCGTCTACTCCGTCGGAGTGGTACAGGAGCAGCCCGGGGCAAGGCCGCAGGGATATCCAGTCTAGATAAAGCTTGTTGAGCATCAGACAGGAATTCAGAGGCCTTCGGTCGTCGTCGGGAACCAGGCCCGCTCATTTTGCGAGCCTTAGACACCTTTGATGGATGAACTGAGCCAAGAGCGTTGCGTTCTACTTGTGGAGGCAGTCCACCCTTGACGAATAACTCTATTTCATCTCGTCGCCGTGTCCGCCGCAGGGGAGAGCGAGGAGTGTCTCGAAACTCTACATGGCGGCGTTGTAAGTTTGATGCAGCAGAAGAGTGGTTGACATCGCCATTCGGTAGTCCTATAGTATCAATAGCCGGAGGTGGCCCTTGCGGAGATGCGGGCGGTTCTTGCTGAGACGTGTTGAGTCTACCGGAAGCTTCATGATTTGACTCGGCAGGGAGGGGGGACCCGAATATTGACCTGGGAGATGCTTCCCCCGTTCCATGGCTATCACCTTGGAGCCCGCCAGCTAAAACAAGGGCAGCATCATCGCCCATTTCCTCACGAAGCATCTCCTCAAGAGGCTGTTCATGCTTCCACGACATCCCAGGCAGTACACCCCACTTCTTATTCCAAATTCCCCTCTTCATCCAGGTGTTCTTTACTCTCTCGTAGGCCATTGTATTAATGTCGGGAGGGTCCGGAATATTGGTTTGCACGGCAGAATCATTGTGGGGCCATCCACTCCTTGCCAACGCCTGAGGAGCGGCTTGCACGTTGAGGTCAGACGAGGATGGGCCCATTTTTGGAACGTTTATTACGTCTTGGATCCATTCGGTTTCTTTGGATACCTGATAGACGAACTGAGGGAATGGGCGTGACGCCTCACGTTCGCGCTCTCGTATAGGTCGTCGCTCCGCAACTCGTCGTAGCTCCTCATCGCTCTTCGGTCGTCGCGGTTTGGCCTCTGCTCCTGGAGGTGATAAACGAGAAATCGGAGCTTCGACTTCAGCCTCTGAATCTGTCTCCGATTCGAACTCAGGCTCAAGCGGCTCTTCGTGCTTCCACTTTCCCCCGGGCCGCCCATTCCATGTCACCGGGCGATTCCATCTGTTGTTCCATATACCTTGCTCGATCCAGCGCTCCTTGACATGCTTCTCCGCCAGTGTGTGGAAATGCACACCGAGTGGTACATGGCGTATTCGAGTTTGGCACAGTTCGTCGATTCTCTTTATTTCTTCCAATCTTTGAACTTTGATGCCTCACGTTCCCGTTTCAACTGCCATTCTCGCTCCTCGCGGCGTTGCTGTTCTTCGCTTAGCGGGTTAGACTCCGGAGATAGGGTTGAGTTATGTGACAGTGGGTGAGATCTGTACGATGGGGGGGATTCGCTGAACCGCCCTCTCGCACGATCGAGTAGCTCCGGATTTTCAACCAGTACTGCTAGGGCCCTGTTGGTTCTAAGCAGTCCATCTCCTCGAATTAAGTCGGCCATGGAGGCGCTTTTGACATGGACAGTAGAAGCGTTGAGAAGGGGGAAGAGACAGGCGAAGAGACCGGCGAAGAGACAGGCGAAACAAAAAGTATTGAGGGTGGAAGGAGGAGCTGAGGAAAGCACAAAGGAGATTATTTTCCTCTTTCTTGCGCCCGGAGTCACATGAGTCGTGAATCGTTTCTGGTTTAGATTCCTGAGACTGAGACCGAGACTGAGACTGAGACTGAGACATCTCAACTATAGGTACAGGAATAACGTTAACGGAATGCTGTAAAGACTGTAAGACAAGTAGAGAACACAATGACTAACGACAATAGACAGTAAACATAGCATTCACACTACCCTCTGTAGTATGAGGGGGCACTCTGTCAGGGAAAGCTTGAGATGTTGAGGCTTGTGGTTTCAATACAGCAACGTTCTTGTATGATCTGTCAGGCACACATGAATTATGCGTGTGAAATATTTACTCGATAAATTGATCATAACGTTATTATTTGAGGTTATTCTGGCTGCCACGGAACAAAGGTAAGGTACCCTAAAGTCAAGGCAAGTTACAGTAGGTAACGATACCTCAGGTACCTTACCCGTGCAATTCTTGTGGCTCCGCATTCTTCACTCTTCTTTCTTCTTTCTTCTTCTTTCTTCTTTCTTCTTCTTTCTTCTTTCTGCTTTCTGCTTTCTGCAACCATATCAACCTCTCAATCAACCCCTTGTCACAGAATGCGCCAGCAGCAGAGACATTCGGCCAGCGCGCCGCCGCAGGCAGCAGCTGCTGTGCTGCTGTGCGTGATCAATGAAAGAGAAAGCTCACTACAAAAGGCTGGATGGCCCTCCTCGTTTCCGCAAACGCCCATTTCCCTCCCTTGCTTGGCCTCTGTGCTTATTAGAGTAGCCTTTATTCATCTTTCCTCTACAAAGTACTTTGTAATTTGCAAGATTTCCATAGCTTGAACGATGCCTCGTCCTGCGCCTCATCCTCTAGCCTTGTTCTCCCTCAAACCCTTGAACCCGCGAGCCGAAGCAGTTCTCGCCCATCCGGACAATAAGCGTCTCGTCTCCCAGTTGAAGAGTGGTGAACTTGCTCTCGACATCGGCCACACTCGCTCGACTTCCGGGGATAACACTACCATTGCAACACTAGGACGTTGTGGCGATATTGTAGTGGAAGGCCCTAGCATCGCAAAGATCCAATGCTCGTTTGAGATCGACTTGGACACAAACGTTGTCATGTTCTACGACAGATCGCACAGCCAGACAAGTCAAGTCCTTGGCCAAAACGCCACGCCATTTGAATATGGACGCCCTCGCAAGATCGTTGTGCAGGAGGAAGTCAACACTATCATCGGCCTGGGTGGTGTGGGCCGGAACCTTGTCCAGTTCGAGCTGGAATGGCATTATGACGCTCCTGAAGCGATGGAGATTGTCAGGAACCGAGCGAGCACCGCCCTTGGGTACGAAGAGAACCCGCGCCTTGCTCAGACTGTCGACAGGACGGACACTGTCCTACGAGACCCCATACAACGGCCCCCCAGCAAACAAAGCTGAGATACGCAAACGTAATTCGGCTCGGATCTGGGCAGTTTGGGGTCGTATACAAAGCCGTCGACGTGGACTCGGGCAAGCTCCTGGCTGTTAAGACATTGAAGCGGCCCCAAGGAGCATCAGACCAAGAATGGAGGACAATACTGCATGGTACGCTGAGGCGTGAGGTGGACATCCTTTCCAGGATCAGCCATGTGAGTGCAACCTCTCCGCAGCTCTAGCACATATGGACTGATATCAACGCTAGCCGCACATTGTGGACTACATCGCGTCGCGGGGCTGGAACGAAGGCAAAGTCGAGATCTTCATGGGTCTAAAAGAAGGGACCTTGCAATCGTTGATTAGGGGCGGATGCTCCATCCCTGTTGTGGACCTTGGCACCACCGTCCTCTACCACATGCTTCAAGCGATCGATTTTCTTGCGATGAACGGCATCGTACATCGAGATATAAAGCCGGAGAACATTCTCTATGTATCACGACCAGGCCAATATTATTTCCAGCTCGGAGACTTCGGCCTCAGTAACCGCCAGATCATAGCGACGACCTTTGCTGGAAGTATGCTGTACGTGGCTCCAGAGATGTTCCAAAACGGGGAACAGACACACAAAGCAGATGTTTGGTCACTTTACGTCACGATGTTGTGGACCTTGGATGTGGCAGGGTTTCGTGATGCTTCGAAAACGTTCAAGGCCCCTGATGACGCTCGAGCAGCAGTATTGTTAGTAGCCTCAAACACGGACTCAGTCTCAGTTATACAGCAAATGGCCAGGCCCAACCCAAATGAGCGCGCTTCCGCGGCACAAATGCTCGTGAAGTGCTTCGATGGAAAAGGTCTGACCATCCCACAAAATCAGGTACCGCCTCTCATCGAGCCCGGAAAATCCGACGGCAAAGCTCCAGCTCGTCCCGTGCCGGCACAAAGGAAAAAGAAAGAAAACACAGAGAGGTCTCCGAGAGAACGTTCCACCCGCAGCAGCAGCCCAACTCCGCATCGACAAGGCCCGGTCTCAAGCACAACTAAGACAGTTGATCAGTCCAGTGACCGAGAGGCCTCCGGGCCAACTCCATCACAGGACTCCAGTGGGTCTTCGATGGGTCTTCGAATGCCTGGCGCATTTCCCAGTAATGTCGTTGGCACTGTGACAGAAGCACGCCGACAGCCCAGAATCACTTGAGTAAGTTACGTAAGGCCGCCGAATATCCCTCTCAACTTTGGAGATTGATCCAAGCCTCGGATGACGATCGCTCCTGCGTAAGATAGGCATACCAGGCCCGTCCATGACTGTTTACAAGCTAGACTCGTTCGTCATTTCAGCTAGGGACGAGAGGGTAGGTACCGTAGATAATCGCATCGATCAAGTCAGGTGACACTATTGTGATGATCAACGTAAATCAGACGTTTGTGCTTGTTGGGCCCACATCTTTCTATTTCTGTATGCATCCACAAAGACCACTCCGTGTACAAGTCTGTATTGAATTTGACCACGACGGTCCGAGAGAGAGTCTGTCTTCAAGAAGTATTTCGCCACGCACTTGAAACCGAACGGTCTATGATGACTGCAGTATTACAAGGGCACATCGCAATGCCTCGCTATTGCAGAAGTCGCCTGGACCGGGGGTAGTAGGCATGCTCAAAGCAATTTCGAGCTTCGCAAGTTCCACCATCCTCACATGTCATGGAAAAGCCCTACACCCTTGAAAAGAAGAAGGCTTTGAGAGATTCCCGCCTGATCCAGACTGGCTACTCGATCACTTGTACGAGGTGAAGCATCATGTAGAGGCAATCAGGGCGTCAATTGACCGGATCAGTATCGTCAAGAAACAAAGGATCGGTGGGCTCAAGTCAAAGTCACCGCAGAAACTCACGCCTTTTCCCGACTTGCATTTGTCAAGAGATATGGGGCACAACCCTGGCTGAACAATCTCGGTCAGCCAACCAGGGGGTCTTTCAGTGGAGACGCTATCTACAGGCCATGTTTACACACACCACACATTCCGTTCGTTCACATGGTATCTCACCATGATATCAGCAACGGCTTTGGCATCTCCTCGGCCGATAGGCCAAGCTTCCTCGCCATTCTGCGGGATCAACGTCGAGGTAGCCGCCGCCCTAAGGTAGGATGTGGGTCATGTCCAGGTCACAGGCAAGTCTCCGGTATAAGTTGGGATTATTGCATCCAACCAGGCCTGACCCAAATAGGACGATGTTAGAATTTACAGATACATGTTTGGAATGATGATACGATAAAGACCAAATCTTCTTTTTCTCACCCATCTCAATCATATAGGGGTCTCGGGCATAGAAATATAGACTGTGTTGCCGCTTATAGTACGTCTGGACACTAAATCCTCTCGTCTACCTTATATACGGAACCTCATGTTGACAGTCAAGAAAGCTGAACAGTGAGAACAGCTGTTATAGGTCTAGCTCATGCGTGAATGAATGTCTATAATACACTGAGAGCACTTCAACACTGGAGATACCTGTTCTTTAAGATCCTATTCTTTCAAAAATAAAAATAAATGAAAAACAAATAACGAATCGAAAAAGAGCTGTGTTGTCGCATAGAGGTCCTCTTCATAGATGATGTGGATGATAATGACTCGATTTGACAAAATATGCATAGGGTTGAACATCATTGTCTTGGTGACCATCTGAACCCATAGGGCGTCAAGGGGATCACGACAGCTGCAAAATTGTCCGTTCTCGCACGGCAATAGTAAGACACTGTTTCAACGCCGAGATAAAGAAACAGCAACACCAAAACTCAGGAGAGAGCCCATCATTCGGACGAACCATCTGCGTGCGACCGAGCTGACGGACTCGGCCGATCTAAGACCACCGCGGCGGTCTTGCTTTCGATGCGGTCCTGTTGCTGTCTCCATCGCCGGCCCTCTTCGCTCATCTCTCGCATCCTCCGGAGATAATAGTTCTTGGCGACATCTTCCTCGTTGACGTCGTCGTCGTCGTCCAGCTTCTTCTTCCGTCGGTTCTGACACGCTCCGTAAAGCGACCACGCGCGGGCCGCGCTCGGGATCTCGGCCAACGAGTACTCGACCGTCCACTTGTCGGAGCGATCCAGATGCTGCGGTCGATCGATGAACTTGCCGTTGACTTTGTTGCGGACGGTAAGCGCCATGGCGAGAAGGGGACTGGTGTTCACGGCCTTGCCGTCCGCTTGCTTCTTGCCCTTTGCGGCGACATCGCTCGGAGTTATAGCTTGCTCCACATCTGGAGCTTCCTGCGCACCATCACTGTTCGACACTTTGCTGATATCTTCGGTAGATGGTGTCTCGCCAGCTGCAATTTCTCCGACCGTGTTCTTCGCCACGTCGCCTTCACTTAGATCGTGAACCCGTCCCTCCTCCTCGATGGTCCCACTAGTGTTCTCTTCGTTGCCCTCTCCCGCACCTCCAGTCTTGCCATCCTCTTGACCTTCTTCCCCACTCTCTTCCTCAGCATCAACTTCGTCGTCCTTGTCTGCATTATCCTCTTCCTCGTCGTCAACCTCCTCGTCGAGGTCATCGACAGTGGCCATCGCAGAATGCTCAGATGTTTCGTCGGGCGAACGTTGCGCCAGCAGCGTCCCCGAATGTGGAAGGGAAGCGCCATCTGGAGGTCCTTCAGATCCGTCATCATTCAAAACCACACCTATTGTAGCAGGCTCGGACGATTGCGTGCTGGTAGGTTCCGATGACAATTCGTCCCTGCTTAACTCTTCTTCTACTTTGGCGTGGATATCCTTCCAGTCACTCGTATCCTCTTCCACAGACTTCGCGGTCGGGACGCCCTCGTCCGTGGGTTTGTGGAGACCAAGGATGCTGCGTTCAAACTCTTCGATCTTCGATTTGTTCCTAGACTGGATCTGCTGCACCTGCTCCTCGGTCACAGGCTCGGCGATGATGTACATGAAAGGGGTTCCCACTTCGCGAGTTTCGAAGTGAATGCGTAGAGACTGCGCTGGAAATCAGTGACGTAACGTTAAAAGAGACGTATTGAATCGGGAGTCATACCTGCTCTGGGAACTTCTTTGTCGCACGGTCGAGCACCTTGTTCAGTAAACTTAAGCTGAGCTTGAATTCTTGATCTCCAAGAGTAGTATCCCACTGGCCGTGCAAACAATTGTCCATCTCCGACAAGCTTATGTACTGGAAACCGAATATCCTTTCGGTGTTGTGAAAAGCCACGAAAATGCCATCCATCCTACCCATCCGCACTTGTAACGAGTACTTCAGGAACGCAGATCGAATCATGTCAAAGTACTCCCGCTCAAATGACTCCCATTCGCCTTGCCGTTTCTTGATCTGATATCCAAGTCCATGCTGGTAATTCTTAGCATCCATCCGAATAGAGACGACGGCTCTGGTCTTGAGGTCGAACATGCCTGTACCAGGGAGTCGGGCATCGTAGGCATCAAGCTGTGACCGCATCAAGAAGTCGCCCATGGTACAGTAGTGGAACGACTCCGGAGAGTTTCGTTCCTCGTCGGACACCTGGCCCGGGCTAGTCTTCCGGTACCGCTCAAAATCCTCGGTGGGTAGGGTCAGCAACTTTTCCATAGACTTGCCAAGCATACTCAAGATGTTTGCTGTGTCAAACTCTTTGTCTGCATCTATAGCGTAGGTACCGTCCTTCCAGCGTAGAAAGATGGCAGATGGGCACCGCTGTAAAACGGTAAAGGACCTCAGCTTATCCGGAAACCCTTGTGAAAGCATTGAGGTATTGATTGGACGCCACTGAGACAACAGGAAGTGGAAGTGGGCGAGTGCACTTGTCATGCTTGATGATGATCCAACGTATCGTTTGCCGCGCTCTTGTGCAATGGCTTTGAGCGACTCGTCTCTAGAAGACGTGATATATTCCTTAAGGGCATTGAAATCGAACTCGGCGACCGGCATGATTTTTTGTAGGTAGGGGTCAAAATTAAACACACGAGATCGTGGGTCCTGAACGTGATACACCCCTGGACTGGTTACATCGGTAAGTGTCGAGCTTCTTCGTGATATAACACCAGAACACTTACTTGAACAAGACTCTTTCGAGGCCATAGGACAAGCCCGGGACTGGAGGTTGGGCAAATTCCACCGCTGAGGGGGTCAGCAAGATGCCTGCTACGGACTTCACCTAGACACTCACGTGCTATGACTAACTCCTCTGCCTCAACCTGTTCGATCTCGGCATTGATCGTATTCGCCAAATTGGGGTTGGAACTCGACTTCAGAGCATCCTTTAGTGACATGTGACTGTCCAGCTGTGAGATGGTGGTCAATTTGGACGCCGCATCGTGTTTCCTGGGAGATTCGGTCGCTTTTACCGAAACGCCCTAGGTAGCCACATGTCGGTATAAGATATAATCATCGAGTTAGAGAATCTCTTACCTTCCTCGGCCGTCTCGCCTTGGCTTCGGTAATCTTCGCTGCCATGTCCTTGGCTTTAAGCATACCCTTATGAACTTTCACAGCCGACTCCAGAGACATCTTCAAATTTAATCTTGCCTTTTCAAGGCGCAGCTTTTTCTCTTCCCGGGCCTTGCGTCCGGTTCCAGGTACATTGGCGTGGGCTAGCACGACTGCTACCTTACGGATGGTACGATTGCCAACTCTCGATACTGTACGCCTCACAATAGACTTCGCAACAGCCGTAGGTACCCCGCTCTTGATTCTCCGAGTCAGACGTGTTTGATTTGGCGTCGACGAGGATTGAGCTTGCTCATTCTTCTGTATAACATTTTCCGTAGCTTGGGCCAAGATAGCTCCGGATCCTTTGAAGCTCTGAACGCGCTCTTTATCTTCAATTTTTCCAATTAGACTCGCCACGTCTCTGCTTGTAGTATCCGGTGGTTTCGCGCGGACCGTGGTTTGCCCTGCATTGCCCTTCTTCTTGCGCTCCGCTACTTTGCGTCCTCTGCGCTGTCTGTTCTTCGCAGCTGTTGATTTCGGAGTACTGGCCGTTCCTAAACTTCCTGCAAGACTTTCCGCGCCACTGTCTACAGCATGTTCGACGGGATCGGCAGCGCTCGCCGTTGCATCCAGAGCCAAAGCGGGTTTGTCAATGTGTTTAGTGACCTTCTTCGGCTTCGACTTCGCCTTCGCCTTCGCCTTCTGCTGAGCTGCTTGTACTTTGGATTCCTTGATTCCCGCACTTTGCTCGCTGTTTCCATCCTGTTGACTAGACGCTTCCCCAGGCTGTTGTTTTTTTGCCGATTGATTCGGCGAATTGGCTTTTGATAATATGTTCTCCTTTAGAAGCTTTGCTCGACGGCTTCCCAATGCACCTCCTTCCACTGCAAAGCCGCTGTCTGTGGTGGATGATGGCGTAGACTCGGTGGTGGTGCTTTGGTAACGAAGGTTCTGTCGTTTGCGAGGTGCGCTCTGTTTGAGCAAACACGAGAGGCAAACATAACTACGATTAGGTTTCAGAATACTTCTGAAAGGGTGGATGTTCATGTTCTGAATGGGTTCGGACGGCGACGTAGCATTAGAGGTAATGGAGTAGGTGTGTAGCAGGTCTGTGAAGTAAATTCAAATCTACAAATACCTTGGTACAGCGGATCCTACAAAGTTGGCTCCAGCACTCACGCAACTTTTTTTTTGAAACTTCTTCAAAATCAAGCTCAAACAACAGCATTTTGATGTTAAA
>JAABUJ010003751.1_pt1 | contig 16716 bp, 17 predicted proteins | sample 5559131 | NCBI WGS metagenome assembly JAABUJ01 (sample SAMN10711875, study PRJNA513366) | rock metagenome | isolation source: Antarctica rocks | place: Antarctica: Victoria Land, Mt New Zealand nord | collected 2016-01-07 | reverse complement strand
CGAGCATGATGAGCCTGGGCCGCAGCATCAAGGCACGGCCGACGGCCAACATCTGCTGCTCACCGCCGGACAAGGTGCCCGCCATCTGCGCGGACCGTTCCTTCAGGCGGGGGAACAGTGCGTAAACCATGTCCAGGGTCTCTTGGCGCTCGGCGCGGTCGCGCCGCAACCACGCCCCGGCCACGAGGTTGTCGAGGACGGTGAGGGCGGGGAAGATCTGCCGGCCCTCTGGTACATGAGCGATGCCGAGCCCGGGGATCTTGTGGGCAGGCCGGGAACGCAGATCCTGGCCGTCGAACTCGAGCGCGCCACCATGGACGGCGACGGTTCCCGAGATTGCTTTCAACAGCGTCGTCTTCCCGGCGCCGTTGGCTCCGACCACGGCGATGTAGTCCGTCGGGCGCACCTGCAGGGACAACCCGTGCAGCACCTCGGTGCGCCCGTAGCCGGCACGTAGGTCGCGGATCAGCAGTCGGGTCATCCGCCTACCCCCAGGTAGGCTTCGACCACGCGCGGGTGGGTGCTAACAACCTGCGGAGCGTCCAGTGCGATCACCTTGCCGTAGTCCAGGGCCAGGATCCGATGCGAGATCTTCATCAGGGCTCGCATGTTGTGCTCGATGACGATCAGGGTCATGCCTCGTTCCGTGTTGGCCCGTACGAAGCGCTCAAGCATCTGGTCGACTTCGGGCTCGTTGAGGCCGGCCATCACCTCATCTATGAGCAGCACAGTGGGCTGCAAGCTCAGCGCACGGGCTAGCTCCAGCGTTGAGCGTTGGGCCTGGGTGAGGTCGCGTGCGAGGGTCTTCTCATGCGCTCCCAGGCCCCAGAATGCCAGCTCCTCACGCGCCGCTACCCGTGCCTCGCTCAGAGTATGATGTCGGGTCAGCGCGGCGACGGCAACGTTGTCCAGGGCCGTCATCTCACCGAAGATCTGCACGGTCTGGGAAGTCTTGGCCAGACCTCGAGCCACCACGGAGTGGACTGGCAGCCCAACGAGATCGGCGTCGCGGAACCAGACGTGACCCGATCGAGGAGGCACCACCCCGACGATGGCGTTGAACAGCGTCGACTTACCTGCGCCGTTGGGGCCGATGACGCCGAGGATCTCGCCCTCATGGACGTCGAAGCTGACTGCCTTGAGTGCGTGCAGGCCGCCGAAGCGCTGTTCGACGGACTCGAGCCTGAGAATGGCGGTCACTTGTCCTCCCGGATCACACGTCGCCATACCCCGTTCAACAATCCGCCTAAGCCCCGCGGCTGCAAGAGGATGAGGGCGATCAGCAGCACACCGTAACTGAGCTGGCCGAGAGCAGCCGCGTTGCCGGTCAGGCGTTGAGAGGCGATCTCTCCTAGGGGGATGAGGATGAGCGCTCCCAGCAGTGGACCCCACCAGTAGCTGACGCCGCCGACGATCGCGAAGAGCGCCATATTGATGGAGGTGTTGAATGAGAACGCCGTATCGGGGTCGAGGAACTGCAAAAACGACGCGTACAACGATCCACACAGGGACACGACTACCGCGGACAGCACCAGCGCCTTCATCTTGGCCCGGAACAGGTTGACGCCGGCCAGCGATGCTGCCTGGGGGTTAAGCCGGATCGCGTCGAGCTGCAAGCCGAGTCGTGAGTACCGGACGGCGCGGGCCACCATCAGTGAGGCGACCAGCAGGACAGCCGCAATGTAGAGGTAGGGGGCGGTGCCGTTGAACTGCAGGTTCGACACGCCTGAGGGGAGGATCGGAAGGGTGATACCGGCGGGTCCACCGGTCAGCCCCTTCCAGTAGCGCGCCACGATCTCGAAGATCTGCAGCAACGCGAGGGTCCCCAGGGCAAAGTAGTGGCCCGAGAGCTGGAACGTCGGCCAGCCGATCACCAACGCGGCGAGCACCGAGACCGTGATGCCGACCGGCATCGCCAGCCACGGGCTGAGCCCCAGAGTGCCCTGGAATATCGCCACGGCGTAGGCACCGACACCGAAGAAGACACCATGGCCGAGAGAGACCTGGTTGGCGTAGCCGCCCAGCACGTTCCACCCAATGGACGCTGCCCCGAAGATGCACACCAGCACCAGGATGCGAAGCTGGTAGTCGGTGGCCAGGTACTGGGCCGCGAGGAAGAGGGCGAGCAGGCCGAGCACGATGAGCGCTCCTGTCGCGTACCTGCCGATCCGCGGCTCGGGTCCTGAGGTCACGGCGGCATTGCGCTTATGCACGTCCAACACGCTTCAGGACACCTCCTGGAATCAGCACGAGCACGCCGAGGAACACGATGAAGACGACCAGATTCTGCAGCTCACTGGAAAGCACGCTCGTCGTAAACGACTGGATGACCCCGACAGCGAGACCGGCCAGGACCGCCCCGCGTACCGAGCCAAGGCCTCCGAGCACGACCACGGTGAACATGATCAGGACGTACTGCTGACCGACGAAGGGGTAGACTATGGTGTAGGGCACGATCGCTGATCCGGCCAACGCCGCCAGTCCCACTCCGATACCGAAGGCCACCATGTACATGACCTTCGGGTTGATTCCCAGCAAGACGGCGGCGTCACGATTCTGCGAGGTGGCTCGCATGGCCTTGCCGAAGCCGGTGCGATTCAGAAACAGCCCCAGCAGGCCTGAGACGACCATAGCGTACGCCGCGGCGTAGAGGTAGGTCTGGCTGAAGGCCAGACCGCCAACGCTGACGAAGGAGGTCTGGTAGCTCGTCTTGACGCTGCGGAAGTCGTTGCCCATCACGGCGGCCGCGCCGTTGGCCATGACCAACCCCAGACCCACCGTCAACATCACTTGGGCGATCGGCGGAGCCTTGATGATCGGCTCGATGAGCAGCCGCTCGAGGACCACGCCGAGCGCGAACACGACCAACCCGACGAGCGGCGCGGCGAGGAGCGGGTCGATGCCGAAGCGGGTCGAGGCAAGGTAGCCGCCGAACATCCCCAGCATGAGAAACTCTCCGTGCGCGAAATTGACGATGTCCATGACGCCGAAGACAAGTGTCAGGCCGACCGCGATCAGGGCATAGACGCTGCCGATCATCAGTCCGTTGGCCAGTGACTGCAAGAACTGCATACCCGCGCTCGTTCCCGTTAGTCGCCTGGTTACTTCCCGGCGTTCCAGATCGGCTTGTTCGCGGTGATGTCGGCAGGCCACACCCCCACCAGCCGTCCTTGCTGCCACTGCACCATGAGCGGTTTGGCGAACGTGTTTGCCCCCGTGGCGTCGAACTTGACCTTGCCGCCGGGCATCGATCCGGCCGCTCCAGCGTCGAAGACCTCGCTTCCGAGGGTCTTCGCCAGCTCCTTGGGGTCAGTGGTGGGCTTCTTCTCGAGGGCCTGGGCGAAGATGTAGACGGCCGCCGCGTTGTCGTGCGCCTCCTGAGGCATCAGTTCGCCGTACTTCTGCTCGTACGCCTTGCCGACGTCACCGTACTTGTCGGGGTCGCTCGTGTCGATGCTCAGCACGCCGTTGACCTGGTCCCCGAGGCTCTTCTTGAAGTCGGGTGTGATGTATCCACCAACCCCACCGATGACGGGGACGGTGCTGCCCCTCGAGCTCAGCGCCCTGCTCAGCAGGACGCCGTCGGTAACGTAGGCGACGGAGAAGATGGCGTCGGGCTTGGCGGCCAGCACCTTCTCGGCGACCGGCCCGGCGTCCGAGATCGTCGGGGAGTACGACTCGAAGAGCGCGACGTCGACCCCTGACTGCTGCGCCTGTGCCTGCAGTCCCTTCGCCTGGCTCTCGCCATAGGCGTTGTTCGCATAGACAATGGCAGCGCGCTTGATGTCCTTGCCCGCGGCCTTGGCGATTTCGATCGCGTACGCCATCTGCGCACCGCCTACGGCCGAGGCCTTGGCCGGCAGCTGGAACAGGTACTTGTAGCCCTTCGACGTCAGGTCGTCGCTGAAAGCGGTGGTCAGCAGCGGGACCTGACGTCGCTCGGTCACCTGGGCGACAGTGACCGTCAGTCCGCTCGCGTACGCGCCGACGATGGCCAGCGGCGGCTGGCCCTTGCTGAGGAAGTCCGTCGCAGCGCTTGCGGCCTTGGCCGGGTCGCTCGTCGCGTCGGCGATGTCGAGCTTGATCTTCGCTCCGTTCATGGACTTGATACCGCCCGCCTTGTTGATCAGGTCGGCGGCGAGCTCGATCCCCTGTCGGGAGTTGTTGCCGTTCTGGGCGGTCGATCCGGTCAGGGGCAGGATGACGCCGAGGCGCACCTCCGTGGCCTTCGTCGCATCCCCGGTGGAGCCGCTGCCGCCTCCCCCGCAGGCTGCCAGCAGAGTAGCTACGGCCGCGAGCGCGGCGACGGGCAGCAGGCGCCTTGGACGTGGGGCGCTGCCAGTACTTGTTGCACGGACCATGGCTGTTACCTCATGCCCTTCGGTTGGGTCAGGACGGGAGATGCGTGGACTGCGGCTGAGCCGGCGCTGCGACCGGCGATGCGTCCGAAGACCGAACCGTTGGTCAGTCCGCTGCCGCCGGGATAGTTGAAGTAGAAGATGCCTCCCACGAGCTCGCCGCACGCGTACAGGCCGGGGATCGGCGCGCCTTCAGTGTCGGCCACCTGCGCATGGGTGTCGATTCGCACGCCGCCGAAGGTGAACGTGATGCCACAGGTGACCGCATACGCCTCGAAAGGCCCCTCATCCAGAGTGTTCGCCCAGTTCGACTTCGCGGGCGCCAGAGCCGTCGTGCCCCGGCCGTCCTTCACGTTAGGGTTGAATGGCACCTCCTGGCTGACCGCGGCGTTGTACTCGCGGACCGTTCGGAGGAACCCCTCCGGGTCCACCCCATCCAGTTTGCGGGCTAGCTGCTCGAGACTGTCGGCCTTGACCTTGGTGACCTCGCGTATTCGGTACTCGTCCCGCAGCAGGTGCGTCACCTTGGCGTCGAAGACCTGCCAGGCAAACTGACCCGGCTGCGCCAGGACCTCTCGCCCGTACTTCGCGTACGTGTAGTTGCGGAAATCCGCGCCCTCGTCAACGAACCGTTCGCCTGCCGCGTTCACCATGATGCCGAAGGGGTAGCTGTGCTTCTGGAACGAGTCGCCGACCGCGAGATCCCCGAACGGCGGAGCGTTGAGATCCCAGCCGACGGCGTGGCAGCCAGACCAGTTGCCCCACGGCATCGCGTCGGCCGCTAGAGCCATGCGTATCCCGTCTCCGGTGTTGAAGCGGGTGCCGCGCACCTTTGCCATGTCCCACCCGGGGCCGAGGTAGCGGGTTCGCCACTCGACGTTGGACTGAAACCCTCCGCAGGCCAGGATGACCGCCCCAGCCTCCACCTCGTGGGTGACCCCCGCCTGACGCAGCTGCACGCCGACGACATGGTTCTCCTCGGTCATCAAGGACAACGCGCGCGCGCCGTACTCGATGGTGATGCCGGCCCCGACGGCGCTTGCGGTCAACGCCTCGACCAGTCCCGGTCCACCACCCCTCGTCTCCAACGTCAGCCCGCCCCAGAAGGTGAACCGCCCGTCGACCTTGAATGCCTGGCGCCCGTAAATCGGCAGGAACTGCACCCCCTTGTCCCGCATCCAGCGCAACGTGTCGAAGCTTTTCTTGACGAGGAGCTCCACGAGGTCCGGGTCGGCGCGGGACTGCGTGACTCGCTGCATGTCATCGAAGAACTGGCCCTCGGTGTAGGAGCCGAAATCGGTCGTCGCGCGCTCGTGGTCGCTCAGGTCCGGCACCAGTTGCAGAATCTCATCGATCCCGTCGTACGCGAATCGCATCGCGCCGGCAGTGAAGGCTGTATTGCCGCCGGCCTCACGCTCGGGAGCCCGCTCGAGCACAAGCACCGTCGCACCGGTCTCTCGCGCTGACAAGGCGGCGCAGAGGGCCGCATTGCCACCCCCCACCACGACGACATCGTAAGAACTCTGCACCTGGGCTCCCACAGCGGCGACCACTTGTATACCGCGGTATACAACCATTGCGGGGCCTGTCCGTCAAGATCCGGCCCGCGCCTAAGTGGTCAGCGGCGTAAGTTCGTCGGGGTCAGGGGTTGTCGAGGTAGAGGCTGGCGGCGCAGTCGAGGGCTTCTTCGGGGGTGCCTGCGGTGAAGCCGGTGGGCGGGGCTTGGTCTTGGTAGCCGTCCTTGCTGGACAGGTATAGGGCGAAGCCCTAGCGGCTGGCTGAGCCGCCGTAGCGCAGCCGCATCAGGGGCAGCGTTTCCCCGTCCGGCAGGTGGGCGTCGATGTAGGCGAAGGTCCCGCGGAATCGCACGTCCACCTGGGTCAGGGCCGGCCAGTGGGTTGCCGCGTGTGCGCGCAGGCGTTGCTAAAGCGACGTTTTCGTCGATGGCGGTGGGCTGGGCATGGGCTCATCGTGCCCGATCGGCGTGTTGCTCACCAGCATCGGGCGTGTGACAGGTGAGGCTGAAGTGTCCATAGGGTCTTCAGTGAAAGGGACGCGTTGATGCCTGTCCTCAGCCTGGACGTGGTGAAGCTGACCGGTGCCGAACGAGAGGAACTTCAGGGATTGATCCGGGCCGGCACCAGTGCTTAGCAGCTGGTGTGCCGGGCCAGGATCGTGCTGCTGGCCGAGCAGGGCCTGTCGAACACGGTGATCGCGGCTCGGGTCGCAGTCAACGTGGACACGGCGCGCAAGTGGCGCCACCGATGGTGTGCCCAGCCAGGCGTGGGCTCGCTGGGCGACGCGAAACGCTCCGGGCGTCCGCCTCGGTTCAACCCGGTACAGGTCGCCAGCGTCAAGGCGCTGGCCTGCCAGCCGCCCGAGGCCAGGTGGGGTGCCGCTGTCTTGGTGGAGCTGCCCCGAACTGGCTTGGCAGGCCGTCGTGGACGGGATCTGCTCATCGGCATGCTCCTCCGCGGTGGGGCGATGGCTGGCCGAGGACGCGATCAAACCATGGCAGCACCAGTCGTGGATCTTCATCAGCGACCCCGACTTCGCCGCCAAGGCGACCACGGTGCTGGACCTGTACGCCCGGGTCTGGGACGGCACCGCGTTGACCGACGACGAATACGTGATCTCCGCCGACACGAAGACCTCCATCCAGGCGCGCTGCCGCTGCCACCCCACCCTGGCCCCGGGCCGGTCCCGGATGATGCGGGTCAGCCACGACTACCACCGCCGCGGGCGGTGGCCTACCTGGCCGCCTACGACGTCCACCACGCCCAGGTGTTCGGCCGGTGCGAGGACACCACCGGGATCGAGCCGTTCACGGCCCTCGTCGAGCAGGTCATGACCCAAGAGCCCTACGCCTCGGCCAGCCGGGTGTTCTGGATCGTCGACAACGGCTCCTCCCACCGCGGGCAGAACGCCATCGACCGGCTCGCCGAACGGTTCCCGAACGCGCTCATGGTGCACACCCCGGTCCACGCGTCATGGTTGAACCAGGTGGAGGTCTACTTCTCCATCGTCCAGCGAAAACTGCTCTCCCCCAACGACTTCATTGATCTCGGCGTGCTCGAGAAACGCCTGACCGACTTCGAAGCCCGCTACAACGACGCCGCCCGGCCATTCAAGTGGAAGTTCACCACCCACGACCGCACCGACCTGCTCGAACGCCTCGAGCAAACAGAACAAACCCCACTGATCAGCACCGAGCAGCCTGACCCCCCACGAACTTACGCCGCTGACCACTAAGGGTCCAGGACCGCATCCAAGGGCGAGGCACTCGAAGAGTGGGCGAGAGTGCTACTGCTCCTTTTGGATCATCCGTAGACGTAGGTCGCGCGCTGCGGCCATATGGCGGCTACTGAGCGAGCGGGCCAGATCCGGATCCCTGCGCCGGATGGCGTCGAGCATCGCGGCATGTTCGGCGACCGCGGTCTCCCAGCGCCCCGGCTGGCTCACGGTCGGCTCCGGATAGCGTCGGATGTGGACCTCGAGCCGCGCAAGCAGGTCACAGAGAGTCGAGTTGTGGCTCGCCTTCCAAAGCCGGTCATGAAAGACATGGTTAGTCGCCGCCATCTCCGCTGGCGTCCTCGCCAGCGGCTGTGCCATCCGCTCGTGTGCGCTCTCCAGCACGGCTAGGTCGTAGTCGGTCCGTAGACGAGCCGCCCACTCGGCCACCATGCCCTCGAGGACAACACGGCAGTCGTAGATCTCCAAGACCTCCTCAGGTGTTGTCACCCGGACCACCAACTGCCGCCCGACCCGTTGCAGCATGCCGTCCTGCTCGAGACGTCGCAGAGCCTCCCGCACCGGGGTTCGGCTGACCCCGTAGGCCTCGGCAACTGCAGTCTCGACGAGAGCGGCAGAAGGCCGGTAGTCGCCATTCAAGATGGCTATGCGCAGACGCTCGTACAGGGAAGCCTCTGTCTTCTCACTTCCCGATCCGGTCACCATGCGCGACACGATAGCCACGGGTGGGTCCCGTGCCGTTGGCTAACTCGTCGCGTCGTTCCTCCCGCGGGTGGCTCAAACGCCGTCTGAGTTGCACCGTCGGGGAGCTGGCATGATCTTTTCGGGTGCTCAGCCTGGTACTGGTGGCATGAGCCGAAACACCGGGCCGTCCTTGCAGATGAGCGGAGACTCCTCGTCCGCGGTCCTGGTGCCGGTGGCGCACCCGTGGCAGTAGCCGAGACCGCAGGCCATGTGGGCTTCAAGCGAGACCTGCACCTCTGAGCTCCAACGCTCTCCGAGTTCGCCGCACAGGTGGGCCAGCCGGACCGAACCGCAGGTGAAGATCTGGTGCGGCTGGAAGTGGACGATGGCGTTCAAGGTCGACTCCACAGCGGACGGGGCGCTGGTGCCGTCGCTGTCGGTGACCTGGATGAGGCGTTCGACACTTGCTCGCTGGTACGTCTCGTCCGCGATGAGGGCGTGCGCGGTCCGAGCGCTGTCGACCGCCGTGACGCCGACGCCGAGCCGGGTGGCCTCGAAGGCGAGGCTGGTCAGCGAGCAGGTGCCGATGCCGCGTCCCACCAGCAGGATGTGACGGGTGTCAGGGTGGATGGTGAAGCTTTGTCCCAGGGGTCCGACTGTGGTGATCGTCGCGCCGACGGGGAGCTTGGTCAGCCGGGTGGTTCCTGCACCGACGACGCCGTACATCACCTCGATCGACCCGTTCGCAGGGTCGCTGGTGTAGATCGCCATGGGCCGCGGCAGGACCGGTGCGTTCTCGTGCGGTTGAGCCACCGTGAGCATGACGAACTGGCCTGGCTGAGCGGTCGCGGCGATTTCGGGGGCGTGCAGGTGGATGGACCAGTAGCGGTCGGCGACGTGGTGGTGGTTCAGGACTGCCGCCTCCACCAGTCTGGGGCGGGGCCGCTCGGCCTGGTTGGGAGGGGGCTCCAGGAGGTCGAGCCGCCCGGAGGGGGTGGTGAAGGGCATCGGGCCGTCGCTACCTTCCGAGGCGGGTGAGCTGGACATCGAGGGCGAGGAGGCTGCGGGTGAGTACCTCGACGCCGAGGGCGATGTCGGACGAGCTGGACCATTCCGCGGGGACATGGCTCAGACCGGCTCGGCTGGGGACGAAGATCATCCCGGCCGGGATGGCGTGCCCGACCATCTGGCTGTCATGGCTCGCGCCGCTGTACATGACGCGGTAGGTCACCTCGAGGTCCTTGCAGACGCCGGAGGTGATGTCCCGCATCCAGGCAGGCAGCACGACGGGGGACGCGTCGCTCAGGAGTCGGGCACTGAGCTCGACGCCTCGACGAAGGCAGATGTCGCGGCTGCGGCTGACGACCTCGTTGGCGGTGTCCCGCTGGCGGCCACTGTCCACGTCCCGCACGTCCACGGCGAGCGTGGCCTCGCCGGGAATGGTGGTGATGCTTCCCGGGGTGACCTCGAGTTTGCCCACGGTGCACCGGGTCCCGCGGTGCCGAGGGTCGTTTGCGATCTCCTCGCACAGCAGGACGAGCTCGGCGGCGGCACACAGCGCGTCGGCACGAAGCGACATCGGAGTGCTCCCCGTGTGCGAGGCGCGTCCGTCCACAGTCAGCTCGAAGCGAGTGCTGCCGGAGATCAGGTCGACGATTCCGATGGCGATCCCTTGCGCCTCGAGCACCTCACCCTGCTCCACGTGCAGCTCGATGAAGCCGGCCCAGTCGTCGCGGTCCCACCTCGCACGCTCGACCTGACGGGGGTCAAAGTCGAGCGCCTCCATGGCCTCGGCGATGCTCACTCCGTCCGAGTCACGAACACTGCCTAGTGCCTCCGGGGTCCACATACCTCCGACGGCCTTGCTGCCGATGCACGCCTGGCCGAAACGTGCCCCTTCCTCTCCGGCGAAGACGACGAAGCGGATTGGGCGGTCGTGTTCGAGGTCTTGCTCCACGACAAGGCGGGCTACCTCTGCCGCGGCGACGACGCCGGCAATACCGTCGAAGCGGCCACCGCGGGGGACGCTGTCCAGATGTGAGCCGGTACCGATTGCCCGGCCGCCCGTTCCTCCGGGACGTTCGGCGATGGTGTTGCCGACCTCGTCGGTGCGCACGCTCAGGCCAAGATCGGTCATCCATCCGGCGAAGCAGCCATGCGCCTCGCGCTCCAGGCCGGTGTACGCGAGCCGGGTCACACCCGTGGGCGCGGGTGTCTCGCTGATGGAGGCAATCTCCTCGATGAGGCTGGTGATCCGCTGGGGATCTCCACGAAGACCGGCTTGGGTCATGAGGTGGCGTTCTCGTCGCCCGCAGTCGGCCACAGGGCCGTCACCGCCGCGTCACCGGCCGCCTCGGCCAGGACAGGGGTGCTCATGAGCGCGGCGAACGCCACGACGTGGCCTCCGTGCTGTTCGGTCAGGGCGCGCATGGCGTTGACGGCGAAGTCGGTACGGAAGGCGTCCGCGACGATAACGGCGCGGTCGGCATCACCGAATGCTCCGTCGAAGTCGAGCACCCCGGATGCGTCGACGACCCGAAGGGCGTTCACGCCGAGCTCGCGGGCGAGGATGTGGGCCAGCACGCTGTTCTCGATATCCTCCCAGGTGACGACCAGCGTCGGTTGGCGCGGTGCGACCGCCTCAGCAAGCCGCAGTCCCAGTGCCTCCGCACCCCCTGGATCGAAAAGGCTGCAGTAGCTGCCCATCTGGTTCGACGGCGGCCCGACGAGGTCGGCCTGCGGCACGCCGCCGGCGATGAGCAGCCGTCTGACGTCGAGGTCGTTCATGGCTTCCTCCTAGATATCCAGGTCGTTCAGCGTATAGAGCGGGTCGTAGTGGTAACCCGCGTCGGCGATCCGGCGCGCGCCGCCAGCCTGCCGGTCTACCACGGAGACGACGCCTGCCACCGCGGCGCCCAACCCGGTGATCTTGGATGCCGCCGTGATGGCTTGGCTCCCACTGTCGACAACATCCTGGATCAGCAGCACACGCTCACCGCCATGCAGCTCGCCCTTGACCGGCCCGGTGGAACGCTCGTCACTGCGCACGATGACGAACGGCAAGCCGGTGGCGAGCGACACCGCGGCCGCCAGCGCCACCCCACCAACCTCGGTCCCAGCCAGGCGATCGACACCGGCCGGCACCTTCTCGGCCAGCATGTCTGCCACGCGGCGCAAGATCGTCGGCTTGGTCTCAAAGAGGTACTTGTCGAAGTAGTAGTCGCTGTGCTCACCGGAGCTCAGCACAAAATCGCCGCGAAGGTAGGCCGCGGCGACGATGTCGCTGCCGACCTCCTTGCGTTGCAAGGCACGCCGTTCCACCGCGCTTTGAGTGGTGCTTCCGGTGAACTCACGCAGCTCTGCGGTCATGGTCAGCTCCTAGCGGTGGTGGCCTGAGCCGTGGCTGGGACATCCCGATGCACATAGCCCATTTCGGTGGACACGGCGGCTGCGGCGTCCAGTACCTGAAGGATCCATCTGCGGCGGGTCATCGCGTCAACCCGATCTTTCGGGCAGGCCAGGGTGAGGCTCGCCGTGACGTCGCCGGCGTGCGACCTGACGGGGGCGCTGATGGCGACGACCCCGAGGTCGAGCTCTTGGTCGCACACATCGAAACCGCGCGCCGCTACCTTCTTCAAATGACGATTGACGGCCGGCAACGTGTGCGGAGTGTCCTTGGTGAACCGGGTGAGCTCATGTGATGCCAACACGTCATCGACCACGTGTTCAGGCATGAAGGCAAGGATGGCCCGAGCCGAGGCCGCCGCGTGGACGGGCAGCTGCTGACCTACTCGGACCGAGAGCCGCAATGGGTGCGAGCCGTCGACCAATGCGGTGCACACCGTGCGGTGCCCGACCAACTCCGTGAGGAAGACGCTCTCTTGGGTAGATGCGCTTAGCTGGGCCATGTGCGCCCTGGCGACCTCCTCCACTCGGCGCATCCCGCGGTTGAGGGACACCGCTGCCGAGCCGAGGCTGTAACGCTTGGTCTGCGGCGACTTCGTGGCGAACTCCTCGTCCACCAGTACCGCCATGAGTCGGTGCAGTGTCGGCAGCGGCGCCTCGATCGCGCCGGCGATGTCAACCAGGGTCTGGCCTTCTGGGTGGTGAGCCAGGTGGCGTACCACGTCGAGAGTGCGGACAACGAGTTGCATGTCAGGCACTCACTCGAGTTCCAGGCCTTTGCGTTCGGGGATGAGGAAGGCGGTGGCGATGATGTCGATGACGTAGATGACGGCCAGCAAGCCGATCGCCAGCTGGAACGAGTATGCCGTCGCGAGAGCGGCGATAACCAAAGGCGCGAACCCGCCGACGCCGCGACCGAGGTTGAACAGCACGTTCTGGGCGGTCGCGCGCGCGGCGGTCGGGAAAAGCTCGGCCATGAGCGCGCCATACCCACCGAGCATGCCGTTGACAAAGACGCCCATGATCGCGCCGCCGATCAGCAGAGCGATCTCGTTGCCAAGCCTGCTGTAGCCGAGCACGGAGATCGCGGCGCCGGCCTGGAAGACAAACAACATCGGGCGCCTGCCGAAGCGGTCGGCGAGGTGTCCGAAGAAGAAGATGCCGGCAGCCATCCCCAAGATCGTCACGCCGGTCCACACGGCCGACTTTGTCAGGCCGAAGCCGTACTGCTTCGCCAGGTAGCTTGGCAACCAGATGATCACCCCGTAGTAGCCGAAGTTCTGCACGGACGTCAGGATGAACATGCCGACCGACGACTTCGTGGTCTGGGCATCCCGGAACAGCAGCTTGAGCGGAAACTTCTGCTTCGCATCGTCCCGGTGGGCCTCGAACAAGGCCGGCTCGTCAACGGTGCGCCGCACGAAGAAGGCCAGCACTGCCGGGATGGCCCCGAGCAGGAACAGTCCCCGCCACCCGATGTGGGGAATGGCCCAGGCCGCGACGATCGCGGCCAGGAGCACGCCCGACTGCCAGCCCAGCGCGACGTAGGAGGTGGCCCGGGCCCGCATCTTCGCCGGCCACGTCTCAGCGGCCAGCGTCATCCCGACTCCGAACTCCGCTCCCAAGCCGAGACCGGCCACGAACCGAAACAGCGTCAACAGAACAAAATTCGGGGCCAACCCGGTTAGGGCTGTGAACACCGCGAAGATGAGGATCGAGTAGGTCAGCACCTTCACTCGCCCGATGTAATCACTGAGGATCCCCCCAATGAACCCGCCCGCCACGGCGCCCAAAAGGGTGATCGTCGCCAACGACCCCGCCTGCTCCGGGCTGAGCGCGAAGGTGGCCGCAATCGCCGTCAGGGCGAACCCGAGGATCAGCAGGTCGAAGCCGTCCATGGCGTAACCCACCGCTGAGGCCAACACCGCCTGCCAGGCGCGTCTGTCCGGTTTGTCGTACGACGCCGTCAGCGACGACTCAACGTTCTGCGGAGTTCTTGCGCTCATCGCTCTCTCCTGTGATCAGCCGGCGCACCGGCGCTGCACTAGTCATCTACCGGGTGGGGAAATCCACTAGCGATCGTCTGATTTCGCCTCGCCGTGTACGTCTAGGGTCCCCACGAGGTCTTCGACGTCGTGGAAACCCAGAGCGTGGATCAAGACGGGCAGGTCGTCGAGGATGCGGATCATGCTGTCCGGCCGGGTAAAGTTCGCTGTCCCGACCTGGACGGCACTTGCGCCCGCGACGATGAACTCCAGGGCGTCGATAGCGGTCGCGATTCCACCGCAGCCAATCACGGGCACTCTGACGGCGCGAGAGACCTGCCACACCAGTCGCAGCGTCAGCGGCTTGATGGCCGGCCCAGACAGACCGCCGGTGATGTTCCCGAGAACCGGCTGCCGCCGCCTGAGATCGATCGCCATCCCCACAAAGGTGTTGGCGACCGTCACCGCGACGGCGCCGCCGGCCTCCGCCGCGCGGGCGATGTCCTCGATACGGGTCACGTTCGGGGTGAGCTTTGCGATCACAGGTCGATCGGTACGCTGAACAACCCCCTTGACCACTTCTTCCACCTGCCGGGGATCCGACCCGACTTCGAGGCCACCATGCTCGAGGTTTGGACACGAGACGTTGACCTCCAGCGCGGCGTACGGGACGTCTGCGAGCTCCTCGGCGATCCTCCAGTACTCATCGAGCGCAAGCCCGCCGATGCTGATGATCAGGGGAACCTCGGGCGCAAGGTAGCCCGGCAGGAGATGCTCGACGAACCCGTTTTTCCCGGGGCTCGGAATGCCGACCGCGTTGAGCATCCCCTCGGCGGACTCAGTCAGCCGGTGAGCCGGGTTCCCCGAGCGGACGCCAGAGAAGACCGTCTTGGTGACAAGCGCCCCCAGACGACGCAGCGGGATGAGCTGACCGAGTTCGGGACCGAAACATCCGGACGCGGGCATGACCGGATTGGCCAGGGTGAGTGGGCCAAGGCAAACCGACATCTCCAGCACACCGACTGTGCCGCTAGGTTGAACTTCCATGATACGAAAGCCGCTTTCGTAAGGAAGAAGTCAACGTAGTGCTGCCGCGCGGGTTGGTCAAGAGGGCGCGTTGACTCATCAAAGATGCGCGCGCGGAGGGGGTCGTTGACTCACCAGGAAGTGCGCGCGTAGAGCGCGCCTCCCGGCCTGGCGTGGGTCGAACCGGTAGGCCCGATTGATGGGACTGACGATGAGCCAGCGCCGGGCAGTGACCAAGACGATCGCGACGCGTTACAAGCGTGTCGATAAGGCCGGCAACGGTCTGATCCTGGACGAGCTGTGCTCCACGACTGGCTGGCATCGAAACCACGCCCGCAAGGCCGTGGTGGGCGCGCTGACGCCCAAGGTCGTGCGTCCACGCAAGGCCCGCGAGCCTCGGATATGGGCCGGAGGTCGTTGTGGCACTGCGGTTCTGCTGGGCGGTGCTGGGTGCCCCGACCGGGAAGTGGCTGTCTCCGGCCCTGGTGGGCTTGGTCCCGGTGCTGCGCCGGTTCGGCGAGCTGTCCATCGATGATGAGATCGCTGCGGCGCTGGCCATGATGTCACCGGCGACCATCGACCGGCGGCTGGCTGGGGATCGGGCCAAGATGCAGCTGAGGGGCCGCTCGCACACCAAGCCCGGGTCGCTGCTGAAGTCCCAGATCCCGATCCGCACCTGGACGCAGTGGGACGACGCTGTTCCGGGGTTCGTGGAGATCGACATGGTCGGCCACGAGGGGGGCAACGCGGTCGGTGACCACGCGTACACGCTTACGGTCACCGACATCGCTACCGGGTGGACCGAGAACCGCTCGGTGCCCTACAAGGGCCGCCGCTGGGTCATTGAGGCGCTGGGGGACATCGCGGACGGCCTGCCGTTCCCGCTGCACGGTGTGGACTCCGACAACGGCAGCGAGTTCATCAACCATCACCTGCTCGACTGGTGCGCTCAGCGCCGACTCACCTTCACCCGGTCCCGGCCCGACAACTGCAACGACGGTGCCCACGCGGAGCAGAAGAACTGGGCGGTTGTGCGCACCGTGGTCGGCTACCACCGATACGACACGGCTGCAGAACTGGTGCTACTGAACAAGATCTGGACGCTCCAATCGCAGATGACGAACTACTCCTACCCTCAGCAGAAGCTCATCTCCAAGGTCCCAGACGGCGCTAACGTGATCAAGAAGTACGACACCGCCACCACCCCGCACCGGCGCGCCCTGGACCACGACGCCGTCACCGAGCAGGACAAGAAGATCCTGCTCGACGCACTCCAGCCACTGAACCCCGCCATCCAACGTCAGATCCAGGCGCTGAGCGACCAGTCCTGACCCTGACCACCAGCAAGGCCAGAGCAGGCGCCAAGACCGCCGTCCGCACCGCCACCACGCGCGCATCCGCTCATGAGTCAACGAAGCCAGCTACGCGCGCATCTTGACGTGAGTCGCCGGGGAAGGGCTTATCGCGAACCGAAAGCTGCTCCTGAGCGGCGAAAATGTGGGCTGTCTCGCTCACGTCCGCGTCAGGTCCGGACTGTGAGGTCGGTGGAGTGGTGATGGCGTCTGCGCTTCCGCCGACCGGTCTGTGTCTCAGGGGGCTATCACGCTGTGCGTAAGCCGCTGGCGATCCACGAGCCAGCCAAGGCCGTGATGATCTCGTGGCGACGCTGGCGCGGGCGGAGAGTCCCGTGCCCGAGGTCGCGGTGCTGCGCGGCGAGCCGGCCCTGTACGCACACGTCGCCTCGGACCAATGGTCTCACTCATAGCCGCGGCATTGCGACGGGCACTTCACGCCCTGACTGCCGAAGCGGCCAGCAGGCGCAGGAGTGTGGGATCCGCTCCTTGGCGACGACGCGCTGCTGTTGTCCGTCTCCGGCATCGGGTCGGTCCCCGCACCAACCATTTGGGCTCCTCGCTAGATCGTGTGGATGGTGGGTAGGGGCAAGCGGCCGGCGATGAGGTAGACGATGGTGATCATCTTCTGCTTGTTGCGGTAGCCGCGGGCCT
>JAABUJ010003750.1_pt1 | contig 16717 bp, 21 predicted proteins | sample 5559131 | NCBI WGS metagenome assembly JAABUJ01 (sample SAMN10711875, study PRJNA513366) | rock metagenome | isolation source: Antarctica rocks | place: Antarctica: Victoria Land, Mt New Zealand nord | collected 2016-01-07 | reverse complement strand
GGTAGTGGTGGGCAGAGCCCGCCGAGGGAGAGCATCGCGAGCGCGATGACGGCCCACGGTGAGTGGTAGCCGAACCCTCGTCGCGTGATCAGCCGGATCTGGGTGTTCACTTGCTCGGTTCTCGCGTTCGACAACCCGTTCCGGAGGGCTGCCTCGATCCCCGGACGCTGTTTGGTGATCGTCTTGGCGAGCTTGACGAACGGCTGAAGGCGGCAGCGCCGGGCCCACTTCAGCCACGCGTCGAGCAGCTCGAGCGCCTGCTCGCACGGTACGCGGTAGATCATCCGCAGCTGCTGAGCGATGAGGTACGCGCGGTAGAGATCCTGGTTGATCTGTTGCACGCGGGCGAGCTTCTGTTGGTGGCGTTCGGTGAGCCGCTCAGGGTTCATCCACAGCGCGAAGCGGGCGCCCTTGAGCTCTCTGGCGAGCCCGGGCTGTCCAGCCTTGCGCGCGTCGTTCCAGATCTCGCGGCGGACCTCGTCGAGCGCGTTAGTGGAGAGCTTGATCACGTGAAATGGGTCCAGGCACACTTCGGCGTTCGGGCATCGCTCGCCGATCGGGATCGTGATCCAGTCGGCCATGTCGCAGGACACCAGCTGGATCTGCTCGCATCGGTCTTTGCCCAGCAGATCCAGGAACTTGTAGACCGTCTGCTTGTCGCGGCCGGGGTATGCCCACACCAGCCGGCCGGTGTCGTGGTCGATCACGATCGTGAGGTAGCGCTGGCCTTTGCGGACCGAGATCTCATCCACACCCAGGCGCTTGAGACCCGAGAGCAGGTCGCGCTGGGCCTGGGCCTCGGCGGCGACCCGCGCGCAGATCCAGCCGACCGTCCGCCACGCGATCCGCATCAGCTCAGACACCGCCGTCTTGGACGTGTTGACCGTCAGCCAGGCGGTCTGATCCTCGAAGCTGCGGGTGAACCCCGCGTCGTGCCGAGCCCACGGCACCGCCGCGACAACCACCCCATGACGGCGACAGTTGACGCGCGGCGCGTCGGCCTCTAAGAAGCAGAACGTGGTCGCGAGATCCAGCGCCCGCCACCGCCGGCGACCCTCACCCTGATCGTAGCCCGGGCACCGCCGCCGGCAATGCGGGCAGCGATCCTGCTCGCGGGCTCGCGGCCGGACGGACACGACCAACACCTCGTCGGTGTCGTCGAACTCGACCTGCTCCGATCACCGTTCGGCGCAGTCCGAGCAGCTGCTTCCATACCCTGAGCGGGCGCACGTCGCCACCGTTCCTCTCGTATCGGTTCCTACTGTCAGAAGCCGGAACCGTAGGAGCACGGCGGCGTGCGCCCCCTCCTGCCCGGAGGTCGGGCGCTTCCAGCGCCCCGACCTCGTTGCCCCAAAGCGCGGACGGCGGCGGCTGTCAAGCAGCGCCAACCCCCTCACGAGCAGCGAAAACGTCTCGCGAACAGCGCCCGCCTCCCACGCGCTGCTTGATCAGACGACGACGGCTGCGCTACCCCGCGACCGCGTTCACCTCACCCACGGAACGTGCAGGGGAGCCGGCTTTGAGCGGATCGCCGAGGGCGAGATGGAGCCGGATAACCCCGCGGACCCACGCGATCATGTCGTCTACAGGATCGGCCGCGCAGGCACCGGTTAGCGACCTGCGGTCACGCGATCGGCGAGCGACGGTCACTCGCGGTGCGGGACCGGCACGCCAACCCGCGGGCGGATCCGGTTAGGGAGACCCGTCCGGAGGCAATTTCGTGCTAACGACGCTCGGGTGTCAGCCCGGAGCATGGTGCGATCTTCGAGGGCTCGGGCGCAAGCCGCCGCGTCGATGCGCTTCTGGCTGCCTCAGAAGCTCACGGAGAGGTCTGCCACACGTCGACTTTGCGATCGAGGACGGGGTTGTCGATCTGGCGCTCGAGTGACATACCGAGCTTGCCGGCCAGGCGGCGCGAGCGTGTGTTCTCAGGGTGGATGATTCAGATCAGCTCCGCGAGCGCCAAGCGCTGGAATGCATCATCGCGAGCTGCCGTCGCTGCTTCGGTAGCAAGTCCCCGTCCCCATGTGTCGCTGGCGAGGCGCCAGCCAAGCTCAGGCCGCTGGGCCACCTCGGGCAGGAACGTCGGGTAGGCCACGCCGACAAAGCCGATGAATCGGCCTTCGCTCCCGCGCTCGCGGGACTCGACCGCGTAGAAGCCGAAACCGTGCCGGTCCCAGTGATCGCCGACGACGCCGAAGAACGCCTCGACCGCCTGCTCGTCGACAGGCCGGTTGAGATACCTCGTGACCTCTGGATCACGATTGATCGCCGCCATCGCCTCCGCATCCCCGCCGCGCCAACGGCGAAGCCGCAGACGAGGTGTGATCGGCTCGTCACCCGACAAGACACCCATATATTCCCAGATGCCCTTCGATCCCGATTCCAGTGACCTGGTCGTCGGACCGAAGAAGACTTCGACCAGCATCTCATAGCGGGATCCTCAGCCGCGACACCTGTGATCACGGCTGCGCATCACTTGCCGGACTGCGGGAAAGGTGGCAAAGGATGCGGTGCTCGGTCGGCCGCCTGGTGTCGGGAGGCTCACTCGACGCCTGTCGCCGACGCTTTGGCGGGCGTGTCCGGGGGCATGGCTTGGCGTTACGCTGCGCCGGTGAGCCTGGTCATCTCGGAGTTTGAGCCGTGTCGAGAGCTGCGGGGGGTAGTGCGCCGCGCGGCCGACTACTACGAGCGCTCAGCGCCGCTGCGCCGGCTCGAGGGTCCGTTCGTGGGTGTCGTGTTGATCGTCAGCCTCGGGCCCGACATGGAGATCGACGGACAACGGACCGGCTCGTTCGTCGCCGGTCTGTGGGATCGACCAACGGTCACCGGCCATTACGGCGAGCAGGCCGGCTACCAGCTCAACATCGGTTTGCTCGGCGCCCGGCGGTTGCTCGGCGTCCCGATGGGCGAGCTGGCCAACCGCTCGGTTGCTCTCGAGGACGTGCTCGGGCCGTTCGCGACCGAGCTGACCGAGCGGCTCGGGAGCGCCCCGGACAGCGCCGCCCGGCACGCCCTGGCCCAGCGCCTACTCGCCCGCCGTCTGCGCGCTGACCACGGCGCGGCGCCCGAGGTGGCTCACGCGCTCGCGCGCCTGCACGCCACGAGCGGCGCGGCGCGCGTGGAGGCACTCGCCGCCGAGGCGGGCTGGAGCCGGCGTCATCTCGCCGCACGCTTCCGCGAAGAGCTCGGCCTGCCGCCCAAGGCGCTCGCGCGGCTGATCCGCGTCGAACACGCGGCCCAGCGCATGCGCGCGGGCGAGCCGCTCGCCGACGTCGCCTACGCCAGTGGGTACGCCGACCAGCCACACTTCAATCGCGATTTTCGCGAGCTGGTTGGCTGCGCTCCGAGCGAGTTCCCATTCGTTCAAGACGCGCTCGCGGCGGCGTGAGAGCCTTGGACGCATGAAGCTCTACCCATCACTCCGTTATAAGGACGCCAAGGCCGCCCACCAGTGGTTGCAGGACGCGTTCGGCTTCGAGCCGGTCGCGTTGTACGAGGACGACGACGGCAACGTCGCCCACGCCCAGATGCGCTGGGGCTCGGACATGATCATGTTCGGCACCGCCCGCGAGGACTCCTACGGCGACCGCGTCGGCCAAGGCTGGCTCTACGCCTCCTGCGAGGACCCCGACGCCTTGTGCGAGCGCGCGCGAGCGGCGGGCGCGGAAATCACCCGGGAGCCCACCGATCAAGACTACGGCTCGCGGGACTTCGCTGCCCGCGATCTCGAGGGCAACCAATGGAACTTCGGCACCTATGAGCCGGTGTGACGTCGGTGGTCACCGAAGAAGCCGTCCGTCAGATCGCGCTCGGCTTGCCAGGCGCCTATGAGCACGAGTCCTACGGCGGTCGCCCCTCCTGGCGAACTCAGCCACGGATGTTCCTCTGGATTCGAGACGAGCCCGACGCGTTGGTTGCCTGGGTCGACTCGCTCCAGGACAAGGAGGCGCTGATCGCCTCGGACCCCAGCAAGTTCTTCACCACCCCTCACTACAACGGGCACGCGGTCGTCCTTGTCCGCCTGAAAGCAGTCGACGTCGACGAGGTGGCAGAGCTGGTCACCGACTCCTGGCGCCTGCGGGCCCCACGGTCGCTGACGACGGGCTGGAGCGGCGATCGACAGTGACGCGTGCCGTAAGCCGAAGGGCTATCGGTGAGTCATGGTCGGTGCTTGGAGGCAACTTCTGAGCGTGGTGATCGTCGCCCGTTGCGGTCGATGGCGCGGTAGACGGTGGATCGGGCAACGCCGAACAGGTCCCCGAGCTCGGCGGTGCTGTGCTCGCCAGCGCGGTGCAGCTCGACCAGGTGCGCTTCTTGACGCGGGTTGAGCTTGGGCTGCTTGCCTCGGAGCCGACCCTTTGCCTTTGCGACCTTCATTCCCTCGCGGGTGCGCAGACGGATCAGGTCTGACTCGAACTCCGCGACCATCGCCAGCACATTGAACAGCAGCCGCCCGACCGGATCGGTCGGGTCGTGCACCGATCCTCCGAGGCTGAGCTTGACCTCACGTTTGGTTAACTCATCGAGAATTTCGCGGCCGTCGGGGAGCGAGCGCGCCAGGCGGTCAAGCTTGGTCACGACCAGCGTGTCGCCGGCGCGGCAGGCGGCCAGCGCCTCCCGTAGTCCGGGGCGTTCTCGGTTGGTTCCGGTGAGGCCGTGGTCCACGTAGGTTCGATCGACCGAGACACCGAGGGCGGCCAGCGCGTCGCGCTGGGCGGTGAGGTCCTGTTGATCGGTTGAGACGCGGGCATAGCCGATCAGCAACGCAGCCATGACTTCCTCCTGGGGATAGGCCCCTCGCAGCTGGCGGGAACTGAGCCGGCGGCCCGAGAGCCTTCGAGATCACGTGTCCACCGCGAAACTGCGCGGGGCGGATGGGTTCGCCCCAGCGTCAGCCAACCATCTAGCCGATCAACAGTCGGCGTTGCGGGAATGTCCCGCCGGTGACGCTCGGGGCCGGCGAGCAGAAAAAGGCTGCGAATGTAGCTCATAGACGAGACGTCAATAGGTCGATACCGGGAAGCAATGAGCGACGCTCTGAGCTTCACGATCCGCTACTCCGACGGCGGGGAGGGCTGGGTGATGGCGCAGGTTGAGCAGGTGCCCGGGGCGATTAGTCAGGGTCGGACTCGTCAAGAGGCGCGCGAGAATGTGATCGATGCGCTGCGCCTGATGCTCAAGCCCGAGCCGGATCACACCGTCGACCCAGACCGCGAACCGCTCGACCTGCCGTTGGCTTCTTGAAACGACGCGCCCTGGAGCGCCATCTACGCCAGCATGGCGCCAAGCGATCGATGAGGGTGCCAATCACACCAAATGGCGCGGACCCGCCGGCGGCCGTTCAGTCATACCGCGCCACAGCGAGATCGGACCCGGCGTCGCAATCGCGATCTGCAAACAGTTAGGTGTGCCCAGACCGTCTGACCCACCCTGACCTACTCCTGCGCCATCACGCCCAATCACAGGCGCTTGCTGCACAGGAACGTCAGGCCGTCGCGCAGGACGATCGGGTACCGGCCCGAGGAGTCACGCTTTCACGGCCGGTTCCAAGCTGCGGCATGATGAGGCCGTGAGCAAGGCGGGAACGACGCACCGTGTATTCGCCCCCGTTCGCAGGCCGCCAACCCTGCCATGTCCTCGTCAGCTGCGTGAAGCCGCACGAGCGCCTCTTCTGCGTGTTCGATTAGGCTTTGGGCCGGCCTCGCTCGCGCCGTGCTACCTGCTGATCCACGGCTTATGAGGAGGGACCGTGAAGTTAGAGATGTTGAACGTAGGATGGTTCACGGCACCGGCCGGGATTTTCCGTGCAGGCGATGACATGGATCGAACGATTCGCTTTCCCGTGCCGGCCTATGTGGTCGAGACGGCGACCGAGCGGATTCTGATCGACACGGGCCTAAATCCCGCTGCGATCGCCGATCCGGCCTCCTATTACAACCGGCCGGATATCTTCGCAAGCTCCGCGCTGGAGCAGGAGCAAAATGTCGCCGAGCAGCTCGACGTCGGCACGCTGACCAAGGTTGTGCTGACGCACCTGCACTGGGACCACGTGGGCGGCCTGGCACTTATCCCGGCGTCAGTACCCGTCGTGGTCCAACGCACCGAATGGCAGGCCGGCCATGATGATGCAGCCATGCAGCGCAACTTCTTCTTGTCGCGCGACTACGCTGACGATAGCCGTGAAGTCCGCCTGATCGACGGCGACTGCGATCTTCTCGGCGACGGCAGTATCCAGCTGCTGCTCACCCCCGGGCACACACCCGGGCACCAGTCGATCCGCGTCGGCAACGTCGTACTCGGCGTCGATGTCGCCCACTTCGCATCGGGTCTAGACGACCACCAGTTCCCGGTCTTCGCTGACGATCATGAGGAGCAAGGGCACTCCGCAGACCGTCTGCGGACGATGCGGGATGCTGGCCTCACCGTAATCCCCGGTCACGACCCCGACATCCTGCGCCCCGGAATCATCAGCCAGCTCGAGGGGTAGACGCGATGCGCGCGCTGCAGACGGATGTCGTGGTGATCGGCACTGGTCATCGCGAGCCTTATAGCCGCAGGCCAGCTGCACCGATACCGGATCGGCTTACGGCACGCCGAGAAGCGTTGCGAGGGCGGCGGCTCAGGCGGTGATCGGGATGTGCCCGGGCTGGGCTGCCACCCGCTGCAGCCAGGCCCGGTCGACGGGTAAGCCTCCAGCTCGAAGCCGCCTTCGCCGGCGACGTGCGTGTAGGCATACAGCGCGATATCGGCGATCGTGTAGCAGCCTCCGGCCAGGAAGGCGCGGTCGGCCAGACCGTGCTCAAGAGCCGCCAAAGCCCGGTGCCCGAGCTCGTGCTTCTCGCGGCGCTCCTGCTCGCCGACCTCGACTCCGACAGCGACCAGAACCGAGCAACGGCGATGTGAGGCTCGTGGCTGTACTGCTCAAAGAACAACCACTGCAGGACCTTCGCATGCTCGTAGCGATCCTCGAGCACGTACTCTGTGCCCTGAGCCAGGTACGAGATGATCGCGTTTGACTCCGCCAGCGGGCGTCCGTCGTCGAGCACTAGGACCGGGACCCGCCGGGCCGGATTCAGCGCGCCGATCACCTCGCGACGGTCGGACCGATCGACCACGTCGAGCTCGCGCAGCTCTAGCTGCAGCCCGAGGCGCGCAGCCAGCAGCCGCACCTTGTAGCAGTTGCCCGAGACCGGGCTGTTGAACAGCAGCATCGGCGGCATCATCCCAGAGCAGCCGCTCCCGGACCGAACGGAACGCCGCTGGATGTCGGGCTTCGGACGTCATCGGGCGCGTCATCGGATCGAAGCTCCGGCCACAAGGAGTCCGCTGGTCGATCCGCTGCGGGCGCTTGGCCCGGCGTGCCGGCTGTCACTCAGACCGCGCTCTTCCCTTTTTCGCTCGGCGCGCGCACGCCAATCGGCTTCACGGGAGCCAGTGCTCGCCGGCCCAGGCCATCTGCCAGAACGCGAGCTCATAGCGGCTGCTGGTGAGAAACGCGCGCCGGGCGCGCTGAGCCCCCGCGGCGCCCACATCCTCGCCCGCCCGGTCGGTGAGCTCGCGTGCCCAGCCGGCCAGCTCGGCGAACTCCGACGAGGCGTACATGGCGATCCAGCGTCCGTAGCGCGCATCCGCCGGCGCCCCGCCGCTGGCCAGACGCTCGGCGATCTCCGCGTAGCCCCAGATGCAGGGCAACAGCGCCGCGGTGAGCTCGACAAAGTCGCCGACGGCCGCGGTGCGGACCAGAAAGTCGGTGTAGCCCTGGGTGGTGGGCAGCATCTCCTCACGCTCCAGCTGGGCGCGGGAGATCCCCAACTCGGCGGCGTAGGAGCGGTGCAGGTCCATCTCCATGTGCAGCAGTCCCTGGGTGATGTCGGCAAAGCGGGTCATCTCCGGCAAGCCGGGGGCTCGAGCGGCCCCCAGCGCGTGCAGCCGAGCGAACTCGATCAAGTACAGGTAGTCCTGACGAACCCAGACTTCGAAGCGCTCGGGATCGAGCGTCCCGTCACCGATCCCGCGAACGAACGGATGGCGGTGCTGGGCCTCCCAGATCTCCTCAGCCGAGCGGCGCAGCTCGCCGCTAAACGAGGCCGACGAGACACGTCCGCTCATCGACACATCGTGGCAGCTCCCACGCGCCGCACCAAGACAACCTTCGGCGTCAGTGCCGCAAGGCGATCCGCTGCGGTCGGGCTGGTGAACTCAGCGGCCAAGCAGCTCGTCAAGTCCGCCGGTGCGGTCCAGCGCGACCAGCTCGTCGCAGCCGCCCACGTGCGTGTCGCCGACGATGATCTGGGGCACGGTCGCGTGCGCAGTACCAAATCGCTCGACGAGTGCACGCCGACTGCCGGGAACGAACCGCCAGACCGGCACGCGCTCGTAGCTAACGCCCTTACGCTTCAGCAGACGCTCGGCCCGGACGCAGTAAGGGCATGTACGCGATGTGAAAACGATGACATCCTGCTGGTCGGACATCTGGCTTGCAGTGTCGCAGGCGCGCAGCGCCTTCGGGCCGTGGTAAGGAGTGCGCCAGCGGATCGCCTATCGAGAGCACTGCCCTGCGCGCAGCGAGGAAGGAAGACGGCGGAGGAGAGTTGTGCTCAGGCGAAGGCATCCCGGGCGACCTTGCCGCCGCGGGCAGCGCCTTCCAGGTAGCCGTAGGTGCCGGTGCTCTGGACCTCGTGGGCAGCGTCGATCAGGCTGCCGTAGCAGGCGAACATGAACGCGCCACCGACCGAGACTCGTCGCACCCCGAGCTCGGCCAGTTCGGCCACCGGTGGAACGCCTGGTTGCGCCAGCACGCTGACGGGAGCATCGACGCCTTGCACCACGGCCCGGATCTGTTCATCGGTGCGGATGCCGGGCGCGAAGACGACGTCGGCGCCGACCTCTGCAAAGGCCTGAAGCCGGGCGATCGTGTCGTCGAGGTCGTCGACGCCGCGGATGTGGTTCTCGGCGCGCGCGGTGACGACCAGCGCCCCGGCGGCGGCCTCCACGGCGGCGAGGACGCGCTCGGTCGCCAGGCCGCGGTGGTAGATCGCCGTGCCGCTCCAGTCCTCCACCGAGGCTCCCGCGATGCCGGTCCCGAGCGCTCGTCGGATCGTCTCGGCCACCCCCTCTGGCTCATCGGCGAAACAGTTCTCAAGGTCCGCGGAAACCGGAAGGTCGACGGCGGCGGCCAGCTCCGCACAATGACCGAGCGTGACGTCTCGCCCGAGAGTGCCGTCCAGCTGGCCCCGCGCGGCGGCCGAGCCGCTGCTCGTGGTCGCCACCGCATGAAACCCGAGATGCTCGATGATCTTCGCCGAGCCGGTATCCCACGCATTGGGCATCAGCAGAACCTCCTCGGCGTGATGCAGCTCGCGGAAGCGCTCAACGCTGGGCATGACAGCACACGGTAACCGCTTGGGGATCCCGCTACGGGATGTCGAGGATGGCGGTATCTCTGGCTTTGGCTCCGGTGGGTTCGACGGTCTGGGTCTGTCTGGAAAACTCGGTGGGGGTGGTTCCGGCCAGGTCGCGGAAGTCGCGGTTGAGGTGGGCTTGGTCGCAGTAGCCGTGCTCGTAGGCGATGTCGGCCCACCGGTGGCGATCCTGATCGATGTGCCGGCGGACCGACGCGAAGCGCACTAGCCGCGCGACGGTCTTGGGCGACAGGCCGACGTCGTCTTTGAACTGGGTTTCGAGCAGGCGGCGGCTGCATCCGAGTTCTCGGGCGAGCTGTCCGATGCGGATGCGACCGCTCGTCTCCTGCAGCCGCGACCAGGCGCGCACCACGGTGGGTGAGGGCCGCGAAGCGTCCTGCATCTGGGCCAGCAGGAACGCGTCGAGGAGGTTCAGGCGGTCTCGCCAGAACGGGAGGTCATGCACGGCGGAGAGCGTCCGCGCGGCCGCCTGGCCGAGGATCTCTTCGAGCGGCACGACTTGGCCGGCGATTTCGTGCAGCGGCAGTCCGAGCAGTCCGCGAGCGCCAAGCGGGATCAGCTGGACATCGAGGGCCGAGAACTCGTCCGACATCTCGACCGCGGCGCAGTCGCCGCCCAGGCCGCCGATCCACGCCTTCGGTAACGGCGCGCCGTCAGTCGTGCCCAGCGTCCCGCGCAGCCCGATCATGATCGTCACCGTCGCCTGGGGAGGCTGCAGCCACCGAAGCGCAGGTCCGCGCCAGTCCACCGCGATGTGCTCGCGCTGCAGCAGCGGCCGCAGAGCGGGAGGACTCGCCCCCCGCACGATCCCCGCCGACTGCTCGACGGGCGCAGGTGATGTGAGAGGCCGACCCTGACCCATCGCAGACAAGCGTAGCGCTGCGCATTTATCCAAGACCGGCACCAAATTGGTGGCAGGCTGGGGTCATGACCATATATCCCCCCATCATCCCCGTGCTCGTCTACGCCGACATTCAGGCGGCGCATGACTTCCTCGTTGACGCATTCGGATTCTCGGCTGGACAGGTCGAGCGCGACGCCAACGGCAACGTCGTCCACGGCGAAGTGCACGTGAGCGGCTCCCCGATTTGGCTGCATCGAGTCACCGCCGAGCACGAGCTCGCCGCCGCGCGCGACGCCGCTGAGAGCGGCGGGCTGGCAGTCACCGTCGATGACGTGGACGCCCACCACCGCCGCGCCCAGCAGGCCGGCGCCAGGATCGACTCCACCCCGACCGATCAGCCCTACGGTCGGCGCGAATACGGTGTCCGGGACCCCGAAGGTCGCCGCTGGTGGTTTGGAACTCCTGTGAGCGCATGAGCGCCCGGCCGATGAGCAGGACGATCTTTGCGATGCGGCTGGGGCTCACGGCAGTCGGGCTACGGCTGCGCCGCCGTGCAGCGTTCTTTGAACGGTTGACTAACGTGCTGGCGCGACGATCGAGGGGACGGCTGGGCTGCTTGACCTATCGCGAGCCCAAAGCCCATCACGCCAACGTCCAGGCCACCATCGAGGCTCCCTCGCTCAGCTCCGAAGATCAGCTGCTGGAACTGGGCTGTGGCGGCGGCTCGCTGCTCGAGCGCGCGCTGGCCGGCGGCCGCTCGGCCAAGACGATCGATCACAGCCCGGACGTGCTGCGCCCCGGCGGGCGCATCGGGGTTTACACAGCCGGCCCTGAGTTGCGCGGAAGGCCGGCGGCGCCAGAGCCGATCGCCAGCCCAGGCCACTTCTACACCGACGCGGCGATAGCTGAGCGCGCGACGCGCGACCCTGAACGATGCCGAGGTGCGCAGCCACTGGGTGGTCAGCCAATGACCGCAGCTGCCGAGCATTTCGCTCTGGGCGATCAGGGCTCCGGCGGCTCCCGCCAAGGCAATTGTCCGACGAGACCATGATCTCTGCAGACCAGGCCCGCCAACTCGCGCTCGCGCTGCCCGAAGCAGTCGAGCAAGACCATCACGGCCGGCCCTCCTTCCGCGTAACCGGCAAGATATTCGCGACCTTATGGGACGAGACGCACATGAACGTGATGCTCGACGAGCCCGGCATCCTCACCGCCGTCGAGAGTGACCCGATTGTGTGCTCCGAGTTGTGGTGGGGAAAGCGGCTCGGCGCCCTGCACGTGAACCTCAATCGCGCTGAGCAGGCATTGCTCGGTGAGCTGCTGGCCGACGCCTGGGAGCGGAAGGCTCCGAAAAGACTTCTGAGCGGCAAGACCAGACCAAAGGACCCGGCCGGCTGACCGGCGAAAACGTCGCCCCGGTTGCCGAACCTCCACCGGACACCGCAGCACGGTCGCATCTGGCACCGGCCAGCCAACTCTGCTGACTGCTGCTCATAAATCCAGGAGCGGCCGCGCGTGGCGCCCGGTGCCACGCTGCTGCTGGCGTTCCAAACGAGCAGTGTGAAGAGCCTCCTAGCGGCGTCCTGAGGCTTCCGCAATCCGTCGATGCAGCACCGAGCTGAGCGCGAGTTGGGACGGCCGCTCATCGTCCGAGGCATGCGATCGTGCCCGGCGGACGCTCTCGCGCGGCCGCGAGTGCGGCACACAAGGTCCCGAGCTCTGGGCCGGCAGCCCCACTCTCTTGGGGCCGCGCGCATCCGCTCCCCTAGGCGGCGCAGATCCATGGTGGGTTCGAACGACTTCCGTAATCTCCGTCGCATGTTGGATCGGCTCATGCTTCCGTCGCTGCCCATATTGCGAGGGGAGCGCGTCATTCTGCGCGGGTCCCGTGAATCGGATATCGATGATCGGTTGCGCCATCCCATCGATCCAGAGGAAGAGGATGGCTATGGCTCGTCGTGGCGGCGCGAGTGGGATGGCCGGCGCTATCACACGCGCGAGCACCTGACCGGCAACCGCGGTTCGGCGGATACGAGCACTTACACGTGGGCGATCGAGTACGACGGCCAGTGCGGCAGCGCTCGGCTTGTAGTAGACCCTGATCAACACTGCGCGACCTACGCGGTCGGTGTGTTCGTCGCCGACCTACGCGGCCGAGGGCTGGGCCGCGAGGTGACCCGGTTGGCCCTGGCTTGGGCGTTTGGCGTGTTGGGTGTGCACCGCGTCCAACTGGAGGTGATAGCCAGTAATCGCCGCGCCATCAACTGCTACCTAGCCTGTGGGTTCAGCCGGGAAGGGGTTCGCCGTGAAGCCCAGCTCTACCCCGACGGCTGGAAAGACTTCATCCTCATGGGACTGCTGCAGTCCGAGTACGCGTCACTGATGACGGCTGCTTTGGCTGCGGAAAGGTCACCTCGGCCCCTTGGCTCTGGCGCGAGGTCCAGCGAGCCGACCCCATAAATCTGGGAACGGGTCCGCCAGGTCGCACCGCGTGCTCGCTCACCCGTCGATCCGCGGCGTCCGCGCAAATCTTCGGTCGGATCGTGCTTGTGCCGCATGCTCGGCGGAGCATCAGCGTCGACCTCGGCGATGACCTGTTGTGAGCGCGCTGGACGAGGACGACGCGTCCTGGCAGCTGCTCTGCGCATTGCTCCTTCCCCAGAGGAATGCGGCAGTGCCGGCGCACGCTGCCGGATCTGAGCACGTCCACGAGCGTTGCGTCTCGCCCGGCGCGCCGCTGCATTCCGTCGAAGCAGGAGTATCGGCGGAGCTGCGATCAGCGGCGGCACCCCCCTGATCGCTTCCGCCTTCCCGTTGTGAAGCGAGCCTGTCCAGAACTCGGCACGACGCTCTTGCGGCCGTTCCACAGCGAGAGCCTGGCGACCACCAAATCGAGCAATGGAGACTTCTCTATTCGGCGATTGCGGCAGCCACCGGTCGTGGCTGGTCGCGCAATTCCGCAAGCCGATCCATCTGCGCGGGGGCACCCTAGGGCTCGATTGCTCATGTCAGCCAGGCTCTCTGCACTGTCCCACTTTGCCGTCATCAGGTCTGCGTCGCGCGATCTGCGGGTCGGCCACCGAGGGCTCCTATCCCTTGTGGAACGTGTCGATCTCGACCGCGTGGACGCGCAGAGGTCCCTCGACGTCGTCGACGCCCAGCAAGTCGTCGGGAGAGAGAAGTCCCCTCGGGCGGTCTGTGGAGGCGATCAAGGCCTCCGCGTAGGTAAGAAGAGCGGCCGCGGTTGTGCGGTAGTCGCCGCGACAGAGGATCCTGCGCCCTGCCAGCCGCTCTCCACGCTGTCGGACGGCCACCCACACGCCTACGGGCTCCGTGCTGGCCTCCTCCACCGCTTCGTCGCGACCGAGCGTGAAGGCTCGCCGAGGCAGGACTGAGAACAGGCCGAGGGCGTTGGTCAATCGGAGTGCGCCGCTGATCAGTGGCTCGTCGAACGAGATGAAGCTGCGCACCGCGCGTTCTCCCGCGAGGCGCCCGAGGTAGCCGCCCTCTCCCTCCCCGTACTCGATCGCCGGGCGCTCCCCGAGCGGCGCTGGGAACGGGAGCGATCTCGTTGTGTGCCGGGCCTTGTCGGTGAGGACCCGGTGAGCGAACTCCCCGCCGGCCTTTCCCCCGGTCGCCCTCGCCGAGGCGGTGAAGGCGAGCTCGATCTCATCAGCCTCAGGGTGATTCTTCAGCAGCTCGGCCGCCAGGATGTTGCTGAGCCCCGGGATCAGGCCCGCGTTCGCGAGCACCGTCCCCCGCGGCTCGGCGATGCGCCGAAGGTCCACGGCCGTCGCATCATCGAGGTCGGTCGGGTTTATCAGGGTGCCCCCGTGCTTGAGTACCAATCGCTCCGGGGTGCGAGCTGGGTGTGCCACGGTGGAGACCGCGACGTCGACACCGGCGAGCGCCGACTCGATCGTCTCCGGTTGATCGAGGTCGACATAGCGGAAGCCAGCACGTTCGTCGCGGCGCCGACCCGCCGGGTGGACGCACCAGCCGGCGGCCTCGAACGTCTTCTGGGCCACGGAGCCCAACGCGCCCTGCGCGCCAATGATCAGGACCGTGTTCATCGCGTCGCGACGGTAACGCGACGCTCGGGATGCTCGTCCAGCAGACGCTGGCCCTCGGCCATCGCCAGACCGACCTGAAACTCGTCAGACCACCACTTGGCCGAGCGCAACGGTAAGCCACGAGGACGGTACTTGCGCATGATCTCCACGTGGTAGGGCAGCCCCATGAACATCGCCAGACCCTGCTCCTCGGTCCACACCGAAAGTGACCCGACATGCCGGCGCCCGGGCTGCAGATAGCCCATCACGCCCACAGCACCCCCGATCTTGGCCAGCTGATCACCAAGTCGATCCCCGGCTCGCCAGATGTCGAGCACGTCGGCGACCCGCTTCGGCGTGAACTGGGTGAAGCTGACCATGAACGGGCCAGGGTTCCGGGACGCGGGGCCGGGCTTCCACGTTGCGTAAAGCCGGAGATTCCTCAGCGAGGAGCCCGCGGCGCGGTGGTGGCGCCCGCTCTGGCGGAGCAGCCGGGGGAAGTTGACAAGATCAGTCCATGGGACGTTGGAGGTGTTCATGCCCCTACCGCTTTGGGTGCTCGCACAGAGCACGGACGCTCTGCAGCTCTTCTTCGACCGTCGCCATCTGCGCCGCGACGGCGGCGCCTTGGGTTTCATCGGGGAAGAAGAGCGTGAACAGGTATTCGCTGCCGCTGCCGTTGGGCAGGACGCGGGAGAAGGCGCCGCGAAGCGGGTCGGTGCTCCTGAGCAGGTCAACCGTGCCGTGCTCGCGGGAGACGCGCACCGTGATGCGCAACTCAGTCTCACCGCTGGTGACGAGCCAGGCGTCGCCGTCGGGGCGCACGCTGCGGGCGAAGTTCGGAGCCCAGTCCGGGAGCCTGTACGGGTCAGCGACAAGATCCAAGACCACGTCGAGCGCGGAGTCGATCGAGATCGTGCGCGTTGCGGAGCGAAGTGCAGAATCCATAAGCAGATATAGACGGTACGCGGGTGCGTAAGATCTGTCAAGTCTACGATCACGTTCGTGGAACACGAGGACCTCGGCGCGTTGTTCGCGCAGATCACTCGCCGCCTGATCGACGCCGAGCGCCCGCTGCTGGCCGCGCGCGGACTCTCGATGTGGGATTACATCGTGCTGTCAGAACTCGCCCGACGGCCGGCTGGGACACAGCTCGCCCTAGCCGAAGCGATCGGCTATGACAAGACCCGCCTCATCGGCCTGCTCGACGAGCTCGAGCACAAAGGGCTGATCACGCGCGAGCCTGACCCCGCCGACCGCCGCGTTCGCACCGTACAACTCACCCCAGACGGCGAAGCCCGTCATGCTGCCGCTCGCCACGACATCCACACGATGGAAGATGAGCTGCTCAGCAAGCTGAGCGCCGCCCAGCAACGCACGCTCCGTGCCGTTCTACCCAGGCTCGCGAACCCCCTGGACGGAGTCAGTTAGAGACCAAGAAGCGCCGGCGCCCCGACGCCCGCCGCGCCATGGACGTCTCACAGCCGAACCTCGAACGGAATGGTCCGCTGTCCGTTCCGGGACGCAGCGTTCGCGTCTCGCGGTGCACCGGGTCGCAACGGGCATTGCCGTCGCGGCCGAAGCGTTGGCCAAACCAGGCGGCTCGTTGTCGGCGAGGCCGACGACGGAGCCGGCGAGCCTGGCCGACAGCGCCGATGCGGTGATTCTGCGGCCAGAAGCAGGTGTTACCGCAGAGTTCTTCGCGTGCTGGTCAGTCAGGCCGCCCCGATGTGCTTGCGTGCAGCGGCGCAGCGCCGCGCGTAGCGAGTCGGCGGCTCGCCGATTGCCGCGGCGAACTGCCGGGTGAAGTGGGCCAGGTCAAAGAAGCCGAGATCGAGCGCCAGCGCGGTGAGGTCTTCGACCTCCCCCGCGGCGATCCGCTCTGCGCCCTCGTGCATCCGGTAGCGCTGAAGCACCCACTTGGGTGCCACGCCGACCAGGGCGCGGAAGGCCCGCTGCAGTGAGCGGATCGACACGCCGTGGGCAGCGGCCAGTGCGTCGATGCGGGCGTCAGGTGGACAGCGCAGCATCTCGTCAACCACCCCGCTGACCAGGTCGAAGGCTGGGTCGGTGTCGGGCAGCCGGTCGAGCAGAAAGCGCTCTACGGTCGCGTAGTGCTCGACCTCTGAGAGTCCGAGGACTTGGCGTTCCAGGCGAGCGCCGTCGGGACCGAACGCCTCGGCCAGCGTAGTGGCCCGCCCCACGACGTCGATCGCCGACAGGCGGCTGTAGGCGGCGAAGGCTCCGGGACGAAACTTGGTGCCGAACACCTCGCCGACGCCGCTCAAGCTCCGAGCATCACGCCCGCTGACCATGCCAAAGACGCCGCCGCGGCCAGCCTGGAAGGCGACGTTGACGCAGGGATGCGGCAAGACCTCCTGGGTAAACGGTAGGCG
>JAABUJ010003749.1_pt1 | contig 16717 bp, 13 predicted proteins | sample 5559131 | NCBI WGS metagenome assembly JAABUJ01 (sample SAMN10711875, study PRJNA513366) | rock metagenome | isolation source: Antarctica rocks | place: Antarctica: Victoria Land, Mt New Zealand nord | collected 2016-01-07 | reverse complement strand
GGGCGTCGGCATCGCCACCTCCTACGAGCGTTACGTCGTGGACAGCTACCAGGACTTCGAGTATTCGGTCAGCCGCAAGGTCTTCGGCCGCGACCTGGCGTTCTACTACTCCACCAAGACCAAAAAGCTCCGCTTCGACTTCGCCGGGGCCGGCTGGCAGTAAAAAGCTCGATAAAGTAGCAGGCTGAAAATTGTTCTTGACAAATACTCGTTACTCTGTTATGATGTAATTGTCACCCTACACCGATCCGGCAGAAGTTCGCCTGACCGATGTTCCTTGCTGTATTACTTTGCAGAGTAGGAAATCTTGGTCGTCTGGAGCTTTTGCCGTTATGGTTGGAATTCCTCATCGCGCCCCTCGTCTGTTGTTCCTCTTGCTCGCCTGCGTCTGTTTTGTGCCGTCCGTCGGCGCGGCAGCGCCAACTCCCGTTCCAAACACCACTGCGGCGGCTCCCTCTACTCGACTGGATGAAGTCGGCCGTATGCTGCCCCCTGTCCCCTCTGAGGAAGTGTCTGCTTGGAAGCAGGAACTGAAGACGACGCACCCGACGGCGGAGCGCGGGGCCTGGCTGCACCTGTGGCTAGGGGAATGGGAACTGGCCCAGAACGAGCAGCCGGCACACGCGGCCTGGCACTTCCGGCAGGCACAGCATCTCACCAACCCGCACCACCGCTGCTTTGGTCTGGCGGCCTATGACCAGGCCCTCGCTCTGTTCTACGAAGGCGCTTACGGCGAGGCGACGGACGCTTTCGCCGGACTTCTCCAGCCCAAGAAAGGCTTTCCCGGTTACGACAGGCGCAACTGCGCCCTGTGGCTGCGTCACGCTCAGGCTTGCGCGAACTACCATGCAGAACACGCGAAACTCAGCATCCCCGAACCTGCCCGGCTCGATCCTTTCTGCGGCGCGGCCTCCCTGGCGGCCTGCCTGCGTTCTCTTTCCCTGGCTTATGACCGGCAGACGGTGCTGAAGGCTTGCGTAGTCACCGGCGAGGGGAGCAGTCTGCAAGACGTGTTGAACGCCGGGCGCAAGCTGGGCCTCAACGCGCGCTTGATCACGGCGGACGATGCCGGGTTGAAGGCGCTGCCCAAGCCCCTCATGGCCTACGTCGAACAGGATCATTTCGTGGCGCTGGTGCGGGCGGATAATGCCGGCGTCTCCTATCTGTGCTCGGACTGCGGGCCGTGGCCGGGCGGGCGGGTGGACCTGACTTGGGCGCAGTGGCACGCGCTTAACCCAGGCGTTTATGCCGTGGTGACCAAGCCTGGGAGCAAGACGGATACATTGCTGCGGGAAGCGCTTGCGGCCCGAAAGCCGCTGCCGTCTGCTCCCTCGGCGACGCAAGTCAGCTTCGCGGGTCCCTTGTCCGCATTGCGTCTGAAGGCGCATTTCTCCACGTTCGGCTCCCTCTCGGCCTTGCGCGGGCATGTGAACGATTACCAGCAATTTGCCAAAGCCGCCACCTGCGGCCACAAACCCGAAGCGTTGCACTGCCTAAGCTATGTGCATTGCCCAACAGTATCTCCGGCACACGGTTCGCCTCATGGACCTCTCGCCTGTGATCCGGTCAATCTGGCGACGGGTGAGGAAGAGTACACGCCGGAACCCGATCTGGTCGTCTACAACCCCATCGGCCCGTCCGTTTCCTGGTCACGCATTTACAACAGCCTGCGCGATCAGGTGGTTTACCCGGATCACAACCCCGTGGACTACGGCGTCGGCTGGTCGTATTCCTACAACCTCCGCATTTACGCACCGAATGGTTTCAACGAACCCTATGGGTATATTTATGTCGTTTTTCCGAACGGGTCTGCGACTCAGATCGGCAATACGACGACTGGCGTAGGTTCGCCGGGCGGGGCGCCTTTCGCCGCAGAAGGTCTCACCAATACTTCCCGTCCCATTGTGCTTACCATGCCTGATCACTCACGGTGGTCCTTTGGACAAGGCTCTTCGAGCGGCAACTATCTTTACCTGTCGCAGATCACGGACCGCAATGGGCACTCAATCTACTTCAATTACGATGCTAACAGCAATCTCAACTCCATCACGGATGACAACCGCAAAACCCTCCTTGCCGTAGCAAACAACCAAGTGGGCGATCAAACTGTGGCTGACTGTTATGATCGCACCGTGTACTATCATACGGCCAGTTTTGGCGCTTACTCCTACCCGGAACTGACCAGCGTCTCCGAGGTAATGCCGACGGACAATCCTAGCTCAACCTTGCCGTCACGATACGCCTACAACTATGCCAATGTCCCCAGCGGGGATGGTGCCGAAGTGGTTCCCTTCCTGCACACCATCACCGTCCCTTCACCTACGGGAAGCGGCACGAGCACCGCGACGATCTGGTATCTGAACCAGCCGAACGACGGCGTGAACGCTAACCCGAATTACAGCGCGGCGGCCAGCAGCGGGCCGTTCGTGTCCGCCATCGTGGACAGCAACGGCAATACGACCACGATGACGCCCCTGAGTGGTGCAAACCAGAGTCAGGTGCAGGTCAAGGACGTTAGCGGCAAGGTTCTACGGACTTCCCGCTATGGCTTCGACCCACAAATGCGCCTGACCTCTGTGACGGATTATAACCTGAACACGGTCCAGACACTGGTATATAACAACGATCCCTACCGACCATCCAGTGTCACCGACGGCAACGGCAACTCTTGGTCGTTTACCTGGGGGCCTTATGGGCATCTGGTAACAGAGACGCCGCCTCACGGCGGGGCATTTCCCCGTGCGCCAGCCATGACTAACTACACCTATGATTATTCCTACTTCAAGATGGGGGAACTGACCCAAATCCAAACGGACGGCAAGAAGGCCACTACGATCACCTACGACCATACCAAAGGTTATCGGCAGACCTACAACAGTCCGCTTTTCCTAAGCGGCTACATTCAGAGCATCACTACTCCTCAGCCCGGACAGCCCGGCATCAACAACTCCGCTTCCATCTCCAGCAGCTTCCTGTTTGATGGCTATGGCAACCTGACCTCGCTGACGACGCCGGGCAACAACGCGACGATAGTAAACGGGACTGACCAGGGCATCACGACGACGTTTAACTACACATCCGACGGCAGCTACAGCCAGACCGAAGCCATCGGCCAGCCGCTGACGATGAAGGACAATCTGGGCCACGTCACCCACTTCCGCTATGACGCGCTTGGCCGATCCCTCTCGGTCACAGACGCTCTGGGTTACAGCACGAGTCAGGGCTACAATCTGGCCGATCAGCCCTTGCAGGTGACTCGCCCCGCAACGGGGCAGACGGGGAGCGGCCAGAGCTACACGGTGTACAGCTACCAGTATGTGGGCGGGCCGCTCGCCGGGATGACCGCCTATGACGAGAGCAACAATGCTGTCCGGCAGGTGAGCTACCAGTACGGCCCCGAAGGGGAAACGCTGGGCGTCGGCGGCAGCACGGAACCCGCGCAGTATGCCTATGATGGTCTGTACCGGCTGGCGGCGCTGGCGGACGGCAACGGGCACGCCACCCACTACTATTTCAACCCCAACGGCTATCTGGACAGCGTCACCTACCCCGGCTACACCGGCCCGGCCTACCCCAATGTCGGCGGCCCGGACAGCGTCCACTACCCGCAGTACGACGGCAATGGCAACCCGCTCCGGCGCATTGACGGCAACGGGGTGGAGACGGACTACACTTACAACGACCCGGAAAGCCTGCTCACGAACATCCACTACCCCGGCGGCCAGCTTGCGGACGTTTCGTACATCTACGACGCCTACGGGCGGGTTTCGTCCATGACGGACGGGACCGGCGTCACCCGCTACGAGGGCAGCGGCCTGCCGGGCTACGACGACCTGGACAACCCGCTTGCCGTCCAGACCGCCTACAACGGGATACTGGCCCAGACCATCGGCTACAGCTACTTCAACGACGGCAGCCGCAACACCATGACCGTTCCGGGCCGTACCTACACCTATGGTTATGACGCGGCAGGCCGCTTCACGAGCCTGACGAACGGCATCGGCGAGTCCGCCTCCTGGAGCTACCAAGACAACAACTGGCCGCTCAGTCAGACCGACAGCAACGGCAACACTGTTCTCCAAGCGCTTCCCACCTACAATGCACTCGGCCAACTCACGGACCTGCAAAACATCGCGGCGGGCGGTGTCGGGATCTCCGAGTTCGGCGATCCGAGTCATGGCAACCCCATCCGCCATGACGGCGTCGGCAATACCCTTTCCGTCACCTCCTATCTCGGGAGCTACGCCACAACCAATTACACCTACGATGGTCGCGACCAGCTCATCCAGGAGACCACCAACCGAAACGGCCTTCCCACCAACACCTTCGGCTACGACATTGCCGGCAATCCGCTGGTCCTGCGCGGAATTCCCAGCGTCGGCTACAACTTCGACAATCAGAGCACGATGCCAAATGGTATCACGCCAGCCTTTATTTCCGATGGCAACGGCAATCCTGGCGCGGCTCATGGAGCGGCTCTTACGTTCGACCCAGAGAACCGCCTGACTGCTGCCGGCGCTCAAACGGCGGCTGTGCCCACCGCCATTGCCACCGGCGGGGATGGCCTTACGCGGCTCTTGTGGAACAACGCCAACGGCTCCATCACCCTTTCTTTGGTGAACAGCAGCGGCTCGGTCATTTCCAGTAGTTCCTACGGACCCTATCCTGGCTATACCGCAATCGCTTTATCTGCAAATGCTTTTTCTGCAAGTGCTTCCACAACGCATATTCTTTGGACCAATACTTACGGCTCCATCATTATTTGGAACTACAATACGTCGGATGGCAGCCACACTTTTGGACAGTACGGTCCTTATCCTGGCTGGACGCCTGTTGCCATCGCCGATGGCCCAGACGGTCTGACGCGGGTGCTGCTCGATAACGCCGACGGCAGAATCCAGATCTGGAGCCTCAACAACGGCAATGGGCAGTTCACCCAGAATACATTCGGTCCTTATTCCACCTTCACGGCGACTGGGTTGAGCGTCGGCACAGACAACACGACTCATGTTCTCTGGAACAGCACCAACGGGGCGGCCATCATCTGGAACTATTATACGTCGAACGGCAGCCACACTTTTGGACAATACGGTCCTTATTCTGGCTGGACGGCCAAAACGATTGCGGACGGTACGGATGGTCAGCAGCGCATTCTTTGGGGCAACACCAACGGGCAGTTGTGCGTGTGGAACCTGAACAACTCGACTGGCGTACCCACCGCTGAGTCTACCTATGGTCCCTACGGCGGCTGGACCGCCACGAGTATCTCGGTCGGGCCGGACAACGAAGGCCATGTGCTCTGGGACAACGTCAGCGGGGCGGAGTCGTTGTGGAGTGTCGGTCCCAGCGGCACGCAGGATGCGGTTCAGCAGGCGTTTACGCTGGGAACTGTTCCCAGCACAGGGGCGACGTTCGGCTACACCGGGGACGGCCTGCGGGCGTGGAAGCAGACCAGCGCGGGAACAAAAACCTACTACCTCTACGACGGCACGAACCCAGTAGCGGAGATGGACAGCAGCGGCACCATTCAGGCTGTCAACACGTTCGGCGCAAACGGCCTGGTCTCGCGCAGCACCCCCAGCGGCGGCACGACCTTCTACGCCTTCGACGAGCGCGGCAACGTGTCCCAGCGCGTCGGCGGCAACGGGGCGCTGCTCTCCACCGACCTCTACGACGCCTTCGGCAACAAGCGGGCGGGTCCCGCCGACGTGTTCGGCTTCGGGGGGCAGGCGGGCTACTACACGGACGCGGAGACGGGGCTGATCCTCTGCACGAACCGCCACTACGACCCGCAACAGGGACGGTTCCTGACGCGCGACCCCATCGGCTACGATGGGGGCATCAACCTCTACAGCTACACCCGGAACAACCCCATCAACTGGATGGACCCGGACGGCACGGATGCTCTGGATAATGCCATCATGGCGGTCTCGATTACCGCCGGTGGCATAGAGGGAGGCATTCAAGGCGGAGCGCTTGGCGGGGGGCTGGGGACACTCGTTGAGCCGGTCGGCGGCACCTTTGCGGGCGGCGCGGCGGGCGTGTACGCCGGGGCGGGTTTCGGGGCGGCCATCGGGGCCGGGGTGGGCGGTCTCGTCATCGCGGCGCGCCACGGCATCATGAACATGGCGAGCGGCGGAGGTGGCGGAATTGAGACGGGACCAGAGTCCAGTGGGGGTCCATATTCGCATCTTCAAGACCCTCCTAATGTGGGAGCTGGGAAAGATTTTGAGCCAGCGCAAAAGGAAGCTATTTATCAGGAAAATATGCGGAGAAATGGCGGCGTCATCAGAGCTGATGATACGGGCGAAGAACTGCAACGGGTCGGGACGTATAAGGGTGGTCAGAAACTGCCGACAAATGCGGCGCAGATCGACCATATCATTCCCAAAAAGCCTGCTGATCCCACTGTAGCGCCTGGCACAAACAGCTACAGCAACGCACGAGTTATCTCCAGAGTGTCTAACCGGGCGAAGTTAAATAGTTGCCCCAGCAAATAAATGCTGGGAGACTTTTACCCCAATGACCAAGAAAATCATCTCAACCGGAAATCTCACTAGCTTGCCGGGACCTGATAAGGTTCAAAGCATATCCCAATCTATAGCTATGCTGGATGCCATAATAGAGCCAACTTGGGACATGAGGTACTACTCCTTTGACGCCGCCTGGTCTGAAGGAGCAAAGGCAGCATTCATGCAGAATGGTCAGGGTGACTCTTACTCCATCCATTTTCGAGATGGCGGAGTGATCATTATAGGGGATGCTCATGAATCTTGCATGGCAAGCACTTACGTTGAGAGTGGTAAACCATGGTCAGGAGTGATAGATGATGTGCCTGAAGAATATAATGATGTTCTCGCGGAGCCAGCATTTTTAACCCCAGAAGCAACATTCTGTATCTGGTGGGAGAAGCACACTTCCTGTTGGAAAACAGGGAACATTTCTTTCCCAAATAGCAACGATCCCGATGGTTCTGAGGACTTGCTGTTTATGTTAGACGGAAATCCTTCTACTTATCAGCAGTGGGCGGAGGAATACTATGGCAGAAGCCTTAGCTTTAAGGTCATAGAACAGATTTATCTTCATCAACCACTTACTAATTACTTAATTGAAGAACTGAATCCCAACCGTGATAGTACAAGCTTGGTTGATGACATCAACCAGATTGGCTATCCCGCTTATCGTTAGCCTCAAGTACCCCCTCCGCCCAGAGCATGTTCGGGGCGCAGGGCCTGGTCTCGCGCAACACCCCCGCCAGCGGCACGGTCTGGTACGCCTTCGACGAGCGCGGCAACGTGGCCCAGCGCGTCGGCGGCAACGGGGCGCTGCTCTCCACCGACCTCTACGACGCCTTCGGCAACAAGCGGGCGGGTCCCGCCGACGTGTTCGGCTTCAGGGGGCAGGCGGGCTACTACACGGATGTGGAGACGGGGCTGATCCTCTGCACCCACCGCCACTACGACCCCCAGCAGGGGCGGTTCCTGACCAGGGACCCGCTGGGGTACGGCGGCGGCATCAACCTCTACAGCTACACCGCCAATAACCCCGTCAACGGCATGGACCCCAGCGGCCTAGACCCCGGATACTGGCAGAGCGCGGGGCAGTTCGGCCTGGGGGAAGTCAAAGGCATCGGCAACTTCGTCGCCGGCATGACTGCGGGGTCTGTCTTTGACCTCGCCACGGGAGGGCGCTACCAGCATCCGTTCGGCGGGGGCAGTTCCGAGGCGGAACAGAACGGCGCTGGCTTCGGTGGCACACTGGCATTGGCAGGTTCCTTCTTCACCGGACAAGGAGAAGCGGCCGTTGCCGAAAATGGCTTGCGGGTCCTGAGTGGAGCAGGGGAACAATCATCTGCTATGGTGTTGGAGCGCACCATTCAACATGGAGAAAAGGTGAGCGACCTTATCAACGAGATGAAAGTAGGAACATATCTGACGGGAAATGAGTATGCTGTGGTAAAATTAGGATCGGGTGAGAGAGCAATCGTTTCTGGGGGGCCTGGTGGCATCACATTCGCAGGGGGAACAGTATCAAAGATATATGCACATACGCACCCCACTTCCGCTCCTCCAAGTGCGGCAGACTTCGATGCTCTAAGGCTACTAGGTCAACCGTCAATGCATGTGTTTCATGGCGGTCAAGTGACTAAAATATGTAATCATTAACACCGTTTGGACAAAATCTCCTATGGCTATAGTAGTTTCTGGGGTCTTGTGCCCTATATGCAATAAACCCATTGACGTGGGAAAAGATTTTTTTGCAACCACGGCTTTTCTCGAAGCTAACGACCCTCTTTATCGCTTTTCTGATGCGGCAATGCATTGGGAATGCTATCTAACCTGGAACCAGCGTAGCAACTTCGCAAGCTGTTATGCAGAGGTTATAGAAAAGGAAGAAACGTCAAATCCGTTCTGGCACCGCTTGCTACTTAGTGATGAATTATTTGTACGATATGGAGAGATAGGCGAAGTTGACATATTGCTGCTTAAATTGGCAGCGCATGTGCGTGTCAAGGCACATAATGTTGCCGTCTGGCTACAAAACCCTTCGTCTGAAAGTCGTTACATACAAGCAGAACTTAATCGTTTAAGGGAGCAACTCCAGAAAATAAATGAGCTAGACATACTTGGGTCACCACTAGCACGTCAAAAAGATAGAGTTGAAGCAAAAAAGAAGAAGTTCCGCTTATAAGCCGTTCTTTAGTAGTATCTAATGTCTCAGGCACAGCGGATGGGACAGCAATCTAAGGCATGATAGCCTGCGGGCGTACAAGAACAACGCCTCCGGGCGCACCTACTCCTTCTACGACGGGGGCGTCCCCGTCTGCGAACTCGACGCCAGCGCCCGCCTGATCGCCCAGAACATGTTCGGGGCGCAAGGGCTGGTCTCGCGCAACACCCAGACCAACGGCCTGTCCTCCGCCAGCACGCTCTGGTACGCCTTCGACGAGCGGGGGAATGTGTCCCAGCGGACGGGCGGCAACGGGGGCGTGGCGTCGTCTGACCTGTACGACGCCTTCGGCAACGTCACCAGCACAGGCGGACCGGACGTGTTCGGCTTCAGGGGGCAGGCGGGCTACTACACGGATGTGGAGACGGGTCTGGTGCTGTGTACCAACCGCCACTACGACCCCCAGCAGGGGCGGTTCCTGACCAGGGACCCGCTGGGGTACGGCGGCGGCATCAACCTCTACAGCTACACCGCCAATAACCCCGCCAATTGGAGCGATCCCGATGGAACTCAGGCCGTCATCCCTGCTCCCGTCTTCTACGCCGGTGCCGGGCTGCTGATTTGGTGGTATCTGACACACACCGGCTACCAGCCGGGGCCGATCTCCTGGCCCTGGTCGCACCCGACAACCGTCTTTCCGGGCGAAATACCGCATCCTGCACCGCCGAACCATGCTTCGGGTGGTAATAGCCGAGAGGCGTATGACCACGAACAAGAAAAACTGGCGAATGCTCTGGCTAAGGAGAAAGAGCTGATGGATAAGCTAGGGAAGGCGACGGGGCCAAAAACGCGGCGTCCCATTGAGGCCGAGCTGGATAAGTTGAGGAATGGCGATAACGGAATTGACGGCCATCGGAAGAAAATAAAGCAGCGATGGCCTGACGGGTGCCCCACGAAATGACGAACCTCTCGTACAAGTCTCCTAACCCTAAACTGCTCTTCAAGAAAAAGGCCGCTGCGTAGCTATTCAACGGCGCATCTGTTGATGCAGGAGCAACCCCTGTGCCGCCTCAAACCCGGCTCATGCCGGAGGTTCAATCATGGCCCCATACAGTGTCCCAAACAGCCTTCACAAGCCGACCGAAGAAGACAGCAAAGTAATCGCCTTTCTCAACGCCGAAGTGGGCGAGGACATTCTTAGGGCAGAATACTCCCGCCTCATCGCAAAGGTCAATCCACTGGATGCCGAGAAAAAGGCGGCTCTCCTTGCTGTCTGTGTTTCCGCTCTGAGTGGCTCACAGTCTAGAGGGAACGACGCCGTTCGCATCGCGGCGGCTCGGGTCATCGTCGCGCTTTTACCCCTGTCGCTTGGGGCAATCGCCGACCTGCTGAACAAGCGTCTGAATAAGCATCAGTACGAGGTTCACTTCACACTGTTCTGCTATCTGGACTGGGCGCAGGAGATGCCTGATGCCTCTTCCTTGACCCAGGATGTCCTGCGGCTTGTGGAGAAATACCTTATGACCGTTCCCCGCAAAACTGCCCGTGCTGCATGGATGGCGGGAGATATGTTAGGCGAACATTGGAATGAGCAAGAGGCAATGCCGCTGTTGGTCAAGGCCGCTCAGGGGGCCAAATATTCGGTGGGAAGACAACTCAGCGTCCTCGGATTGGAAGAAATGTTAGATCGGCTACCGGTGGAAAGCGCCTCCCACAAGCACCTGCGGAAGACACTACGGAGTATTTCGTCATCTGACCCCAGCAAGTATGTTAGAGAAGACGCTAAGGAGGTATTGAGCGGCTGGCGTAAATCGCTGGGAAAGTCAAAATAAACCGGAAACGGCCTGCGTGCGTGGAAGTCGGACGCCTCCGGTCGCACCTACTCCCTCTACGACGGGGGCGTCCCCGTCTGCGAACTCGACGCCAGCGCCCGCCTGATCGCCCAGAACATGTTCGGGGCGCAAGGGCTGGTCTCGCGCAACACCCAGACCAACGGCCTGTCCTCCGCCAGCACGCTCTGGTATGCCTTCGACGAGCGCGGCAACGTCGCCCAGCGGACGGGCGGCAACGGGGCGCTGCTCTCCACCGACCTCTACGACGGCTTCGGCAAGCAGTGGGCAGGTCCCGCCGACGTGTTCGGCTTCGGGGGGCAGGCGGGCTACTACACCGACGCGGAGACGGGGCTGGTGCTGTGCACGAACAGGCACTACGACCCCCAGAGCGGGCGGTTCCTGACCCGTGACCCGCTAGGGTACGACGGAGGTGTTAACCTCTACAGCTACACCGCCAATGATCCCATTAATTGGCTTGATCCCTCCGGCCTGATACCGCCGTTCGCTTTGGCGGGCGGAGGGGTCTTGGGTGGAGGGGCACTGCTGGGCGAGGGAGGCGTCGGAGTCGGTGGGGCGGCGGTGGGTGCCGCTGTCTGGCCTGCCGTCGCTGTGGTGGGTGTGGCCGCCGCGTCATGGGGGGTTGGCACCTGGATAGGCAACCACATCGCCAACGGCATCCACGCACAAGATGGCTTGCCTGCACCGCTAACGGAAAATCGGCGAGGCAGTAAAGACGTTGGGACACTACGTCGAGAATGGGAAAGGCTGAACGACCAACCCTGGCCTACAGATGCGAACGGGCGCAGACATATTGCCGAACATAAAGTGCCTCTTGCGGATGGCGGTGTGGATGATGGGACCAACATAGAACCCCTTACACCAGAGGAACATACTCAACGACACAAGGATCGCGGTGACTTCCGGCGGTGGGGAGGGAGAAATGGGCAAGCAAGTAGCTGTTCATCTCAATAGTACAAGATGGTTGACAAAGAAAAACTAACAAACATTGGTGATTTAGCCCGTTCCACTATGGAAGGCAGGAAGGAGTTAGCAGAACTGGCTCTTGAAGCAATGGAGTTTCTGCAATGGCACCGATGGTGCAAGAGTGTTCAGCATGCATACCTTGACCGAGGATGGCCAGGTGTTCTAGCCGTCTTCTACTTCGAGATCGAGACTAGCACACGAATGGCTGACAATGATCTCTGGGTTGTTGTCGGTGATCTACCGCCTGCCTATTTAGACGTTGCTAGCTGTCCGAACGGAGCAATCGCCCTTGAAAGCTATGTTTATGCAATGCAGGAATGGGTGGATCATGTCTATGCTAAACAATCATTGGAAGACGTCATCCCGGTTTACCGACGTCACTCACTTGTAAGAGTTAAGCCTACGGCTGAATATGCAAAGCAATTGGCAAGCAGGCTGGATTTTATACGAACCAAGATACTTCCTGATTACGAAGAATTGACAGAATAAAGTCAAGCCTAGCCCAATAATTCTCTTGTTCCCAGTGCTACCTCTACGACGGGAGCCTACCGATCTGCGAACTCGACGGCAGCGCCCACCTGATCGCCCAGAACATGTTCGGGGCGCAGGGCCTGGTCTCGCGCAACACCCAGACCAACGGCCTGTCCTCCGCCAGCATGCTCTGGTACGCCTTCGACGAGCGGGGGAATGTGTCCCAGCGGACGGGCGGCAACGGGGGCGTGGCGTCGTCTGACCTGTACGACGGCTTCGGCAATGTCACCCGCACGGGCGGGCCGGACGTGTTCGGCTTCGGGGGGCAGGCGGGCTACTACACCGACACCGAGACGGGGCTGATCCTCTGCACCCACCGCCACTACGACCCCCAGCAGGGGCGGTTCCTGACCAGGGACCCGCTGGGGTACGGCGGCGGCATCAACCTCTACAGCTACACCGCCAATAACCCGGTCAACGGCATGGACCCATCAGGTCTTCGTATAGTTCCTGCTCCTGGCAATATGCCACAGGATAATCAAGCCATCAATGAAGCCCTAGATTACCTGAAACAGTTTCCCCCTGCGAACAAGGTCATCAATGGCCTGATCAATTCAGGCACAACTTACACGATCCAGAAACTGGCTGCTGAAAATAATCAGGCAGGTGCATCTTTCGATCCTGATCGAAATACGGTCTTTTGGGACCCTACTGCCTCTTTCTTTTTGGACACAAAAGGGAGTCTAAGCCCTGCCCTGATGCTGGGACATGAACTTGATCATGCCTACCACTACGATCAAGATTCAGCCTTGGCTCACAGACTGTTCAACCAATTGACTGGCACGCGCATGGACAATGAGGAAGAGGCAAGAACAATCGTCTACTTTGAGAATCCATCTGCCCGGTTTTTCCATAACGGCATTAGGCATGATCATCGGTTCAAATTTCCAGGTCCCGATCCCAGGAACATCTCTCATGTTAAAAACCCTACTACATGTGCCCGCTAGTTCAGAAAGTTCTATGAACACAACCATTCTCAAAGTAATCTTCGTGTGCCTGTTTTGCGTAGGCCCCACCTACGCCCAAACAAGCCGCGCCATTCAGGCTAGTGAGTCCGCAAGAGCAGACCTTGCCCGAATAAAACAGGCTGTGCTTCATGGCCAAATCAACCGCTGTGAGATCTTCTGGTTGCCATCAACCATAGAGGTCGCGGGCGCGCTCGATCCGGGAAGCGTGGAAAAAGCCTTTCAATACAAGTTAGAGATCAGTCTTCTGGACAATCGTTCCAAATTGATGATTAGTCTCTGCAAGGCGATTGAGGAGACAAAAATAAGGCGCCCTGACCATTATCTTGGTGACTTACGGTGGGGCTGTAAGCTCTCGGGCTATACGGACAAAAGAGTATATACTATTTTTGTTGATGACCTCGAAAGGGTTGCTGTGGTCAATGGGAAAAGGATGTACTTCCAGGGTGGCATTGATGCCTGGTTCAAATCAAACTTCTCCAACCGTCTTAGTGATTTAGGCAAATAAAGCGATCACCATCCGAATGTCAGGGCGACGGCCTGCGGGGCTGGAAGCAGAACAACGCCGGAGCGCGCACCTACTACCTCTACGACGGGGATGTGCCCGTCTGCGAACTCGACGCCAGCGGCAACGTCGTCGCCCAGACCATGTTCGGGGCGTGGGGCCTGGTCTCGCGCAGCACCCCCAGCGGCACCACCTGGTACGCCTTCGACGAGCGCGGCAACGTCGCCCAGCGCGTCGGCGGCAACGGGGCGCTGCTCTCCACCGACCTCTACGACGCCTTCGGCAACAAGCGGGCGGGTCCCGCCGACGTGTTCGGCTTCGGGGGACAGGCGGGGTATTACACCGACGCGGAGACGGGGCTGATCCTGTGTACCAACCGCCACTACGACCCCCAGAGCGGCAGGTTCCTGACACGGGACCCGATGGGATATGGCGGCGGCATCAACCTCTACAGCTACACCGCCAATAATCCCGTCAATCGGATTGATCCAAGTGGTTTGACCTATGAAGGTGTCGTAGGTGGAATCATACGTTATGCAGGTCTGTTAGGCGACGGTTTTAATAACACCCTCGGAGGGATCGCCTCCCTCGGAGCAACGTCTATTAGCTTCGACTCGAGTAACGGGGTGTTCAACGTTTCTGGGAGTTGGTTTACCTCTGCAATGGCTCCAGGTGCTCCAGCCGAGACTCTCGGTAACTATGTATTCAACAATACCAATACACCAATGACTCCAGCGGCTTATAACCATGAGCTGGGTCATACAGACCAAGCAACATTCCTCGGCACATCTTTTTTGCCAAAGTATGGTGTAGGGGCACTATGGGGCCAACTCAATGGCAGTAGTCATCAGGCTAATCCCTTAGAGATCGACGCAGATCGACGATCGGGTAACCCTAACCCGTACATGGGGACGCTGACCGAGTTTTGTGGAGTGGTTATAACAGGCGGTCCGTAAGGCGGTTAGTTCCTCTGCCGGAACTATGTTCATCCTTAAGAGGCGCTAACAAAAACCCAGCCCGGCCATAGAACCCACCCCGGCTCGCCGGAGGCTCGCCACCCCTCCCGAAACGGGAGCGGAAAGAGGAATGCCGATGCCTGTTTTTGTTAAGGCCTCTTAACGGCTATCATTGGAACCAGAACCTAATATGAACCCTAATAAACAGAAGGCCCAGCGTAGACCGATCTGGCTTCCAGTGCTTTGCCTAGTCGTCAGTTCTTTGGCAGCAACAATTCTTGGCGTGTTGGTTGTCGCTTTCGGGGAAGGTCCGCGCGGTGTTCCTGTACCCCTTCTACTGCTATCGCTTGGGAGTTATGCGCTTGTCGTACTATGCATCGCGTGGCTTTGTCGCCTGAAGAGGTAGCTTCAGGGAAACTGCGCCAGCGGCAGCGTCACCGCCCAGACCATGTTCGGGGTCAATGGCCTCGTCTCGCGCAGCACCCCCAGCGGCGGCACCACCTTCTACGCCTTCGACGAGCGCGGCAACGTGTCCCAGCGGACAAATGGCAGCGGGGCCGTCACCTCCACCGACCTCTACGACGGCTTCGGCAAGCGGCGTTCGGGGGCGGCGGACGTGTTCGGCTTCGGGGGGCAGGCGGGCTACTACACGGATGTGGAGACGGGTCTGGTGCTGTGTACCAACCGCCACTACGACCCCCAGAGCGGGCGGTTCCTGACACGCGACCCGCTGGGGTACGGCGGCGGCATCAACCTCTACAGCTATACGCAGAACAACCCTGTCAATCGGATGGACCCGACAGGTTTCGGAGATTGGGGAGATACCAATGAAGAAGAAGATCCCCTTCTACTCCCAGGACAGCCGGCACCGGACGACATCGCATATCTTAATTGGCTTCGTGATCGTGATAATGGGGGTAAAGCCGTTAGCAAAATCAATAATAGGTGGCCTATCAACTCGAAATATGCTGGGCAGGAGTATCCTCTACCTCCTGGATTGAAGGCAAAGTACCCTGATGGTGTTCGCTTCAAGAACAATGGCTTTCCGAACTTCTCGCCCCATGCAACTCGTTCTGTCAAGGTTAAAGGACTCATTGGAGATGATTATGAAGACTTTAAACTAGCAAATAAAGCCGCAGGTTTCAAGAGAACTCCACAGGATTCTACTTGGCATCATCATGATGATGGAGAAACTATGGAACTCGTTCCTACTGATCTACATCAGGGAGTCAGACATACTGGCGGAGCGGCAATCATAAGATGTAAAAAATAAGACCTACGCAGTTGAACGCGGTCACAGGGTAATTCAAGCACTGTGTTCTGGATGATTTATCCTTCAACTGCGTGAGGCCGAAATACCTTTGACGCATTGCGGGTGTATATGCCACGACTTACTACGAATGGGTATATAGCTCTTGAAGCGTGTTTAGGTATTTCTCTTCAACATTTATCCTCCATTCTATTTGGGAAGATAGTCTGTTGCGTAGTGCGGAGAACTTGTCTACTAATTTACTAAGGCTAGAAAAATGCAAATCCACGAAAACAATAGCCCTGCTGATCCAGGAGCAATAGAGGCTTTAGAGCGGGAACTGAGAACAGAACTTCCCGAACAATATCGTACTTTTCTAGCACAATACAATGGCGGCTACCCAGAGCCTGACGGCTTCAGTTTCTATAATCGGTATCCAAAAAATCATTTCGAGAGCAATACAAATGTAAGCAAGGCCATACTAGATCGATTCCTCGGTCTGTACGATGGTGAATACGACAATCTAAAGAAGTATTTAGAAGTTTACAAAGGCCGTATTCCAGCTAACATGATTCCCGTAGCTCACGACCCAGGTGGCAACTTAATCTGTTTAGCACTGACGGGCGATGATGCAGGCAAAATCTTCTATTGGAAGCATGATGAAGAGGTTGAAGAGAATGAGACTCCTGACTACAGAAACATCTATTTCGTAGCGCAAAGCTTCGACGAGTTTCTCTCCTCTCTCGTCGACTTCTCATAGACGCCGGGGCGCGCACCTACTCCCTCTACGACGGGGGCGTCCCCGTCTGCGAACTCGACGCCAGCGCCCGCCTGATCGCCCAGAACATGTTCGGGGCGCAAGGGCTGGTCTCGCGCAACACCCAGACCAACGGCCTGTCCTCCGCCGGCACGCTCTGGTACGCCTTTGACGAGCGCGGCAGCGTGGCCCAGCGGACGGGCAGCAGCGGGGGTGTGGTGTCCTCGGACCTGTACGACGCCTTCGGCAACGTCACCAGCACGGGCGG
>JAABUJ010003748.1_pt1 | contig 16722 bp, 17 predicted proteins | sample 5559131 | NCBI WGS metagenome assembly JAABUJ01 (sample SAMN10711875, study PRJNA513366) | rock metagenome | isolation source: Antarctica rocks | place: Antarctica: Victoria Land, Mt New Zealand nord | collected 2016-01-07 | reverse complement strand
TCACCCCTGGTGGTAGCCTGTCCCTCCTGCCGTGCCGTACCGTGTCGCTGTCGGCTAGCGGATCAGCTGCGACGCGTGATCGCCGCGCGTGCAGCGCCGGTGCGAGGTAGCATCCCAGGACCATAGGACGGTGCGTAGGATGCCCTATGCTGACAGCGTAGGGCAGGGTCAGGGCCAAGCCACACCCCAGGGGGGATAAGCGCAGCCGACGTTACTCCAGTGAGGGCGACCGGCGCCGATGGGGTCACATGATGTGACCCCATCGGCAGGATTGAGATACGCGCATAACGAGGAGGACACACGTGCCTAGCGACAAAGAGCCGACACGAGCGACCACGGCGACTACCCTCGCAGTCGTTGACCAGCGTCAGATCACCTTGCTTGAGGCGGACGACGCGTTACTGGCCGTGCGAGCTGAGGATGGTGAAATCTACGTGGGGATGCGGTCCATGTGCGCGAGCCTGGGACTTCAACCGAACGGGCAACTGCGGCGTATTCGCGCCGATGAGGTCATGGCGGAGGGCCTGCGTGACGTGCGCGTACGCACACCAACGCGCGGTCTTCAAACATTGCAAGGCCTACGGCTCGATATCGTGCCCTATTGGCTCAGCGGGATCGAGCCGCGCCGCGCAAAGCCCGAACTGCACGATCGGTTAGTCACGTACAAGCGGTGGGTCGTGCGCCGCGTCTGGGAGGCCTTTGCTGCGGAAACCGGCATTGACCAGGCCGTCGCGCCGACTGTGCCGGGGACGGGGCAGGACATGTCGCTGGAGCAGATCGCACAGCTCGGTGTCGCTATCACGACGTTGGCGCGCCAACAGATAGCCCACGAGCGCGCGTTGACGGAGGTGCGCGGACAACTCGCCGCGCAGGAGGATCATCTCGCCGCGCATGACGAACGCTTCGACCGGGCGTCTACAGTGATCCGCGATGTGATCCACCAGGTACGAGCCGTGCAGGCACGGCTGAGTGCGGGGGCCACGATCACCGATGAGCAGGCGGCTACGATTCAGACCCTTGTCCGCGACATTGCAACGGCCATCGCGCGTCGCGACACGGAGGCTGGCATAGGCGGGAGTCGGCCGAACGCGTACCAGGCCCTGTTTGGGGCTATGTATCGTCAGTATGCAGTCACGTCCTATAAGCTGATCCGCGCCGACCAATACGCCGACGTCATCGCCTGGCTCCAGGAATACCAGCGGGCACATGTGGCGCAGGGGGAGGCGTAACATGACCCCGCTATCGCCCGTCGTATCCATTGGTGTGCTCGATGTGGACGGCCTGCGCCTGGCCGATCGAACCCTCGTCCCCATCCGAGGCGCGATCCGGCACGTCGGCGACCTGTATAAGGGCGCGCGCCGGCAGGATCTGACGCAACTCTGGCTGACCGACGCCTGGGTGCGTGCGGCCGGCCTGCCCGAGACGCTCGCCGTGGCGGGACAGTTCCGCGAACTGCGCCACCCTTTCGTCAGCGACGGCCTGGACGACCTGCACGCCTTTCCCACGGCGCTCACGCCCTGGCTGGACCTGCGCAAGAAAGGCGAGGCCGGCTCGGGCGTGTCGATTGTGTTCCCGTTGTACGACGAGCACGCGGTGTGGGGCCTCGACACCGACGGGGCGACGCTCCTGACGGCACTCCTGGCCTACGCCCGCGCGGTAGGCCCGCCGTACTACCGCTCGCCGGGCCGCACGGGTCTGGACATTCTCCAGGAGGTGGGCAAGCGTGGGGCCGACGCCAAGCGGGAGTTCCCCGAGCGGCTGCCGGCGCCGGCGGGGCAGGCCGATACGGTGACGGAGTTGAGTTGGCTGCGCACGCTCTCCCCGTCCGAGCGGGGCAAAGCGTACCTGCACAGTTACGACAAGAACGCGCAGTGGTTGAGCGCCGCCGGCGTCGTGGAGGTGGGACTGTCGGGGATCGAGGAGCGGCGCGATCCGGGCGGCACACTGCCCTTCGACAAGAAGCTGCCGGGGTACTGGTTGGCGCGGATCGCCGGCGCGGAGGAGCGGTGGGCCTGCACGCCGACGGTGGCGTGGACGCTGGAGCGCGGTCAGACCGTGACGATCACCCAGGCGTACGTCTGGACCACACACTCACGGGCGATGGAAACGTGGTACGAGCGGCTGCGCGGGGCGCGGACGGCGCTCTACGCTGATGAGACGCCAGCGGGGCGGCTAGCCCTGGGCGCGCTCAAGTACACGTACGCCCTGACGATCAGCAGCTTCAACAGCGTCTGGAACCGCGACAAGCGCAGCCCGCTGTACCGGCCCGACTGGCGCCATCTCGTCATCGCGCAGGCCAACGCCAATATGTCGCGGGCGCTGCACAAGATGGACGCGGCCGGCTATACGCCCGTGGCCGTGCACAAAGACGCCGTGTACCTCGTGAGCGACGAGCCCGACCCGGTGAAGGCGTGCCCGCCGTCGGTCACGTTGGGGATGGGGTTGGGACACTTCAAGGTGCAGGACGCGGCGATCCCGTTGGAGGGTGTGTTGCCGGCGTTCGACGGCGCGAGCGGCGGCGGGCTCGGGACGCTGCTGCGGCTCTTGAAACCGCTGCGCGCGGTTAGAGCGGAGCGGACGCCCGCAAGGGTGAGCTAGCATGTGCGCTCTCGTGCCGGCCCCGCAGCCGCTCCAGGTGGGCGAGGAGGCCGTCCAGCGTAAAGGGCTTGCAGACGAGGGTGGACACCGGGTGGCGCAGGGCGGTGGCGCGGTCGGACGCGTGGCCGTCGTCGGGGATGCAGGCGACGAGCGGGATGCGGCGCAGATGATCGTCCCGCGCGAGGAGGGCCAGGAGACGCCAACTCGCTGCATCAGCGGCGGCGGGGAGGTCGAGGATGATGGCGGCGGGGGCGAGGAGGCGCAGCACGTCCTGCGTGCCGGTGCCGATGCGGAGGGTGCGGGCGGCGTACCCGGCGTCGGTCAGGACCTGGCGCAGAAGAATGAGGATCGCCTGATCGTCGTCGAGGACGGCGACGCGCGGGGGCAGGGGCGCGGAGATGGGCAGGGAGGTGGACATGGGATGATCCTTTCGTGGTGGGTGGATGTGGGGCGCGGGGAGGACCACGCGCCCCAAGACAGCGACATGGCGCGGCGGGGCTGGAGATGAGTGTGAGGCAGGGTAGTCTCCCCAGTGGGCTAGTGGCAATAGCCCATGTGGGCTATCCGTGTCCCCGCAGGGAGCACTGTGGATCACGGCGCGCGCATCCGGACGCGCCGGCGAACCAGGGGGCGGCGTAGCATGTCCGACCTGGGCGAGGACCTGACGCGGGCCTACGAGGCGCGGGTGGCGGCGGCCGACGTGGAGCTGACGCCGGCGGCGATCCGCGCCGTGGTGCGCGAACTGGGCGGCGGCGAGGGGCGCGCGCAGGTGGCGGCGGGCAACAAGCAATTGGCTGGCCAACTCGGGATCTCCGTCCGGACGGTGCAGCGGTGGCAAAAAGAGGGAGGGGAGGCGCGGTCGGTGGCGCGCTCGACGCCGGGGCTGCGGATCAGCGTGCGGGGGATCGCCACGGAGCAGCAGCGGCAGACCAACGCGCGGGCGTTCCGGGAGCGGGTGCAAGAGCAGGGGCTGGACGTGGGGCCGTGCCGGGTGATGGTGCTGGTGTACAACGAGGACCGCGCGCGGCCCCGCAACGTCGGGCCGCAGCACATCGATGGGGCGAACGAGGGGCTGATCGATGCGCTCGACGCGCTGGAAGATGGGGACACGGTGGCGGCGGCCGAGGCGTTCGGCAACGCGTGGCTGGGGACATATGGGATCGAGGTGGATGCGGAAGTGACTGATGTGGTGGGGACGTTCTCATTGAGCTTCTAGTTCAACAGCGGCGGAGGCGACGCGAAGCTCTGGTAGTAGGTAGAGGCGTACCCGCGTGCCGAGGCCAGCATGCACGAGCGGTCCCCGGCCGGGGCCAAGGATTGGAACGATGCGCTACAGGCCCAGCGGGAGCAGGACCGGCAGGTGACGCCCGACCGTGGCCCCGAGCCCGAGAAGTCCAGGGCGTGCGAGAGTCGCGCCGAGGAGCGGCGATAGAGGAAATTTATGGGACGCCTAACGCGTGTACGGTCACGTCATCGCCACCGGGAGACCCGGACGCTATCCATCATAGCTCCCCGCTGAACGCCCTGTCGAGGAGCGACGGCAGCAGGGCATCGAGTTCGGCGGCAGTCTCGGCCTGCGCCTGTTTCAAGGCGTCTACCTTGACTTGTAAGCGGTCGAGATAGCTCACAAACTCCTTTTGCTCTAATCGGGATGGATATCGCAATTTGTACACAAACAATTGCTTCTGGTTAAGTTTGGGCATCCGAGTTCGCCCGGAAAGTCTATTAGCATAGGAGGTGAAGTCCGGCGATACAAGCGAGTACATCAAGAAACGCGGTTCCAACGCCGCGTCTACCGAGTCAAAAGCATATACATCTGCGCTGCAAATACCCTCGACCGGAACCTGGACGGCCTTTCTTAGATAGGGACGAATCTTAGAGTATAGAACCGCACCAGCACCAAAGTGATACTTACCACTCGTAACGCCATCCTCCTTAGCAAGGCGGTAAGGTAATAGTTTGCATGTCCCTGACTCGATAGCCTCGCCGTTGATATGAGGAAGGCTGGCATATGGTTCTACGCGAGGATCAATCTGCCCTGAGACAGTAGCAGCTAGTACCGTCCGACGGAAATGGCTCCGCGGAAAAGACCCTCGATCTTCGCGCTGCTCACGGGGGAACGGGCCACCGAATATGCGGAATGTTTTCAGGCGAAAGGTACTAGTTCCCCCAGCGACTTTTCCTTCCAACCAGTCTGGTTCTTCCAAACCCCGTTCATGGCTGAGGAGAACAAAGCGATTGCCTCTCCCGTCGCCTCCCGCCGCAGCCCCCGCGCCTCCTCGATCTTGGCCGCCAGTTCCTCGATCCGCGCCACGATGCGCCGCTGTTCGTCAAGTGGCGGCAACGGAATTTCCATAGCTAGGAAGTAGTGCTCCTTGAAGCGATTTCTGGTCAGGGGAGTGCTACCGCTGCACCTGGCTTCAACCGCCTTGATGGTTGTCGACAAACGAAACCACAGCCGAAGGAATTCAGCGTCAATTACATCGGCGATCGATCGAAATGTTGGGAACTCGCCGGATACATAGCACCCATCCAAGTGGCTGTTAATCACACCGAAGGCCCCGCGCCAAGCGAACAGGCGGCTGTATATGAAGTCGCCTGCCTGCACTTGTGATAGCTTAGATGCCGCCGTCTGTGCCCCCAACTTCGTTTCGCGATGGAACGGTCCGCCACCGTCGAGACGGACACCAAGTAGACGATACTCCTTCGTCTGATCGACCGTTTCACTCCTCATGACAGGAGTTAGCACATCGCCCAGCCGTCTTGGCCGCCACTGCATACTCACTGCGCTGCCCCCATCAGCACCTGCTTGATCTCACCCATAATCTCAGTGATGCGATGCTCTTTGCGCAGGATATCATCGGCCAGTTGTTCGGGTGGCATGTGCTCTAGATCCTGCTTGCCGTTGGGGTTCTTGATGTCGAGGTTGCAGCCGTTGGCCAGGATATCGGCGACCGGCACACGCCAGGCGCGCGCGTTCTCCTCCCGTTTGGCCCACCACGCCAGGCAGTCGGCGAACTCCTCGTATTGGAGCGGCTTGGTCTTGCTATAGGTGTTGCGCCCCTCCGGTAGTGGCTGCTCGTAGTACCAGACCTCCCGCGTCGGCCCCGAGCGGTCGAAGAAGAGCAGGTTGGTCGGGATGCTCGTGTAGGGCGCAAACACGCCGTTCGGCAGGCGTACGATTGTGTGCAGGTTGAACTCTCGGAGCAGCGTTTCCTTGATGCGCGCGGCGACGCCCTCCCCGAAGAGCGCGCCGTTGGGCACGACGACGCCGGCGCGGCCGGGCGTGGGATAGCGCCGCAGCTTGCGCATGATGAGTTGCAGGAAGAGCAGCGTCGTCTCGCTCGTCCGCATATCGGCGGGGAAGTTGCCCTGGATGCCGCGCTCCTCCTCGCCCCCGAACGGCGGGTTGGTCAGGATCACGTCCACGCGGTCTTTGTCGCCGATCTCGTTGAGCGGGCGACGTAGCCCGTTGCCGTAGTCGATCCGCGGCGACTCGAGCCCGTGCAGCAGCAGGTTCATCTGCCCGAGCAGGTACGGCAGCGGCTTGGCCTCGCCGCCCAGGATGCTGTCCTCCTGGAGCCGGCGCCGGTCCTCGACCGTCGTGCATTGCTTCTCCAGGTGCCGGTAGCCCTCGACCAGGAAGCCGCACGTCCCCGATGTGGGATCAAGCAGCGTCTCACCAAGCCGGGGATTGACCACCTCGACCATGAAGCGGACGACGGCGCGCGGCGTGTAGAACTCGCCGGAGTCGCCCGCCGCGTCGCGCATCTCGCGCAGCAGCGACTCGTAGAGCGCCCCGAGTGTGTGGATCTCGTCCGACGAGGTGAAGTGGATGCCGTTGATCTTGTCGATCACGTCGCGCAGCAAGTAGCCGTTGATCATGCGGTTGGTGACGCCCCGGAACACGGATGCGATCACGTCGCGCCGGTCGCCACCTTCGGCCCCCTGCAAGGAGCGCAGGTAGGCGAAGAGACCGGGGCCGCGGGCGCCGTCAGGCCGGGTCGCCTCGTCGTTGTTGACGAAGGCGATGAGCGCGTCGCCCGTGAAGCCGTCCTCTCGTGCGGCCCAATCGCGCCACCGATACGGCTCCTCGATCGCGGGCCGGTACCGCTCGCCCGCGAAGGCCGCCTCCTCCGCGTCGAGTTGCTCCTTGTCGTCGAGGAACTTGAGGAACATGACCCAGGTGAGCATCGGCAGGCGGTCGAGGTCGCCGTTGAGGCCCTTGTCCTTGCGCATGATGTCGCGCGCGGACTTGACGATGCTGCCCAACTGCTGCGCCGTTGTTTGTGCCGGTATCAGGGACAGTTGCCCCACCCTCGTTCGTGCCACCTAAATGCTCCCTCCCGTCGTCGTTCTGATCGTGCGCGCCTCCCACCCGGCGTCGCTCCGGTTCGTCCCGCGCACCGTCCACGACACGCGCCCGTTGTCGTTGTGGCTCAGGGCGACGGCCGTCGCCGCTGTCAACGCCAGTGAGATTTGACCCAGTGATCGCCAAGTTAGCTTGACCCCCCGTGAGCCCGCCTGGCGACCGCGTCGCTCAGCATCCACCAGAGATGAGAGCACACGCCAGGTACGAACTGCTTGAAAAAGAAGGGTCATGTTATCTTGGCGCAGATGGGTCAATTCTACGTCGCCGTGTACACCGCCGCCTCCCCCCGGCGGCTAGGCCGCGTAGAGCAACGATTGCAACTGGTCGACCGCCGCGCGCAACTGGTCGAAGCCGCCGAAGAGGCCCGCGATCTCGCGCACGTTGCCGTAGTCCGAGAGGGGCGGCACCTTGAGCGCATCCGGCATTATAAACTGCGCCGTGCCATGCGCCGTGTACCTGTCCAGGAGGTCGTCGAGCACGGCCCGCGCTTGGGGGCCGTAGCGGTCGAAGAAATCGGTCTTCTCCCGACGCAACAGGTCGGCGCGCTCGCGGCGCGTGCGCAGCGGCGCATTGAAGGCGAGGTGGCAGAGCAGGTCGAACGGGTCGGCGTCGCCGTGCCCGCTGGCCGCCGCCAGCTCGTCGAAGTTGATCCCGCGCTCCTCCAAGGCGGCGATGATCCCGGCGCGCTGGTCGGGGGCGGCCCACCGCGCGCGCAGGTCGGCGGCCGACGCGTAGAGCGTGCGCACCTTCTCGCCGGCGTAGTCGGTGAACTGCACCACGCGTAGCTGCTTGCCGTCGGCGTCCAGCTCGTAAACAAGGTGCGCCGCGATCTCGACCCGGCCGCCGTCCACGTAGTACTTGCGCGGCCAGGTATCCCCCGGTCCGGGATCAACACCGACGACGGAACCGCCCTCCGTGGGCACATCCCACGGCCCCGCGTCCTCCTCATCCCCCTCGTGGCTCTCGACGATGCGCTCGTCGGTCGCTTTGCCCTCTTCGTCCATGCCGCCGTCGATCACGACGACCGGCTCGCCGTCGAAGGCCGGGTCGGCGAAGAGGCGCGTGGCCGAGCCGGTGTAGTCGAGGATGTTGAAGGACAGCTTGCCGTAGTCCTCGCGCACGCGGGTCCCGCGCCCGATGATCTGCTTGAATTCGACCATCGAGCCGACGACGCGGGCCAGGACCACGTTCGCGCAGGTCGGCGCGTCCACGCCGGTCGTGAGCAACTGGCTGGTCGTGAGGATGGTGGGCGTCCGGCTCTCCACCTCCTGGAAGCGGCTCAGGTGCCCGCGGCCGATCTCGCCCTCGTTCGCCGTCACACGGCACACGTAGTCGGGGTGCCGCCGCACAAGGTCGCTGTTGAGATTGACGAGCGCCCGGCGCATCTCGTCGGCGTGCTCCTGATCGACACAGAACACGATAGTCTTGGCGAAGCGGTCGGCGCCTTTCATGAAGTCGGTCAGGTGGCGGGCGATGGCCTGTGTGCGGGCGCGCAGGGCCACGATGCGCTCGAAGTCCTTGGTCTGGTACTCGTCGTCGGGGATGGGCCGGCCGTAGCGGTCGAGGTCGCCCGTGCTGGGCCGCCACCCCGCCGCGTCGAGCACGCTCACGACGCGGTGGACGCGGTAGGGGGCGAGGAAGCCGTCGGCGATGCCCTGGCGCAGGCTGTACTGGTAGAGGGGCTTGCCGAAGTAGACGTAGGTGTTGCGGCTCTCCTCATTGAGCGGCGTCGCCGTCAGGCCGAGTTGGGCCGCGTCGTGGAAATGGTCCAGGATCGCGCGCCACCTGCTCTCGTCGCGGGCGCTGCCCCGGTGGGCCTCGTCCACGATCACGAGGTCGAAGAAGTCGGGCGCGTAGGCGCGGTAGAGGCCGGGGCGGGCCTCGTCCTCGGCCAGGGACTGGTAGGTGGCGAAGTACATCTCGCGGCCCTTGGTGGCCACGCCGCCCTCGATCTTCCAGCGGGCGTCACCGAAGGGCAGGAAGGTCTTATCCTTGGGGTCGTCCACCAGCACGTTGCGGTCGGCGAGGTACAGGATGCGGGGCTTCTGGCGGGTCCCCGCGCGGCTCCAGCCCGTGCCCCAGAGCTTCCAGCAAATCTGGAAGGCTATCTCCGTCTTGCCCGTGCCGGTGGCCAGCGTGAGCAGCACGCGGGAGGCGCCCTGCACGATGGCCCGCACCGCCCGGTTGATGGCGATCTCCTGGTAGTAGCGCGGTCTTTTCCCCGCGTCGTAGTGCGCGGGCGCGAGCACACGCGCGGCCTGGTCGTCCGTGAGCCCCTGCGACCGGCGTAGGCGCGCCCATAGCTCCTCGGGCGTGGGAAAGGCGTCGAGCTCGCGCTCCTCCCCCGTCGTGTAATCGAACTCGACGATGCCGTGGCCGTTGGTGGCGTAGGCGAACCGGAGGCCCAGGATCTCAGCGTAGTCTTTGGCCTGCTGGAGACCGTCGCCCGGCAGCCGGTACGCGGGCTTCGCCTCGACCACGGCGATCATCGTGTCGCGGGTGTAGCGCAGCAGGTAGTCGGCGCGCTTCGCGGGGCGGCGGCGCACCTTGGACCCCGCCACGACGATGCGCCCGTCAGTGAACGTGCGCTGCTCGGTGTAGGAGTGCGGGGGCGTATCCCAGCCCGCGGCGTCGAGCTTGGGCACGACGTACTTGCGGCAGGTATCGGCTTCGGTGGTTATGGGGCCTCATGGTCTGCGATCGGCGATCGGTGATCGCGCGCTCGCGTACCGATGCGGTAACTTATCACTAGAGTAACAATAATGCCAGCATCGCGCCATATTGCCCGCGTGAATCGAGGCGCGCGGGGACGCTATGGTGGTCACGTAGCCATGCAGACGAAAAAGGAGAGCTATAGGTGTCCCGTGAGTTTTGGATCAGTACAGCTATCGCTGTAGCCTTAGCCATCGTTACGTCAGCAGTCGCGTGGTACCAAGGCTGGAAGTCTGACCGTCGTAGGCAGCCGACATGGTTCACCGCGACGCTCAATGAATTGACGAGGTATGTCTCTCGCATCAAGGGCTTAGAGGTGGTGTACCAATACAAAGGGCAAAGTATATCTCAACTAAGCCGGACTAACGTGTCACTTTGGAACGCCGGGAGCCTCGATATGCGTCAAAGTGAGTTCATGCCGAACGAGCCTCTCACGTTAACTATCCTGCATGGCTATCGCCTCCTCGACGTGATCCCCTTACAGAATACGGACCCGGCCAATGGATTCGACGTGAAGCAATGCGATGATAAGACCGCAACTATTACCCTTGCTCACCTCCGAGCTAAAAGAGGTGTTGTCATGCAGGTCATCCATACAGGTCGAACTGATGCGGATGTTCATGTGGACGGAGATTTCTACGACTCCGACAAGCTCCGTCGCATAGCTTTGGCATCAGGGCGTAACTTCAACGATAAAGACCCGAACTACAAACTGATCGGTAGTAAGGCCAGCAGGGTGGATACCCAGATGAGGGCACTTACCGGAGCCCTAGTCGCGCTAAGCTTTATCGCTGGAGTATTGTTTCTAGTAATCCGTCAGATTATGTTCGTAGTCAAGGAGATTGTGAGACATAATTTTCACTGGGAATGGACACCATTTATTGTCGGATTAGTAGCCGTACTGGTTATTTTTGTCAGCATATTAAGTATTCGTCGCTCTGCGGGCCTTGTAAGCGATGTGGGCAGCATACCTCTTGACCTCGATCCTTTTCAAGGCATCATTAGTAGCTTTCGGGACACTCAGAAAGCTATACAAGCGAGCATTAACTAGAGTGAGTGGATAAGGGCTTGACTTATATAGTACGGATGTGCTAACGTAGGTAAGATGTAGAGCTATCCTGACGCCCCTCTACAGTCGTAATTACATGGAAAAATAATAGGGCTGTCATACCTTGGGGACTAAGGTAGACTGAGATCCCCGGAGCAGTGGTCTTCCATAACCCCAGCTCCGCGTATGGTTCGCGCATCACAATGCGTTGTACTTACGCGGGCGGGGTATCTCTAATAAGGGCCACCCGCGTATTACGCGGGCGGCCTTTTCTATTAGCCGCCCTAATACCCGATAGGGCCACTCGTTGAGGTGGCACGTAGCATCGTCGGAGCTAGGGTCAATGAAGACAAAGAACACGCCAAATACTTCCACGTCAAAGAAGCGGGCTAAATCTCGCGTGGTAGCCAGCACCTGGGCTGTTGGGCGCTTTTGATGATGCTATTCGAGAGGGAAGCTCGCACCATAGGGATAAGAACCAGAACGCTTGTCTCCACGAATGACGGTGGCTGTCGGGTAGGCAGCCGAAACGGTCGACCAGCCTTGCACTATCCCGACCATGGCATTCGGCGACGAAGCCCGGCAACAAAACGAGTGGTCGCGAACTGCGAGAACCGCATTGCTCCTATTCCTGTTGTTCATGTGCCATGTCGATACGACGTCAGCCAACGACCAACCCCATGACTTCTCGTCGTTACCGCCGCACATCGACACAACATCGGCATCATCAAAAGTGATACCGATGGCGAAGTCCAGAAACCCTTTTGACATTCGGTTTATGAAGGTCAACCAGCAGAAGAAATAGCGGCTGCGTCCCTTGTTGACCGACGAGCATCGGGGCTCTTGCGAGCCAGGGGCGACTTCGCCATCGGTATCAAAAGTGCCCAAGAGCCAGATCAAATGATGCTGCTGGCGAACCTTAACGGAGTTCAGTTGGCGGGTCGATGGCACATGTAACCACACATAGGTTGATGCGCCTGAAACGTGTGACAAAGGGTTCGCCAGCAGCATCCTCAAAAGTGGCGCTTACAGCTCTATCAGCGCCCGGTGCGCTATGGCCTCGTCGCCCTGGGCCTGCTGCTCACCGCGCCGGTGGCGGCCCTGATCCTGCTGACCCTCGCCGGGCATGCGGTCCACATCCCGTGACCGCGTGTCCCGCGCTACTGCATGCGCGGGGCTCCTTCCACTCTCAGGTGTTACGTGTGCTGTTCCAGCATAGCATCATGTCGCGGGTGCGGGCCGCCTCGTCGGGGCGTGGGCAAGGCGAGAGCGGGCCGTAGCCGGGTCGGGTGCGACCGGGGGCGCAGGCGCAGGTGCACGCGATGCCAGAGGCTGGCAAGGGTGGGGGGGGTCGGCGGGCGGCGGACCAGATGGACGTGAGCCCGCAGGCCCTGGGGCGAATAGAGCAGGTCCGCGTCCCAGGTCGTGGGGCCAGGGCTGGCGCGCAGGCGCCAGTTGGGGTCGGTGCCCAAGACGGCGACGAGCGCGCGTAAGGCGGCGTCGGAGAGGTCGGTGGCGAGCCAGGCCCGCACCTGGGCGGGGCTAGGCCGGGGGTCGAGTGTCGTGGTGGTCATGCTCATGAGTACCTCCGGGGACGGTGAGGGGGCGTACCGTGTCGCACGCGTAGACCTCTCCTACTACTATAGAGATGCGACTCTCCTACTACTATAGAGATGCGAAAGGAAGAAACCTTACGGTGCATTTGTGCGGGGGGTGTTGTCTCGCCTGCCGCCGGCCGCTGCACGGGCCGCGCGCCGGCGGCGGGGGCGGCCGGCGCGGCGGCCGGCGCTCTCCCGCTGGCTCTCCCCCTATCAGGTCCGCTCTCCTCGTGTATCCCCTGGACCATGACGGCTGCGCGTCCTGGTAGTGGTGGCGCTATTGATCGACGTCGATGAGGGGCGTGTCGGGTGGGCCGCAAGGCGAGCGAACCTACGCCGGACACGGGGGGGCACGCGCGGCAGCGGGCGTCCCTCTGGGGGGCTGACGTGGCCGGGGAGGGGGGTGCTGGGGGCTTGAGGGCCTGTGCGAGGAACGCGGCTAGGCGGCTCGCCGCCAGACGACGCCTGCGGCGCACGTGACCCGCTGTAGGTACACGCGGTACAGGTGGTCCGTGGGGCGGTGCGTGAGGGCGATCGCGCAGCGCTTGTTTCCATGATGGAGGGCCACCCGCCAGTCGGGGTCCTGACGCAGCGCCACGATGCGCGCGACGACGGTGGCTTCGTCGGCGTCGCCATTGAACAGCGCGAGGGTCGCCGCGAGGGTCTGAGGGGGCATGAGCATGCGTGGTCTCCTTGGGCTAGCCGGTGCACGCGCCGATTGACGCCTACACATGTAGTGTGGGCGATGGGGCCGGGGGTGTCCATAGCCTAATGGTCCACAGGCCGGAGCACGCGCCTGTGGGCGGTGTAGCCCCCCCTGCTCCCCCTGTGCGCTGACGCTATTGATCAAAGTCGATGAGGGGGGCGTCGGGTGGGGGCGCGCCGGAGGTGCGATCAAGGCGGTAGACCATGAAGAGGGGCGTGGTGTGGACCACGACGAGGACGGCCCGCGCCGGGTCGTACGCCTCGATCATCACCTGGACGGCGATGTAGGGCGGGAGGAGGGTGTCGGAGGCGGCCAGGAGCGTGCCGGGGATGTAGCTCACGGCGGTCTCAGCCTCGGGACGCAGATCGACGAGGACGACGCCGCGGCCGTGCGTGTGGTAGGCGCGGCGGCCGGCGCTGCGCAGGACCGGGTAGACGGTGCGCACGGCTTCCTGGCCGATCCGCGCGGGCGGCACGGTGGGATCGCGCAGGAGGGCGCGCACGGGAGCGAGCACCTGGGCATAGCGCGCCTCGTCCGTGGCGCCGTCGTCCACCCAGGGCCAGAGGCCGACATCGCGGAGGTTGGCGAGGGCTTGCGCGAGCCGATCGGGCGCGTCGGCGTGGGGCAGGTCGGCGTCGCACGGCCCGCCGTTGACCCCGGCCGCTTGCCGCGCCTGCCAGTCCCGCGCGTCCTCGCCTGCCGCAGCCGCTTCGTCGGCCGACGCGCTCAGGGCATACTCAATCGCCGGTGTCGCCGCGAAACCTGTCCCCCTGCGAGCCCACGCGAGCCACACCGACAGAGAGTCCACCGGACCAGCGCTGTACAAGCGCGAGCCGTAGGAGCCGTTCCTGGTCCCGCGCCCCCTCCTGGCCCTGGTCTTGGCGCTCGTCCCTATCCATAGCCCCGTCCCCTCTGTGTCGGCGGTACGCCCCTCCGTCACTCACCTGTGGGCTCATGCTACACCCTACACCCCGTCTAAGGGACGCGGAAGCAGTTACATATCCCAGTCACCGCAGGGACAGTAGGGAATATGGTAGGGCGGGTAATAGGCCAGGCGCACGCTGACCCGATGGCGCTGGACGAAGGCGACCAACCGGGCCATGAACTGGGTGCGATGGCTGTGACTCTCGGGGCCGTTGTCCAGATTGAGTACCAGCGTGGTGACGTGGACGAAGCGGTCCCGCGCCGTGTCCCACCACCGCTCCAGGCAATCGACGAGGCAATCACTGGTCACCTTGGAGGTGACGTGGTAGATGAACAGGTCGTCGGTCTGGGGCAGGAAGAGCCCGACTGGCGTCACGGTCGCCTCGGCCCGAAAGTCGTGGTCCGCCGCCGTGACGGCCACGCGGCCCTTGCCGCCACGGGCGAAGGGACCGATCTTGACCGTCGCCTTGGCGTCCATCGACACCCGCAGCATGTCCGGCGCCGCATCGGCCTGCGCGTTCACCCGCGTCACCTCGTCGAAGATCGCGTCGGTTTGGGGGACTTTTTTTGGGGTTGGCTCTTCGCCACCTTCGTGAGGGTGTAGCCCATCCTGTTCAACTTGGTCGCGATCGTCCGCTCGCACGGCAACGCCGCGTCGGTGTATCCTTTCTGGGCGATCAACTGGCGGCGTACTTCCCCGGCGGTCAGGCGCGTGTACAGCCGGCGCGTGCGGAACTGCGGGTCGGCTTGGCTTTGACTATCGACGATGGCCCTGATGTCCGGAAGCAGCTGCGGCAGATGATCCTCGGCCTTCTTGCGCGCGCGCAGGGCGAAGCCGTCGACGCAGGTGATCCCGCTATCCAATTCGTGCCGCCCTTTGCGCACCAGCACCCGGCTCCAGCCCAACTCTCGCTCGGCCCGCCGCTGCCCGCCCTCGCCCAGGTCACGCACCGCCCGCGCCATGAACACGCGCCGCGCGCTGCCCTTGAGCGTGCGCGCCGTTTCGCCCAAGAACACCTTGAGTTCGTCCGTCAGTTCCATTGCTCCCTCCCCGCGTGTTGGTGCGTCAGGCACCCCTCGTGGGGATAGTATCCGCTTTACGGGATACGTTAGTTTTTCGGCGTCCCTAAGCAACTGTTCGCCCTCTCCATCCGCTGGTCCTGGTGCGGTCCGTGCCGCCCTGGCGTCGCCCCTAGTCCCTCATAGGGGTAGTGTTACGGAAGCTGTCATGAGCCGCAATCTGGCGACGTAACCGGAGTGCCGAGAAGTGCGGGAGAAGGTACTCCTGAGGGTGCGAGGAGCATAGCGCGGGCATGAGCTCAAGGTTCTATCTGGTCATATGCCGATCTCACAGCGCGATCCGGCACCAGAGAGCGTAGGGTAGAGGGTAGAGGGTAGAGGGTAGAGCGCGTGTACCCTGGGGAGTATCCGAGTCGTTATATCTAACGACTACTCATGCGCGGGGGGTACTGTGGAAGCGACGACGTGGCGAATAGGTACGGTGATGCGAGCGATGAAAAGAGCGTCCGGAGGCGCCGGCCTCGGTGGTACTCTCCTCCTCGCACTATCCCCTGCTGTAGCAGGGGCACAGCGTTCAAGCGATGCTCCTCGACCTGTCCCGACTTGCCGCCCTGCTCAGTTGACCCTCTCCTCCGCGACCGAGGGCGCTGCGGGGGGCAGCGTGCGCGAAGTGTTCCGCTGGCGTAACCACTCCACAGCCATCTGTACGCTCCGTGGCTACCCCCAGGTCCGGTTGCTCGATGCGCGCTACCGCGCGGTAGCGATCGTCGTCCACCATGGCGCCGGATACCTCACGCCCCCTGCCCCCGTGCGCGTCGTGCGCCTGAACCATGGCGACGCGGCCTATTTCTCGCTGGAGTGGGGTCACAATCCCGCCGTGGGGATCACCTGTGTGGTGGTACACCATGCGCTGCTTACACCTCCTGGTGCCTCCTCCCCTCAGCCCACGGGTGGATGGGCCGAGCGGATGACCAACTGCGGCCCGTTTCTCAACGTTTCCCCTGTTGAGCCAAAGATATTCACCTACTAGCGCGCAGGACGTGCTGCGCCGACACATTGCGGCTCATGACAGCTTCCGTCACACTACCCCTCATAGTCCCTCAATGGGCGCTCCTCGCGTCGTCCGGGGGGCTGACGTGACCGCTAGCGGACGTTGGGGGCGTGGGAAGCACCTATATGCCCCTGTGGCCCCAGCGGGGCTCCTGGTGACCCTGAACGCGCCGGCGCGCGGCGACAGGACAGGACGGCGCCGATGGGGCCACCAGGCGCGCGTTGTCACGGAGCGTTCATGTGGCGGCGGTATAGATGAGGGGACACGGGGTGGGCCGGGCCGGCCGGCGGTGTCTTGGCTGATGGGCGCGGCGGGCCGTGCGCTCCATGCCCGCCCCGTGGCGCAGCCCTCCGGTCTGCCCTCGTCGGCCGCCGGTGGTGGCCTGTCGTCGGTAGGGACGCGCGGGCACGCATAAGGGGTGGCCGCGCCGGCGTCCCCACAACGGCGCGTCCACCCCCTATTCACCCGCAGGATAGCGGGGACGGACGCGCGCGCGCATGATACAAAACTCACCTTTGTGTCGTCTGTGCGTCGTCTGAGGGGCTGACGGGGCCGTAGGTGGGCACTGGTGTTTAACGTCAACTAGAATTGCCGGTGGCGACATTTAGATGTTCCGGTGTTCGTCGGGCGGGTTAGTCCTCTTGGTCTTCTTGGGTGTGATCGTGATGTTGGGCGCGGAAGCGCTGGACCCGT
>JAABUJ010003747.1_pt1 | contig 16726 bp, 9 predicted proteins | sample 5559131 | NCBI WGS metagenome assembly JAABUJ01 (sample SAMN10711875, study PRJNA513366) | rock metagenome | isolation source: Antarctica rocks | place: Antarctica: Victoria Land, Mt New Zealand nord | collected 2016-01-07 | reverse complement strand
GGTTTTCCATTTTGGTTTTTCCTTTGCAAAGGCGATTCGCCCTCATAGACCTAGATAGGGACTGAATAGGGAGTTAATAGAACAAATAATAATATATATCTTCATCTGTAATTCATATTCTGTTCTCTTCAATGAATCTTATGTTGTCAGATTCACAAGCTTTAAAATCTATTTAATATTTTTTTGTAACTTTAACTTTTATTATAACTTTATCATGCTATACAATATAATTTTAATGTCAGTTTCTTTACTGTAAGAAGATCTATACTTAATAAAGAAATTGCAACTAACATAATTGAGATACTACACTTTACAAATTGTATATATTGCTTTGAATTTCTCAGATAGTAACTTAAGAAGAAATGATTATAAATTAATAAATCTAAATAATTGTGTAACTTAATTTAAATTAATCTTAGTTATCTACAAATTCACTGATAACAAAAACACAGCATTCATGTAAACAAATAATAATATAAAGATTTAACAAATTCATTTATCTTTAATACAACACTTTCTACATTTTCTTTCTACAGAACATCTTACTTTTTGTATTAAGCTTTTTATATTTTCTTTCTGCATCATGTAAGTAAAGTAAGTAATAAAGAGATATGATGCTGACTTTTATTTTAGAGATACATCATTAAAACAAAGAAAATTAAGTGTAAAAATCATCTTCATTAATATAGTAAAAGTATCAAGCTTCATATCTCTCATCACTGAATTAAATTAACTCATTAACATAGCAAAAACATTAAACTTCATATCTTTCATCACTAAATAAAAACAACTCATTAATAAGAAAATACATCTTACTGATACATCAGACTTCTCATCTCAATCTGAGAAGAAGAAAAAGAAAAAGATTAATAAAATTAATTTATTTATCTTAAACATTGCTGCACATCTGAAGAAAGAAGACTTTGCTAATTAATAAAAAAGAATAAAAACACTCATTAACTACTCTGAATTTATACTTAATGCTGCACTGTCTCAAAGTACTTTAGCTGCTTCTTTTACTTCTTTTGACTCAAAATCTAATATGTAACTTCACTTATTATAATGCTTAATTATAACACACAAAATATGTACTAAATCAGAGACTAAATCATATTTAAGAATTTAGAAGCTCTTTATTTATTCTTTTATTGAGTTTTTTATATTTTAATATTATTCAAAAATTGATCTCATCACATTCTTCAGTAATTAATGCATTCATAAATGCTGATATTGAAGAGATTCAAGAGCAGAATGATATGACAATGAATAGATTAAATATAAATTTTAAACATAATTTAAAATATAAAAAGCTTAAGATGAGAGTTTAAAGAGCAAAATATGCAGTCAAGACAAGAAAAAAAATTGTTGTTAAGAGATATGCAGAGAATGAGCATGATGAGTATTAATAAATAATTATAATGTTCTATATTAAATTTTAACTTCATTTATAGTGATCTTTCTTACAAATTAAAATGTAATCACTGAGCAAAAGAAAAATGAAGATACTGCTCAGCAAAACAACTTAATTATAGCTGTTAAAGAAATATAAGCTCTATATAAGCTTCTTAAAGCAAAGAATGCTTTCTTAATAACTAAAAAAGAAATATATTAATTTCATTTAATATTTAATTTATATTAATATGATTAAATTAAAAAAGCAAACAAATATATTTAAAGCTGTTGAGATAACTGTTTAGATAAAGTAGTTAAGCATTAAGAATAAATTATTTAATTTAACAATTATAAATAATTTATTACAGTTAAAGATGAGAATTCAAATCTTATTATGCAGATTTTTAATAGCAGTATATTTAATTTAAAGCACATAGCAGACAAAAAAAAATCATTAATGTATATTATATTTTTAACACTTCTTTATAATGACTTTAAAGACAAAAGTTAATGTTGTTTCATTCTATAATTATTAGTTCTTAACAGTGTTTAATGTCTCTGCAGATAAAAATAAAGAAGCAAAAATAATGTTAAATAATAATAAAAGTAAAGTTACAGTAGCTTTTTCTGTTTAAGTAATGCTAAATAAAAATATTAATGATGAATGCATCTTTCTTAAATCTGATGAACTTGTGTACACAAATATTAAAAAGACAATATTAAAAGAAAATAAAATATATTAATTCTGCACTGTTTATCTATTAAAGATCTAATTAAATTTTGAACTTCATAGACTGTTATTTCAATGTCAAAGAATGATGAAGTTGAGATACAAATTAATCAGATATGATTATATTACTTTATTGTAATGCTCTTTACAATTGTCTATTAACTTCTTACTGATTAACTATATTTATGAATTAAGATCAACAATAAAGATTAACTGTTAACATTATAAGCTTTAATCTTCATTAATGATGCAGATTAAGAGGCAGAAGACTTAGTGAAGATATAGAATAATGATGAGAAGAATAAAGATCATTATGATGATGATAATGATAATGTTAATAAAGATACAGAGAATCAGAATGAATTTTAAGACTTTAAATAAAGCTAAATGTTCTTAAAGACTCTTAAACATTGTTTTTTACATTTAAGCACATTCAATTTTAATACTTCACTCAATATTATTAGCTTGCATGTAACTTGTGTTTTTTATAAGCAATTTAAGAAAATTAAAATATTTATAAACTACATAGAAAGAGTAAAGAGATCTGATGTTTAAATTAGAAATTATGTTAAGTATATGTTTATTGAGATTGTTGATGCTTAAATTGATGAATATTAACATTATTTTTAAATAAGAAAGAATGAATTTTTCTTGATTTTAAATAATTATTAATGATATTAACAGATGAAAGATTCTGTCTCTTATAAAATTGTAATACTGAAGCAGTTAAGAACTTAATGTATTTTATTTATGCTTTTAAGTGTAAATGCAGTGCTTTTAACAATTTTTTACTTTATTAATAAAGAAGATTTTTCTCTCTTAATCAATGTTGTATTATATTTAAGACTACATATATATTGATAGTCAATGTACTCTGAGTAGAGTCATTTAAGTAAATAATTTAAAGACTGAGATTAATGATTATTAAGTCATCATTAATGATCTTAATAGTTAATGCATTGATTGCTGTAGTGAATCTTTCAGATAATGAATTTATATAATCTTTAATCTTTCTTGACTCATAACTATGATCATTATCAGTGATTATATATTCTGAGTGTGTGCTGTTCAAGATATTTATAATACTTAATTGTATTGCTTTTATGTTTAAAGTTTAACTATAATCATTGTTGTTAAGTCTTAAGTCAATGTTCTTATCTTAATTATAATTACAAAGTCTGAAATTAATGTTGTTCTTATAATTATTATCATTATAAAGATCATTATTACTGAAGTAATGATCTGATAAAAGCTCTGTATGTAATTTAATTACTGTTGAATTTAGCTTATCTATTGATGAATCTTTCTCATTATTATTGATAATCATTGTCAATACAAATCTCTCTTTAATTCTTTTTATCACTTCTGCTGCAAAAATGAACATGTTATGATATTTAATCAGCATAATGTTCTCAATAATATCTGAGTTTAGTCAATTTCAACAATATGTAATTATATCTTGAGTCATGTTGAATAAGCATTTGACTTTAACATTTATTGCAGAAATTGCAAGTATATCTTTTATGAATTGTGTCATTACTGATTTTAAGTTCTTCATTAACTTTTAGTAATTAAGTATTGAAATATTTACATTTAACATTAAAAACTTTTGCAAATAATCTGAGACTTCTTCTATTACAGATATGTTTTAATGCTTTTTTACATTTCTTATGCAATTTATTATTGCTATCATCTTCTTCTTCTTTAAGTTAAGAATTCTCAAATCATCATTTAATAATTCTTTCTTTAAGTGCTGATAATTAACTCTGTAATATTATTAAAACTTAAGTTTATACTTTAAACATAAATCTTCTTAATCTTCTCTCTATTGAAACAATATGTCAGTCTTGCTATGTAATATTTATTGAGAACTAAGAATATTCTATATTGTACATATTAAGCTTATTATATAAATTCAATATGACATTAAGATTACAGAACAACTCTTAATTAATTTTTATCTTTTTATAATATTGAGTCAGTTTCTTTTTTAATGCATTAATGACATTTTACAGCTCAGCATTAAAGAACAATTTAAACTTTTTAATTGCTTCATTCTGTTTTTTAAGATGATTAAATAAATCATTGTATGCATATTACAGCTTATAAATTATTAATTTATTAATAATACTCATTGTTTCTGTTCAGTCTTTGAAGTGCTTCAGAAGATACAGCATATATTTAATATGTTGTTATTCTTTTATATTGTATTTAAGAAGTTTCATTCTGCTTATTGTCAAAGTTAAACATTCTATTCATTAAGAAAGTTCAGTTTATAGTTTATATGTTTAACTCAGCATATTGTATAAAGAGTTTCATTGAGTTTTTACATTTTCAATTATATTTTATGAATTTGTCTTCTACAAATCTTTAAACAACTCTAGACACTGTGATGATGTCATAATGACAATAGTTAATAATTGAATCTATATGAGACTTTTGTTAAAATATTAACTCAACAGATATAAGCATTATAATAAAGTGTTATAAAAGATATACTGATCTTTTTCAGTATGATGTCAAAGAAGTAATCTTTGTTAATTGTGAAATTTTGTAATTCATCATCATTAAATGTAGTGATGAGTTAATCATTCTTTGTATTCACTTTCAGATATATAAGTAGCTGACTAACTGCAAACTAAATTATATGTATTATGCAGTTCATAATTTCAGTTTCATCACTTCAGATAATATTCTTCTGACTTAAAAGCTGACTTAAATAACATTGTAATATATAATTATTGAATACATTGTCTGCTGTAACTATCAGCAATTAATGTGTCAGATTTCACTTCTTCAACATCTTAAAAATATATTCAGCAAGATTTTCATCATTATATTGATTTTTTAGTTCTTTAAAGATTAAAAGTATCTCTGTATATTTTTACTCAGCATCAATAAAGTGTGCAGTAATGTCTAAAAATGCAAAATGATTTGAACTGCTTCATTCATTAAGTACAATAAAGACTTTAATCTGTGTCTTAAGCTCTGTAAATACATCTTTTTAAATATTTATAGCATGACACTTAAAAAGTTATGCAATCTTGCTTCAATCTGAAACCTTAATATTAACATAATACATTCAGATGAGCTTTTAGAACTTTACATACTTAACAGCATAAAAGAGTATATTGAGTATTATGATAAATTGAAGAATTTGTTGATTAAAGACTTTAAAAATAAAGTTAAATAATTTGACAATGATCTTTTGAGCTGTCTGTTAAACAGTGAGCATTATATTAAAGCATTATAATTGAAAATTATAACATATCTTTAAGTTCATTACTTCAAAGATTGAAATCTGTCTTTCTGATGCTGATTTCATCTTTTGACAATTGCTGCTTTTCAGATAATATTTTATAATGATTGTTTCATCATTTTTTGATGCTGAATAATTCATAATATTATAATAGTTAATACACATTACATTTAATCTTTTATTACATTTGCTAACTACTTCAGCAAAGAACTGTCAGATCTTTGCTAAGTAAATTAAACTGTTTTATATCATTTAAGCATAATTCTTAATCTTTATATTTATGTTTTAACTTCATACAGTTATTTCTCATCAGTCTTGAAACTCTTACTTTGTTGCAAATCTTTAAAGAACATACTCTGAGTTTGAAGTGTCTGCAAGAATTAAAGAATAAGATTAATTTAATTAAAATAACTTAGTTTTGTCACTGAAAGCATTTAGAAATAATCTTTTTAAATTGCTTAAGATCTGATTGAATGATGAGCTGTATAAAGATATGATGTTGAGTTATTGTAGTAAGTTAAGTAAATAAATAATATTTTGTTGTATTTTAAGTGATGTGTTAATGATAGTGTGTTGTAAGAGTTTCAAAATTAGTATATACAAGATTGTAGTTATGTGACAGAATATGTATCTGAATATAAAATGAATTGCTTACAATATTAATTATAATAGATATTATTTAAAAATTACTATGTATAGTAAATATTAAGTATTAATGAAGAGATTTCTCATTGAAAAATCTTTAATTGATAATTAAAGATCTATTTAATTATTCTTTATCTTACATCTTTAATCTTTAAAGATCAGCTTTCTATTCAATTAATAATGATTATTTATTATTCTTCTCATTACTCTCTTCATCACTAATAGATTCAACATTCTTCTCATTATCTTCATTATCATCAATTAAGTCATCAAGAACAAATTTATTAATGAAATTATTATCTGAAAATTTCTTATCTTTAAACATCATTATACAAGCTTCATCAACATCTTCAATTACACTCTTTTCATCTTTTTTCTTCTGATCAAATACAGACTTTTAAATGTAACTAGTTAATGTTAGAGTTAAGAAGTGTTATAATTGAGTAATATAATATTTATACATAATTGAAGTCATTAATGTGTTTAGAATTAAGAACTTCACTATAAAAATAATGTATGATCTTAATAAAGTCAGAATCTTCAGCATTATGTAGTTTCTGTTTTTCTGTATCATTAAGAACTCATTCTTAATGCTTAATTATAATTATTAGATATTTCTCAATTTAATAATTGATGTTGATGTACTTCTACTGAATAACTTCATCTTTATTGATATTCTAAAGAATGTCAAAGAATCTATAAAAAATATAAATATAATATATTTCTTACTTCACTTCTATGAACTTCTGCTCTTCTTTTAGTGCAAAAGCTTCAGTAAATAACATTTTCTTTTTAATTTTCTTTTTAAGTTAAGTTCAATTCTCATTCTTCATTAATTTGTTTCTCAACTCATCTTTATAATAGACATCTGCAGATAGTTAAAAGCAATATAATTGAGCATAATAATTTTAAAGAAATCTTATAAGAAATTTTACAGTTATATTACTTCTTTAAGATCTTATCTTTAATCTTTTCTTTCATAATCTTCTTCAATGCTGAGTTCACAATTTAATATACATCAATCTTTTTTAATGCATCTCTTTCTCATTTTACAGCTCTGCAATTCATCATCTTTACATTTTCAATTTATTTAAAGTTCTTATTCTTTATACATTTCTGTTATTTCTCTCTTGCACATACAGTCTTTAAGTTATTCAAGTATTCATTAAATGTCTTCTTTAAATTATATATAAACTTCTATAAACAGTTATGACAGTTAAATTCTTCTTTAGAGATTGAGAATGAATTGAAAGTTAAGTATTTTATAGTTTATAGTGAAAACTTAATGTCTAAATTCATTATAATGAAAGTCTAGAATATATAGTTAGCTGCTGAGTTCTATACTGAGTGACATAATTAAGCATTATATGTGTGCATTACAGCTATGCATCAGAGTAAAGTATAAAAGCAATGTATAAGATTAAATCTTAAGAAATGAGCAATAAAATAAGTAATAGCATTGAGCAATATATTTAGTGAGTGTAGAGACTGAGTGTAGAGATTGAGTAAAGACAGAGTAAGTGTAATAAATTAAGTGACAGAGATGAAGATAAGAAAGTGTTAGATTGAGTGTTAAAAGTGAATGTATTGATATATTTATTCATAACATTGATGTATATATCATAAATAAATGTGTTATTTATCAGCAATCTAATATCTAAGTATTGCTAACATCTAAAAGCTCTCAACACATCTTTTAACTACATACTTTTAAATTACAACACACTTTCAAATTACAATACATCTTCAAACTACAAGATCACTCTAGAACTTATTATTATTTAGAGATGCATTTAAACTGTTTTTTTATAATGTTTTTATTAATTTAATCTTAAAACATCATTGTACTGTCATATCACATTATGATATATATTAAGAAAACTCTAAGATTGTGAACCCATGAGCCTCTTATCTATAAGAGGCTGATGAGTAAGGTATGTGACAATGTGAGACACTATGTTACAACAGCTATTCAATGAAGTTCTGATGTTAAAGTCTTGTATTGATGAAGACTAACAACTAAAGAACTTAAAAGATTTATATGTAAAGACTGTCTATATAGTACTTTGCTTATCAATCATTGTGTGAGGAATTCAGCTATGATTTGATATGAGTGCATAATGATATCATAATAATTGTCTTTTCTTCTATGTGCTGATTCTTCAGTGCATTGACATATCATTAATGTTAGGTCAGTAAGGTGTAAGCAACAGTTCACTTAACATTCTTATGTATTTTGCTTGTTGCCTATTTTAGCTAGGCTGATGATCTTGTGCAATACTTTAAGTTTGCTGCATTCAGATAGATAGTGATTCAGCTTTGTTCAATGATGAATAACACACAAAACATAAGTAAGATCAACTTTTCTTTATTTTTAAATTGATTAGATCAGTGATCTCTTTGTTTAATTGCAATATATAAGAAACTCTTTCTTATACACAACTTACATTCATTTCATCTTCAACATCTTAATAGATCAAAGTTGTAGCAACTTCATGACTTTGAATGATGCTTTTCTCTTGTAACATCTTGTAAACAGCACAATAGCAACAGCATAGCAACATTGACATTATAATCATTAAGAAGAATAAGAGAGATGTTTCTTCTGTTGTATCTCTCATTAAGAATTCAGCAGAATTATCAGTGATTTCTGTACATATAGCATTTGAGACATCAATACATTCTAACAATGTTGCAGCCTAAGAGATGTGCTCACACAAGTATGAAGAAACACAATAATAAATCTTTAAGTTTCTGTTGCTCTCATCATCAGACACTGTTCATCAACACAGTTTTAAACACTGATGAATTGACAAATTTGTCAGAGTCAGTTCTGAAGATCAAGTCTGTAAGAGCTAGATCAGTGAAGAATGCAATGAATACTGTAAGTAACATTGTTGACATACTTGCTTTGCTGAAATGAAATGCAGAAACAGAATATGATGAAGAAGAATACTGAGCACAAGAAATGTAAGTGTCTTAAGGCAAATCTGCTGACAAAATGTCTGCACAACAATGATGAGATGCACATTCTGAATAATATTGTTGCACAAAAGAGACAGCAACAGAGATCCTACTGCTGTATGTAGACACAGTCATATTTATTCAATCTTTTTAATGATGAAATGCTGTCTTTTCACACACTGCTTTCTCAAGCTGCAGATGAGCCATTATTGATGAACTTAATTGAAAATGCTTGCTTAATGACTGTTACTGCATCACTGACTTCATAGAACATCACTTCTGCAGTATAATTGATTTGTCAGAAACTCATTACTCAAAAGAGTGCTGAGTTTAAGACTGTAATTGATGAACATCTTTCTACTTTACATTATATGTTACATTTTTCTTCTACAGTAATGTTGTCACACATATTGCATCTCAATTCTGTTTTCATCTCAGTCTCTGAGAATGTTGCTGCTTTATGACATTGTATTCTTAGCAATTTCTTTACTTTCTTGTTTGCTCATACTGACATCATCTTGATGCTGTATTGTAATCATTACATCAACAATAAATTAAATTCTCTCTGTTGTCTCTACTGTTCAAAACATATCAGCAACAACATTAATCAGTGCAACATTGTTAAGAATTAGAATTGTAATTATTGCAAGACACTTCAAAAGCTGTGCAACTCAGTTTGACAGAAAGTTTCTTGTCATCTTGTGATGCATTAATGATAACAGATTTCTGCATTCTTTAATTACTGAGTTAACAACTTGCACATACTTATCAATTATATTGTCATCATAGCAGTCAATGATGTCTGCTGGCCTTGGCTTCAGCATCACCTTGATTGTATGCAGATGTCATTTATTAAGTATGTCATCATCTACATTATTTATGTTGTGAGACATCACAGCAATCATCATAAGTCTATAAAGATTCACAATCTGTTACTGCTCATGATTCAAGAGCAGTGAGCAGTCACTGTGATGCAGATATTCATATTGAACATCTTCTGCTTTATGATTTGTTCTCTTAATTTTCTTGTGCTTTGCTGTTGCTGTCATGTTGCTTACTTCACTTCAAGTGTAAGCTTCCCTTTCTTCAGTTAAGTAACAACATCTTAAAAAGCTTTTACAACTTAATGCTGTGACTCAGTCACTTCAACAGCAATTATAACATTAATAAGCAGTTGCTGTTCTTGTCTTCTGCTTCTGATAGTGACACAGATGTGAAGATAACAGACTGATTTAATAGCATTTTGCTGATGTATTGATTATGTTTTGACTTCACTTCTTCTAGATAATACTATGTAAAATATTTTTAATAGAAGTTTTTAATCTCTTAAATCTCATTTATGCTTCTGCTTTCTCTCTATTCTTGTGTTATATTCTTGTTGCAACACTTCTGCATCTCTTATGTACTCTACTTAAAGTCACTCATTGTATTCTGTCAGATATTCTATTCACTTAACTTCATATTGTAACTGTTCTCTTCTTCATCTCTTGCTTAAGATATCTTTGATCTTATATTTCTTTTCATCATTTATGAGGTTCAGGAAAAGCAGTTCTGACAAAGAATTATTGTTTAAATGATATTTATGAGACTTTAAATATGAGACATAAAATACATTATGAATTCTGTAGTGAGCAGGCAGAGCCAGTTGATATGCTTGTTTATCAATAAGATTAACAATTTGAAAAGACTTAATGAATTTGTGCAACAGTTTCTTGCTTAATCTGTGTTGCTTTAAGTTCTTGATGAACAATAGCATCAGATTGCTGACATTGTAGCTTTTTTAAACATGATTTTTGTTAAAGTACTTGACTTGCACTTTCACAGCAGCTTGTCATCACTTTATCATTATGACATGAATTTTCTTCATTTACTGCACTCAGTCTTTCACTGCTGACATCTTCTCTTCATGAATGTTGTTCTCAACATGTTGAGTAATTCTTAAGTGATAGCTCATTAATGTCTTAAACAGTGTTTAACTAATTATTGTATATTTTCTGTTTGCATATACAAACTCTATCATAAACAAAAAGAACACTCAGTTATCTTGTTCTTCACAACAATAACAATACAGATAATGTTTTAGGATTTGATTCTGTCTCTTAGTTTAATCATCAGTTTATGAATAAAAGACAGTGCTTAATCTTTGCTTTGTTTGAAGTTGATAACAGAATTTGAATCAATATGTGCTGATAAAGATTGACTTTTAATTTAAGACAATATTTCTGAGTTCTTCATAATGACATATGATCTGTTCAATATATATGTCAGCTAACTTGATTACAGTGAGTTTTTTAGTGACAGAAATATATTGAGTCATCTTCATAAGACAATTCACAATTATCAGTATGAAGTCATAAACATCAGTTTCTTATCTGCTAGACAGCAAGTCAGTGATTATGTTCATTGTTATCTTCTTTCATGATTGAGTAAATAGTGACAATAACTGTAATTCATTATATGAGTGATGTCTTGATACTTAAATTCTTAGACATACAGTATATGAAGTGACATATTCTTAAATGTCATTCATTATATTAACTCAATAATACTTTCTAAACAACAGATTGATTGTTCTGTCTACTTCATAATGTTCTGCTAGAACATTGTCATAATGCAGCTTCATAAGCTCATTCTTAACAGCTTCATCAGATAACATGTATATCTTACTTTTGTAATGAAGTAATTCAGTAAAATTAAACATTCACAGACTGTCATTGATATCTTAATGATTGTAGTTACTCTATAATTTCAAGTCTTGTTGCATCTTTACTGTTAGAACATCAGTGTTCTGCAAGAGATGAACAAGTTCAAGAAAGAATGATTGTCTTTTGTTATGTATTGTTTTGTCATCAGTCACTTTCTGAATCAATGTATGTAAAATGAACTGTTTACAATCAGTAGTTTCAGCAACAAAGTTAAGCAGCTCTTCTGCTACATTGCATATAGATAAACTAGATGTATAGTCATTGTTCTTTGATTCATTTCTGAATGAAGACTTTCTAAATCTTTCATTGACTTGTTCTTAACAGTTATGATCTTCAGTCTGAGTACTTAATTAATATTCTTTTAATAAAATGATTAATGTAATTTGCAGATCTAAGCTTTAAGTGTTGATCTGACTAATTAGAGCAGTAATGCTTGATTTTAATTCTTAAGATAGTGTGATCAGCTTTTGTTGCAATGTTGACAGCAACCTGTTTATGTTCTTCTTAACTTTGTAGTCAGAGCATCTTGATGATATATTAGTGAGATTTGTCTTTTCTGATTAATGTATAATTATGAAATCATAAACAGCTAGCCTTATAACTCAATGTGCTTGTCTTCTGTTTAATGATTTTACATTCATAAACTCTCATAGATTATTGTGATTCATGAATATCTCAATAAGATAATGACTATTCTCAAGATAGTGTCATCAGTGTTTAAATGCCTTCACAATTGTCAACAATTCTTGATCATGAATTTTATAGTGTGTTTCAGCTGAGTTTAACTTTCTTAATTAGAAGACAACAGAATGTCATTGAGCATCTGTCTGAAGCTGTAAGTAGATATTTATTAATTTAACTATTAAGACATCAGTTTTAATCTGAGCTCTTAGCTCTGAGTTAAAGTGTGTCAGAATAGATGTCTGTGTAAAGACATTGCAAAGCTTATAAAACACTTACACTGTCATTTATGATCACTTAAAGACATCTATCTTCTTGTCATTCTTGCTGTCTTTTAACAGATCAGTTAAAGAAGCAGCAATCTTAGAATAGCTCTGTATAAAGTGATGATAAAAGTTTGCAAATTCTAGAAATATTTGTATCTCACAGTAGCTTCTAGATATCAGTTATTTCTTTATGATTTTGATTTGTTGTTGATTCATCAAAACATCAGTAGTGAAGATGATGAACTTAAGAAATTTCATCTATATAGTATGAAAAGTGCACTTCTTTAGATTTGCATACAGTTTGAACTGTTGAAGTTGTTTTAAAATTTGTTTCACATGACTCTGATGTTCTTCTAGAAAACTGAAATAGATCAGAATATCATTTAGATATATTACACAAAAGACATTAATTAATTCAGTCAACACTCAATTGATATAGACTTGAAAAGTTGCCAGAGCATTAATCAGTCTGAATGACATAATTATGTACTCAAAATGACTGTAGCATGTGTGAAATGCAGTCTTTTACTTGTTGTCTTTCTTAATTCTGATGTGATGATAAGCATCCTTAAGATCTAGTTTGATAAACATCTTAACTTCACTCAACTGATCAAGTGTCTTGCTAATCAGTAACAAAGAATGACAATTCTTGACAGTAATCTTGTTAAGATCTTTGTAATCAACACATAGATGTAAGCTTTCTTCATTTTTTAAGACAAACAGAATTAATGCTTCTGCAAAGCTGACAAAATATTGTATTCATCTCTTTGCTAAAATGTTGTCTAGATATTCTTTAAGCACTTGTAGCTCTGTTTTCAACAGATTGTAAAGTAAATCATAAAGTAATTCATGTCTCTCTGTCTCTATAACATAATCATGATCTTAATGAGATAATAATTTGTCAGCATTCTCTTCAGAGAACACATCTGTGTATTTATTGTATTGTTAAGATAGTGCTGATGTTTCATCAACAACATATACAGCAGTTGTTGATGAGCCTGACTTAGGCATCATCAACAATGCATAAACAGCAGATTGATTTTAAATGTTGTTGATAAACACTTCAGACTTATCAATAATCAGAGACATTTGTTCTATCTTATAGTGTCATGTGTATGAGTCACATTCAATATGAATGTGTTGTCATTTCAGATCTGAGAGGTCAAAGATGAGTTCAGATTCATTTTTATTTAAGATATAGAATAACTGCTCTTCAGTTTGCTTTTGTATTTAACTGTCAGTGAGTTTATGCTTCATTAAATATGTATTATAACAGTAAACATGTTGTCTTCTCAGAAGCTCTGATCTCAGAAGTTTCACATCAACTTATGTCAATTAATGAATGACAACATATTGCTAAGACATCACATTAATCTCTGCTGCAGTGTTTAACAGTACATTGACAGAGACTCAGTCAGATTTAATTTAGACTTAATCTTTCTTTATAATGCTGAATTTCTTTATGATCTTTAATCTAATTTTTGTTGCTAAAATGCAGTCAATGAGACTCTGTCTTTTTTTGTCTTGACTACATTAATCTTGATGTGATTAAGATTTTTTAAGAAACTTCTGCAGTTCTTTGTGAAATGATCTGATCTCTCACAGTTATAGCAGTCATTCTTTTTGACATCAGTTTCAAAATAAAGTTTGCCTGCATTGTCATGATGACTTGATTTTGTAGTCTCAGAGTTAAGACAATTGTTCTGCTGTGACTTTGCTGCCTGAATGAAAGAGTGTGAACAGTGCTTATAAATTTTCTTAATAATGTAACTTCAAACTGTGCAATTGTCTGCAGATTGCTGATTAATCTTTAGTTTAGCAGTCAGAGCTATTAGACTTTTTCTTGTCTTTAAAAGATTTTAATAATTAATTAAAGTCACTTAAATCTCTAATTAAAGTTTCATAAAGAAATAACTTATTTTCTATTTCTCTGTATAGCTCAGAAGCTGATTCTTCAGCATGCTGAGATATGTTGTAAAAGCTTAAACTGATTAAGTAAATTTCTGTATAACTTTTAAGTATTTCTGTACTGTGCTAAGTCTGCAGTTCACTGAGTTCTCAACAAGATTGAGCAGAAACTCTGAAAAGAATATTTATGATTTGTTATTCAGAAGTTTGTTCTCATTAATGTGACAAAATTATGCATCTCAAGATTCTTCTGCTAAGAACTGCATAACAAAGAGAATTTTATTGCAGTCACTGAAGAAGTTTTCAAAGATTAAATGAAATGTTGTCACAGTACTGTGTATAAATTCAGTATATTTACAGATGAACTTCTCATTATATGTGGACAAGTTCTTCAGTTGTTGCATCTGTTTTGCTGAAAGTGCATACACAACTTTGAATGCATGTCACTTTGTTGAATTTAAAGAGCTAATAAGAGTATAAGAAGATTCTGTATGTGATTTTTTCTCAGATGAAACTTAAGAATCTTTATCTCTCAGAAGTTTGTTGATCTCATTATACATATTAAATGCTTACATTTCACAATTGATTTCTGTGAATCATCATCTTTTCTCATCATTGATCTGTCTAATTTCAGTTAAACAGATCTATTCATTTAAATATTAATTCTTCTTTTCTGTGATCTAAATAGCAGTCTGAATCTCTGCAGATTTCTGTTCTTCAGAGATCACTTAAGTCTCAATACAGTTAAAGAATGATTCTATCTCATTTTGTTGACTTTTAGTCTGCATATTGCAATGTAATGAATTGTCATTCTTTAAAAAGAAAGAGTTATTAAAATTGTGAATTCATGAGCCTCTTATCTATAAGAGGCTGATGAGTAAGATATGTAACAATGTGAAACACTACATTATGACAGCTATTTAATGAAGTTTCAATGTTAAGGTCTTGTATTGATGAAGACTAACAACTAAAGAACTTAAAAGATTTGTATGCAAAGGCTGTCTATATAGTACTTTGCTTACTAATCATTGTGTGAGAGATTCAGCTATGATTTGGTATGAGTGCATAGTGATATCATGACAGAGATGCAGTGTTACAAAGACTGTATTAGGCAGAGAGAAGACAGTAGCAGTAAAAAGAATATTTAGAAAGATATTTAAAAAAGAAAAAATTGATGTTGATAAAAAAAAAAAAAATAATGCTGTAAATATAAAAGAAAACACTGAAGCATTTAAGTCAGCTCATCACTGAAAGTTAGATAGTAAGCTTAATTTTAATATATAATATAATATTTAATAATAATGTTCTGTTCTACAGCTGTCACTCTTCATAAAATATGTCACTATCAGAAATTAACAGATTTTCTAATAGCAAAACTATTCTTTTAAAGACTTTATTGAGAGATAATTTAAAATTATTTAAAGAAAGTTTTTTCTCAACATAAAATGTTTTGCTTTTAAAGCTCAGTCATTAACAGTCTACAAAAGACAGTAAAAGCATATATTGTTGTCTTTTTTAAAAATATATTTAATGAACTGTACAGTAATTATCATTTATTAGTTAACAAAATGCAGATGTCAATCTGACTGCAATTTATACAAAGTAAATTATCATTCAGCATAAGAACATATCTCTTATTAAGAAATACATACATAACTGAAATATTGCATTTAAAGATGCAGATTAAAGCAATCATTACTAGACTATTTTGAGAATATCTGACTCTCAATATAGTAAATAAATAGATTAAATTGAAAGCTGTTTAACTGTGTATATATAATGCTTACTTATAATGCTTATGTATCAGTAATCTTTAAGCTCATAATCTTTATTCTTGAGTCAAGTTTCAAGAACTTACTTACTAATCAGTCTCAGAATTCTTAAAATCTGAACAGAGCTTCTAAGTTAAGTTAAGCTTCAATGTTTAAGTCTGACTCAGATTCTCAGATTAATAATTGAAGCTCAACTCAATCTGACTCAGAAGCTCTGTTCAGGTCATGTCAGGATCACAGGTGGGTAAGTCGGAAGGACTTAGACAAATTGCCATGGAGGTTTCCTTACTGTTAACATGTTGCTTCATTTCACTTATCTTGCGCTTCATTTCGCTTCGCACCCTCGCTAACACTTAGCGTGAGGAACGCACCAATGCACCTTCACTTACCCAGCCCTGCTGGCA
>JAABUJ010003746.1_pt1 | contig 16728 bp, 13 predicted proteins | sample 5559131 | NCBI WGS metagenome assembly JAABUJ01 (sample SAMN10711875, study PRJNA513366) | rock metagenome | isolation source: Antarctica rocks | place: Antarctica: Victoria Land, Mt New Zealand nord | collected 2016-01-07 | reverse complement strand
TTGAGTGGGACCACGGCGACTCAGAGAGCGCCCAGGCCAGTCCGTTTCGCTTCGAGGGCTTTCGCCTGCCCGGGCCCAACTCGGCAGTCCTGCTTCGCGAGCACCGCTGCGAGCGCCAGGAGGAGCCTCCCGGCTGAGACGAGCGACTTGGCCTTCGGTCGAGGCGAGCGGGCTCGGCCCCGCTGAGGAGGCGGTCAGCCCACGCTGGTGATGCGGCAAACCTCCGCGAGGGAGGTCTGCCCGGTCAGGATCTTCTGGAGGCCGTCCTCGCGCAGGCGGCCCATGCCCTGCTCGATGGCGACGGCGGCGATCTCGTCCACCGATCGGCGCTCGAGGACCAGGGTGCGGATCTCCTCGGTGATGGGCATCACCTCATATAAGCCGATGCGCCCGCGGTAGCCCGTGCCTCCGCAGCGCACGCAGCCCACCCCCTCGTAGGGTTGCACGCTGCCCAGTCCCTGCTCGGCGAGCAGGTCGCGTGTCAGATCCTGGGGGCGCTTGCAGTGCGTGCACAGCAGGCGGGCCAGGCGCTGGGCAACGACGCAGTCGATGGCCGAGGCGATCAGGAAGGGCTCGATGCCCATGTCGATCAGCCGGGTCAGGGCGCTGGGGGCGTCGTTGGTGTGCAGCGTGGAGAGGACGAGGTGTCCGGTGAGCGACGCCTCGACGGCGATCTGGGCGGTCTCGCGATCGCGGATCTCACCCACCATGATCACGTCCGGGTCGGCCCGCAGCATCGAGCGCAGGCCGGTGGCGAAGGTGACGCCCGCCCGGGGGGCGATCTGCATCTGCTTGACGCCCGGCAAGGGAGATTCCACCGGGTCCTCGATGGTGAGGATGCTGCGGTCTCCGGTGTTGAGCAGGCTGAGCGCCGCGTACAGGGTGGTGGACTTCCCCGAGCCGGTGGGGCCGGTCACCAGGACGGCGCCGTGGGGCCTTGAGATGGCGCGGGTAAAGCGACCGTTCTCCGGGGGACGCATGCCCAGCACCTCGAGGTCGCGGACGACCACGCCGTTGTCAAGGACCCGCAGGATCATGGCCTCGCCGTCCACCACGGGCAGGGAGACCGCGCGCAGATCGACTCGGCGGCCCTCCACGGTCACGGCCAGGCGCCCGTCCTGGGGAGCCCGCCGCTCGGCGATGTCCATCTCGGCCATGATCTTGATGCGCGAGATCACCCCCGAGGTCATCTTGCGCGGCACGGTGGCGCTCTGGCGCAGCACGCCGTCGAGGCGAAAGAGGACGCGCATGTCGCCCTCCTCGGGATCGAAGTGGATGTCGGAGGCCCCCTGCTCGACGGCCTGGCCGATGATCGAGTGCACGAGCTTGATCAGGGGGGCGTCCTCATTGGTGGGCCCGAGCTCGATCTCGGCCTCAGGCTCCTCCTCGACCTCCTGGATGGACTCGTCGAGCCGATTGAGGCGGGCGATGAGCATGCGCACGTCTTGTCCGGAGGCGGCCGCGGGACGCACCTCCAGGCCGGTGATCATGGCGATGTCGTCGACGGCCATCACGTTGGTGGGGTCGGCCATGGCCACCAGCAGGGTGCGATCCTCCAGGTAGCCGATGGGCAGGGCCTCGTAGCGCTTGGCCGCCGTGGCGCCGATCAGGGCCACCGCGCCCATGTCGACCTCATAGACCGACAGGTCGACATAGTCAAAGCCGAAGCGCTCGGCCAGGACGCGAGCGTGCTGGTCAGGGCGCAGGATCCCGCGGTCGAGCAGTACCCGCCCGGTGGTCTTTCCGCCGACGCTAGAGGCGGCCACCGCCGCCTCGACGGTCTCGCGGTCGGCGAAGCCGAGGTCGACGACGACGTCGCCGATGAGACGGCTGGAGCGACCGCGCCGGGTGGGCGGGGTCACCCCGTTCCAACTGGCGCTGGGGCCCGGCGGCGCCGGCGGGGAGGGCGAAGCTGACGGAGCTGACGTGGTGGCCTCGAGCATCCTGTCAGCCGTATCGGCAGGTGGGGGAGGGGGCTTGACCGGGCCGTCCGCTGCCGCGGAGGCTCGGCGCCCGCCGCGGAAGGCCCGTGCGCCTCTGACGCGAGCGCAGCGAGTCGGCTTCGAAGGTGCAAGCAATTTCCCTGGACGCGTGCGGGCCCTCAACTTTGTGTCCAGGTCTGCCGACGTGTTGCTCATGTTCGTGTGGCGGGGACCGATGGCTGACGTGCGCGGCGGAGCGCCTGCGTGAGCTCGCGCGCCTCTCAGGTCATGCTCATCGCGGTCGCCGGCGGAGGCGTCAGCGCCGCGGTGGTCGACGGCGCCAGCGCCAGTGCCGTCGCCCCGTCCTCCGAGGCGGTTCCCGCCCCGGCGGCCCAGGCCTCCTCGTCTACCACCTCGACGACGCCCTCCGTCCCCACGGCAGGGTCGGCCACCACCTCCTCTCCGGCGGGGAAGGTGGCGTCGCCGGGCCCCGGGTCCTCCCCCGAGACGGCGCCGCCCGCCTCCGCCCCGGCTCCCGCTCCGGTGGGCGCCCCGTCCGCGGCCGCGGTGCCCCCACCGAGTGAGCCGAGCTCGACGCCCGGGGGTTCGACTCCTGCCCCTTCGAGCACTACGCCCCACGCGCCGATCTCCGGGGGCCCGGGCGCTGCCCCCGCACCCGCGGCCGGTCGCCCGGCGCGGCGTGCGGGCGCCCTGATAGGCGCCCTGGCCCGCAGCGGACACCACAAGGCCAAGGCCCGGCGGATCAAGCATCGCCGCCGTCCGGCGCGCGCCCCATCCCCGAGCCCGCCCGGCGGCGGCGAGACGCCCACCACCGCCACTGCCCCGGCTCTGCCCCCCGCGTCCTCCCCGGGGGCGATACCCGTCGCCGCGCCCCCCGCGCCACCGACTCCGAGCGGTCAGAGCGCGGCGCCCCGCCGGCCCACCCCGACGAGCCCCAGTGCAACACCTACGACCCCGACGCCCGGGCGCCCGCAGCGCCGGCCCGAGTCCGAATACGGCGCCCCGGCGCGACGGGCGGGCGCCCGGCTGGGGGCGGCGGCCCATCCCCGACGCCCTTCGGCGAAGGTCAAGGGGCCGGGCAAGCACCCTTCCCACCCTGGTGGATCCCCATCTCCTGGCCACCTCGGTGGCGGGGGGCGGGCCACCAGCCCGACGCTACCCACGACGGCGGCGCCGGTCATCTCGGGCACCGCACCGCTCAGCCCGGCCGCCCTGGCCGCCCTGAGCGCCAACACCGATCTGCTCAGCGCGACCGCCTCCACCGCCGCCCTGCAGTACCTGCGCATCCCCCTGTTCCTGCTGCCCATCTATCAGGCGGCGGCGAGCCACTACGGCGTGCCGTGGCAGGTGCTGGCAGCGATCAACGAGGTGGAGACCGACTACGGGCGCGACCTGTCGATCTCGACCGCCGGGGCGCAGGGATGGATGCAGTTCATGCCCGAGACCTGGCGTCAGTACGGGGTGGATGCCATCGCCAGCGGCGCCATGGACCCCTACAACGCCGCCGACGCGATCTACGCGGCGGCCCGCTACCTGCACGCCGCCGGCGCCCAGACCAACCTGCGCGGGGCGATCTATGCCTATAACCACTCTGACGCCTACGTCAGCTCGGTCCTGCTGCGCGCCAAGCTGATCGCCGGGTTCCCCGCGGCGACCATCGCCACCCTCACCGGACTTGTCGAGGGCGTCGCGCCGCTGGCTCCTGGAATCGCCTTCACCTCCGAGCCCGTGACGTCGATGACGTCGCCGGCCACCCACTCCTCTCGGACAGGGCCGGCGGGACCCACCCCGGTGGCGGTGAGCCTGGTGACCCGCCATCCGGCGGCGGTCGTCGTCGCCCACGGCGGTCGAGTGATCGACCTCGGCGAATCCCCCCAGCTGGGGCGGTTTCTCAAGCTGCGCGATGCCGACGGCAACCTCTACACCTACGCCAACCTGACCGGTCTGGTCGCCCGCTATCCGGCTCCCGAGCATCCCCTGGTGCCGGTCGCCCACGCCGCCCTGGCGCTGGCGCGGGCGCCCCACGACGGCCCTCCCGGCCGGCCCGCCAGTGCCGGTATGCACCCTGCCGTCGTGCCCGCTCTCACGCCCCCGCCTGCGCCCCGCGTCGTGCGGCCGAGCACCCGACCCGACATGCCGGTGACCAAGGAGCGCCTGTACGCCCATCCTCAGCGCCCCGACAACGTCCGCCTCCTGGGCAACCGTGCCCCCGGCTCCCAGCACGCCAATCTCGACCCGGGCCCGGCCGCGCCGGGCAGCCACTGGCGGCTGCTGCGCAGGGGCGCCACCCTGACCGCGGGGACGGTGATCGGCCACATCGCCGCTCGTCCGGGACAGATGGCGCGGCTGCGCTTCACCCTGCGTCCGGCCGGAGATCACAGCAGCGTCGATCCTCGTCCCATCCTCGACAGCTGGAGGCTGCTCGACGCCACCGTGCTGCCCCCGGTGCGTCGCGGGCCCAGCGCTCTGGGTGCGGGTCAAGCGGCGGGGGCGGCTGTCGCCCCGGCCTCGGGCGTGACCGCATCACCGGCCGCGAGCGCGGGTGCTTCACCGGCCTCGGTCGCCAGCCCCCTTTCCGCCCCGGGGTCCAAGCCGACGTCGGGCCCGAGCTTTGACCGGGCGCCAGCCACCGCTCCGGAGGCTCGTTCGGAGCTGGGTTCGCTGATCTTCGGCGCCGGCGCCTCGGCGGTGTTCACCGAGACCCGTCAGCAGCTGCAGGCCCAGGTCCTCACCGACTGGCGCATCCAGATCTACTCATGCGGTCGCGACGACATCGCCCACGGCCTCATCGACCGGCGCGTCCTCGCCGTGCTCGAGTACCTGGCCCAGAACGGGCTGCATCCCACCGTCAGCGCCCTGCACTGTGGCCACAGCATCTACACGACCGCGGGTAACGTCTCCGAGCACTCATCCGGTGACGCGGTGGACATTGCCGCCGTAAACGGCATCCCCATCCTCGGCCATCAGGGTCCCGGCTCCATCGCCGACGTCACCATCCGGCGGCTGCTCACCCTCACCGGCCTGTTCGTCCCCCACCAGATCATCAGCCTGATGACCTACCCGGGCGCGTCCAACACGCTGTCTCTCCCCGACCACGCCAACCACATCCACGTGGGCTTCAGCGCGAGCGGGCAGGCGGTGGCCAGCTCGGTCACCCCCGGACCGCCCTCACCCTCTCAGACCGCCTCAGCGGCCGTCAACGGGGGATCTCTGGACTCCCACGGGTGGAACGCCCTGTTGGGCCGGGTGGAGGCGTCAGGCGATCCCGGCCTGGCCGCCTACCCCAGCCCGGCGGCGATCCCCGACCCGCCCCGGCGCCCGTAGGGGGCCCGGGGAGGGGCTCGGAGTGACATCTCCCCCCGGCAAGCATGCCAGTGGGAAAGAAGGACTCAAGTTGTAATAGACAGCGGCCGATGAAGCCCCTGCAAAGCCAGAGCCGAGGTGCAAACGGCGAGACGCTCCGCGAGGACGTTACGCAAAGCCACGGGTCTCAGAGCACTTGCCTCAGGGTGAGGGTTCAGAGATAGCCGAGCTGCCTCATCGACTCAAGTGCCCAAGGTCGCTGGCGACATTAAAAACACACCCGGTCCGAGGAGGATCAAAATGTTGCGAAAGATGCGCCAGCGAGCAAGTGAGGAGGAGGGCTTTACCCTCATCGAGCTCCTCGTCGTAATCCTGATCATCGGCATCCTCGCCGCGATCGCCCTGCCCAGCTTCCTGGGGCAGCAGAGCAAGGGTCAGGACGCTTCAGCCAAGTCCAACGCTCGGAACATGGTCTCACACGTCGAGTCGTGCTTTGTCGACACCCAGACCTACAACACTTGCCAGACGGCCGCTCAGCTGCCCAACACTGGCCTGGACTACGGATCGGGCCCTGGGCAGGTCAGCGTGTCAGGCGGTACTACCACCGGCTACACGGTCACCGCGATCTCGAAGTCTGGTAGTTCGTTCATCATCACCAAGGACCAGAACACGAATAATGGTGCGGCCGTTCGCAGCTGCACCCCTCCCAGCGGGAAGTCGCTGCCCTTCGGCTCCTGCAACGCCGGTGGTAGCTGGTAGCTAACCGTTCAACCCCCAAGCAGTGATCACGGGCGGGCCCTCGGGCCCGCCCGCTGTATTTAACCAGGCACGCCCCGCCTGAGCCATCCGGCACCCCGGCTCCGGTGGGTTGCACTCGTCCACTCTCCCTTGACTTGGCGACCCGAGCTGCCGATGACGCTCCTGTGATGCGTGACTTCGCTCGTCGTCAGCCCGCGCCCTCCCGCCCCGGCGGATCGCCGCTCACCGTCGCCGACGAGGCCGGCTACCTGATGGTCGAGGTCATGGTCACCGCCTTTCTGCTCGTCCTCCTCGCCCTGGGGCTGTACGTGGGCCTGGACGGCGCCACCGCCGCTTCGGGCAACAACAAGTCACGCACCGTCGCCGCCGCAGTGGGCCAGCAGGATCAGGAGCGGTTGCGCGCCTTCCGGGCGATCGACCTGTCCAACTACCACACGGTCTCCACGGTCACCGTGGCCGGCGTCCCCTACATGGTCGCCTCTGACGCCGACTTCGTCAGTGACGCCTACGGCACGCTCAGCTGCACGAGCACCAGCGGCCAGGCCGACTACCTGAAGATAACGTCCACGGTGAGCTGGCCGACCATGGGGACGATCGCCCCGGTCAAGGAGGAGAGCCTGGTGGCACCGCCTCCCACCGCGTTTGACCCGACCAAGGGCAACGTGACGATCAAGGTCACAGACCATGCCGGCAACCCCGTGGCCGGAATCCCGGTGACGCTTGGCTCTCCCGCCAACCTGTCGATCACCACCAACACCCTGGGATGCTCGGTGTTCGGGCAGATCACGCCCGGCAACTACCTGGCCAGCGCCACCCAGAGCGGTTACGTGGACCGGTCGGGCAACGCGTCGGCCTCGACGACCGCCTCGGTGACCACGGCGACGACGAGCACCTATCCGCTCTCCTATGACCTGGCCGGACAGATAGCCGTGAGCTTCGCCACGCTGGTGGGCAACGGTCCGCCCCAGCCGGCGCTGGCTCAGGCGGTCACCGTCGCCAACTCGTCGCTGCCGGCGCCGGGCACGCGCTCTTACACCGCGCCCGGGCTCCAGGCCTCGGTCACCGCCACCGGGTTGTATCCGTTCACCGGCGCCTACAACGTCTACGCCGGGGGGTGCGCTGCCAATAACCCTGTCACATACAACTCCAACTACTTCGCCTCAAACTCGGGGGTCGTGTCCCTGGGACCCGGCCAGACCGCCACGGTCACGGTGCGCGATCCCGCGATCAACGTCGCGGTGACCCGACTCGGGGTCCCTTTGGCCAGAGCCCACGTGGTGGTGCATCCCGCCGGATCCGGCTGCACCGAGACCTATCCGTCCCAGTCGACCAACCCCCTCGGAGCGCTTCCCGCTCCCGGCTTTCCGTTTGGGACCTACAGCGTCTGTGCCGACGACGGCGCCCACGCGGCGACCGCCAACGTGACGAGCACTGGTCCCGCGGGGACCCCGCCGATCGCTCTGCCCATACCCACCTCTGGCACCGGGGCTGTGTGCTCATGAGCCTTCGGAGTGGGGTGCTCAGCGATGAGGGCGGGTTCACCCTCATCGAGCTGATGATGGCCATGTCCATCGGGGTGGTGATCATGCTCGGGCTGTTGGACGTGCTCGACAACTCGGTCCTGCTCAGCACGCGGGTCTCAGACCGCACCGAGGCGGTGGCGCGTGGTCGCACGGCGCTGGAGGTGATGACCCGCCAACTGCGCTCCAGCGTGTGTCCGGCCGCCGCCGGTACCCAACCGACCCCGTTGACCCAGGCCGACGTCAACTCGGTGACCTTCTACACCGACCTCAGCGGTGGGGCGTCGACTCCCGAGCGCCACCAGCTCGTCTTTGACCCTGCGGCCCGCACCGTGACCGAAAACGACTACGTGGGCACGGGGACGTGGCCGGCGGTCACCTACCCCGCGCCGAATCAGCCGACGCGGACCCGCCAGCTCCTGACCAACGCCGTGGCCGTCCCCGCCACCGCCGTCTTCAGCTATTACGCCTTCACCCCCAGCCCTCCCTACACCCCCACGGTGTCACTGAGCCCGCCCCTGTCGGCACCCGATCTGAGGCGCACAGTCGAGGTGGCGATCAACTTCGCCGTCCAACCCGCCCGCACCAATCAGGCTCCCCAGTCGACCACCCTCCAGGACCGCGTGCTGTTTCGCAGCACCAACGTCAACGATCCCTCTGGGGCCGCGCGATGTCTGTGATCTGCTTTCTGACAACCAAGTTGCACCGCTGCCTCCCGAGGCTTGGCGGCCAGGACGGCTTCACCATGGTCCTCGCCATGGGAGCGCTGCTCGTCGGGCTGATGTTCGTGATCGCCGCCTACGACGCGGTGGGCAGCGACCTGCCGACGGCCCGTCAGGACCAAGACCGCAAGGCGGCCTACGCCGCCGCCGAGGCGGGGACCAACTACTACCTCTTTCAGCTCGACCAGGACAACACCTACTGGACCAAATGCACGTCGGTCCCGCCCCCCAGCTCGACCGAGGCCAGCCCCGTCAACCAACAGTGGTCGGGCTCTGGCTCTGACCCCCGGGTCTGGCGCAGCCTTCCCGGCTCCCCGGCGAAGTACACCATCGAGCTGCTTCCCGCCAGCGGCTACAGCCAGTGCATCTCGGGAAACGACGCCTCGATGCTCGATCCGAGCTCGGGCACGTTTCGCATCCGGGCCACGGGGATCATGCGCGGCGTCAAGCGCAGTATCGTCGCCACCTTCAAGCGCCGCGGATTCATCGACTACCTGTACTCGACCGACTACGAGACGGTCGACCCGCTCGTCTACTCAACCGATCCTCAGACCCAGGCCCAGTACCGCAGTACCTGCGTCAAATATCACTACCAGGGTCGCCAGTCTCCGTGCGTCGACATTCAGTTTCGCACCGGAGACCAGGTCAGCGGCCCGCTGCATACCAACGACTCACTCGACATCTGCGGAACACCGTCGTTCGGCCTGGGCTCGGCCGACACCATCGAGCAGTCAGGACCCTCCCCCTGGGCCCCAAGCACATGCTCTCCCAACCCCCCCACGGTCGGCCCCGGCACGCTTACGGCCAACGCCGCCATCCTGCCCATTCCCACCAGCAACGGCGCGCTGGCCAGCCAGGCGACGCCCGCCTACCGGTTCACGGGCCGCACCGACATCACCCTCAGCGGGACCACGATGGCGGTCGCAAACTCTCATCTCAGCCCCAGCCCCCAGACCATGCCGCTGCCGGCCAACGGGGTGGTCTCGGTCCTCAGCGACGGGACGTGTACTTCGCAGTACAACCTCGTGGAGACCTACTCGGAAGGGACAGGCTGCGGTATCGCCTACGTTCACGGCACCTACACGAAGGACCTGTCGATCACCACCGCGCGCGACATCGTCGTCAACGGCGACATCGTCAACGGCGCCGACGCCGTCCTCGGCCTGGTTCCCACCAACTTCGCTCGGATCTATCACCCCGTCGACTACTCCAACGGTAACTGCCCCAACCTTCCCGGGACCATGTCCTCGGTGCGCATCGACGCCGCCATCCTCGCTCTCAACGATTCCTTCATCGTCGACAACTACTTCTGCGGGGCAGCCCTGGGGACACTGACCGTCAACGGCGCCATCGCCCAGGAGTTCCGGGGACCGGTGGGAACCACCAACGGCTCGGCCACCACCGGGTACATCAAGAGCTACGGCTATGACAGGCGCTTTCAGTATCGCAGCCCGCCCTACTACCTCGATCCCGTTCAGGCCGCCTGGCTGGTGCGCCGCCAGGTCGAGCAGGTTCCCGCCCGCTAGCCATGCTCGCCCAAGCCGTACTCGCCGCCCTTTCCGGTCTGCTCCTGGGGTCCTTTCTCAATGTGGTCGTCCACCGACTGCCCCGTGGCGAGTCGCTGGTCTCACCCGGGTCTCACTGCCCGGGGTGTGCCACCCCGCTGAAGCCCTGGGACAACGTCCCCCTGCTTTCGTGGCTCACGCTCAGGGGACGCTGTCGCTTCTGCTCGGGTCCCATCTCGGCGCGCTATCCGCTCGTCGAGCTCCTCACCGCCGCCCTGTTCACCGGCGTGGTGCTCGTCCGCCACTCCACCGCCGGTCTGGTCCTCGGGCTGGGCTTGGTGGTGGTCCTCGTGCCTGCCGCCCTCATCGATCTCGAGCATCGCATCATTCCCAACCGCCTGATGGCTCCCGCCGCCGGCTTTGCCCTTCTGGCGGGCACGATCCTCGACCCCGCCGGTGAGCCCGAGCGTCTGATCGCCGCCCTCGCCGCCGGCGGCTTCCTGCTCGCCGCCGCCCTGGCCTACCCCAAGGGCATGGGGATGGGAGACGTCAAGCTCGCCGCCGTGCTGGGCCTGTTCCTGGGACGGGGCGTCGCTGCCGCGCTTCTCGTGGCCCTGCTCGCCGGGGTGCTCATCGGCGCCGGCATCATGCTGGTGCGCGGAGTCAAGGCGGGACGCAAGACCGCCGTTCCCTTCGGTCCCATGCTCGGCCTCGGGGGCCTGGTGGGGGTGTTCACCGGTGCCGCCACGGTGAGCTGGTATCTCGCCACCTTCGTCTGAGAGGGCCCTGCCGTGCAGCCCTGAGCGCACGCTCAAGGTCCCGCCCTCCCGCTGCCGATAAGGCTCGTGCCGGGGAGCATCAACCCCGGTTCGAGCCTGCACCCAGGAAGACATGCCCTCCCGACTGAACCCTGACCTCGGCCACCTGACCGCCCGAATGCGAGCAGCTCGTCCCTCGCTCTCGCGGTCACGGGGTGGGTCAAAGCGTGCCCCGGCGGGGGCCACGGTGATCGGCCTCGACATCGATCCCGGTCATGTGGTCGCCGCCGAGGTCTCGATCAACGGTGGGCTCTCGGTCCGGCGCGCCGCTGCCGCGACGCTGGCGCCCGGCGTGGTCAGAGACGGTGAGGTCATCGAGGTCGACGCCCTCAGCGAGACGCTCCGGACCCTCTTCGCCGAGAACAAGCTCGGTCGTCGCGTGCGTCTCGGCCTGGCCAATCAGCGAATCATGGTGCGCACCATGGAGCTCCCGCACCTGCCCGACCGCGGCGACTTCGCCGCCGCGGTGCGCTTCGGCGCCCAGGACGAGATCCCCATGCCTCTGGACAGCGTGGTCCTTGACTTTCACTCTCTGGGCATCGTCGAGACGCCAGGCGGCCCGCGCGAGCGCGTTCTGCTGGTGGCGGCGCGGCGCGACATGGTCGACCGGCTGCTGGCCGCCGTCAACGCGGCGGGGCTGCGCGCCGAGGGCGTGGACCTCTCCGCCTTTGCCCTCATCCGGGCCCTGCTGCCCCCGGGGGCTGATCCCAGCGAGCGGGTGCTCTATCTCTCGGTGGGGGGACTCACCAACCTCGCCCTGGCCGAGGGTCAGAAGTGTCTGTTCACCCGTATCCTCGGCGGAGGGCTGGAGACGATGGCCGCCGCCGTGGCCGAGCGCTGCGTCATGCCCGTCCTGGAGGCGCGGACGCTGCTGCGCGACACCGGCCTAACCGATTCCGGAGGACCCGCCGATGCGGCCGAGGTCTCCTGCGCGGCGCCCGACGCCTCCGAGGCTCGTGCGGCCCCCGAGGCGATCGCCACCGCCGAGAATGTGCTCGCCCCCTCCACCCTCATAGCCCGCCAGGTGCTCAGCGACGGAGTGCGTCAGATCGCCACCGAGGTGCGCAACTCCCTGGACTACCATCTGGCGCTCGGTCCGGGCAGCTCGGTCGGCCGCGTGGTGGCTGCCGGGACGGCCCTGGAGATCCCCGGCTTCCGGGACACGCTTGAGTCGGAGATCGGCCTGCCCGTCACCCTTGGGGAGGTGGCCGAGAGCTCGCCCGGAGCCGCTGGGGGACTGCCCCTGAGTCGTCTGGCCGTGGCTACGGGTCTGGCCGTGGCCGAGGTGGCGCCGTGAAGGCCGTCAACCTGATCCCGCCCGAGCAACGCCGCGGCGGAGGCGGATCGCTGGGCCGCTCCGGCGGGGCTGCCTACCTGCTCCTCGCCGGCCTGGCCAGCCTGCTCGTCCTCGGCCTGCTCTACGCCGTCGCCGACCATCAGGTCGCCGACCGCCAGGCCCAGATCGCCACCGACACCCGCGAGGCCGACCAGGTCCAGGCCCGGGTGACGGCGCTGGCCGGCTACACGCAGTTCGCCACCCTGCACGCTCAGCGCGTACAGACGATCTCAAAGCTCGCGAGCGCCCGCATCGACTGGGCCGGCGACCTGCGCCGCCTGGCGGCGGCGATGCCGCTGGACGTCAAGCTCATCTCCATCGACGCCAGCCAGCCCCCGCCGTTGGCCCCCGGTGCCGTTTCCTCAGCCCCTTCCGCCTCAGGCACGACTGCGACGCCCGCCTCACCAGCCCCCGCAGGATCAACCGCAGCAACTCCGGCCGCCAGCGCCACGCTTGCCACCACGTCTGCCGCCACGTCGGGTCCCACCTTCCAGATCAGCGGCTGCGCGAAGACCCATTCCGAGGTCGGTGACGTGATCAACCGCCTGCGGGCGATCCCCGGGGTGGGGCAGGTGGCGCTGGCGACATCGGTGAAGGGCTCTGGGCAGGGCAGCGGATCGGGCTGCCCGCACTCCTCACTCCCGCAGTTCGCCCTGACGGTCGTCTTCGGCGGCGCCACCCCTGGGGCCGGCGGGTCCGCCGCCACCGCCTCGGCGAGCGGCGCCACCGCCGCCTCCGTCGCCCCCGTGGGGTCCTCGCCTCCCTCGGCTTCCCCGCCGACGGCGACGCACTCCACGGCGACCCCCGCTCCGACGCTCCCTCACCCCTCGATTCACCGTCCTTCGAACACGCCCACCACGCCCACGCTCCCCCAGGCGAGCAGCGCCCGCGCCACTCAGGGTGTGCGATGAGCGTCCGCGATCGCACCGTGCTTCTGGTGCTGGCCGTGGCCGGGGTGCTGGGTGCCCTGTGGTTTCTCGTGGTCACGCCCGAGCGCCAGCGGGCGGTGGCGGCAGCCGGCCAGCTCACCGCCGTCGACGCTCGCCGTTCTACGGCGCTGAGCGCTCAGGCCACCGCCCTAGTCGCTCGTTCGCACTTTCCCACCTACGTCTCAGACATCAGCCTGCTCGCCCGGGCCGTTCCCGCCGGACCGGGCGTCTCGGCCCTGCTCAAGCAACTGGAGTCCACCGCCGCCCGTGACCACGTCAACGTGCGCTCGATTACGGTGGCGGGTGGCTCTTCGGCGTCTGGCCCGGGCGCCGTCACCAGCACACCTACCACCCAGCCCGCGACCGCCACCACCTCGGGGACGCCCGGCGCGGCGGCGACCCTGCCGAGCACGAGCTACTCCTTCGCCTTCGAGGGATCCTTCCTCGATCTCGAGCGCTTCTTCGATGGCGTCAATCACTACACGGCGGTCGACGGCAGCGACCTGAGGGTCCACGGTCGTCTGCTCAGCCTGCAGTCGGTGAACCTTACCCTGCGCCAGGACTCCTCAGGGATGGAGGCCGCCGTCACCGCCAACGCCTACAACCTGCCCGCCGGACAGTCTCCCCCGGAGCTGCTCGCCGGCGTGTCTCCCAGCCTGGCGACGCTCGTCGCCCCCCAGCCGGCCCCAGCGCTCAGCCGCACGGCGCTGAGCTCCTCCACCACCGCGCGGGTGCTCCCATGACCTGGCTGCGCCTGATCTGGGTCGACCTGGTGGAGAAGCGCCTGTGGCCAATCGCCCTACTGCTGGCGGTCGGTGCCGTGGCGCTGCCCGTAGGGGCGCGCCTGACCGAGACCCAGCCGTCGTCGGCTGCGGTGGCGGTGTCCCCAGCCGCGGCGAGCCCGGCGCCGATCGGCAGGTCGGCCTCGAGCTTTGGCCTCACGCCCGCCATCTGGGCGCTGGTCGCCCAGAGCGCCCCCGCCAGTGGGGTGCCGGGCCGCCCCGTCGGCCGTCTGCACAACCCGTTCCTCCCCGGTGGCGGGCAGGCCACCGCAGTCGGTTTTCCCGGGGCGCCGCCCACCGGCACAGGAACGAAGGCCTCGGCCGTCGCCTCGGCGTCAGGTGGATCGGGGAGCCCGAGCTCCGCCGGCTCTCCCCCGAGCCCGGGAGGGTCCCCCTCCGGCCTGGGCAGCGTTCTCGGCGCCATCAAGCCCGTTTCCCCCTCGAGCATCGTCAAGCCTGTCGGCACGCCGAACCGGGTTGTCCCTCCCTCGAAGCCGGCAGGGACAGCGCCGGCGGGGAGCCCCCAGAACGTCGCCCCCTCGGCCCCGGCCACCGCCGTCTATGAGGTGGCCCTGCGCTTCGGGGCGGTGGGCAGCCTGAGCACGTTGGCCGATCCCGTGCGCCTGAAGCCACTTTCGGTCTCCGTCGCTCCCGCCGTCGTCTTCCTGGGCGTCATGTCGGGCGCCAAGACCGCGGCCTTCCTGCTGCCTGCGGGGTCGACCGCAACCGGGCAGGGAACCTGTCGGCTCACCCTGGAGAGCTGTCAGGTGCTCAACCTCGCGCCTGGGGATGTGGCGAGGATCACCGTTCCCCTCCTCGGCACCGGCCCCCCGGTCACCTACCAGCTGCACCTGCTGGCCATTCGCACTCGCCAGGCGGATTCGTCTGCGGCTGCGGTGGCCGCCCACGAGCGCGAGTCAAGCGCCGGTCGGGCGATCCTGGCCAAATCAGCCGCACCGGCTCTGGCCGAGCTCAACTTCTCACCCCGATCGGGAACCGTGTTCGTGCGCTCCGCCCAGCCCCTGCCGCCCACGCTGACGCTGGGTGCCCCGCGCGAGGCGCCGAGGATGGTCGCCCCGCCGCTCGCCTCGCCTCCGGCGCCCGCGGCGCCCGCGCTCCCACCCACCGCCGGCATGCCCGCCGGCAACGGGCCTCGCTGATGCGCGCTCAGGTCAAAGCCCGCGCCCGGGCCGAGCAGGGATTCACCTTCATCGAGCTGCTGGTGGTGATACTCATCATCGGTATCCTGGCGGCAATCGCGCTGCCCGCCTTTCTCACGCAACGTGGAAAGGCCAACGATGCCGGCGCCAAGTCCGACGCCCGCAACATGGTCTCCCAGCTCGAGGCTTGTTATGCGGTATCCCAGAATTACGGCAACTGTGTCATTCCTTCCGCACTGGCCGGCACCGGTCTGAATATCGGCAGCGGCTCGGGGCAGGTGAGCGCCACCTCCTCCGCTTCTGACAGCTACGTCATCACCGCTCAGTCGGTGTCGGGTACGACCTACACGATCTCCAGGACGTCGCCTGCGCCGGTGGTGCGCGACTGCACCCCCCGGGGAAGCGGGGGCTGTCACTCGGCGCCCGACTCCCAGAGCAACTACTGGTAGGGCGGTCACCGGCGATGTCTTTCCCATCGGGCCGCTCTGGCCCGATTCGCCTCCTGCTCCCCCTCGCCTTTACCGTGCTCGCCAGCCTGGTGCTGGCCTGGGACGGCATGCTCACCCCCGCCTTCTCTGACTACGAGAGGGAGGCCGAGCCCTCCCTCCTCGCCCTGCGCGCCGGTCACCTGATGGCCTTTGTGGACCACCTGCCCGCCTACGGCGGCTCCCTGATCCTGCGCTCCCCGTTTGCCCTGCTTCCCGGTCTCTGGCACGGAGGCGACCTTGCCCTGTTTCGCAGCGTCGCCGTCCCCTGCCTGATCGCCGCGGGTGGGATCGGCCTGCTGCTGTGGTCGCGGCTGGACATTACCGCGGGGCGTCCGGGCGCGGCGTGGCTGGCACTGGCCCTGTGCGTCGCCAATCCCCTCACCCTGCGCGCCCTGGAGTTCGGACACCCCGAGGAGCTGCTCGGTGGCGCCCTCTGCGTGGGTGCCATGCTGGCGGCGCTTGACCGGCGTCCGGGGCTGTCGGGATTGCTGGTCGGCTTGGCGGTGGCCAACAAGGCGTGGGGCCTGTTTGCCGTCGGGCCCGTCGTGCTCGCCCTCCCCGATCGGCGGGTGCGCGCGCTCCTCGTCGGTGGCGGTACTGCCGGGCTGGTGATGGCTCCCATCCTCTTCACCGGCGCGGCCAGCCTGCAGGCAACCACGGCGGCGGCTCAGCACTCATTCGCCATATTTCAGCCCTGGCAGGCGTGGTGGTTTCTCGGGGCCCACGGACACGTCGTGCACGGCCTGTACGGGGCCAAGCCCGGCTACCGGGCGGCGCCGGGATGGATCAACGGCATCGCTCATCCCCTCATCGGACTCATGGCCATCGCCCTGTGCCTTTCCTGGTGGCGGACGCGCGCTCATCGCCGGCCCCGGCCCCAGCCTCACGACGCGCTGCTCCTGCTGGCGCTGATCATGCTCGTGCGCTGCATGCTCGATCCCTGGAACATCGGCTACTACGCGCTGCCCTGCGTCCTGGCTCTCACCGCCTGGGAGGCGGTCGCGCTGCGGCGCACGCCGTGGCTGTCGCTGACCCTGACGCTGACGGTGTGGACGACTTTCGAGCTCATCACCCGCGTGGCCACGCCCGATGTCCAGGCGCTCTTCTACCTGGGCTGGAGCATTCCCCTGACGGTCGGACTGGCGGTGCGCCTCTACGCCCCCACGGCGTGGGAGCGGCGCGTCGGTCGACTCGGAGACCCGCTGCGAGCCCGGCTTCCCACCTTGGCCCGCCTCGCGTCCTCCCGGGCGCCCGCTCCCACCCCGCTCGCCGCCGACTGACCGACCGCTCAGTCGGCGCTCCCCGGTCGGCCGGACCCGCGCCGCCTAAGCTTCCCGGCATGCGCCTGCGCCTGATCACCGCCGGGGAGTCCCACGGCCCGGGTCTGACCTGCATCGTCGAGGGTCTGCCCGCCGGCCTGCCCGTTACCCCCGACGATCTGAACCGGGACATGGCCCGACGCC